>Ga0137415_10006251_pt1 | contig 11788 bp, 11 predicted proteins | sample CZODoug3_1_1_16f_FD_183082 | JGI IMG/M metagenome (GOLD analysis project Ga0137415, IMG submission 183082) | Vadose zone soil fungal communities from Angelo Coast Range Reserve, California, USA - CZODoug3_1_1_16fungal (Hybrid Assembly) | ecosystem: Environmental > Terrestrial > Soil > Vadose...
GTGGCGAACCAGACGCTGTCGATGCTGAAGAACACCTCGCTGGTCAGCGTGCTGGGCGCCGCCGACCTGCTGCACAGCGCACAGATCATCTACTCGCGCACCTATCAGACGGTTCCCCTGCTGATCGTGGCCGCGCTGTGGTACCTCGCGATGACCTCGGTGCTCAGCGTCGGGCAGTACTACGTGGAGCGCTACTACCGACGCGGCGACCGGAGCGTGCTGCACCCATGACCTCGACCGCCCCGACTCCGCTGGTCCGCGCCCGCAACCTGCGCAAGTCCTTCGGCCCGGTCGAGGTGCTGCGTGGCGTCGACCTGGAGGTGGACGCCGGCCAGGTGTGTTGCATCATCGGGCCGAGCGGCTCCGGCAAGTCGACACTGCTGCGCTGCATCAACCACCTGGAGAAGTTGGACGCGGGGCAGATCTACGTGAACGGCGAGCTGATCGGCTATCGCCGGGTGGCCAACAAGCTGGTCGAGCGCTCCGAGCGCGAGATCGCCCGGCAGCGGGCCGGCATCGGGATGGTGTTCCAGCAGTTCAACCTCTTCCCGCACCTGACCGTGCTGGCGAACGTGATGGAGGCGCCGCGCCGGGTCCGGAAGGACCCGCCGGACGAGGTGCGGCAGCGGGCGCTGCACCTGCTGGACCGGGTCGGTCTGCCGGACAAGGCCAACGCGTACCCGGCGCAGTTGTCCGGCGGCCAGCAGCAGCGGGTCGCGATCGCCCGTGCGCTGGCGATGCAGCCCCTGCTGATGCTGTTCGACGAGCCCACCTCGGCACTGGATCCGGAGCTGGTCGGCGAGGTGCTGGAGACCATGCGGGCACTGGCCGACGACGGCATGACGATGATCGTGGTGACGCACGAGATCGGGTTCGCCAAGGAGGTGGGCGACCAACTGGCGTTCGTCGACCAGGGCGTGATCGTCGAACGCGGGGTGCCGGACGAGGTACTGGCCAACCCGAGCAGCGAGCGGACCCGCGCGTTCCTGTCGAAGGTGCTCTAGGCGGTGCCCGGGGAGCTGGACGCCGAGGTAGCCGTGATCGGGGTCGGCACGGTCGGCAGCATGCTGATGTGGCAGTTGGCGCGGCGCGGGGTGCCCGCGATCGGCTTCGAACGCCACGCCCCCGGCCACGACCGAGGCGCGGTGGGCGGCGAGACCCGGCTGTTCCGGATGGCATACGCCGAAGGAGCTCAGTACGGCGAGCTGTTGCGCCAGGCCCTGAGGTGCTGGCGTGAGCTGGAGAGCGAGTCGGCGACGGCGCTCCTCGTGCAGTGCGGCGGCCTGGCGATCGGTGAGCTATCGGGCGACTACATCGACCGGCTGCTGGTGAGCGCGCGGACGGCGGGCGTCCCGGTGGAGGTGTTCGATCGGAAGGCCGCGCACGACCACTATCCCCAGCACCTGCTCCGGGACGGCGAGGTCGCGGTGCTGGACCGCCAGGCCGGTTTCCTGCGCTGCGAACCCGCCGTGATTGCCGCGGCGGACGCGGCGGAGCGGCACGGCGCGACGCTCCTGCGGCACACCAACGTCGACGAGGTGCTCGAGCGCGACGACCACGTCGAGGTCCGCGCCGGCGACGCGGTATGGCGGGTGCGCGACGCGGTGCTGTGCGCCGGCTCGTGGACCGCGCGGTTCCTGCCGGTGGCCTGGCGGGCGCACCTACGGGCCAGGCGCGTGCCACTGAGCTGGTTCGCCGCCCGGCGACCCGAGGAGTTCACCCCGCCCAGGTTCCCGATCTTCATCCGGCGCACCGACGCCGTCGAGATCTACGGCGCACCGTCCGTCGACGGGGTGTCGGTGAAGGTCACCACTGGGGTCGGCTCCCGCCCGGTCGACGACCCCGACCAGTTCGAACGCCGGCACGGCCGCGCCGAGATCGCGCTGATCTCCCAGGCTGTCGCCGAGCTGCTGTCCGGCCTGCACCCGCACCCGGTTCGAACCGACAGCTTCACCGACCTGTACAGCTCCGACGGCACCCCGCTGGTCGGGCGGACCACACCCGGGGGACGGCTGCTCGTCGCCGCCGGCTTCTCCGGCCGTGGGTTCAAGTACGCGCCGGCGCTCGCCGCGGTCGTCGCCGATGCTCTGGTGGCTGGAACCGAGGTGCCGTTGGACTTCATGTCGCCGAGTCGCCTCGGCTGACCACCGCCGCGTTCCCGTGATCATCAGGACACCAGGGCTGTGCGATCAGGCCGAAAACAGCCCTCAGGTCCTGATGATCACGGATCGCTCGGCAGCGCACGACCGGGACTGCGCGGCCCGCCCTGACGGAATCCGCGACTCACCCTGACAAAATCCCCGACTCGCGGGATTGGGTGGGTGGTGAGGGGGGCGGGGGTCAGCCGCTCTTGCGGCGGAAGGTGCGCTTGCCGCCGGCCTTGCGGTGCGACTCGCCGACCTTCTGCGAGCCGGCGCCGTGGCCCTGCGCGGAGCGGGCCTTCGCCTCGCCGCGTTTGCGTTCGAGCGCCGCGCGGAACCGGTCCTTCAGCTCGTCGGAGTGGTCCGCGCCCTCGGCGCCCTCGGTGGGGGAGGCGGCGTCTGCCGGGTCGGTGGGCGCCTGGTCGAGCGGGCCCTGAGTTTCCGGCGTGTCCGCCATGGTGTGCATCCCCCTGGTGTATCGGTGTGAGCTCGGCCAGCCTGGCACGTCGGGAGCACCGCCGCGAGCGGGTTTGTCGGACCTCCGCCGCCCCTCGGGACTCTACGCCCCGCCCCCGGTCAGGCTCGGTCAGGCGTCGGGGGCGGCGGCGAGCAGGGTGCCGAGGCGGAGCAGCTGCTCGGTGGCGCCGCCGAGGGCGAACTCGTGGCGCTTGGCGGCGATGAAGTAGCGGTGCAGCGGGTGGTCGGTGTCGATGCCCACGCCGCCGTGCACGTGGACCGCCGTGTGTGCGACCCGGTGGCCGCCGTCCGCCGCCCAGAACTTCGCGGTGGCCAGCTCGGCGTCGGCGGGCCGCCCGGTGGCCAGCAGCCAGGCGGCCTGCCAAAGGGTCAGCCGGATCGCCTCGACGTCGATGTGGGCGTCGGCCAGCCGCTGCGACACCGCCTGGAAACCGCCGATCGGCCGGCCGAACTGGACCCGGGTGCGGGCATACTCGGCGGTCAGCTCCAGTGCCCGCTCGACGACGCCCAGCTGCAGCGCGCACAGTCCGACGGTGGCCCGCGCGGCCAACCAGTCGGACACGTCAGCACTACCGCCACCGAGCACCCGGTCGGCCGGCAGCGCCACGTCGGTGAGCTCGAGCTGGCCGGCACTGTCCAGGTCGACCAGCCGCTGCCGGACCACGCGCACGCCGGCGTCACCGGGCTCGACCAGGAACACCGCCCGGCCTCCCGCCGTGTCAGCCGGCACGAGGAACAGGTCGGCGAGCGGGGCGGCGGGCACGGCGACCGCGCTGCCGCGCAGCACCCAGCCGCCGCCGGGGGCGGACACCGCGCGCGGTCGGTCCGCCTCCCCGCCGGCCGGCACCTCGAGCGCGGCGGTCAACAGCAGCCGGCCGGCGGCGGCCGGGGTCACCCAGCGGTCCAGCTGGGCCGGGTCGCCGAAGCGGGCCAGCGCCGAGCCGGCCAGTGCGATCGAGGCGAAGTAGGGCACCGGCGCCACGGTCCGGCCGATCTCGACCAGCACGGTGCACTGTTCGAGCACCCCGAACCCACTGCCGCCGACCGACTCCGGCAGCGCCGCCGCGAGCACCCCGGCCTCGGCCAGCGTCGACCACAGCTCCGGGTCGAACCGGTCCGGGCCGTCCTCGAGCTTGCGCAGCCGCTCCTGGCTGACCTGGTCGGTCAGGATCCGTCCGGCCAGCGCGCCGAGGTCGACCTGCGCTTCGGTGGGGGAGAAGTCCATGGTGACCTTTCGGGGCAACGGGCGAGGGGCAAGGGAGAGGGGCGAGAGGCGGACGCGGCGGCTCAGCGGCGGGAGATCGGCAGGCCCAGCGCGGCGGCGGCGATGATGTCGCGCTGGACCTCGTTGGTGCCGCCGCCGAAGGTGAGGATCAGCGCCGCGCGGTGCATCCGCTCGATCCGCCCGCGCAGCAGCTCGCCGGGCGAGCCGGCCCGGACCACGGACGCCGGCCCGAGCACCTCCATCAGCAGCCGGTAGGCCTCGGTGGCGAACTCGGTGCCGAAGACCTTGGTGGCCGAGGCGTCGGCCGGGCCGGGCGTGCTGGTGTCCGAGGCGGCGATCCGCCAGCCCATCAGCTTCAGGAACTCGGCCTTGGCGTGCACCCTGGCCAGGTGTACCCGCACCCACTCCCGGTCGATCGCCCCGGTCTGGCGGGCCCACGCGGTGACCTCGCGCAGCGCCAGGAAGATCGGCGCGGCCGAGGTGAGTGCGACCCGCTCGTGGTTGAGCTGGTTGGTGATCAGGCCCCAGCCGCGGTTCTCCTCGCCGACCAGCGCGGACACCGGCACGCGCACGTCGGAGTAGTAGGTCGCGCTGGTGCCGACGCTCGCCACGGTGCGCACCGGCGTCCAGGAGAAGCCCGGCGCGTCGGTGGGCACGATCAGGATGGACAGGCCGCGGTGCGGCCCGGCGTCGGGGTCGGTGCGGCAGGCCAGCCACACGTAGTCGGCGTGCTCGATCAGGCTGGTCCACATCTTCTGGCCGTTGATCACGTAGTGGTCGCCGTCCCGGACCGCCCTGGTACGCAGGCCGGCCAGGTCGGTACCCGCCTCCGGCTCGGAGTAGCCGATCGAGAAGTGCAGCTCGCCGCGCGCGATCCTGGGCAGGAAGTAGGCCCGCTGCTCCGGCGTGCCGAACCGGATGATGGTCGGGCCGATGGTGTTCAGGGTCAGGAACGGCACCGGCACCCCGGCGGCGGCCGCCTCGTCGGTGAAGATCAGCTGGTCGGTCAGCGACCGGTCCTGACCGCCGTACTCGGACGGCCAGCCCAGGGTCAGCCAGCCGTCCGCGCCGAGCTGCCGGACGATCTCGCGGTAGGCTCCGCCGCCGCCGTAGTCGCCTTCCCCCGAGGTCAGGTCGGCGCGGCGCTGCGGCGTCATCACGCCGGCGAAGTAGGACCGCAGCTCGGCGCGCAGCGCATCCTGCTCCGGGGTGAACGCGAAGTCCATTCCGCTCTCCGTTTCGGCTGGGTCATGCCCGACTCAACTGTAACGCGTTCCAGAAATTGTAGAGACCGCGAACTTCGAGGTCCAGCCGGGTGCGACACGGTCACAGGGCCCCAAGTTTGACCCAAATGAGAACCAGTTCTAGCATCCGTGTGACACCGGCCGGCGGCTCGGCCGGGGCTCGGGAAGGAGCTCGACCGATGGCGGTCGCACCGCGGGAGAACAGCCTGGCCGGCCTGGTCGCGGTGGTCACCGGCGCCGGCGCGGGACTCGGCAGGGCGGAGGCACTGGCGCTCGCCGCCGAGGGCGCCGACCTGGTGCTGAACGACGTCGGTCCGGGCGCCGCCGACGTGGTCGACGAGATCGAGGCCGCCGGTGGCAAGGCGGTGCTGGTGCCCGGCGACATCGGCGAGCGGGCCACCGCCGACGCGTTGCTGAGCACCGCGCTGGACCGGTTCGGCGGGCTGCACGTGGTGGTCAACAACGCCGGCGTGCTGCGCGACCGGATGCTGTTCGGGCTGTCCGACGAGGACTGGGACCAGGTCATCCGAGTTCACCTGCGCGGCCATTTCCTGCTCACCCGCAACGCCGCCGCGCACTGGCGCAGCCAGGCCAAGGAGAGCGGCGGCCAGGTATACGGCCGGGTGGTCAACACGTCCTCGGAGGCGTTCCTGCTCGGCCCGCCCGGCCAGGCGAACTACGCCGCCGCGAAAGCCGGCATCGTCGCGCTCACCGTCTCCTCGGCGCGCGCGCTGGCGCGCTACGGCGTCACCGCGAACGCGATCTGCCCCCGGGCCCGCACCGCGATGACCGCCGACGTGTTCGGCGCCGCCCCGGCCGACGGGCCGGACCCGCTGGGCACCGGGCATGTCGCCCCACTGGTCACCTATCTCGCCTCGCCGGCCGCCGCCACGATCAGCGGCCAGGTCTTCGTCGTGCACGGCGGCAAGATCGCGCTGCTCGCCCCGCCCACCGTGGAGCAGCGCTTCGACGCCGCCGGCCAGGAGTGGACCCCAGCCGAGCTGGACGCCACCCTCGGCCGCTACTTCGCCGACCGGGACCCCGGCCGGATGTTCGCCGGCACGGAGGTGTTGTCGCTGTGAGCCTTTCGGTGCACGCACATCGGGAAGCGGTCGGGCTGCCCGCCGGGCTGATGTTCATCGACGGGCAGTGGCGCGCCGGGCAGGACGGCGCGAGCTGGACGCACCACCACCCGGCCACCGCCGAGGAGGTGGGCACCTTCGCGGTGGCGGGCGTCGAGGACGTCGACGCCGCGGTCCGCGCCGCCCGCCACGCCTTCGACGAGGGACCGTGGCCGAGGACCAGGGCCGGCGAGCGGATCCGGGTGCTGCACGCCTGCGCGGATGCCCTGCGCGCGCACGCCGACGAGCTGCGCGCGCTGCAGGCGCTGGACAACGGCGTGCCACTGTCCTTCGGCTCGGTGTACGCCACCTCGGTCGGCGTGGCCGCCGACGTGTTCGAACACCACGCCGGCTGGGTGGACAAGATCGGCGGCCAGACCCTGCCACCGTTCCAGGGCGGCGACCACCTGGCCATGACCTTCCGCGAACCGGTCGGCGTGGTGGCCGCGGTCCTGCCGTGGAACGCGCCGTTCCTGCTGTTCGCGCAGAAGGTGGCGCCCGCGCTGGCCGCCGGCTGCACGGTGGTCGTCAAGCCGTCGGAGCACGCCACCTTCACCGTGCTGCGGATGGTCGCGCTGCTGCTGGAGGCCGGGGTGCCCGAGGGCGCACTGCAGGTCGTCACCGGCCCCGGCGAGCCCACCGGGCAGGCGTTGATCTCCCACCCGGGCGTGGACAAGGTCAGCTTCACCGGCAGCCGGGCGATCGGGCGGCGGGTGGTGGAGGCCGCCGCCGGCACCCTGAAACGGGTCTCCCTCGAGCTGGGCGGCAAGAGCCCGGCCATCGTCTTCCCGGACGCCGACGTGCCACTCGCCGGGATGACCGCGATGGGCATGGTCACCATGGGGCTGTCCGGCCAGGCCTGCGTCGCGCACACCCGCGCGCTGGTGCACCGCGACGTCTACGACCAGTTCCTGGCGGCCGCCCAGCTGCTCGCCGGCATGATCACCTACGGCGACCCCTTCGACCCCGGAGTACTGGCCAGCGCGCTGATCAGCGCGAAGCAGCGGGACCGGGTGATGGGCTACATCGAGACGGGGGAGCGGGAGGGCGCCCGGCTGGTGGTCGGCGGCACCCGGCCGGACGGTGAGCTGGCCGCCGGCAACTTCGTCACCCCGACGATCTTCGCCGACGTGCGCAACGACATGACCATCGCCCGGGAGGAGATCTTCGGCCCGGTGCTCGCGGTGTTGCCGTTCGACGACGAGGACGAGGCCGTCCGGATCGCCAACGACACCGAGTACGGGCTCGGCGCCGGCGTGTACACCAACGATGTCCGCCGCGCGTTTCGGCTGGCCAGGCGGCTGCGCGCGGGCACGGTCGGGATCAACGGGTTCCAGGTCGAGCCACACCTGCCGTTCGGCGGCTTCCGCCAGTCCGGCCTCGGCCGGGAGGGCGGCCAGGCCGCGTTCGAGGCGTACACCGAGCTCAAGACCGTGCTGATGCCGCTGACCGAGGAGCTCATGTGAACCCTCGGCTGGCCGGCAAGGTCGCCCTGATCACCGGCGCGGCGCGCGGGCAGGGCGCGGCGGCGGTGCGCCGGTTCGTCGCCGAGGGCGCCCGCGTGCTGGCCGCCGACATCTCCGACGACGCCGGCAAGGCACTGGCCGACGAGCTGAACGCCGGCGCCGGCGCGGGCGAGGCACCGGTCCGCTACGCCCACCTGGACGTCACCTCGGAGGAGGACTGGGCGGCCGGCGTCGCGGCGGCCACGGACGGTTTCGGCCGGCTGGACGTGCTGGTCAACAACGCCGGCGTGCTGCACTTCAGCGCGCTGGCGGACACCACACTGGCCGACTACCTGCGGGTGGTCACGGTGAACCAGGTGGGCACGTTCCTCGGCATGCGGGCCGTGGTGCCGGCGCTGCGGGCCGCCGGGGGAGGCTCGATCGTGAACCTGTCCTCGGTCGAGGGCATCTCGGCCGCGCCCTTCCTGACCGCCTACACGGCGACCAAGTTCGCCATCCGGGGCATGACCAAGGTGGCCGCGCTGGAGCTCGGGCCCGACGGCATCCGGGTCAACTCGGTGCACCCCGGCATGATCGACACGAAGATGATCAGCGACGCGGTCGGCGGCGTGGAGCTGGACCTGAGCCGGGTCATGCGCAAGCTGGCGCTGCGCCGGGTAGGCCAGCCGGAGGAGATCGCCGCGCTGGTGCTGTTCCTGGCCAGCGACGAGAGCTCCTACTGCACCGGCTCGGAGTTCGTCGCCGACGGCGGCGCCACCGCGACCCACGCACTGAACGTCACCTAGGGCATGGCCACGTCGTTGGATCAGCAGATCATCAGGCGGCCGAGGAGGTCCTCATGACCAGAGGGGGCACGGAGGCCGCCGACTTCCCGGGCGTGCGCGCGCTGCGCCAGGTGGGCAACCTGGCCACGCTGGCCTGGCTGGTCCTGGTGGCGCTGCCGCGCCGGCCGTTCCAGCTCCGCGAGTTCCTGCAACAGGCCTGGCTGTTCGCCAGCGTGACGATCCTGCCGACCGCGCTGGTGGCCATCCCGTTCGGCGCGGTGATCGCGCTGCAGTTGGGCTCGCTGACCGAGCAGATCGGCGCGCAGTCGTTCACCGGCGCGGCCAGCGCGCTGGCCATCGTGCAGCAGGCCAGCCCCCTGATCACCGCCCTGCTGGTGGCCGGCGCCGGCGGCTCGGCGATGTGCGCCGACCTCGGGGCGCGCGCCATCCGCGAGGAGATCGACGCGATGGAGGTGCTCGGGATCAACCCGGTGCAGCGCCTCATCGTGCCGAGGGTGCTCGCCGCCATGTTCGTCTCGCTACTGCTCAACGGCCTGGTCAGCGTGGTCGGCGTGATGGGCGGCTACTTCTTCAACGTGGTCATGCAGGGCGGTACCCCGGGCGCCTACCTGGCCAGCTTCAACGCTCTCGCCCAGCTGCCGGACCTGTGGATCAGCGAGTTCAAGGCGCTGCTCTACGGTTTCGTCGCCGGCGTGGTCGCCGCCTACCGGGGCCTGAACCCGCGCGGCGGCCCGAAGGGCGTCGGAGACGCGGTCAACCAGGCCGTGGTGATCACATTCCTGCTGCTGTTCCTGATCAACCTGATCCTGACCGGGATCTACCTCCAGGTCGTCCCCCCGAAGGCCCTGTAGCCCCGCCCGCCTGAATCCCCGACAACTCGACACCCCGAAAACCGAGAACACCGAAAACCGAAGCCCCGTGGCCCCTGCTCCCCAGCAGGCCATTCGCTCCCCACCGAAGGCCATCTCATACCGATGAACCAATCCTCGCCGATCGTCCCGCCGTCCCGGCTGTCGCTGTCCGCGATCGCCGCGCGCGCGGTCGACCGGCGCGCCAACACGCTGGCCGACGTCGGCTGGCAGCTGGCCTTCTACGGGCGGACGGTCGGCTCGGCGCCGCGCGCGGTGCGCCGCTACCCGAAGGAGACGCTGCGGCTGCTCTCCGAGGTGTGCTTCGGCACCGGTGGCCTCGCGGTGATCGGCGGCACGCTGGGCGTGATGATCGGGATGACGGTGTTCACCGGCGCGGTGGTCGGCCTGCAGGGCTACTCGGCGCTGCAGCAGCTGGGTACCGCCGCGCTGACCGGGTTCATCTCGGCGTATTTCAACACGCGCGAGGTGGCCCCGCTGTCCGCCGGGCTGGCGCTGTCCGCCACCGTGGGTTGCGGGTTCACCGCGCAGCTCGGCGCGATGCGGATCTCCGAGGAGATCGATGCGCTCGAGGTGATGGCGGTGCGCAGCCTGCCCTACCTGGTGACCACCCGCGTGGTCGCCGGGTTCGTCGCGGTGATCCCGCTCTACGTGGTCGGCCTGCTGGCCGCCTACCTGGCCTCCCGGCAGACCACGGTGTGGTTCTACGGCCAGTCCGGTGGCACCTACGACCACTACTTCCACGTGTTCCTGCCGCCCGGCGACGTGCTCTGGTCATTCCTGAAGGTGCTGGTCTTCGCCCTCGTCGTGATCCTGTCGCACTGCTACTACGGCTACACCGCCACCGGCGGGCCGGCCGGGGTCGGGGTGGCGGTCGGGCGGGCGGTGCGCACCTCGATCGTGCTGGTGTCGTTCACCGACTTCTTCCTGAGCCTGGCCATCTGGGGCTCCACCACGACGGTCCGGATCGCCGGATGATCTGGTACACCCGCGACGAGCGGTCCCGCTACCTGCTCATGGGGCTGCTGTTCCTGGTGCTCGCGGTGGGCTTCGTGGCCCTCTCGGTCGGGATCTACCGCAAGGTGTTCACGCCGGTGGACCTGGTCACGCTGCGCGTCGAGCGCACCGGTACCCAGCTGAACACCGGGGCGGACGTCAAGGTGCGCGGGGTGCGGGTGGGCTCGGTGCGCTCGGTGGCCGCCGACCAGGCCGGGGCGTCGATCACGCTGGCGCTCGACCCGGACCAGGTCGCGCTGGTGCCGTCGAACGTCTCGGCCCGGGTGCTGCCCAAGACGCTGTTCGGCGAGCGATACGTGGAACTGCGGCTGCCGGACGCGCCCGCCGCGCCGATCGCCGCCGGCGACGTCATCCCCGAGGACCGCTCCCAGACGGCGATCGAGGCGCAGCAGGTGCTCGACCACCTGCTGCCGCTGCTGACCGCCGTACACCCCGCGCAGCTGTCCACCACGCTCAGCGCGCTGTCCCAGGCGCTGCACGGCCGGGGCGCCCAGCTGGGCACGACGCTGGTCGGGCTGGACAGCTACCTCAAGGGGTTCAACCCGGCGGTGCCCGACCTGATCAAGGTGCTCGACGACCTGACCCCGGTGGCGGACACCTACGCCAGGGCCGCGCCGGACCTGTTCGGCGGGCTGGCTGACCTGACCACGACCACCCGGACGTTCGAGGACAAGCGCGACCAGCTGCGCCGGGTCTTCCTGGGGGTGAGCAGCGTGTCGGACGACCTGCACGACTACCTGGACGACAACGGCGACGACCTGGTGGACCTGTCCGGGGCGGCCCGCCCGGCGCTGGAGGTGCTGGCCCACTACTCGCCGGAGTTCCCGTGCTTCTTCCGGCAGATGGTCGGCGGCATCCCGCGCGCCGAGGCGACGTTCGGCAAGGGCTCGGCGCACCCCGAGCAGGTGAAGGTCCTGCTCGAGATCACCGCCAACCGAGGCAAGTATCTGCCCGGGGTCGACACGCCGCGCTACGAGGACAACCGGGGGCCGCGCTGCTACGACCAGACGCCGGTGTTCCCGCAGTACGCGCCGGGCGGCGCGCTCGAGGACGGGTCCCGCAAGCCCGCGGCGCCGGCTGACTACCCCGACCCGCTGTCCGGCCTGCTGCCCCTGGACGACCCCGCTAACAAGGGCCGCGAGGTCGGCCCCGGCGACGGCAGCCAGGGCGACGCCCTGCTGATGGTGCCGATGATCGGTGACCGGCCCGGGGTGCCGTCCAGTCGTGCGCCGGCACCGCCGGCCACCCCGCTGGAGGGCCCGCGATGAGGGACACGCTGGGCCCTTCGGTCAAGCTGGCGATCTTCACCGTGGTCACCGTGCTGTTCACCGGGATACTCGCCGCCACCATCGCGAACACCGGCTTCGGCCGGGGCTCCGGGTACACGGCGGTGTTCACCGACGCGTCCGGGCTGCAGCAGGGCGACGACGTCCGGATGCGCGG
>Ga0137415_10006253_pt1 | contig 11784 bp, 8 predicted proteins | sample CZODoug3_1_1_16f_FD_183082 | JGI IMG/M metagenome (GOLD analysis project Ga0137415, IMG submission 183082) | Vadose zone soil fungal communities from Angelo Coast Range Reserve, California, USA - CZODoug3_1_1_16fungal (Hybrid Assembly) | ecosystem: Environmental > Terrestrial > Soil > Vadose...
AGCTGTCGTTCGTCTTTGGCAAGGACAGATTTGAGAATGGTCTTGGCACTCGCCAGGTCGCCGGAGGTGAAGTACACGGACGCGAGGCTCAGTTGAGCTTCGACATCGGAAGGATCGGCTGCGGTCGCGGATTGCAGCAACACCAGCGCCTGTGCCTCGTCTTGCGCCAGGACGCGAATCGCGGCCAGCCGTTGAAGCGATAGCGCGATGACTCGGCGGTACTCAGTCTCGGCAGCCTTGAAGTCGCCTGCCAATTGAAATGTTTCCGCAGCGCGATAGTGTTCTCCGACAAGATCTTTCTGTGGTTGGGATTCCGTTGCCCGTTGCTTCCGGTCCTGGTTCTGGTTGCGAGGCGTGGCAGACTTTGTCGCGGGGTTTTCCTGCGCGGATTCTGCCGGTGGCAAAAGGCAAATCATAGCCACAAAAATAGAAACAGCGAAACGCCCGAAAGCAACGGCGCGATGGGATCCCTGGAGATCGTTCACGGAAGCCTCAAGCCACCGATCTAAGTAGAAAGGCGTGGCTTGACCGTTGTCAAGCCCCGCCTGATCGTTTCTGTAAAGAGCTTCTCAGAAGATCAGCTTGAGAGCGTACTGAATCTCCCGGTTGCCGATGTTGCTGGGAGTATTCGCTACGCCGAACTGGTTGTTGTTTAGCGTGCACTTGGGCGGGGTGCAATCCACCACGTTGTTCACAATCGTGGCTCCACTCACACTGTAGTTCAAGTTGGTGTTGCGGAACATCGGATGATTGAACAAGTTGAAGAACTCCATACGGAACTGGATGCGAGACTTTTCGCCGAAGAACTTGCTGCTGTGAAACGGCATCGCCCAGTTCTTGCTGACGGAGAAATCAACGTCTTGGACACCCGGACCGGAACAAGCCCCGGGGCCGGAGTTCGGATAACCGCCCAGTTTGAAGCCAGTCCAAGTGAAGGCCTTGGGATTTATCCACTGAGTCCGGTCACCGCCGGAGAGATGACAAGGCTGACTGAAATCCCGGTTCGGAGCCACGGACGAGGAAGCCGAGTTTCCGATGCCCCACGGATTCCCGCTGAAGGGATGCGGCGTGCCATCTGCAGGATTAATCCAGGTTCCGGAAAGATCGGCAGAAGTAATTTTTAGTCCGGCGCCGCTGAATACGTTCACGATTGTTGCCGTTTCCCAGTTCCCAAAAGCGTTCTTGACAAACCCGTTTTTCGTTTCGAGGGTTGGCAGGTTGTAGATGAGGCTGGCGTTGAAGACATGGCGCCGATCGAAGTCAGCATTTCCGCGACTGGCTCGCGGATTATAGGTATCGGCGATGCCGGTGGTTGTATCCACATAGGCCAGCGTGGTGTCGGAAAGATTCTTCGACCATGTGTAGCTCGCTTGAAATTGCGAGTTCCGCGATAGCCTGGTTTGGAACATCGCTTGTAGCGAATGATAAATCGAATCACCGCGATGAACCCACTGGATCAGCGCAGGCAGACTGCCGTACGGTTTAAACGAGTTTTGGTTATTGCCTTTGTTCAAGATTCCGTCTTCGATATAGGCTAGGCGGTTAGCGGGCGCAACTTGATTGAGAGATTGGGAAGATTGCAGATGGATGCCGCGCAAGGCTACCCAGCCGACTTCCAGCTTTGCGTTCCTCCACAATTGTGTTTCCGTTGTAAGGTTCCATTGCCAGCTATTCGCCACGTGGTTGTTGTACTCGACTCCCTGTTTTGGGCCGCCACCGGCTACCCAGTCAAACAAGGACACGCCGGGCGTCAGCGGTCCATCGAGGTGCCGCTCGCCTCCCGGCGCGATCGCTCCGGGAGCATTGTTGGATTCCATCCTGACCAGAATACCCACGGGATCACGCGAGAAGAACTGCCCGAGACCGGCGCGCAACGCAAACTTGCCGGTGCCGAACACGTCCCAAGCGATTCCGAGACGGGGAGCAATCAGGTGGTAGTTGCTGGGCGCCAAAGAGCGGTTGGTACCGATGGTGCCACCTGTCCCCGGGGGGCACGTATTCGTGGATCCGCTAGGCAGAAGGATGCCGTTGCAAGCAGCACCACCTAGCGAAGGGACGAAAAGATCGGGCCGGAAACTGGAGTAGTTGTTGTTGGCGTCGTAAACCGGAGGTGTGAACGACCACCGGAAGCCATATTCCAGGGTGAGGCGAGAGCGGGCTTTCCAGCTATCACCAACATAGAATTCGAGGTCGCTCCAGCGAGCCAGCGCAGTGCCATCACTCGCATTTTCGCCATAACCCCAAATGGTGTCTTTCAGCAGAAAGTCTGCATATTCGTTACCGGTTGCGCCACTCCACACATTTGTACCGTAGCCAGTGGCACCGCTATACGCATTGCCCCAAAGGCCGCCAAAGTCGCTGCCGGTTTCCTCATCCTTTTTATTCTTGCTGTAATAGATCCCGGCCCTGAGGATGTGCTTGCTCATCACCTTGGAGTAGTCGTCCTTCCAAGTGAAGAGATCTTGCCCGTTGTTCCAAGGTCCAAAGTGTCCGATGAGGCCGCTCTCTCCGCCGCACCAACAGAGCGGTGAGGCCGTGGCAGCTCCGTGCAACTTGCCACTTTGCGGGAATACCGTGGGAAAGGCGGTCTTAATGGTGTCGTTCAGCGTCGGCGTATCTCCGCCACCGGTGATGTTAATGCGGTTCGCCGACCAGGAGAACGAAAAATCGTTGGTGGCAGAAGTGCCGATTGTGGTGGTCAATTTGGCAATGGCGACCTTGCCCGGCTGATCCCAGTTACCGCTAAGGGAAGGATACGCCTGCTCGCCCCACAGTCCGCCTTCTTCATCCGAATGGAGCGGGTTTTTCCACGAATCCTGAGTGTAGCGCAGCGTCAGAACCGTGTTCTTCGTAATATTCACGTCCCCGCGGACATTTTCCTCTCGCCAATCGACGGGAATCGTAACACCTTGTACCCAATTGATTCCACAAGGATTATTCCGATTGGGAGCAGCTAATTGGGAAAGAAATGCCGTGCCAGCAGGGCTCAGCCGCGCCGGATCCATCACGTTCGTCTGGCCATTAAATGTAAACGGGGCACCACCGTTCGCAGGATCCTTCGGAATTTGACTGGGACAGGCGGCCAGGTCGCGGAAATCGCCCTGAAGCTCTGCCGCCGTGGGAACCTGGAAAGCACGAACGCGAGCACGCTTCTCCTTGTTCCATTCTTGCGACCAGAAGAAGAATATTTTGTCCTTCTTAATAGGTCCGCCGGCCGTGTAGCCAAAGTCATTGCGCCGCAGCAACTGCTTATGCTCCTCAGGAAGGAGAAGATAATTCTTCGCGTTCAGAGCATCGTTGCGGCCAAAGTAGTAAACGCTGCCGTGGAAATCGTTCCCGCCGCCACGGGTGACGATGTTGATCTGCGCCCCGCCAGCGCCGCCGAATTCCGGTCCATAGCTGTTCCGCAGGATCTTGAATTCCTCAATGGCGTCAATGGAGGGATAAACCAGGATGGTGCGCTGCGAGCCGATGTCATTATTATTGGCGCCATCGACACGCCACTGATTGGCATTGGCCGGCGCTCCACTGAAGGAAATATCCACACCCGCAAGAAGCCCTTTGTTCTTACCATCGAAATTTTCCGCGACCGCGGCGCCCGGCATCATCGTCGTCAGCTGCACAAAGTTACGGCCATTCATGGGCAGTTCTCTTACTTCCTGGCCGGTAACGACGTTTCCTACCACGCCCGACTGAGTTTCGACCTGGACCGCAGAGGCCTCCACTTCAACGGTTTCCACTATGCCGCCCACGGGCATCTTGATCATGACATTGGTTAGGTCCGAGACGTGCGCCTCTACGCCCCGTTGCTCGACTTTCTTAAAACCCTGTTTCGAGACGGTGATGTTGTACAAACCCGGGGACAGTTCCTGAAAGCTAAACGTTCCCTCGGCACTGGTCGTGGCGGTGCGGGTTGCTCCCGTTTGCGTGGAGGTCACAGTCACGCTCGCGCCTGCGACGGCTGAGCCGCTGTCATCGGTGACAAGGCCGGTAATGGTTCCTGAAGTGATTTGAGCAGCAACCGAAGGAACAGCGGCTGCTAAGCAGATAATCAACACACAAAATACGAAATATCGAACAGCGGGCATGGGCAACCCCCGTCAAGGATTAATGTAAACTTCTAATTGTTTTGCACTATATCGTTGGGCCCGTGTAGCTTGTCAAGCAAAAAAAACGATATTCTACAGAAGGTGCTTTGATCTAGGAGTACGGGTACCCTTGAATCCCGCACGGGAGTCGAGGCCTCGGAATGCTATTTTGCCAAGATGGGAGACTCAGTGCTTACCTTGCTGGCAAGCAGATCGACGGCAGAATGGCGTGGCCGCTGAGGCCACTCACTCCACGGCAAACTGGCTCTGCTGCGACAGCGAGGTTTTCCGGACCAGATCGCGGACCAGGACCTGAAGCGTGTAGCTGCCGGCGTGCAGCGACTTTAGGTCATACTCGGCGAGAACCAGCACTGCATTGGAAGATGGACCGGGTAGTGACTGAAGGTTTTCCGCTACAGCAGATTTCACCACGTCATTGCCGGATTTTAAGGTGAATGCCACGCCCACTCGTGGCTTCTTTGTCTCCGGGTCCAAGGAAAGGTCATTCGCGGCAAAATAAACGATGACTCGGCTCGACGACGGGAACCGGGATTTGGGGGGTTGACGCAACCTCACATTCATGAAACACAGCGAGTCGGAAAGATCCGGACACGTGGCTTGTTCAGCGCGATCGGAAAGCAAGATGCTCGTCAGGCGGAATCCCGCTCCCGTCGGATCAGGAACTTCAATCGTCGTCCCTCCCCTCGCAAACGCGGTGTTCGACAATTGGAGAATTGCCTCAATAGAGACAGGCTGCAAGCCGGCAATCGGCAACTGGCTCCGGACGGTCACAATCGTCTTCTCGAAATCTCCCTTCTCCTTGTTACTAAACCGGACGCTCCAGCCGCGCTGGAGGACGGACAACAAACGTTGATGGGTGTCGCGCGCCACCAGGATCAGAGTCATTCCCGCTTTGTACTCTTCGCCTTCCCTTTCCAAGGGAATCCGATTCGCTGGAAAAGAAACGGACACGGGAGCGGCATAGTGGCCGTCGGGAGCCAAGAGTAAATCAGCAAATACATCGGGCGCGGAGGACGTCTTCAGGGATCCATTTTGAAAGCCGGAAATGAGCTGAGCTGCAATGGGAGTCATGGCAACAGCTTGCCCGCGAGGCGTGGCCCAATAGCCCTTGCGGTAACGGAGTTGATGTCCGTGCTGCGGGAGCTCCACCTTTATGCTGTGAAACTTCCCGTCAAATTCACTATTTGCTGGCGAATATGCCAAGGTGTAGTAGTCGCGGCCATCATCCAATACCTTGCTGAATGCTGGGGCCAGGTCGTTGGTGCGCTTGACCATCAGCCCTCCCGTGGTGTCGGCCAGCCACTCTAGTTGATCACCGCGGCTCAAATTTCCAACTGATCTAATCTTGTCGAACTTGGTCTCGCCTCCATGCTGTCCCACATTTGAACCAGGCGCACCGGCCGCCGCCATGCGTGATGCAATTGTATCGGTGGGCCTCTCACCAGCCCCATAAGGATTGATTTCGATTCCTTGCGGATCGATTACGTAGATGGATACATTGGCACGATTCGCTGCGTCGGCGACCGCTTCCATTTCGGGTTTGGCGTCGTCGGAATACAGAAAGCCTTCCGAAAACAGGACGACATTTTTGCGTCCCGGCATATCTCGGTAGGCCAAACAGATCGCACGCAAAGCCGCAAAAACAGCTTGTGCCTGAAAGGTGTTCTGCATGTTGAGGTAGGTTCGCATCGTGTCGATCTGGCGTTCCATCAACATGGCCATGCTGTTAGCGGGCGGCGACGGCGCGCCCTGGCCACCTCCGGATACACTCTGCAGGTCGCCGGCTACAGCTCCGAGTTGCGTCTCGGGATGCACCTGCCTATATAGATCGTTAATCTCCTCTTGCGTTGCAGCACGGTCAGAACCGTCAAATGTCCCAACGGGCCGGCGCGTCTCGATCCGCTGGAGCGTCTCGCGGGCCTTCTTGAGGTCATTCGTGAACGGCAGGGCCATGTGAAGGCTCTGGTCAATATAGTAGATGGCGACATAATCGCCAGTGCCCAAACTCTTGTCCAGGTAGCGAAGCACTGCGTCGGATGAATTCTTGGTATTGGCTGGCCGGTTGTCCGCCAAATCCAGCACCACGGTAAGCAAGTGCGGCTCAGGTAAGGGAGCGGCCCGGCTCGCCAGCGGAGCAGGTTTCAGATTTCCGTTCGGACCTGCGTTGACCGCCTGAGACGAAGAATCCGACGCCGAGCTTTCCGACGGTGTAAATCCAACGATCTTTTGAAGAACTCCATCCTCGTAAACTTTGAAATCTGCGGCGGTCAGTCCCTGCACATGATGCCCGTGGCGGTCGGTCACAATCAGGTCTACGACCACGTTTACAGATTGGACCTTGATGTTCGAATCGGCGGTTTTTTCCTGCGTCAGAATCGAGGGCGTAATACAAAACTCAACGAATGCGATCGCAACGACGATTCGCATCAGATTGTGATTATGCGACAAGTTACACGCCTCCCTTGATCATTCGGGCGAAGCTATTCAGATGGGGACAATTGGGTCGGGCAGTAATATACACCTCCCCGTAGAAGACACGTGGGATTTCTGCGGTGTTCGGCCTGTAGCTACAGTCTTTTTTGAGCGTCTTCCACTACCGTTCTTTCAAACCCGGATAGATTCATCTTTTCGAGGGGCAAGTGCCGAAGATTTGCGAGGGCATCATCCACGGTGCTGTACGGTCGCAAGTAGCGATGTAGCTTCAACGCCACCTCAAGGGGGACGCCATATTCCTCGAGCCCAACCAACGAAGGAGCCATGAACCGATTCTCAACTTTGGCGGCATATTCGCCATAGTCGCCACTACGCAATCCAAATTTTTGCAGGACATCTTTCTGTATCCGATCTAAAGCCCTAAGAAGCTGCGGAAAATGAAAGTTCGCCCAAAGGTTCAAGAAGTCTAAGACCTGCTGCACCGCCTCGTCCGCATCATGACAACACGCAAACGCCTCCTGAATCAGGGCCCTCGTGCTCGGCGCATGGTGCAAACGTATTAGCTTGGAGCCGAGTTGCTTGGCATTGACAGCGCTTCCCGCACCGAGCCGCGAGCAACGAAACGGCTTCCATATCAGATCACAAATCCCGGAGACCTGCGCATAATTGGGCATTCTCCTCCATTTCAACATTGGCACGTACTTTTCTAGATTGCTGGAAATTTCCTTTGCGATTTCAATTTGTCCCTGCTGATCGATTCCAACATTACTTCTCAGCGTTTCGTAATCTACGAGTTCCTGTTTCAGGAACGCTTCCACTCTTTTCTTCGAGCGAGTTGTTAAGTCTTCGTCATCATTCTGCCTCAGAAGGCTCGGTGAGGTGTTATCCAGTTGGCTTAGTATGGGAATGCCTGCGAAAGGAAGAGGGTTCGATGACGGTCGGTTAAACAGTTGGACGTGACCGATATAGTGCTGGCCCATTCCTCCCGCGCGAACCTGAATACTGTTGAAAGGGAGAAAATCAACGCTTCTTCCGTTGATCTTGTCGCCGTAGATTATGACGTTTTTGTCCCTTATGTTGACTTCATCGATCAGCGTTGACGCGCAGACCAGGAATCGAATTACACCGGAATTGAATGCAGCGACCGCGTAGTGAGCCAGCGCTCGCGGAATCCGGCCATGATAAATACCCACCCCCTTTCGTAGCCCTCTCACAAAGTGCCAGTCAGGGTGGTAGTTGTCACCAACCCAGTTCGCTGCATCGGTAGCTATGTACTTCGATGGAGCGATCGACGGAATTAGAGCTTGCGCTACCTCGGCAGCACTCTTGGGTGACGAACAAAAAATGATTGTGGGGTCTCGGAGAGTTTGGCAGAGCTCGATGAGTGTTTTCAACGGATCGCTGCCTCGACTTGGTGGTGCCTCAACGCCTCGGCTTCAGGGGTTGCCTTAAAGGCGTCCGAGGCTTCGTTGTTGGCCGCGATGGTATCACAGCGCCTTAAACTTCGACTTCGATTCAAGAGAAACGGGAGATGTGTGGAGTCAGAGCGGCTGCTGGCGGCAGCAACTCCTTGTCGTGCTCGGTTCGGTGAGCACCTCCGGCAATCTCATCGTGGCCGGTATGAAGTGGAGCGATTCCACAATCTCGGCGTCTTATGTGTCCGCGGAAACACGGACAATCCGCTTCTCCAAAGGAAAAGGGCTTCTGGTGGAACTCCAGAAGCCCTTTTCTATCACGAATTGGTTGCGGGGGTCAGATTTGAACTGACGACCTTCGGGTTATGAGCCGGAAAAAACAATAGCCCGTCTTTGTTTCTCAACGAGTTGCGTGCATCTTGGTTGACCTATTTCACGGGTGTTCTTCGGTAGTTTGTTCCCAGTTTGTTCTCGATTTGTTCCCAGTATTTGCAGAATGCTACGGCAGCTTTTTCAAAAGCGGATCGCCAAGAGCGCTCATAGCGAGGCATCTGGCCGGAGCATCCCCCATCGCATGTTCGACAGCCTTGTTTGCCTGGAAATTTGCTTCTATCGCCGAGGCTCCGGCCTCCCATAACTCAAGGAATCGCGGCAGCCAGTACGGTGGAACCCGCGAATCCAAAGGCCATGGCGAAGCGATAACTGTTCTGCATCCGCGATCTAGCAGGTCGCGCGCTAGTCCGACGGTGGTGTTCGCGAAAGGATGTCTGTCGAATCGACCGCCGCTGCACACGAAGAGTATGACGTTCGCCTTTACAGGAACGCTGATTTTTTCTGCTGCTATCGGCTTCCTCCAGAGTTTAGGTTTTCATCCCGTGCCCTGGCTGGGCATTCCCGTGCTCATGGTCATTCTGTGGAGCATTGGATTAATTCTTTATTCGTGGCGGTACCGATGAAGACCCGACTACGCGTATTGCGAGCGGAAAAGGAATGGTCGCAAGCCGAACTTGCTGCTCATGTGGGAGTAGCTCGCGGAACCATCAATGCTATTGAAACCGGCAAATACGATCCGAGTCTTCCGTTGGCTTTCAAGATCGCGCGCGCCTTTGGCAAGAGCGTGGAAGAGGTTTTTCTCTATCAGGAGAACGAACTACCAGCGACGACGAACCCCGCCGTTTAGCTAGCCCCATTCACTCCAATGAGCATCGCGTTGTACCTCCGACTTCTTTTGGTCGGCCTCTTGTGCCCGCCGCTGTCGTCCCCTGTGCGGCCATTTGCATCCGGCAGAAGTGGTCGCGTCGCTTTCTTAATTGGTCCATTTCCCTCGGGAGGAGACGACCATGTCCCGTGGATTTGATTTCGATTCCTTTGATTTGGACGATTTCCGGGAGTCCGACTCTTATGATCGCGGCAGGGAAACTGGTGCAGGCAGAGGCAGCGGCTCTCTTTCCAACACAAGCGTCAGATTGCAACTGCAGAGGCTGCGCGAAAAGGAAACGATCTCGGACCGTCCCGCCTCGCAGCTTCAGACGAGTCGTGCTGTTTCTCCAGACCATCGCGATTTGCCGCTTCGATCTGACCGTGAACGGACCCAGTATAGCGACCAGCGACAGAACGTATTCACTCAGGCCATCGGAGATCCACACTCTCACCGATGTAGGTAGGTTTCGCGTCGTAGCAGTCGAAGACCTCGCGAACCTCGGCTACCCCGGCGACCGCCCCGGAATGGACAGTGATCTCCGCAATCTGGTGCGGCAAGGCCTCCTGCAGAGACGTGGCACGAGTGCCCTCAAGAAAGAATCTCAGCACGTCTTGACACTTACCAAACAGGGACAAGGTTTCCTGCGACGGCATGGTCTGGTGCCAGAGGACCAGACGACCTACTCCGATCTCGTAAAGCCCAAGGAGGCCCATCACGACGCCTCGCTCTACCGCCTCTGTCAAAAGGCCGCTGGGGAGATCGAGCGGAAGGGTGGGAAGGTCTTCCGTGTTCAGCTCGACTACGAGTTGAAGGAAAAACTTTATCGGAAGCTCGGCAAAGCGCAGACGCAAGATGATGGCCGGAACCAGCGGTCCAAGATTGCCTTTGCCCGTGAATTGCACTTGCCCGTCGTGAATGGCAAGGTCGCCTTCCCTGACGTTCGGATCGAGTACGCGAACCAAGACATGGAAATCTCGCGCGTGGACCTGGAACTGGCGACAGGCCACTACCATGCTGAACATCTCGGCGAAAAGGCACGCGCTGGTTTTCAGATTTACGCCCGGTCGGAAGACGCACAGGGTCTCCGCCGAGTGCGGGACGAACGGGAGATTATGACGGCGATTCTGAGTCTTTGAACTTATGGAGTTCCGAAAATCCAGCATCGAGAACCTCCGCAGCCTTGGCTACACTCAGGACGAAGCTAAATTCCTGTACCTCGTGGCCATACACTCGGGGTACTTCTCGGCCCGCCAGTATCTGACGTATACCGGTGCCAAGAGCGGCGAGAAGAGCATGGCATTCACTCAGAAGGTCTTGGGGAAAGGTCACGCCACTGCCCGTATGCTGCTCAGAAACGGTCGTGTCTATCACCTGTTTTCGCGCCTCGTCTATCGAGCCATTGGCCGGGAACATCTTCGCAACCGCCGCGAACATTCCGTCGAGCACATGCGCACTAAACTGGCGATTCTGGATTTTGTCCTTGGGCACCTCGACTACCGGTATCTCGAAACCGAGGATGACAAGGTTGCTTACTTCTGCAGAGATCTGGGTATCGCTAGATTCGTGCTGCCCGTAAAACACTATGCCGGAGCAATCCGGGAGAGAACAACCGCCCGACATTTCGTAGATAAATTCCCGATGTTTTTCTCGCCCGAATCTTTTTCACCACCTGTGGTCACCTTTAGTTTTGTGGACCCCGGACTCTTGAGTCTGGCGAGTTTTGATACGCATCTTTTTGCATACGGGAGCCTGTTTTCGGCTCTCCCGCAGGTGCAGTTCGTTTACATTGCAACGCGCCCGACCCACTTTGAGGCAGCACGAGAACTGTTCGAATTGACGGCTCCTCGGGTTACCAATCCCGATCCTGGCGTCGAAGGCTTGCGTTACTTCACCTATCGGCGTTACTGGGAGAACAAGGAATACGGAAAGCTCGACGCCGAACAAGTTGAATATCTGAAGGATGTAACAGAGCGGTATCGGGACCCAAGGATTGAAGCGCTTTATCGCCCGTGGCTTCTCGGACAGATTCCCGTGAGTGCCGTCACGGAAGAGTTTCGAAGGTTGGCACCGAGACGGAACGTGTCATTCCGAACCGAACTCGTGGACGGTCAGACCGCTCTTTTCGAGCCCAGTTCAACAAATCCAAAACTGCAGAAGGAAACCACTCCTGTGAAGAAGGGCCTCCAACCGACTTTCAACCCAGCTTTCAGATTCGAGTTCACCATTGAGCAGCGCGAAACGCCTGAGGAATAAGAAGATGCAAGAAGGAGGACGGCAAGAATGCACGCGGGCAAAACACTCAGAAGGCCGGGAGCGACCCCACTTTGGACGGCCTTCAGCCGCCCAAACGTCTGTGGGGTCGCTCCCGGCCTGTCACCACAGAACGGTGACCGTGTTTTGCCCGCGTGCAGGAATCGGAGAATGCAAAACGTGAGACAGAACGTAAGACAAAGCCAACGAGGAGGAAGAGAAGAACAACATGGCAATCATCAAGGCACCACCCAAACAACCAAAGTCAGTGACGATCCAGGCGCGAGTTGACGAGTCTGTGAAAACGCAGCTCGACCAATACGCAAAGTTCATCGACTCCACCCCATCCTATGTTATTGCGGAGGCACTAAAAGTC
>Ga0137415_10006254_pt1 | contig 11784 bp, 7 predicted proteins | sample CZODoug3_1_1_16f_FD_183082 | JGI IMG/M metagenome (GOLD analysis project Ga0137415, IMG submission 183082) | Vadose zone soil fungal communities from Angelo Coast Range Reserve, California, USA - CZODoug3_1_1_16fungal (Hybrid Assembly) | ecosystem: Environmental > Terrestrial > Soil > Vadose...
CAAGCCGTTTAATACCCCCAAGCTCCTGATCCACGGCGACCAGCAGGGGCCCATACCGATCCCGAATCGCTCGCAGCGATTCATTCATTCCGTCATGACCCTCCTCAGCGCGACGGCGAGGTGACATCTTTCGGGCGAGGTACTCCTCACGCGTTTCGCCGAGCAGGATGGCCTGCCCACCGCCGCGCAGGAACTCCCCGAGCTGAGGTTCGATGGCGAGATCGCTGATCGCCGGCAGCAGCACTGCGTGGGCATTGCGGAGGATCTCGCTGTTGAGTGCATTCATCGTCCAGTCCTTCATTAGACGTGGGCAGGCGTGAGTTAGCCGGGTCCCGCTTTCAGAATCAGCCAGCCCGCAATGAATTCTGCGCACCTGTGCCTGTGCCTGCCTGGCCCGCAAGGAGCCATGCGGCAGTACGCAAAGTCAGGTTGACTGCGTGGTTACTCAAACGCAGGTTAACCGTATAACCCCAAAAAAGCTAGCCTCCGTGTCCGGAAAATCTCGCCGCTGAGGCGCAGCGAAATCAGATATTCGCGATCGCCCGCAAGATTGGTTATCCCGGCCCTAACGCCCTCGCACATTCGTTTTACGGACTCCTTCTCAAGCGGCGCGGTAGTACCCCACGGGCTGCGGCGGCAACCTAGGTTTGCCTCGCACGATATCCGCAATTTTCTCGGCCATCATGATGACCGGCGCGTTGGGGTTTCCACTGATGATTTCAGGCATGATCGACGCATCGACGACGCGCAAATTATCGACGCCGTGGACCCGCCCGGCCACATCGGTCACGGCATTTTCGTCGGTTCCCATCCGGCACGTGCAACTCAGGTGATAGTTGGTCCCGACATGCGCGCGCAAGAAATGTAGTATTTCCGCATCAGAGACGGTACCTGGTCCGGGACTCACTTCCACTCCCCGGAATTCGTCCCACGCCGGCTGCGATACGATGCGACGTATCGCTCGAACCGCCGCAATGGCATCGCTGCGGTCCCGCTCGGTCGTCAAATAGTTGAGTGAGAACTTCGGCAGCAATCGCGGGTCTGCGGAATCCACCCACACCCGACCGCTGCTGGTCGGACGCATCAGACTGAAAAAATATTGAAACCCCTTGCCGAGCCGCAACTCACTGGTTTGAAACTCCCCCAGCAGGGGGACGAATTCGAATTGAACGTCCGGTACCTTGACCTCCTCTCGAGTACGAATGAACGCTCCCACCTCGAAGAAGTTCCCGGTGCCGAGTCCTCTCTTGAACAGCAGCCATTCTATCGCGAGCCGCGCGCGTCCCAGCGTCGTGAGGTTTTTCGCGAGCGATGCATCTTTGGTTTCTGCATACTGGACTGTCGCGGCCGCATGGTCCTTCAACCCCTTGCCGACTCCGGGCAAGTGCACTACGCTGGGTATACCGACCCGGCGCAGCTCGTCGGCGTCGCCGATACCCGAGTGCATCAATAGGTGAGGAGAGTGCAGCGCGCCCGCGCACAAAATGATCTCGCCATTCGCACCGATGGTCGCGGCCTCGCCGTTTATCGTCGCATGAATACGCACGGTGCGCCGTGCGGAAAAATCGATGCGAGTGACAAACGCCCGCACGACGACATGTAGATTCTCGCGGCGAGGCGCCGAGTGGATATAGGCCCGAGACGTACTCCAACGAATCCCCCTATGGATGTTGCGTTGCGTGATGTGTACCCCTTCCTGCCGATAGGCGTTTGCGTCGGCGATGAGTTCAAGCCCCGCCTCCTGGCCGGCCGCCAGGAAGGCTTGGTAGAGCGGTCCGGTGGCCGGAGAGAATTCAATTTTCATCGGCCCGGATGACCCACGATACTCGTTGCCGCCGCTTTCAAGGCTTTCCATTTTTTTGAAATACGGTAGAACGTCCGCGTAGCTCCAACCGGAGTTCCCAAGCTGCGCCCAATTGTCGTAGTCCCACGGATTGCCGCGAATCCAATTCATGCCGTTGATCGACGAGGAGCCACCGAGTACCCGGCCCCGCGCCATGTAAATACGCCGCCCGTTCAGCTCAGGCTCCGGCTCCGAATTCAAGTACCAATTGAACTTGTCGTTCTGCAGCGGCACGCCAAAGGCGGCCGGCATACGGAGATAGGGGCTGTTGTCCATGCCGCCGGCCTCGAGAAGCAGCACGCGATGGTTTGCATCCTCGGCCAAACGGGCCGCCATCGTGCTGCCGGCGGAGCCGGAACCGATCACGATGTAGTCGTAATTCGAGTGGATCCTTCGGCGGTAAATGTCGCGCACGTGTGGCCTCGTGAGCCGGTGACGGCTACAGTTTGCCGCGGAAGATGTCGATCAAAGCCGCGGTGTCCAAATGACCGTGGCCCCGATTGACGGCCTCATCAAAGCAGGCCGACAGAAAGTCCGGCAATTGCCGCCCCAATCCGGCTTCGAGAGCAGTTGCCGCAAGTAACTTCGCGCCTTTCATATCCACATTGAGCGTCGATTCGATGCCGTTCGCATAATCGCCCGACTCCGTCAGATGTAGGAAGGATGGAATCCGGCCGAGGATGTCGCCGGCGAAGGCCGGTGCTAAGTCGAAAAACTGCCTGACATCCAATCCGGCCGCTTTGCTGAAAGCCGCGCCGTACAACAAGCCCAGCGTTGAGCCGAAAAAAAATGACAGAAACGCGAAATCCGCCAGCGCGCTGCGCCCGGCGTCTTCGCCCACATAGGTGGGCTTGCCACCCAAACTCAGCAGCAATTGACGATGTTTCTCGAAGCACACGGACCGTCCCGCGTAGAAAATGACGCTATCCTTCGCACCGATCGATCTCGGGACCACGGCTATCTTTCCATCGAGGTAGTCAATCCCATGCATGCCGGCCCATCGACTCAAATCGACGCCGAATTGCGGTGTGCCCGTCGATAGCTGGATCAAGGTGCGCCCGGCCAGCGCCTCGCGGACACCCGGAAGTCCGAGTACCTCGCGCGTGGCATCGTAGCTCGACAAGCAAGCGATGGTCGCGTCCGAAGCCTGGCACGCGTCGCCAGCATGCGTCGCCCAGCGGGCCGGGTTCGGTACCCTGCTCGGCGACTTCCGGCTGCGATTCCAGACCGTAACCGCGTGCCCATCGCCGACCAAGGCTCGCACGAGCGCCGTCCCCATATTGCCCAGCCCGAGCACCGTCACCGATGTCACGCAGACTCTCCCAGCGCCGACATAGCCTCCAGTCTTTTCCAGTCGACATCGACACCGATTCCAGGGGCATCCGGCAATTGTGCATAGCCGTTGCTGAGCGTCACACCGCCGGTAATCGCGCCGGGATCGGAGAGTCTGATGAAAGTGATGTGCCCATCGGCGCAGATGGGGTAGTGGTCCCGGGTAATGGCCCCGAGATGACAAATGGCGGTATCGCCGACCAAAGTGTACGGATTGGTATCCACACTGACCGAAACGCCCGCGGCCTCGCATACGGAGATGACCTCCTGCGCCGGCTGGAATCCGCCCACTCGATTGATCTTGAGCACCACCCGATCGCAGGCCCCGCTTCGCACCAATTGTTGCGCTGCCTCCGGCGACCAGACGGATTCGTCGAGAATTACCGGCACCGACGAACGTTGACGAACTTCGCGATGTCCTTCGATGTTCGCGTAATGCAGCGGCTGCTCGATGGACAAATTCTCGAAACTCGCAAATTTCGACAGCCGCGCCACCGTCAATCCGGGACTGTTCCAGGCCTGGTTGGCATCGGCGTCGATCATAATCTCACGCGGCACCACCGACAGCGCGGCCTCGAGGAAGCTCGTCTCTTCCACGATACTCCGGGTGCTGACGCCATCCCGCCAAATGACATCTCCCACCTTGATCTTCAGCGCTCGAAATCCTTCTGCCACGAAATTCGCCGAGGCTTTGGCCATGGCATCCGGAGTTTTGTGATAAAGATTGGTCATCAGATCGATTCGGCTGCGTCGTGCCCCGCCGAGCAGCGTGGAGACCGGCACGCCCCACAGTTTGCCGAGCAAATCGTGCAATGCCATATCCATGCCGGCCCGCGCCCCGCGCCCACCGGGCATGCCCCCGGAGAGCGCCATTTCCATGGTCCGGTGGGCAACCCTGATATTAGTGGGATCCGCGCCCTTGAGACGCTCAGCGTACAGTTTCAGATTCGCCGAGAGATGATCGGCGGTTTCCCCCAGGTACCAGGGCTGGCTCGAAATCTCACCAATACCGTAAACACCGTTTTCCGCCGTGATGCGCACGATGTAGCAGGGCGGACTTGCCGGCCAAATCGAATCTTTGCCCCAGCTTTCCTTGAACGTCATTGGGTAAAGACGAACGAACTCTACGGATTCGATTTTGGCCATGGCCGGAATTCTCGGGTTGTGGAGCCGATTTTGCGTCTAACAAACATCGATCTTAGGCCCGTTCGCATTATAAGTAAACGTATTCATTGCCGATAACGAAGCTCCGCGATGAAGATGAATGCCGAAATATCCGTTAATTTCCACTTTTTTCGGTTGCAATCAGTGCCAGAGAATCTTTACACTCGGGTTCTTGCGGTCCTTTTAGCGTATTTATAGAAATCGTTTACTCACCATCGTTGGAGACTAACATTATGTCGCTAGCTGTCACAGCATCCGAGCAGCCCCGCCGCTACGGTCATTGGATCGGGGGGCGCGAAACCGGATCCCCGAGTATCGAGCGCCATTCCCCCGCGACCGGCCGGCTCCTGGCTACCTTCGCAGCGGGCAGCGACATCGATGTAGACATCGCAGTGAAGGCGGCACGGGCGGCGTTTGAAAAATCCGGCTGGGCCGGCAGATCCGGTGCCGATAGGGCTTTCGTTCTGAATGCGTGGGCCGATCTCGTCGCAGCAGACGCCGAACGGCTGGCACGGATAGAAGCCGAGGAGGTTGGAAAACCAATCAAATATGCGCGCGGAGAGGTGGGTTACTCCGCGCAGATGATTCGCTACGCGGCGGCATTGGCATTCCAGTTGAAAGGCGACATTTTCAACAATCTCGGACCCGGAGCCCTAGGTCTGGTGACTCGTGAGCCCCGTGGGGTCATTGGAATGATCGTACCCTGGAACTTCCCGCTGGTTTGTCTGATTCAAAAATTGCCCTTTGCGCTGGCCACGGGATGTGCCACCGTCATCAAGCCCTCCGAATTGACCTCTGGCACTGCGCTCGAAGTCGCACGACTCGCAGCCAAGGCGGGCATTCCCGACGGACTCATCAATGTCGTGACCGGCTCTGGAGACCCTGTCGGCAAGGCCGTCTCCCTACACCCCGATGTCGACATGCTGTCGTTTACGGGCTCGACTGCGGTTGGGCGGCAGATCGCAATGGCCGCGGCGGCGCGAATCATTCCCGTCAGCTTGGAATTGGGCGGCAAGGGCGCGAATATCGTCTTCGAGGATGCCGACATTAACCAGGCATTGGATGGCGCACTCTTTGGAGGCATGCTGAACCAAGGACAGGAATGCTGCGCCGGCTCGCGTCTGTTGGTTCATGAGTCGATCGCCGATGACTTTTTGCAGCAGCTGGTGGGCCGCGCCGCCAAAATCCGCGTCGGCGATCCACTGGACGACGCGACCGACATCGGTCCCATGATCCACGCCCAGCAGCGAGGGCGCGTCATGTCCTTCATCGAAGGCGCACAAGGTGCCGGCGCCCAGACTCTAATTGGGGGCCAGCCTCTAGCGGGCGCCACGTACGATAACGGTCACTTTATCGGAATGAGTATTCTGGACAAGGTCAGCCCGCAGATGGACATCTTCCGGCGGGAAGTGTTCGGACCGGTGCTGACGGTTACACGCTTTCATACCGACGATGAGGCGCTTGCTCTTGCCAACGATACGACTTACGGTCTGGCAAGCGGCGTTTGGACCCGCAACCTCGAGCGTGCCCACCGAGTTTCAGCGGGCATCAAAACCGGCACCGTGTACGTGAACACGTACCTCGAATCCGCCATGCAGCTACCCTTCGGCGGTTGGCGGGAGAGCGGCTTGGGCCACGAGATGGGCTTACAAGGCTTTCTCGAGTTCACCAAGATCAAGTCCACCTTCATCAAACTATCGGGTCGTGCGTTGACATTGCCTCATACCGCTTGAGGCCACGCGCCTTCGTCACATAGCCGGTGCCTGCGCGATTGGAACGCTTTCGATAGTTAGCGAGTTGTCGGGAAGGGGGAAATGCCATGGATGTCGAGAAGCGCAGTATCGAGTTCATTCCCACAAGCGAGCGCTACGGCACCCCGGCGCGCCTGTTCTCGATTTGGTTCAGTTCCAACATGCAGGTGACCGCACTGATCATCGGCGCGCTGGGCGTGCTCGCGGGTTTGAACGTGTTTTGGGGGATCGCTGCCGCACTACTCGGTAGCGCGATCGGCACTATATTCATGGCGGCCCATTCCGCGCAGGGCCCGCAACTCGGCATTCCGCAAATGATCCAAAGCCGGGCACAATTCGGCGTGCTGGGTGCCGCCCTGCCGCTTGCAATCATCGTCATTGCGTATGTTCTATTTACCGCGGCCAATGACGTCGTGATGCGTTCGTCCGTCCAAGCTGCCATCCCCGTGAGCGACAACTACGCCATAGCCCTGTTTGGGGCTTTGACCTTGCTCATTGCGTTCATCGGTTACGAGCTCATCCATCGAATGGCCATCTGGATGTCAATTTTGTCGCTTGCGCTGTTCCTGGTGGTCGTGTTCTTTGCCGCTCAGCACGACTATCCCGTCGGCACGTGGTCTACCCACGCCGCAGGCTTTCGATTCCAACCCTTCGTCTTAGGAGTGATGCAGGCCGCGTCGTGGTCGATAGGTTTCGCGCCCTACGTGGCGGACTATTCCCGCTATCTGCCGGCCAATGTCAAAACCAGCAGCACGTTTTGGTATAGCTACTATGGTCAATTCCTCGGCTCCGGGCTCATGATGAGCGTCGGCGCAGCGCTCGCCTCATACGTACCTCATTTATTGGAGGACCCGGGCCGGGCGGTTGCCACGCTGTTTCCGGTCGGCCGCTGGGCGGCCACCATTATCATCATTTTGGGTGTGCTCGAGATCAACGTGCTGAATATTTACAGCGCCTACATGTCGGCAACGACGATTTTCACGGGATTTCGCGGAGTCGCAAGGATTTCCAGAAGCGTCAAATTTCTGGTCACAGCCCTCATGTCCGGTGTGGCGACACTCATTGCCATTGCGACCCAGTACAATTTCTCTGCTTATTTCTCAGACATCTTGGTCGCCCAGCTTTATTTCATCGTGCCTTGGACTGCCATCAATCTGTGCGATTTCTACCTGGTGCGGCATGGCAAATACAGCGTTCCCGATATTTATTGCGAAACAGGGCAGTACGGCCGATACAATTTCGCGACCATCGCCATCATGTTGATAACGCTCGTAGCTCAGATTCCGTTCATGAGCCTGTCGTTCTACGCGGGTCCGGTTGCGCAGTATTTTGGCGCGGATGTCACGGTATTCATCAGCTTGTGCCTACCTGGAATACTGTACTACCTCGCGAACCGCAAGCTAATCGCCCTGGCCAAGGTAGCCACCGCCGTTCAGCAGCCCCTCTGAAAGTCCACTCGAACAAGGGCCGCCATCAGGAAGGAAAACGGCAGCACGGCCTCAATCTCGCCGCATAGCACTTGAAATTCCCGTGCGCGAAAAGCACCTGGATTTGGACTTGGATGCCATCCTCAGGAAATGCGCGACATCTTCAAATCACGTCCTTTCCAGCAGTCCGCTAATGTCCGAACGCGTAATTCACCTCGACGCCGATGGTACGTGGTGTCGTCACGGCTGGCCTGTATATTGGCGGTAACGGGCCAATCCACGTCATGGTGCTGGCAGTGAGAACCGCAATCTTATCGGTCAAATTGTGCGCGAAGAGAAACGTCCTCCAGTGACCGCCGGCCAGGCCGAGACGCAGATCCGTGGCGGTGTAGCCGGGCAACCGCCCGACGTAGTAGTTGATGTCCCACGTCGGGCCTGTCGTCGTGGCGCTCAACCGGGCAGAAAGCTCGTAGTCGCTGTTGAGCGGTACCGTATAAGTGGCCGCTTCGGTGATCGAATATGAAGGGACATTGAAGAGCGGGTCGCCCGATTCCAGTGGCTGCGAGGCTCCCAGCGTAGAGCCGGCAAGACTTGGATACACATAGACGAGGTGCGACACGGTGTAGGAACCATTCAGCGATAGGGCAAGCCGTTGTGTCGCCTGTGCGGCGATTTCGATCTCGGGTCCATACGTCTCCGCCGTACCGGCATTGGTCGAAAATTGGTACGTGCAAGGCAGGACCAGGTACTGCTGGACGTTGTTCCAGCGGTTGTAATAGAAGTCCGAGTTGATCGTGATACGACCGCCCGCGAGCCTGGTCTTCTCGCCGATTTCATAGTCCCACACGGAGTCGGGGCCGTACGTGATGTTCGGCTGCTTGCACAGCGTGGCGGGTGGAGGATAGTTGATTCCGCCCGGACGAAATCCCTTGGCGACCTGGCCATATATATTTAGGGTATCGGTGGGCTGATACGACAAGTTGAACTTTGGATTTGTCCCCGACGCAAACGTCGATCCGGAAAAATACGTGGGAGCCGCGTTTCCCGTCGGAGCGAATACACCGGCTATCGTCGAGTCCAGTTTCGAAGTGTACTGGAAGTACCGAACACCCACTGTGGCCTTGAGCGTATCGGTGAGTTTATAAGAGGACTCTGCGAAGGCAGCCCATTGAGAGGTCCAATAGGGATTGTTGATGGCGAAGTTAATGCCCAAGGGATTGGCGGCAGCCCCCCCCACGGAGATCGGCGGCCATGCGGAATCTGTGGCGAACTGATAGACCCTCGATTTGAAGTCGGAGTAGAAGATTCCGGTAACCCACTGCAGCCGGCTATCCCCTTGCGAGGTCAGCCGGAATTCCTGACTCCACTGCCTCACGGAGTCGGTATTGGGATACACGGTAGGATTCGGCTTCGAGATGCCGAAGAACGTCGCGCCGGCGTATTGCTGCCACTCAGAAGCATCAAGTACCCAGTTGCTTTCGTGATTCCAATACCCCGAGGCGGAGGTCAATCGCGCAAATCCCAGGTCGTAGTTCAGTGCAAGCGATGCGATACGGAACGTGTCCTTGAAGCTTGATCCCACATTATACGGCTGGTAATGGGCCAGATCCTGGATGCTGACGCCGGGAGACTGGTCTACCTGCGGGAATCCGCCCAAGCTAAGGTCCTGATACATGAAAGAAGCGTCGATCGTCAGCTTGTCCGTAGGCTCGAAGAGAAGCGCCGCGCGATCTCCCTGCATGCGCTCCCAGTTCACACCTTTTGCTACCGCAACCACAGGTGCTTGCGTCACGTTGCCGCGCGTACAAGTTGAAAATCCACACGAGCCTCCGGTCTCGTTGTAAGGAAAGGGGCTAACCGTGTAGTCGGTGATCCAACCCGGATCATACTCGACCGAACCAACCAACCTGAGCGCAAGCCGGTCATCGACGAGGGGCAGATTCACCATGGCAGCCTGTCGCCAGTTGACCCCACCATTCTTTGTATCGCTGATCACCGACTGCGAGGTCGCGAGCAACTTACTGAACTCAGGTTCGGCCGTTATCAGCCTTATTGTTCCGCCCATGGAGCCCGCACCATACAGGGTACCCTGAGGTCCTCTGAGAACCTCGACCCGCTGAAGATCGTAGAGATCGGGGTCGATCATGGGCTTGCCGTTGAAGGAATTCGCGGAAGCCGCCATGGGAACGTCATTGATATAGAAGCCGACGGTCGTAGAGGATCCGCCGGTGGAGGGGAGCCCCCGCATTTCAAATTCCGTTTGCGCCGGTGAGAACTGCTTCATCGAGATACCCGGAGTCTCGAGCGCCAGGTCGTTCAACGAGCTTATCCCGCGCTGCAGCAGCTCATCACCGCTCACGGCCGTTATGCTGATAGGAGTCTGCAATACCGTCGAGACACGCTTTTCCGCGGTGACGACGATCTGCTCCAGTTCGCCCGCGCCGGTCTCGATCGGGGTCGCGGGATCAGCGGCCCAAACGGGCGCCGCACCGGATAAAATAAATGCAGCCGCGCCTAAAAATCGACAACAACTCCGAAAGCATCGCTCAAATACTTCGATCCCGCCCGATTTGGCCATGAATGGCATCGTGGTTCTCCCGCTTCAGATCTGAGAAAAGCTTTTCTCATTAATTTATAAACACCCCTCACATAAATCAAATACATCGCTTAACTGAGAAAGTAAAGCTTTTCCGCGAAGAACCAGATCCGCCTATCTTCTCGCAGCACAGATGATGCTCGAATGATCCTGGGGAAGCCGGAGCTGGCTTGGGTAAGTGAAGCAACTGGATGAATTGCCGGAGGGCTCCAGGCTCCACCTCACTTCATTTCCGTTCACTGAAAACGCGGGAAACGACGGCATGCCGGCATGATTGGCGGCCGGCATTCGGATACGTTCATCGACACATCGCAACGCACACCCAAAGTCTGAGTGCACCGGACTCGACCGGCTCAATTCCCGATACGCGGTGCCTTCTCTCCCATGGCTATGCGCGCGCCGGGATTGCAAATGAGCGCGCGCACTAGCGCCTCAGCTGAATCCAAATAGTCTTCGTTTCGGTATACTGATCGTGAGCCTGAAAAGACTTATCGCGACCGCCGAATCCCGATTCTTTGAAGCCGCCGAAGGGTACTCCCATATCGCCCTCCGAAAAACAATTTACGGACACCGTTCCGGCCCGCAAATCCCGGGCGACGAGGTGGGCTGTATGCAAATTGTCGGTGTACAGCGAGGATGCAAGTCCGTAGTGCGTATCATTGGCGATCCGTACTGCTTCCTCGATGTGGTCGAACGTAAGCACCGATAGGACCGGCCCGAAGATTTCTTCGCGGGCGATGGTCATCGAGTTGCGAACGCGGTCGAAAATCGTCGGTCCAATGAAATAACCGCCGCTCTCGGCCATCAGACGCCTGCCGCCCATGACTAGATGCGCACCCTCTTGCGTGCCTTTCTCGATGTAGCCAAGCACCCTGTTCATGTGAGTTTCGTCGATCATCGCGCCCACTCTAGTGTCCGTCGCCAATGGGTCGCCCACCTTCCAATCCTCGAATACAGTCATCAGCGCATCGAGCAGCGGCTCCTTGATTGATTTTTGAACGATGAGACGCGAGCCGGCGCTGCAATTCTCACCTTGGCAGAAGAGAATGCCGATAGCGAGCTGCCCGGCGATTGCCGGCAGATCATGCGCGTCATCCATCACGATGGCGGGGCTCTTGCCGCCGCATTCCAAAATGACCTTCTTGAGGTTCGATTCTGCTGAGTACTTGAGAAAATATCGCCCAACTTCACCCGATCCGGTGAAACTCACGCAATCGATGTCGGGATGCCGACCGACAGCCTGGCCCGCGGTTTCGCCGAAGCCGGTAACGACATTGAAGACGCCCGGCGGGAGTCCCGCCTCAACCGCCAATTCCGCCAGCCGAATGCAGGTCAGGCTGGTCTGTTCCGCAGGCTTTACGACGATGGAGTTGCCGCCCGCCAGCGCGGGCGCGAGCTTCCACATCGCAACGAAGATTGGGAAATTCCAGGGCAGCACGGCACCCACGACGCCGATCGGTTCGCGAACGATCATCGCGACCACGTCCGACTGACTGGGTGCGATTTGATCGTAGATTTTGTCGATCGCTTCGGCATGCCAACGCAAGGTCTCGACGCTATCCGGCAGGTCCACCGCGCGTGCGACTGGACTGGGCTTACCGGAGTACAGCACTTCCATCACGAGAAGCTCATCGAGGCGTCGCTCTATGAGATCGGCCCATTTCAACAACA
>Ga0137415_10006255_pt1 | contig 11783 bp, 10 predicted proteins | sample CZODoug3_1_1_16f_FD_183082 | JGI IMG/M metagenome (GOLD analysis project Ga0137415, IMG submission 183082) | Vadose zone soil fungal communities from Angelo Coast Range Reserve, California, USA - CZODoug3_1_1_16fungal (Hybrid Assembly) | ecosystem: Environmental > Terrestrial > Soil > Vadose...
AACGTGGGCAACGTCGTGGCCGGGAATGGCGACAACGTGATCTACTACGACGTCAATAACAACCCGAACTCGCGCGCGGAGTGGTACTCCAAGACCGGTAAGTAGTAGATAGCAATCGACGGGGCCTTTAGCGGGGAGGCGGCCGGGCCGCCACCCCGCACCGGCCAACCGATGACGAGATGATAGGCCGCCTGTCGGTTATGCTCTACAGGGAGTCGCGGCATCACGGCGGGAAGTGGATTTACCTGGTCAAAATGGTGTCATAGGATAATGGCGTGACCTTCTACGTCGTCCGCCGGCTCGCCATTGGCGTCTTCCTCCTGTTCCTGATGTCCGCTATGTTCTTCACGCTGACGCGCCTGACGCCCGGTGCCCCGATTAGCGTCGGAGAGAACCCGAAAATCCATCAGTCGGTCATTATCCTGCGGCTTCACCGGCTCGGCCTTACCGATGAGCAGGGAAACTCATATCCGATCCCCCAACAGTACGTGCTGTACCTGGGCGCCCTCCTGCACGGCGACCTGGGGGACTCGTACATCTACAACCGGCCGGTGACGACGCTCCTCATGCAGCGGCTGCCGAACTCCATTCTGCTGCTCGGCACCGCGCTCGCCGTGGCGCTGGCGATCGGGATCCCGCTCGGGATCTTTGCGGCCACCCGGCAGTACTCCAAACTCGACATCACCACATCCCTTATCTCCTATGTGGGCGTGTCCATCCCGAGCTTCGTGCTCGGTCTATACCTCTTGATTTTCTTCGGGGCGTTCTTGAAACAGTCGCCGCTCCACTGGGGTTTCCCCCTGTTTGGCATGCACAGCGGTGGCGTCGATGATCCGATCGACCTCCTTTACCACATGGTTCTCCCGGTGACCTCGCTCGCCATCCTTCAGATCGCGATCTTCAGCCGCTTCATGCGGGCCAGCATGCTGGAGGTGCTCCACCAGGACTACATCCGAACGGCCCGGGCGAAGGGCCTTTCGATTGAAAAAGTCAACTACAAACACGCACTGCGTAACGCGATTCTGCCGATTATAACCCTGGTGGCGATTGCGATTCCTCAGATCGTCAACGGCGCGATCATCACCGAGGGCATTTTTAGCTGGCCGGGCACCGGGCAGCTGGCCTTTCAGGCGGTGGTCGATCGAGACTATCCAGTCATCCTCGGCGTAGTGATGCTGGTGGCCGCCGGGACCGTGCTCTTCAACCTGATCGCCGACGTGACCTACGGGGTCGCCGACCCGAGGATCCGATACTGATGGCCCAGGTTCCTCCGCTCCCGCTCGGCCCCTTAGCCGGTGTTCCGGGCTCGGTCCCGAACCAGCTGTCGATCGAGACGACCGTCCAGCAGGAACGCGACCTTGCACAGCCGGGGGTCCGCCCGGACGAGTTTGGGGGCGCTTCGGAGCTCGGGTTCTGGCGGCTATCCGTCATTCGCTTTCTGCATCACAGGGTGGCAACCGGTGCTCTGATCATCCTGGGCGTGATCGTCCTCGCCGCCATTGTGGTGCCGATCATCACCGGGGATCTCTACCGAATCCAGGACTACCGGCACCCGTACAAGCCGCCCTTCCAGAGCTTCCAGCATATTTTCGGCACCGATGATCTCGGTCGAGACGAGTTTGCCCGGTTACTTCGCGGTGCCCGGGTCTCGATCATGGTCGGGGTCCTGGCGGTCGTCGGCTACCTGCTGATCGGGGGAACGCTGGGTGCGCTGGCAGGCTACTACGGCGGCTGGCTGGACAATGCATTGATGCGCTTCACCGACATCATCATTTCGGCGCCCTTCCTGCTCGTTGTCATCGCGGTCACGGCGGCGACAGGCGGCGTCCGGCTCAGCACCGTCATCATCGTCATCGCGGCCACCGGCTGGTATGAGATCGGCCGGTTGATGCGAGCCCAGTTCCTGGTGCTTCGAGAACAGGAGTTCGTCCAGGCGGCGCGGGCACTGGGGGCGTCGAATACACGGATCATCCTCCGCCACATTCTGCCCAACGCGCTGGCCCCGATCATCGTTTCCGCGACCCTTGGAGTATCGGGCATCATCCTGCTGGAGGCCGCCCTGGGCTTCCTCGGGTACAGCATTCCGCCGCCCGAGCCGAGCTGGGGCAACATGCTGCAAGAGTTCGAGCAATACCTGCTCGACGACAAGACGTATCTCGTCTTCTTCCCGGCCACCGCGCTGGTCATCACGGCGCTCTGCATCAACCTCGTCGGCGACGGGATCCGGGACGCGCTGGATCCGCGGCAGCGGTGACCGACCTCCTCCGGATTGAGGACCTTCACACCCAATTCCACGTTCACGGCGGAACGGTCAAGGCGGTCGATGGAGTCAACCTGACCATCCCGGCCAAGGCGACCGTGGGCCTGGTCGGCGAGTCGGGCTCGGGGAAGAGCATCACGGCGCTGTCGATCATGCGGCTGCTGGAGAAAAATGGCGGGATCACGGCAGGCCACGTCTGGTTTCACGACCAGGATCTCGTCGCCCTGACGGATCAGGAGATGCAGGAAGTCCGAGGGAATGACATCTCGATGATCTTCCAGGAACCGATGACGGCCCTGAACCCCGTGTACACCTGCGGGGATCAGATCGCCGAGGCCGTTCAGCTTCACGGGAAAGTTGACGCGAAGGCCGCCCGAGACCGTGCCATCGAAGTCCTCCGTCTGGTCGGGATCTCCGATCCCAAACGTCGAGCCAGACAATATCCGCACGAGCTCTCCGGCGGGATGCGTCAGCGGGTGATGATTGCCATGGCGCTGTCGACCAACCCCGAGCTCTTGATCGCTGACGAGCCCACAACCGCTCTGGACGTGACTATCCAGGCCCAGATCCTGACCCTGATGCGCAACCTCAAGGGCGAGTTTGGATCGGCGATCTTGCTGATCACGCACGACCTCGGGGTAGTCGCGGAAATGTGCGACAGCGTCGCCGTCATGTACGCGGGGCAGATCGTCGAGCAGGCGTCGACCGTCGAATTGTTCACCAATCCCAAGCATCCCTACACCCAGGGTCTGCTTGCCTCCATTCCGCGGTTGGGGCACAAGCAGGACCGGCTCCACGTCATCACCGGCAGCGTCCCAAACCCACTGGCACTGCCACCTGGCTGCGCCTTTCGGCCTCGTTGTCCGGTCAAGGCGCCGCGCAGCGAAAGTGCCGTTCCGCCATTGAAAGCCGTCGGTGACGGACATCTCGTCGCCTGCTGGCAGTACGAATGATCGGGGGTAAACAGCGTCCCACGGTGGTTGAGCCGAACGGCGCCCTGCTGAGGGTGCAGAACCTCGTGAAGTACTTTCCGATCAAGGGTGGGCTGCTGCAGACCACCGTGGCGAACGTCAAAGCCGTTGATGACGTGAGCTTCGAGATCAAGCAGGGCGAAACACTGGGGCTGATCGGCGAGTCCGGCTCGGGGAAATCCACCGTCGCCCGCACCATCCTGCGGCTGATCCCGCCCACCTCTGGCGAGGCGTTTCTCGAGGGTCGGAGCATCTTCAAGGCGAACAAGAAACAGCTGAACGACATCCGGCGGGAAGTGCAGATCATCTTCCAGGACCCGTACGGCTCGTTGAACCCCCGGATGTCGGTGGGGGAGATCGTCGGCGAGGGCCTTCTGGTCCACGGTGTTGGGACGGCCCACGAGCGCGAGCGGATCGTGAGTGAGCTGCTCGAGGTGGTCGGGTTGCGCGGACAGTACCGCGGCCGGTTCCCGCACGAGTTCAGCGGCGGCCAGCGGCAGCGCATTGGCATCGCTCGAGCCCTGGCCCTTCGACCAAAGCTGATCATCGCCGACGAGCCGGTCTCCGCGTTGGACGTGTCGATCCAATCGCAGATCCTCAACCTGCTGGAGGACCTGCAGAACGAGTTCAACCTCACCTATCTCTTCGTCGCGCACAACATGGCGGTGGTCGAGCAGGTGAGCGATCGGATCGCCGTGATGTATCTCGGCAAGATCGTGGAGATAGCACCGGCGGAGCAGCTTCTGGCAAGTCCCCGACACCCTTACACCAAGGCGCTGATCTCGGTCATCCCGATTCCCGACCCGACGATCAGGCGGGAGCAGACCGTGCTCAAAGGGGAAATTCCCAGCCCGACCAATCCGCCGTCGGGATGTCATTTCCGCACTCGCTGCCCGATCGCGACGGACTACTGCGCCGAGGTGGAACCGCCGCTGCGCGAGGTCAGCAAGGGCCAGTTCGCCGCCTGCCACTACGCCTGACCGGATCCGCCACGCGAACGGGCAGTGACCCGGGCGAGCCAGTCGCCCATGATCGCGCGCCTTCGCAGGGTGCGCCCGGTGTCGAACCAGCTGCCCAGGAGAACGAGCGCGAGCGCCGCCGCGGCGAGGATGACATCGAGCCGGCCGCGATCCGGCGGTGTCGTGTCGTAGTGAGCCCAGTAGGCGAACTCGCTGTCGTTGATGGCGGAGATCCCGACGAACGTGACCGCAAGGATGGCGGCGGCCAGCCAGAGGCGCCCACGGCCCGCGAAGCCGAGCCGGACCAATCCCATCCCGGGTACCATCGCCAGCCGCCAGACGGCTCCGGCCGTCGCGCGCTCAGCCTCGCGTGCCGCGTGGGAGGCGAAGGCGTCGACGGCGATCACCCAGCCGATGAGCCCGGCGTACCAACCGGTCGAGAGCAGGTCGACGGGCATGAAGGTGAAGTGGAGCGCGCTGAAGCTGGGCGTGCTGAGCAGCCAGCCGGCCCAGAGGATCCACGCCAGCAGCGCCACTCCGGCGGCTGCGAGCGCGAGTCCGTGATACGGTCGCGCGGAATACATCACCGACAGCACAAGGCCGACGGCAACCACCCAGGCAAACGGATTGGTCCATCCGAAGACGCGGGGGAGGTGCCCGACCGCGACCTCGATCGTCCAGGGGGTAAGGAGGCTGAGCGCGGCCAGCCCGACGATCATGATGTCGCGGCTGGAACGTCCCGAAAGTCGCAACGCGATGGCGCCGACTCGCTGGACCCCGGAGGCAAGCGCGAAGGCCAGCGCCAGTCCAGCACAGAAAACGGCGACGATGAGCAGCACCTCCGAACCCGGATTGCCCCGTGTCAGCGCATAGGCGAGGCCAAAGGGCGCCGCGACCAGCAGCATGCCGATCACGAGGTTACGGACAGAGTTCGCGTTGTCTTGCATCGCGTTCCTCCAGTGTACGTTCCGGATAAAATCGCGCGGTGTTGCGCGGAAAGCTGTGGCGCCATCCCGATTTCCTCAAGCTCTGGACCGGCGAAAGCGTCAGCGTGTTCGGGAGCCAGGTCACCGTCCTCGCGGTACCCACCGTGGCGATCCTCATCCTGCATGCCGGCCCGTTCCAGGTTGGGATCCTCTCGGCGCTCGAGTTTCTCGCCTTCCCGACGCTGGGATTGGTGGCAGGGGTCTATGCCGATCGGCTGCGGAGGCGGCCCATTATGATCGTCTGCGACATCGGTCGTGGGCTGGCGTTGGGATCGATTCCGGTGGCGTTCCTGCTGAACCTGCTGACGCTCGAGCAACTCTATTTCGTCGCCCTGCTCACGGGGATCTTTACGGTCTTCTTCGACGTGTCGTACCAGTCATACCTGCCAGCGCTGGTGGACCGGCCCAACCTAATCGAAGGCAACACCAAGCTGGAGATCACGCGATCAACGGCGCAGGTGGCGGGGCCGGCGGTTGCCGGGTTCCTGATTCAGTGGATCGGCGGCGCCAGGGCGGTTGCCGTCGATGCGCTGTCGTTTCTTCTCTCGGCGATCGCTCTCGCCTCGATCAAGAAGCCGGAGCCCGAACCCAAGCCGAGCACGGCGTCCGGGACCTCCGGCTTCATCCCTGAGATGCGAGAGGGGATCGAGGTGGTCTTTCGAAACCCGATCCTCTGGCGGATCGCGGCCTGCACGGCAACCACCAACCTCGGGTCGAATATGGTCTTCGGCGCGGTCTTCCTGGTGTTCGCCTATCGCCAGCTCCACCTGTCGGCGGGCGTCGTTGGTGTTGTCTTCGCGTTGAGCAGCGTCGGAGCCCTGGCTGGCGCCTTCCTGGCCGGCTGGGTCGCGCGCAAGATTGGTATTGGGCCAACCCTCGGAGTCATGGTCATAGTGGGGGGCCTCGCGCTCCTGGCGACCCCCATCGCCCTTGTCGGCGTCCCCGTGGTCATCCTCGCGACCACCGGGTTTATCGAGGGCCTGACCATTCCGATCTACAACATCAACCAGGTGAGCCTGCGACAGGCCATCACCCCCGACCGTGTCCAGGGCCGGATGAACGCCACCATGCGAACGATCGTCTGGGGCACCATCCCACTGGGCGCATTCATCGGCGGGATCCTGGGTACGTCCATCGGGCTGGTGCAGACCATCGTCCTCGGCGGGATCCTCTCAACGTTGGCCGCTTCGTGGATTTTTCTGGGCCCGGTCATCCGCCTCAGAGAGCAGCCCACGCCGGTGATGGCATGACGGGACGCCTCCTGATCCGCGACGCCTGTCTCGCCGACGGACGGGCGCCGACGCTGCAGGTCGGCATCAGCCTGCTGATCGAGAACGGCAGGATTGCCCGCGTGTCGGTGGACGAACTGGATCCAGGTGATGCCGAGGTGCTCGACGGCGGCGGAGCGACGATCGTGCCCGCGTTCGTCGATGCCCATAGCCACCTGACGATGCCCGGCGGCAGCCATTGGATCGAGCGCGGGTCGGACCCGCCCGACCGATTGCGCGAGGTGGCGCGCCGGAATGCCGCCCGCCTGGCGCAGGCCGGAATCCTGTGGGCCCGCGACGTCGGCTCTCCGGCCGGTGCCGACGGCCGGGCGGTCAGCCTGCAGGTCCGCCAGGAGATGGCGGATCGGGTCGGGGCGCCGTACATCCGGGTGGCGGGAACGTGGATCGCGACCGACGGCTATCTGCCCATGACGGTGCCCGTCGAGGATGGCGACGAGCTGCAGGCGGCGGTGCTCGCCCAGCTCGATTCCGGGACGGACTTCGTCAAGATCATGCTCGATCCGCCGGACCGCTCCGACCGCTGTCCCTTCACGGTCGACGACGTTCGCAAGGCACGCGAGGCGGTGCACACCCGCGGGCGGAAGATCACCGCCCACGCCACCATCCTCGACGGTGCGCGAGTGGGTGCGCAGGCCGGCGTGGACTCGATCGAACACGGCATGGAGCTCGACGATGCGACCGCGGCGACGATGCGCGCCAACAACGTCGCGCTGGTGTCGACGTTGTCGGTGCTGGCCAGCTGGGCGACGTTCGGGCGGACGACCCGGATCGAGCGCTTTACGAGCGAGGAGGGAAAGCGTCGGCTCGTGGCGAGGCGGGAAGGCGCCTTTGCCGCCATCAAGGCGGCGCGGCGGGCCGGTGTCCGCATCGCCGCCGGGTCCGATTTCGGCGGGGGCTCGGTGCGCGCCGGTCACCTCGCCTGGGAGGTCGAGCAGCTGGTCGAGGCGGGGCTCGAACCGCACGAAGCCCTGGCGGCGGTGACCTGGCGCGGGGGCGAGCTGCTGGGTATCGACCACGCCGGGAGGATCCGCCAGGGAGACCCAGCCGATCTCGTCCTCGTGCACGGCGATCCGCTGAGCGATCCCGCAGCACTCTGGCGGGTGTGGGCGGTCTTTCAGGGCGGGGAGCGGATCGCCTAGCTCGGCGTACGGTATGAGGCGTCTCACGACGTTCTCAGAGGCGAGCGTCGATAATGAAAACACTCTCGGGTTGTCGGCGTTGTCTCCTCAGGAGCGTGCGGGTTGCCTCAATTACGGCAGGATTTGATCACAGGGCGATGGGTGGCGGTGGCGACGGAACGTGCCCGGCGCCCAGACTCGTTCACGCAGGCGGCCAGGGAATCGGTCGCGGCGAAAGACGTCTGCCCCTTCTGCCCGGGTCATGAGTCGATGACGCCGCCCGAGGTGCTGGCCTACCGCGCGCCCGGCCTGCCGGCGAACGGCGAGGGCTGGTCGATCCGGGTGGTGCCGAATCTGTACGCCGCGTTCCGGCCGGAGCCGGACGGGCAGGAGCATCGCGACGGTCGCTTCTGGCAGCGCGACGCCATCGGAGCCTGCGAGGTGCTGATCAGCAGCCCCGATCATCGGGCGCCCACAGCGAAGCTGCCACGGCACCAGGTCGAGGAGATCGTCCGGTCGTATGTCGACCGCTACCAGTATCACGCGCGCAACGGGGCGCTCGAGCATGTCGTGATCCTCTACAACCACGGCCGGCCGGCGGGCGCCTCGCTCGAGCACCCGCACTCGCAGCTGTATGCGATCGGCGTCCAGCCGCCGAGTCTGGACGACGAGCTGGAGGGCGCGCGCCGCTTCCGCGGTGAGCACGGCGCCTGCGTCTTCTGTCGCACGCTGGAGGATGAGCGCCGGGCGGGCACGCGCATCGTCTTCGAGAACGACGCCTTCGTCGTGTTTGCACCCTACGCGGCGCGGACGCCGTTCGAAACCTGGATCATGCCGCGCCGCCATTCCGCATCATTCGGGGAACTCGACCTGTCCAGGGAAAAGGCCGCGTTCGCGGAGGCGCTGCAACTCACGCTCAAGGCGCTCCACGACGGGCTCAACGATCCGCCGTTCAACTACTTCATCCACAGCGCACCCTTCAAAGCCGATGCCGCGGACGCCTACCACTGGCACCTGGAGCTGATCCCGAAGCTGAGCACCGCGGCCGGCTTCGAGCTGGGCACCGGGATGTGGATCAACGTCGTCAAGCCCGAAGAGTCCGCCGCCTTCTTGCGGGATCACATCAATTCAACCGTGGAGCAACCCGCATGAAGGCGGTGGTGATGGCCGGTGGCGAGGGATCGCGGCTCCGGCCGCTGACCAGCGGCATTCCCAAGCCGCTGGTGCCGGTCGTCGGCAAGCCGGTGATGGAGCACATCCTGCGGCTCTTGCGCAAGCACGGCATCACCGACGTGGTGGTCACGTTGCAATACCTCGGCTCCGCGATCCGCGATTACTTCGGCGACGGCTCGGACTTCGGCGTCGACATTACCTACGTCGTGGAAGACAGCCCGCTGGGGACGGCGGGCAGCGTCAAGAACGCCCAGGAATTCCTGGACGAGCCATTCATCGTGATCAGCGGCGACGCCCTCACCGACATCGACCTGGGTGCCGTGATGCGCTACCACCAGGAGAAGGGCGCCGCGGCGACCATCGTGCTGACCTCGGTGCCGAACCCGCTCGAGTTCGGCGTGGTGATCACCAATCCCGACGGCACGATCAAGCGCTTTCTCGAGAAGCCCTCCTGGGGTGAGGTCTTCTCGGACCAGGTGAACACTGGGATCTACATCATCGAGCCCAAGGTGCTCGACATGATGCCACCGGCGACGGTGGTCGATTGGAGTAGCGACGTCTTCCCCAAGATGCTCGCCAATGCCATGCCGCTTTACGGCCACCTGGTGCCCGGCTACTGGTGCGACATCGGCAACATCCAGACCTACTACCAGGCGAACTGGGACGCCCTCGAGGGACGTGTCGATGTCGAGATCTCGGGCGAGCGCCGTCATGGCAACGTCTGGATCGGCGAGAACGTCGAGATCGGTTACGACGTGAAGATCAACGGTCCCGCTTACGTCGGTAATGAATGCAAGCTCAAGGCGGGCGTCTTCATCAACGGGCCGGTGTGTGTGGGGAACTTCTCGGTCGTCGATGAGAACACGAAGATCAGCAACTCCATCATCTGGACCTACTCCTACATTGGAGAGAACTCGCGTTTGCGGCAGGCGATCGTCTGCCGCCACGTCACCATCAAGAACAACTGCCTCCTCGAGGAAGGTGCCGTGATCGGCGACGACGTCGTGGTCGGCGAGGGATCGACGATCGATGCCGGGGTCAAGATCTGGCCCGACAAGGAAATCGAGCCGGGGTCGACCGTGCACGAAAGCATCATCTGGGCGGGCCACTACAAGCGCGGGCTCTTCAGCTCCTACGGCATCAACGGCCTGGTCAACATCGAGCTGACGCCCGAGTACTGCGCCCGCCTGGGCGCCTCGTTTGCCAACCTCTACCCCAAGGTTTCCGCGATCGGGGCGGCCCGTGACGGTCAGCGGCCCTCGCGCATGATCAAGCGCGCGATGATCGCCGGCATGATGTCCTCGGGCGCCTCGATCATCGATCTCAGCGAGCTGCCCATCCCGGTGGTGCAGTTCTACGCGCGCGAGCACCCGGTGGCCGGCGCCGTCCATATCCAGATGTCGCCGCTCGACAGCCGCTCGGCCGACATCCGGCTCTTCGACAGCAACGGCGTCGTCCTCGACAAGAAAGCGGAGCGAAAGCTGGAGAACGTCTTCTTCCGCGAAGACATCCGGCGCGTCCACTTCTACGAGATGGGCGACATCACCTATGCCCAGGACGCCGTCGACTCCTACATCGACGGCCTGATCGCCTTGATCGACGTCGAGACCGTGCGCCGCGCCCACCTGAAGGTGCTGATCGACTTCGACCACGGGAGCGCCTCGCTCGTGTTGCCCCGCCTGTTCAAGGAGTTGAACATCGAGGCCATTCCGCTGAACGCCGGCTTCGACGAGACTTATCAGTCGAAGACGAAGGAGGCCTTTGACGAGGCTCGCCGGCAGTCGGCACTGATCACCCGGACGCTCGGCTGCCAGCTGGGCGCGTACATCGACTATGGCTCGGAGCGGATCTACCTGATCGACGAGCAGGGCGGCGTGCTCGACCATCACGAGGCGCTCGGCGTCATCGCGATGCTGGTGCTCAAGGCAAAACCGGGTGTACTGGTGGCGCCCGCCACCGTGCCGCAGACGATCGGGGCGCTCGTCCGTCAGCTCCCGGCGTCGACCTTCGTGCCCGGCAAGGGTGAGCCGTCGGCGCTGCTGCGGGCCGCCCAGCAGCATCAGGCCAGGCTGGCCTCGGACGGTAGCGGTGGCTACGTGTTCCCCGATCACCTGCTGGGCTTCGACGCGATCTTCACCCTGATCAAGTTGCTGGAGCTGCTGGCCGGCGACGGGAGGGCGGTCTCGGCGATCCGCGAGGAGATTCCGCGCGCCGCCTACGAACACCGGGAAGAGGCGGTGCCCTGGGATGCCAAGGGCCGCGTGATGCGCACCATGGTCGAGCTGCACCGTGACGAACCGGTCGACCTGGCCGACGGCATCAAGGTCTTCGTCGACGGCGGATGGGTGCTGGTGCTGCCCGATCCCGACATGCCCCGCTACCACATCATCGTCAGCATGGAGGATTCGGAGAAGGCACGGGCGCTCGCTGACCGCTACAGCGCGATGGTCAAGACCGCTGTCAGCGGCGACTCCGGCACTCCAGCGGCGACCCGGTAGGGCACCACGTGCCGGCTCGTTCCGCGGCGCGTGGCAAAGCCACGCGCCGAGAGCGGCGATTCGTCCGGACCGCCGGGTTCTTCCGGGCGCTGCCCCCGCTGGTCGAGGCCGCGCTTCCGACGCGGTTGAAAGGTGTCCGCCATCGAGCGCGCTCGAGCCAGGCGCAGTGGTTCTTCGGCGACCCGCGGCTGCATTTCGAGGCGTGGTGGCACGCGAACACCGGCCGGCTCGAGTTGGGGCTTCACCTGGAGGCGGAGCCGGCGATCAACGACCGCATCGCCGCCGGCCTGGCCCGGCAGTTACTCATGATCAAAGCGCGCCTGGGCCAGCAGCTCGACCTCGAGCCCTGGGATCGCGGCTGGGTCCGCCTCTACGAAACCTACGTGGTCGACGTCTTCGACGCCACCCAGATCAAGCGGACCGCCGCGCGCATCGCGGAGTTGATCGTGGTCATCTGGCCGATGTGCCAGGAACTGCGGAAGAGCGATGCTAAAATCCGGCTTGCCGAGCGGGAGTAGCTCAGTTGGTA
>Ga0137415_10006257_pt1 | contig 11782 bp, 10 predicted proteins | sample CZODoug3_1_1_16f_FD_183082 | JGI IMG/M metagenome (GOLD analysis project Ga0137415, IMG submission 183082) | Vadose zone soil fungal communities from Angelo Coast Range Reserve, California, USA - CZODoug3_1_1_16fungal (Hybrid Assembly) | ecosystem: Environmental > Terrestrial > Soil > Vadose...
GCTGGCGGCAGCCAGAACATTCTGGCCGACGATGATGATGCTCAGCAATACCAGCTGGAGGAACGTCTGGCTGATCCACGAGACGATCAGGACAGGGTTACGAGACAGGATCGCGGCGGGAAGCGAAACGAGCGCGAGGGCCGCGAACGCATAGGCGCACCACATGGTGCCGACGCCGTTGGTCACCTTGACCGCCAGCCACCGATTGAATCGCCTGATCGGATCGCCGCCCCTTGGCATCAGGTCCGCCACCTTGACGGGTCGTTGCTGTTTGCGCTGTTCGATTCGGGGATGTACGACAGGCGTGAAGATATTTGACATGGCGGTAGCCTACCCGCTCCGCTTGAGTAACCCCAGACGCTTCGCCCGCACCTCGGCGCGGTTGAAGCACCAGACCGAGGCCGGCACCAGGATGACGCCCATCAGCAAGAGGATGCCGATATCCGGGAGGGCGCTCGCCAGCGACAGCCCGTGGAGCAGCGCCTCCCTGACCCCATCGAGGGTATACGTCAGCGGCGAGAGGATGCCCACGACGTGCAGCGGCGCCGGCAGCACGGTGATCGGGTAGTAGACACCGGAGATCAGCAGCAGGACCCCCTGTACCGCAAACGCCATCTGCTCCCCCTTCTCAGGTGAGAGCAAGGGAAGGACGGACGTAAAGATTCCCAGGCCGAGCAGCGGCAAGGTGGCGGCGGCGAAGATGGCCGCTGCCGTCAGCCAGTTGGCATGCGACAGGTCGAGCTTGAAGAAGAAGACCAGCGCGACGCCGATGGCCGCCGTGCGGGCAATGCCATAGATGAGCGAGGCGGCGGACATGCCCAGCAGGTGCGTCAGCCGCTTGATCGGGGCCATGAAGGTGTACTCGATGGTCCCCTCCCAGCGTTCCCAGGTGATGGCGAAGGCAATTTCGAAGAACACCAGCGAAAGGTAGGTCCACAGCAGCGCCCCGACCAGCAAGTAGAGCTGCGTCTGGTGCAGGTCCGCCTGCCCCTTCTCCAGACCGAGCGTCGACAGCCCAGCGGCAAGGTAGCCGATGCTGAGCACGCTGACCAGGTTGTAAAGCAGCCAGACAGCCTCCCACAGCCAGTAGCGCCGGTAAAGGTTCTTTTGCCGCTCGATGAAACCGACGAAGGCGTTCAGCTCCCAGCGGAGGGAATTCCCTATCATTCGTCCTTCTCCTCCTCGTCTTCCTCGAGCCGCTTCCCGGTCAGCTGCATAAAGGCATCCTCGAGGCTGCCGCCGACCTCCCCGGCATGAGTCCGGATCAGCTCGGCGGGCGTGCCCTCCGCCAGGACCCGGCCCTGGTCGAGCACGAGAACGTGGTCGCACAGCACCTCCGCCTCTTCGAGGTCGTGCGTGCACAGCAGCACGGTGGCGGCCCGATCCCGTCGGATGGTTCGCACCAGCTCCTGGACCTCGCGCTTCGAGCGCGGATCGAGCCCGGTGGTCGGCTCATCCATCAGCAGGAGCGAGGGCGATGTCAGGAAGCTGCGGGCGATGGCGATCTTCTGCTGCTGGCCACGCGACAGCTGCTTCATCGGCTTATCGAGCGTGTCGAGGGGCAACCCCAGCCGCTCCAGCATGCCTTCCACCCGGGCCCGCGTCCCAGCGCCGCCACTGCCGTAGAGCCGCGCCGCGTACAGCATGTTCTCCCACGGACTCATCTCTTTGAAGAACGACGCCTCGACCGATACGCGGTTGATGTGGCGGCGCACATCATCCGGCTGCGTCACCACGTCGTAGCCAAATACCGACGCCGTCCCCGCGTCGGGCGTCATCAGGGTGGCAAGGATGCGGATCAGCGTCGACTTGCCGCTCCCGTTCGCCCCCAGGATGCCCGTGATCCGACCAGTGTCGACGCGCATCGACACCTGGTCGAGCGCCAGCTTTAGCTTCTTGGCTTTGCCGCGGCCAAAGAAGCGGCGGCCCGGCTGCCCGAAGCGCTTCGAGATGCCCTGCAGCTCGACCGCCACCGTATTCAATTCGCTTGCCTTGATCGCCATGCTGTCAACTCCTGAGATTGCTGCCGATGAACAACAAAAAACCGTGGGCCGAGGGCCTCACGGTCGAAAGCGCTGTCGTCGGTGTCTAGTTCAGTCGGCTTTCAATGCCATGCAGGCCCATAGAGGCAGGCTCCGCCCTCGGTGAAGACGATCATGCCTGCCTTGCTGCGCCACATAGCCTCCGTACACTACGCCATCACCGCGACGAAAGTCAATCGCCCTAAGAGGTGGATTGGACGGGCCTGGCGACTCAAGGCTCAACGATGAGAAAAAACACGTCGCCAGCCGTACCGTCCCGTAACGCGTGCACCCGCCAGCAGCCGGTGATGGGAAAGACAAATCCAGTGCCCCACTCGTCGGTGTTTGGAATGTTCCAGGTTGAGCTCCCATGACGCTCCGGTCCAAAGGTCAGCTGTCCACTCGTTCCGTCGGTCGCTTTCGCCGCAATGTTGAAGCCGCCGCGCCCAGCCATCCGCCAGACGATCTTGGTCTCGGTCCTGGCCTTGATCGGCAGCGGGGCAAAGACGAGTGCCCAAAGGTGGGAGCCCTTAACCTCGGCCAGTGGCGTCTGCGCTGGCACTGCCCTGCAGGCAGAAGCGAGGGGAGCAGAAAACCCCACTTCTACAGCGGGAGCGCTCGACCTGGGTGCCTGCGAGCCACTTTGCTGTGTCGTACAGGCGACCATGAGCAGGCCAGCAGCCAAAAATGTCGAGATCCCGAAACCGGCGCGACTGAGGCGCAGACATCCGTCCACCAGTGCTACATACCCCTCGGAGCCTCCGCCGGTTCCCGGCGAGCCAGCTACCTGACGGTTCGTGCGGTCGTGTCTTGCGGGCCGATCCCGTCCATCGAGTCGGCAAGGTACTGGGCGAGATCTTGGACCTGCAGCTGACGCTCTGCTCCCTTGGCCGAGATGCCGTCGCGGAACATCGTGAGGCAGAACGGGCAAGCGGTTGCCACCCGCGGCGCTTCGGTTCTGAGCGTTTGCTCGACCCGCTCGTGGTTGATGCGCTTGCCGGTCTTCTCCTCCATCCACATCCGGCCGCCACCCGCGCCGCAGCAGAACCCCCGTTTGTGATGCCGCTCGATCTCCACCAGCTCCGCGCCGGGGATCGCCTCGACCACGGAACGTGGGGGGTCGTAGATGTCGTTCCAGCGACCGAGATAGCAGGAGTCGTGGTAGGTGAACTTGCCCTCGATCGCCTTGGTCGGTTTGAGCCGGCCCTCTTTGATCAGGCCTGCCAGCACCTGCGTGTGGTGAACGACTTGGTAGGTGCCGCCAAACTGCGGGAATTCGTTCTTGATGGTGTTGAAGCAATGGGGGCAAGTGGCGATGACTTTTTTGACTTTTGCTTCGTTCATCGCCTCGATGTTCTGCTGCGCCTGCGTCTGGTAAAGGTACTCATTGCCGATCCGCCGCGCCGGGTCGCCGTTGCAGGTCTCCTTAGGCCCGAGAATGGCGAAGTCAACGCCGGCTTTCTGCAACAGCCCGACGCACGCCCGGGCGACGGCGCGGTTGGCTTCGTCGTAGGACGCGGCGCAGCCAACAAAATAGAGGTACTCGGCGTCGGGTTTGTCTTCGAGCGTCTTTACACTCAAGCCCTGCGCCCAGTCGGAACGCTGCGCCCGTGGCATGCCGTAGGGGTTGCCCTGGCTCTCGATGCTGCGCAGCGCCCCCTGGGCCTCCTTGGGAAACTTGCTCTCTTCGAGGACCAGGCTGCGCCGCATATCGATGATCTTCGGCACGTGCTCGATCAGCACCGGACATTCCTGCTGGCAGGCGCCGCAGGACACGCAGGCCCAGATTTCGTCTTCTTTGATTGCCTCGCCGATTAATTTTTGCGACTGCTGGGGTGCGCGGCGCTGCTCCGGCGGCGCGTCGCGCACGGTCTTGAAGAGATTCTCCCGAGCGTCGACGATGATCATCTTGGGGTTGAGGGGCTTGCCCGTGAGAAATGCGGGGCATTGCTCCTGGCAGCGCCCGCATTCGGTGCACGAGTACAGGTCCAGCAGGTTCTTCCATGACCAGTGGGTGACGGCGCTGACGCCATAATGCTCGGCGTGCTCGAGGTCGATGGGCTGAAGGGCGGAACCGGCCTTCGGCGGGAGCTTGCGGAAGAAGACATTGGGGATGGCGACGATGATGTGCAGGTGCTTGGAGCTCGGGATGTAGACGAGGAACGCCAGCACCGCCAGGATGTGCATCCAGTAGAAGACTTCGTGCGCGGGGATCGCGGCGGTGCCCTGCCAGCCGAAGCTTTCGAACGCGCGCGCGATCAAGGACGATACCGGCCGCCAGGCCGCTGACGGATCGCCACCCTGGGCCACGCGCGCGGCGTTCTGGCCGAGCATGCCGATCATGATGGCGGCGATCAACCCCAGGATGATCAGCGCGTCGATTTCGTTGCTTTCGTGAAACTGGCGCGGCCGAATGATCAGCCGATTGACCAGCGCCATCAGCACCCCGACCAGCACCAGGACGCCAAAGAGGTCTTGTAAAAACGCGATCCAGGTGGTGCCGCCAATGACCGCGAGGCTGAATCCCGGGAAAATGCCTTCGCCGAAGGCCTGAATGATGGCCGTCAAGAGCACGACGAAGCCATAAAAGATAAACAAATGCAGGATGCCCGAATAGAGATTCCGGAACATCCTGGTATGCAGCCCCACGTAGCTAAGGACGCCGCGGATGCGCTCGGGGATGTGGTCGACGCGGTTTTCGGTTGGACCCAGCCGCAGGATCCGATAGAGTTGGCGCGCCCGAATGGAGAAATAGACGATCGCGGCCAGCAGGACAACCAGCACGGCGATCGACTTGATCAACGCCATCTCTGGTAATCGTACGGTCTGATGAGAATCCTGGGCCTTACCGGTGGCATCGGGTCCGGCAAGTCGATGGTGGCGCAGATGTTTGCCCAACTGGGAGCCGCCGTAGTCGACGCGGACCAGTTGGCGCGCGAGGTCGTCGAGCCCGGACAGCCCGCCCTTCAGGAGATCGCGGCGACCTTTGGACCGGAGGTGCTCTTGCCGGACGGGCGCCTCGATCGCCCCAGGCTCGCCGCCATCATCTTCGCCGACCCCGCCGAGCGCGCCAAGCTCGACGCCATCACCCACCCGCGGATCCGGGCGCGGATGGACGAGGAAATCGAGGCCCGGCGCTCAGGCCCGGGCGTCCTCCTCGTCGACATCCCGCTGCTCTACGAGAACGATCGCGTCGATACGGTTGAGAAGGTGATCGTGGTCTGGGTCGACCCGCCGACGCAACTGCGGCGGCTCCGTCAGCGTGGCGGGCTTTCCGCCGAAGCCGCCCGCCAGCGGATCAGCGCCCAGATGCCGTTGGACGCGAAACGCGCCCGCGCCGATCACGTGATCGATAACAGCGGCGAGCTCGAGGAGACCCGGCGCCAGGTGGAAGCCATCTACCGCCGGTACGCACCCGCGGCAACGTCGCCGGCGTAGCGATCAGCTGGCCCGGCGGCGTCGCTCGGCCGGCTCACGGCGCTCCGAGAGTTCGCGGCGCTCGCTGGCGAGCGCGCGCTCTCGCAGATCGATCTCGATGGGTTGCCTGACGCGAACCGCAAAACGCGTGAGCCAGACGACCGCCAGGCCGACCACGAACAGCACCGTGCCGGGCGCCGCGTCGGACAGCTTGCTCTTGACGCCGATCACCTCGCCGACCCAGCTGCTCGATCCGGCCACCCCGTGGAAGAACAGCAGGATCCCGCCGACGATACACGCCAGACCCAGGACGAGCCCGGCCAGCGAGTAGATCAGCTGGAGCATCGCCAGCCGGCCCCAGAAGTGCCGTTCGCGCGGATCCGCCGGCAACTCGAGCGCGGCCACGACGAACGAAAGCCAATTCAAAAGCCTCACACTCCTCCCGAAACCAGCTTAGGCGCGCAACGCTACAAAAACGAAGCGGGCCGCCAAACCGTCGCCGGTTGGTGCCCGCTTCGTGGCGAAGCCGTCGTAAATGCTGGCTAAATCGTGGAGTAGTACGCCGCCGGCGATTGTGATGGGGTCGGAGTCGGTGTGGTCGGAGCGGGCGTGGTCGGGGCCTGGCCGCCCGGCGTCTCGGGCGCCTCGTTTGACTCACTGTCTTTGTGGTGGGAGCGGACCTTCAGTCCCGAACCCACGTGCGAGAGGATCGAATCGGCCTGCGCCTGTGTGATGGTGCCGGCCTTGACGGCCTTGTCGAGTACGCCTTTGGCGGCATTCTGCATCGCCGCCTTGACGGCGCTGTCGCTGACCTTCTGCTGCGTCTCGAGGTCGCTCAAAGACTTTCCAGACTTCAGCGCGTTCTGCAGATCGGTCGGACTCATGTGCAGTGCCGACGCCGCCGCGTTAAGTTCAGCGGTCTTGAGCGACTGCGTCAGGGCCCCATTCCCCTTGAAGCCGCCGTGACGGCCGCCGAAGCCGAAGCCGAGGCCCTGGCCCGCGTTGATGCGCGCCTTCATGGCATCGGCCTGCTGCTGGGTGATCTGGCCGTCCTTCTGCATCTGGTCAACCGTCTGCAGCTGCGCTTGCTTGAGCGCGTCCTGGGTCTGCGTTGGTGTCAGGTGCAGGATCCCGGCCAGCTTGTCGACAAAGGTCTGCGCATAGTTCTTCGAGGCGGTTGGCGACGCGGACGGCGACGGCGCCGCTTCAACCGCGGCCACGCCGATGATCAGGGCGGCCACGCCGGCCGCCGGGAGCACGGTCCAACGATTCAACTTCATACGTGAGCTCTCCTTCCTAGAGGTTGACGACCCTTCTATGGTGCCGAACGCCGATTAGAAGAGGGTGAGAGGCCGGCAAGAAGTCCGTGAAACTTCGGACCCGGACGCGCTTCCCGTAACCCGTTCCGTAACAGTCTAAAGAGGGGCTTAAGGCCCGCTGAACGGGGACCAACAAGGAGGAATCTTCGCATGCAAGGACGCAAATTGCTGACCGCCGCCCTCAGCCTGGCGACCGGGCTATCGATCGCTATTCCCGGGGTCGCGGCCAATGCCCGGGGGGCGGCCGAAGGGACGTTCCATCAGACCAATCTCGTCTCGAACGTGCCGGGCCTCGCCCCGGTGACCGACTCGAGCTTGCGCAACCCATGGGGAATCTCGGCGCGAGCACAAACCGCCACGCAGACGGGCAGTCCGATGTGGGTTTCCGACAACAATGCCGGCGTTACCACGCTCTACAACGGCGCCGGCCAGAAGGTGCCCCTGACCGTGGCCATCCCCCCAGGGAAGGCAAGTCCGGTCGACGCGCTGGGAACTCCGACCGGGACGGTGTTCAGCGGCAGCAGCGCGTTCAACGGCGATCTCTTTCTCTTTGCCACGGAGGACGGCACGATCGCCGGATGGAAGGGCAGTGACGGCCTCACGGCGCGGACCGAAGTCGACCGTTCGACCATCGGCGACGGCGCGGTCTATAAGGGTCTCGCGATCGGGGACAACGGCGGCGGCAACCATCTCTATGCGGCCAACTTCCGGTTTGGCACCGTCGAGGTCTTCGACGCCGGCTTCAACCTCGTCTCGCTCAGCGGCAGCTTCACCGATCGCAAGATCCCGGTCGGGTTCGCCCCCTTTAACATCCAGAACCTGGGCGGCCGGCTCTACGTGACGTACGCCAGGCAGAAGCCGGACAAGCACGACGACCTGTCCGGCCCGGGCAATGGCTTCGTCGACGTCTACGACCTCAACGGCCACCTGCTTCGGCGGCTGATTCGCCACGGGGCCCTGAATTCCCCCTGGGGGCTGGCGATCGCGCCCGAAGATTTCGGGCCATTCGGCGGCGACCTCCTGGTCGGCAACTTCGGCGACGGCCGCATCGACGCCTACAGCCCGCGCAGTGGGCGGTGGCAGGGCGTGCTCCGCAATGAAGCCGGAATGCCGATCACGATCTCGGGACTGTGGGGTCTGCGGTTCGGCACCGGTGGGGCCAGCGGCGACCCGAACAGCTTGTTCTTTGCGGCGGGGATCAACGACGAACGGGACGGGCTGTTTGGGTCCATCCGGAGGGTTCACGAGGACTAGCGAAACCCGCGGCGATAGGGGCGGGCCCGATGGCCCGCCTCAGTCCTGTTCGGACTCCCCCAGTTCCAGCACCGGCTCCACGCACACGTCGCGCTCGCCGAAGCGAGCCATCCACTCGGCCCGCGTCGCCTCGCGTAGCGTCGTCTGCACCGCGTCGATCGCCGACGGATCGAACTGGCGGCCTTTCAAGTCCTCCCGATCGATCGCTCGACAGAACTCCCCCCAGAAGGCGTACTCGAGCGCGGCGACCGTGAGGAAGCCATCCGCTACGGCGTATACGTGGTAGCAGGGGAGCTCGCCGGTGAGCGGCAGACCCGGGATGCCGGCCCGCCGCGCAGCTCGCGGCATGGCGGTCCAGCTTCGTATCAGGTCCATCATGGAGACCTCGACCCGCTGGCCACGCCCAGTCTTTTCGCGACTGGTCAGCGCGGCCGTGATCAGGAACGCCGCCTGCAGCCCGCCGGCCAGGTCGGCCACCTGAAGGCCCGGGATGGCGGGAACCCCGTCGCGCCGTGGCATCAAGGAGAGCGCTCCGCTTCGGGCCAGGTAGTTAAGGTCGTGGCCGGCGCGCCGCGCCATGGCGCCTGTCGATCCGTAGCCGGTGATCGCGCAGTAGACCAGCGCCGGATTGATCTCGGACAGCGAGGCGTAGCCGAGCTCCATCCGCTCCATTCGGCCTGGGCGGAAGCCTTCGACCAGCACATCGGCGTCGAGCACCCGCGCGAGAAAATCCTGACGGCCGGACGGCGCGCGCAGGTCGAGCGTGACCACCTGCTGGCCCTGGTGCAGGGCATCGAAGTACGCCGGGCCGCCGGGTAAGGCGCGGATGGGATCGCCTGCCTTCGGTTCGACTTTGGTGACCGTTGCCCCCTGCGCCTGGAGCAGTTGGGCGCAGTAGGCACCCGGAAGCAGCCGTGACAAATCCAGAACTCGAAGGCCATCGAGCGACATTGCCTGCTAGGTTACTTACGTGCGGAATGCCGACGTGGCCGCGATGCTCAACCGGGTCGCCGACCTCCTCGAGATCAGGGGTGAGAACTTCTTCAAGATCCGCGCCTACCGGGAGGCGGTTCGGCAGCTCGACAACCTCACGACCGAGGTCCAGGACCTGATCCACGAGGGTCGGCTCAAGGACGTCCCCGGCATCGGGGAGGCGATCGAGAAAAAGATCGTCGAGTACGTCACCACCGGACAGCTGGAATTCCTGACGAAGTTGGAAGCCGAGGTACCGCCGGCACTGCTCGAGTTGACGCGAGTTCCCGGCCTCGGGCCGCGCACCGCGAAGGACATCTACGACGCGCTCGGCATCCTCAGCCTGGATGACCTGGAGCAGGCCGCGCAGACCCACCGGTTGCTGGAGGTCCGCGGCATCAAAGCCAGGACCGAAGAGAACATCCTGAAGGGCATCGCCATGCTGAAGCGCACCGAGGGACGCACCTATTTCCCGGAGGCCTGGATCCTCGCCGATTCGCTATTGATCACGCTGCGGTCGCAGGCCGGGGTGAGTCGAGCCGAGATCGCCGGCAGCCTGCGCCGCGCCCAGGAAACCATCGGCGATTTGGATCTGCTGGTGGCAAGCGACGACCCCGAAGCGATGTGCCGCGAATTCGCCCGACTGCCGCAGGTCAGCGAGGTGATCGGCCAGGGCGGCACCAAGACCAGCGTCCGGGTGCGCACCGGGATGCAGGTCGACCTGCGGGCGGTGAAGCCGGACAGCTTCGGCGCCGCCTGGCAGTACTTCACGGGGTCACAGGCGCACAACGTCCAGCTGCGCGGCCGTGCCTTGCAGATGGGCAAGCTGAAGATCAATGAGTACGGGGTCTTCAAAGAAGACGGCACGCGGATCGCCGGCGAAACAGAAGAGTCCGTCTATGCCGCGGTGGGCTGCGCCTGGATCCCGCCCGAGCTGCGGGAGGGATGGGGTGAGATCGAGCTCGCGGCCAAAGGCCCGTTACCCACCTTGATCCAGGACACGGACCTGCGCGGCGATCTGCATACCCACAGCAACTGGAGCGACGGACGCAACGAGATCGCGGTCATGGCCCGCGCCGCGGCCGAGCGCGGCTATCGGTACATCGTGTTAACCGACCACTCCCAATCGCTGACGATCGCCCAGGGCCTGACGCCCGAGCGCTTTCGAGCCCGCGCGGTCGAGATCGCGGCCGTGAATAAGCAGTCGGGCATGGCACGCGTCTTAAATGGCGCCGAAGTCGACATCCTCCCCGACGGCAGCCTCGACCTTCCCGACGACTGCCTCGCCTCCCTCGATGTCGTCGTGGCCTCGGTTCACGTGGCGCTCGACCAGCCCAAAGACGTGATCACACAGCGGGTGCTGCGCGCGCTACGATCGCCTCACGTGGACGTCCTTGCCCATCCGACGTCGCGACGCCTCGACCGCCGGGGCGAAACCCGGGTCGACATCGAAGCGGTGATCGGGGAAGCGGTCAAGACCGGTACGGCGCTCGAGATCAACAGCAGCCCATACCGCCTGGACCTCAACGACTCGTGGGCGCGCAAGGCCCGGGAGGCCGGCGCCCTGCTCGCCATCGACAACGATGCCCATTACCCGGCCGAGTTCGAGTACGTCCGCTACGGCTGCGCCATTGGCCGCCGGGCGGGGTTGACGCCGGATCGCGTCCTGAATACCCGCGATGCAGACGGTGTTCTCGCCCATTCCCGGGAAAAAGCAGCAAAAGGCGCGGCGAATCTCCGTTGAACCTGGTAACGACCTAATCAAGAGCAGAAGGAGTTTCGGCTGATGCTTCAGGAGCTCGTGATCAAAGTGCCGGCGCCCTTCCTGGGCCGGGCCGACGTCGGCTTCTCCACCCGCTACCCCGCCCAGCCGGCCCAGGCCCCCCTGAAGGACGTCCCCTTCTTCATCGAAGGCCCATCCGGCCCGATGCGCCGGCTGCAATCCCGGCTGGAGCTCTTCCGCCAGAAGCGCAGCCTGATCCCTGACGCCCCGGGTGAGGCCTACAGCTGGACCGACCTCATACCACTGAACGACGAGCTCTTCATCCTCGCCTATCGCGACGAGAGCCTGACTGATGGACCCGACGACGCCGAGTCGGAGCATCGATACATCCTCAATCTCGTCCGTCCGCTGGTCTTCCCCTTCCTGCGAGATTGCGTCCGGATTGGCGAGCTCGCGCTGCGCGACAACATCGTGCTCGCCGTCCTCGACCACAGCGGCGTCATGGCCGAGCTCGAACTGCGCCGCGCGCAGATCGTCCCCCGCAACGGCTCGATCATGCTCGGCGACGTGGACGCCGCCTAAGGCAGTTCGGCTAAGGCGAGCTCGAGGCTTTCGCGCTGCCGCTCGGCGTCGGTGACGGTGTGGCCGTCGCGCTCGGCGAAGGGCACGGACTCGCCGACCCGCTGGTCACCGCGGTCGCCGAGGGTGGCACCGATCCTGAGGGCGACGGCGTTGGGGTTGGAGACGGCGTCGGGCTGGCCTTGGGCGTGGCCGTGGTGGACGGCGTGGGGGTCGCCGCCGGCACGCAGAAGCTGGGCGCGGGCGTGGGGGCCAGTAGGGTCAGGTTCGTCGGCGAGGTGGCCTTGCCGCCCCCCTCGAGCAGCAGCGCCGCCGGAACGACCAGCAGGCCGATGATGACCGTGACCACGAAGGCAAGCGCCCCCCATTCATGGAGCCAGAAGGCCCGCGACGAGTTACGGATCAGGGCTCTTCGTCCGTCTCCGGTTGGGGTTTGTTGCGCGTGTTAAGGATGCGCACGAAGTCCTGCGCCCGCGCCAGCGCCTTCCACCGCTCGG
>Ga0137415_10006258_pt1 | contig 11782 bp, 12 predicted proteins | sample CZODoug3_1_1_16f_FD_183082 | JGI IMG/M metagenome (GOLD analysis project Ga0137415, IMG submission 183082) | Vadose zone soil fungal communities from Angelo Coast Range Reserve, California, USA - CZODoug3_1_1_16fungal (Hybrid Assembly) | ecosystem: Environmental > Terrestrial > Soil > Vadose...
TGGCGGGCAACAGGCAGTCTCAGAAGGACCGCATCACGCTCGAGCACGCGGCGGACGAATCGGACAAGGGCGAGCAGCACATCACAAAGATCCTGACCGAGATCAGGAAAAACACCGAGCTCACGTTGCAGATCCTGCGCGAGCTCGAGGCGGAACCCGCCTGATGGCAGTCGAGACCGCCGTCCCTACCGCGAGGCAGAGGGTTGCCGGCCAGCACAAGCACCCGGTCAACCAGCTGTTTCATGACGAAGCCACCCTTGGGGAGCGGGTTGCCGACAAGGCCGCATCGGGTATCGGCTCGTGGTGGTTCCTCGGCATCCAGAGCGTGTTCATTTCGATATGGGTCGTCATCAACTCCATCGAATTCTTCACCCACAAGTGGGACGTTTATCCGTTCATCCTGCTCAACCTGGCGTTCACCATCCAGGCCGCTTTCACGGGTCCCGTGCTGCTGCTCTCGGGCAACCGCCAGGCGCAGAAAGACCGCCTTCGTCTCGAGCACACCGCCGAGGTGGCCGAGGCCGCTGAGAAGGCGACCCTCGAGATCCTCGAGGAGATCGCGCGCAACACGGAGGCCACCCTGCAGGTCCTGGACCACCTCAAGAAGCGGAAGACCGCAAGGGGAGCCTAACCCCTCCCGGTACACTCAGCCCGTGCGGGTGATCCTCTTCACGGGCAAGGGCGGAGTGGGCAAGACCTCCGTCGCGGCCGCCACCGCGGTCGAGTGCGCGCGGCGTGGTTATCGGACCGTGGTCATGAGCACCGATCCCGCTCACTCGCTTGGTGATTCGTTCGACGTCGAGCTCGGCGCAGATCTAACCCCGATCGCGGCCAACCTATGGGCGCACGAGGTCTCGTCGCTCCATGAGATGCAGCGTCACTGGGAGAAATTGCACGAGTACGCCGTCGAGGTGTTCGCCACGCAGGGTCTCGATGAGGTCATCGCCGATGAAGTCGCCAATCCTCCGGGGATGGACGAGATTGCCTCGCTGATGTGGATCAAGCACTACGCCCAGCGCGCCGAGCACGACGTTCTCATCGTCGATTGCGCGCCGACCGGCGAGACGCTTCAGCTCCTGACCTTCCCTGATGCCGCCCAGTGGTGGCTGGACAAAATCTACCCGTGGGAGCGCCGCGCCATGCGCGTCGCACGCCCGGTGCTGCAGCCGATGATGGGAATTCCGCTGCCATCGGACGAGGTCTACGCGTCGCTCAAGGACCTGCTGCTCGATCTCGGCGGGATGCGCAAAGTGCTCACCGACCCTGCGACGACGAGTGTTCGCATCGTCCTCAATCTCGAGAAGATGGTCGTGAAAGAGGCCAAGCGAGCGTTCAGCTACCTGAGCCTCTTCGGCTACGCGACCGACGCGGTGATCGTCAACCGCATCCTTCCCGACGAGCTGCACGACGAGCTCTTCAAGAAATGGCAGCGAATCCACAAGCGCTACGAGGTCGAGGTCGAGCAGTCGTTTGCCGGCATCCCCATCCTCAACGTGCCCCTGTTCGACCGCGAGGTCGTCGGCGTCAAGATGCTGGAGCGCATGGCCAAGGCGACCTATGGCGCCCAGGACCCGATCCAGCACTTCACCAACTCGAGCCCGCAACGAATCGACAAGGACGGGACCGATTACGTGCTCAGCATCAAGGTGCCCTTCGTCGATCGCTCAGCGGTGGACCTGAGCCGCCACAACGGGGAGCTGTATGTGACCGTAGGCAACTACCGGCGCGAGATCTCACTCCCCAACGTGCTCTCGAAGCGCGACACCGCCGGGGCGACGATCCAGGACGGCGAGCTGCGCGTGCGATTCACGCGTCCGGCCGCGATGAAGGCGAAGAAGTGAGCCGGGACGGCGAGCGGCTCATCGAGCTCGTCAATGAGCTGGGGACGCGTGTCAGCCAGCTCCTCACGGACATGGTCCCGCCGGCCGCGCAGGTGCACCTGCTCAACGCGCAGCGTGAGCTGATCACGGCGCTGATGCTCATCTATGAGCACCGGGTGACGACTCCGCCGCCAGGCGGCCGCCGTCGCGTGGCGGCTGGAGAGTCGCGCCCCGCAGCGCCGCGGCGCCGGCAGTCGGCGCGCGCGGGCAAGATCCCGATCGAGTGAATCAGTTCGTCGCCTTTCTTCTGTCGGCGGTGATGCTGGTGCCTGCCCTGCTGATCGCCATCCCGGTGCACGAGATGGGGCATGCCGCGGCAGCCTACCTGCAAGGAGATCGATCGGTTCGCTATTTCGGTTACTTCACGCTCAACCCGCGCCGCTTTCTGGACCCGATCGGCGTGATCGCCATTTTCGTGGCTTTGGTCGGATGGGGACGCAAGGTGCCGGTGCAGCCCAACCGCATCAGCACCGTTCGCCAGCGACTCGTTCATGCGCTGGGCGGTCCGGCGGCGAACCTTGTGGTCGCGATCGTCCTGGGAGTGGTGCTGCGCGCGCTCATCGCGGCGGGCATCCACCCGTCGCTGGCGCTCTCATCCGGCCTGATCGCTTATCTCGTTTACGCGGTCTGGTTTCTCAACCTCTCGCTCTTTGCTTTCCACCTGCTCCCGATCCCCGGCCTCGACGGCTGGGACGTAATCGAAATCATCTTTCGCCGGCGCGCCCCGCGTTTTTTCTTCAACGCGTCGGTCAGGCGCCGGGAGATCTGGGTGGGCGCGGTCATCGTCATCTTTGTCGGCTCGCTCATCGGCTTTCCGGTCCTGAGCTTCGTGATGACCCCGTTCTACAAGCCGGCGAGCCTAATCTCTTTAGGCCAATGCACCGGCTACGGAGTTCCCGGATTCAACGCCCTGTATCCCTGCCTGCTGTAGGCAAGCTGATCAACCAGCCGCCCTATGCGGAGCTGGTTGAAGAGTTCGGCCGCGTCCAGGTCGTGGAAGCGATCCGCGAGCAGGTGGCCGCTGAGCGCGGTGACAAGGTCGTGGACGATGTGGAACGCAGCCGGCGTGTGTCGGCGCGACTCCGTTCGATCGCTGCGCCGCGACTCCAGAGGGTCATCAACGCCAGCGGCGTGATCCTGCACACGAACCTGGGCCGGGCGCCCCTGGCGCGATCAGCGGTCGACGCTCTCGCCGTGGCCGGCGGTTACAGCAACCTCGAGCTCGACCTCGAAACCGGCCGCCGGGGCGAGCGCGCGGATCTGCTTTCCGGCCTCCTCAACAGGCTCTTCGACTGCCAGGCGGCGCTGGTCGTCAACAACAACGCGGCCGCGGTGCTGCTCGCGCTCACCGCGTTGTGCAAAGGACACGAGGTCGTCGTCTCGCGTGGGCAGCTGGTCGAGATCGGCGGCTCGTTCCGGATGCCCGACGTCATGCGGCTGTCCGGCGCGCGAATGGTCGAGGTCGGAACCACGAACCGCACTCGCGCGGCGGATTACGAAGACGCCATCACCGACCGCACCGCGGCCCTCCTGCGCGTGCACACCTCCAACTACCGGGTGTCCGGCTTCACCGAATCGGCCCCGCTGGCGGACATGGAAGCAGTCGCGCGGCGACACGAGGTGCTGCTGATCGACGACCTCGGCAGCGGTGCCTCCGAGCCGATGGCGGACGAGCCGACAGTGGCCGAATCGCTCCGGCTCTCGGATGTGGTCACGTTCTCCGGCGACAAGCTTCTGGGCGGCCCTCAGGCGGGCGTCGTCCTCGCCCGAAGCGCGAAAGGTTCGGAGGCCGTGCGCAAGATGGCGCGCCATCCTCTCGCGCGCGCGGTCCGGATCGACAAGCTCACGCTCGCGGCGCTCGAGGCTACGTTGCGGCTGCGCTTGGCGGGGCACATTGAAGACATCCCGGTGGAGCGAATGCTGCGCGTGCAGATCGAAGAGATCCGAAGGCGCGCCGGCCTCTGGTCGGTGAAGCTCGAGGAACGGGGCGTGAAGAACACCCTGGTCCCTGGAGATTCCGCCGTCGGCGGCGGCTCGCTGCCGGGCCACGCCCTGCCGACAATGCTGATCGCCCTGTCCGGCCCGGCGTCGCGGCTCTCCACCGCGCTGCGTCGGGGGGAGCCGCCGGTCATCGCTCGGATCGAGAAGGATGCGTGCTGCCTCGATCCGCGCACGGTCCTGCGGGGCGAGGACGAGCAGCTCATCGATGCCGTGGAGGCGGCGGTCAAGAGCGCTCTGAAGTGATCCTCGGCACCGCGGGCCACATCGACCACGGCAAGTCCACCCTCGTCACGGCCTTGACTGGGATCGACCCCGACCGGCTGGCCGAGGAAAAGCGGCGGGGCATGACGATCGATCTCGGTTTTGCCCATATGCGCCTCCCCAGCGGCCGGCCGATCGGAATCGTGGACGTCCCCGGACACGCACGCTTCGTCCGCAACATGCTCGCCGGCGCGCATGGTATCGATGCGGTGCTGCTCGTCGTGGCCGCCGACGAAGGCGTCATGCCGCAGACAAGGGAGCACCTGGAGATCGTCGACCTACTCGAGGTCCGAAACGCTGTGGTCGCGCTCACCAAGGTCGACCTCGTCGACGACGCGTGGCGCGAGCTGGTCGAGGCCGAAGTGGCCGAGGCGCTGAAAGGAACCACGATCGCCGGCGCGGAAGTCGTGGGCGTTTCCGCGGTCACGGGGACCGGAATGGAGCAGCTCATCGCGGCGCTCGACCGCGTGTTCGAGACGGCCGATCCGCGGCCTGACATCGGACGGCCTCGGCTTCCCATAGATCGGGTCTTCACGATGAGTGGCTTCGGCACCGTCATCACCGGCACGCTGATCGATGGCGAGATTGGGGTCGGCGACGAGCTGCAGGTGCTGCCAGGCAGCGCCACGGCCCGCGTGCGCGGCCTTCAGCAACACAACGAAAACGTCGAGACCGCGACTCCCGGCAACCGCATCGCCGCAAACCTGATCGGGGTCGAGAAGAACCAGGTCGAGCGCGGCGACGTGCTTGCTCGGCCGGGGGCGCTGCAGGCGACACGACGAATGGACGCCCGCGTCCGCGTCATTGGTTCCGCGCCGCACGGCCTGAGGCATGGCGCTGAGCTGCTGCTCCACACCGGCACCGTCGAGGTCGGGTGCCGGGCGATCCTGCTCGAAGGCGACACCATCGAACCCGGCGCGCGCGGTTGGGTCCAGCTTTACCTGGAACGCCCGATCGCGGTAGCGAACGATGACCGATTCATCCTCCGCGTACCGAGTCCTTCGGCGACCATCGGCGGCGGGCAGATCAAGGACGTCGCGCCGCGCAGGCATCCACGTCACGACGCTGCGTCCCTCGAGTCTCTCGAGCGGCGCGCCGCTGGCGACGTTTTGCAGGAAGAGCTCCGCATGTACCCGCGCGGCGTGGCTGTGAGCGCCCTCCTCAAGGCCACGACTGCTGCGGACGCCGACATAGCGCGCCTCGAGGCGCGCCGTATTGGGGAGTGGGTGTTCGCCGAAGAAGCATGGTCGGCCATCGCCGATCGGGCCGGTCGTGAGATCGCCGCATACCACAAGGCTCTTCCGCTCCGCCGCGGCATGCCGCGCGAGGAGCTTCGGAGCAGGCTTGGGATTCAGCCTGGCGTTTTTTCCGCTGTGCTGAAGGCTCTCGCCGGCGAGCATCGATTGGTGGAAAGTGATGGAGAGGTGGCCGCGCCCGAGCATCGGGTTGCCGTCGCCCCCTCCGGCGGCCCTGCCGCACGCCTCCTGGAGCTGCTGGCAGCGCAACCATTTGCTCCGCCGTCGCTGGCGGAAGCGACGCGCGAAGCCGGCGCCACGTCCGAGATGGTGCGCGCGCTTGCGCAAAGCGGCGACCTCGTACGCCTCAGTGACGACGTCGCGTTCACGCGCGACGCGTACGCCAAGGCGCTCGAGGTGGTGAAGGAGTTGATCGCCGGCAGCGGGTCCGTGAGCGTCGCGCAGATGCGCGATCGCCTCGGGGCCAGCCGGCGCCCGATGCTGGCCCTGCTCGAACACCTCGACGCCGCCAAGGTGACGCGTCGAGTCGGGGACGCCCGCGTCCTGAGGTAGGAAATATGAGAAGGAACCTGTCGGTTCCCTCTCATCGCGCGGTCGGCGAAGCCGACCCGGCCTGACGGCCGGGCAAGCCGCGCTGCGTACCTTCCCGCGGTAGAGCTTGTTATCTTTTTGGCCGAAATGCACATCGCCGAGATGCTGAGTCGAGGGCGGCCGACGGTCTCGTTCGAGTTCATGGCGCCTCGAGATGAAAACGAGGTCGAGGTGCTCGAGAAGACGGTCGCGACGCTGGCGGGCCATGCGCCCGATTGGGTGTCCGTGACCTACCGCCTGAGAACCGGCGAGCAAACCCTTCAGCTCGTAACGCGGATCAAGCGCCAGTACCACATCGAGGCGATGGCCCACCTCACATGTGCCAACCCACGCGACGAGACGCGACGAATCCTCAACTGGATGGAGCGCGAAGGTGTCGCCAACGTTCTCGCATTGCGCGGCGATCCTCCCGGACCCGGCGAGCCGTTTGAGCCCACCGACCCAGGGCTCGTGCACGGCAGCGATCTGGTGGCGTTCGTGCGCGGCAACGGCTACCGACTCGGCATCGGCGCCGCGTGCAGCGCCGAAAAGCACCCCGAGAGCCCGGACCTCGAGCACGAGTTTCGGTACATGCGGCTGAAGGTCGAGGCCGGCGCCGATTTCCTGATCACGCAGCTCTTCTTCGACAACCGCTTCTATTTCGACCTGGTCGCGCGCGCTCGTGCCGCCGGCATCAAGGTGCCGATAGTTCCGGGCCTGATGCCCATCCCAAGCCGCCGATCGCTCGCCTTCGTGACCCAGATGTCGGGGGCGACCGTTCCTGAGGCGCTGCAGCGGGTGATCGACGAACAGCCGGACGACGAGGGCATCCGCAAAGTGGGCGTCGACCACTGCATCAAGCAGTGCGCGGGGTTGCTGGAGGCCGGCGTGCCGGGCCTCCACTTCTACACCTTCAATCGGGCGCGGGCGGCCACAGAGATCCTCGGCACATTGCGCGGTCAGCAGCTGCTCGCGTCTTAGACCAGCCTCACCCGATACGCTTTCCGAGCCATGCTGGCTGGTATCGACCTCGGCGGAACTCAGGTGCGTGTGGCCGTGGCGCGCTCCGATGGAAACTTGATCACCAGCGTCAAGACCAAGACTCCTCTACTCAAGACGCCGCAGGGCCTCGTGGATTGGGCAGCGACGGAGATCGAGCGCCTTCGTGGCAATCAGAAGGTGACCAGCATCGCCATCGGAGCTCCGGGCCCGATCGACATCAAGCGCGGAGTCCTCGTCAACCCGCCCAACCTGCCGTGGAAAAATGTGCCCCTCGCGGCGATGCTCAGCCGTGCCACCGGTGCCAAGGTGCACGTCGCGAACGACGCCGACATGGCCGGGCTCGGCGAGTTCCATCGCGGCGCCGGTCGCGGGACCCGCAACATGGTCTACATCACGTGGTCGACCGGCGTCGGCGGCGGGCTCATCATCGACGGCCGCCTGCACCGCGGCGGTCACGGCACGGCGGGCGAGATCGGGCACATGATCATCGATCCGAACGGGCCGCTCGACAACTGCGGCCAGTACGGATGTCTCGAGGTCTTCTGTGGCGGCGCCAACCTCGCGAAGGAGACCGGGCATCCCGCGTCGGAGCTGTTTGCCGCCGCTGCCCGCGGCGAGAGGCATGCGCGCATGGTGGTCGAGCGGTCGGCTCGATACATGGGCCTCGCGCTGATCAGCCTGACCAACGCGATGGACCCGGAGATGTTCGTGCTCGGAGGCGGCGTCACGCGCTCCTGGAAGCTGGTGGCCCCCACGATGCTCGAGACGCTCCGGTCGTCGCCGTTCATCAAGCCCGCCCGACGGCCCAAGGTCCGCCGGGCCCGATTGGGCGACCGCGCCGGCCAGGTCGGGGCCGTGGAATGGGCGCGGATCAACCAATAGCGGATCGACCCATTACCGACGAGGAGATCCGCCGGCTCCTGAAGCAGGCCGCATCCGAGCTCGGGGCGCGCGCGTGGATCGTCGGCGGATACGTGCGCGACAGCCTGCTCGGCCGCCCTCACCCCGACCTGGACATCGTCGTCGAGGGCGGTTTGGGCTTCGAGCTGGCACGCAGGTTCGCCACGCTTGCGGGCGCTGGCGAACCGGTGATCTTCGAACGCTTCGGCACGGCGCAGGTCACGCTCCCCGGGCACCTGGTTGAGTTCGTGTCCGCGCGTCGCGAGTCATACACTCCCGAGTCGCGCAAGCCTCTGACTCAGGACGCGACCCTCGACGAAGACCTCCGCCGTCGCGATTTCACGGTCAACACGCTGCTCATGGACTTCGACGGCAAGGTCCAGGATCCGCTCGGACGAGGCCTCGCCGACCTCGAGAAGCGCGTGCTGCGGACTCCCACCGATCCGCTGCAGACGTTCAACGACGATCCGCTGCGAATGCTGCGGGCGATCCGCTTTGCTGCGCAGCTGGGGTTCGAGCTCGCGCCAGACATGCTGCCGGCCATGCGCAAGATGCGCGACCGGGTCGGCCCCCCCGCGCTCTCGGTCGAGCGGGTCGCTGATGAGCTTCGCAAGATGCTGGTGTCGGACCGGCCCAAGCTGGCGCTTGAGCTTCTCGACCAGGGTGGATTGCTCGAGCCGATCCTGCCCGAGGTGGCGGCCTGCAAGGGCGTCCAGCAGGGCGGCTATCACACGCAAGACGTGTACGGCCACACGCTTCTTGCCGTGGCGGCCACGCCCCCGGAAATCATCGTGCGGCTCGCCGCGCTGTTGCACGATGTCGGCAAACCGGCCACCGCTGCCGGCGACGGAACGTTCATGGGCCACGACGTCGTCGGCGCCGAGATGGCGGCACGGATCCTCGAGCGGCTGCGTTTTCCGCAAAAGGACATCGAAGCTGTCGCGAAACTCGTGCGGCTGCATCTCCGGCCGGTGTTTTACAACTCGGAGTGGACCGACGGCGCCGTCCGTCGCCTAGCCCGCGACGCGGGTCATCTGCTCGACCCGCTCATGTTCCTCGCGCGAGCCGACATCCGTGCGTCCGCCTATCCGCACCCCGAGAAGCTGGACGAGCTGCAGGCACGACTCGACGCTGTTCTTTCGGAGCGGCCGTCGCGCATGGCCGCGCCGGTCGACGGCGAGGACATCATGCGCGTGCGGGGGATCAACCCCGGGCCCGAGGTCGGCCGCATCAAGCAGCGGCTGACCGAGCTGGTCATGGACGGCGCGATCGAACCCACCCGCGAGGCTGTTCTGGCGTATCTCGAATCGCACCCCGACCTTTGAGTGAACGCTCAACGCCGCGTTAGCGCGGGGCACGCGCAGGGCGCACTTCTTAACTAGCACCCGCTATGCTGCGGAAGGAGTTGGGGCTGCGGGGAGGCTGGGGCATTTGGGAGGCGCAATGACTGAGACGAGTGTGGAGACGTTGGGAGCCCCGGCTGTCAATGGGGGACGTGAGGCGGCCGCTGCCGCAGAGGCGAAGCCGACCGTGCTGTCGCGCGACGACACGTTCAACGGCCGCCTGCAGGTCAGAGGCAGCGGTCAGATCCTGGGCAACTTCAGTGGTCAGGTGGAGTGTGACGGCGACCTTTTTATCGGTCCTGAAGCGCACATCGAAGCTGACATCAAGAGTGCGAGGGTGACCATCGCCGGCTTCGTACGGGGGAACATCGTGGCCGTGAGCCGGCTGAAGATCACCAACACGGGACGGCTCGAGGGCGACGCTCGGGTGGGAGCGCTGGTCGTGCTGGAAGGCGGCGTTCACCACGGCGTGATCCGGGTGCACCCGGAAGGCGTGCCAGAAGCCAAGGACACCTCGATCATCGAATCGAACGTGCGCCCGGCGCCTGTGGTGGCCCTGAAGACCCTCCCGAACTCGGTAAGCCGGGTCAGGAAGTTCTGGGGTGAGTTCTTCTAGGCGGGAATCCGGCAAAGCACGCTCGGGCGGCCGCGCCTCGAAGGCTCGGCCCGCTCAGGCAAAACGTGTCGCGAAGAAGCCTGAACCACCACCTAAGCCACTATCCGCACCGCCCCGGCCGAAGCCGTCGATGCGACTTCCTGGACCCGGATCGTCCAGGCTCACGATCAAACCCGGACCGCCCGGGATGGTCAGGGCGCAGCTGGTGCTCTCCACGAAACCCCGGCCGTCGGGCCCTCGGCCGCTCAGCGAGGTCGAGCTCGACGAGGATGAGGTACTGATCGATGCGTTCAGCGCCACACTGGGCGGCGAGAGCGTCCGGGTCACCGCCGTGCTGGAGCGCACGTGCGTTTACGTCGATCGAGAGGGTGACCGCCGGCTCGCCCGGAAGATGGATCTTTGGGTCGAGGCGGATAAGCTGCCGATCCGGCGCCGGGGCATCGGCTAAGCTACCGGCCGCGATGCCGCTGAACAGGGCCGATTAACCGTGATCGAACCGCGCACCAATCGCAACCTGGCCCTCGAGCTGTTGCGAGTCACAGAAGCCGGGGCTCTCGCGGCCGCCCCCCTCCAGGGACGAGGCAACAAGATGGCCGCCGACCAGCGCGCCGTGGAGGCGATCAGGAGCGCCATGGCCACCGTCGACATGAGGGGCACCGTCGTGATCGGCGAGGGGGAGAAGGACGAGGCGCCCATGCTCTACTTCGGGGAGCAGATCGGCAACGGCCTCGAACCCGAGGTGGACATCGCCGTCGACCCCATCGAAGGCACGAGCCTCACCGCGTCGGGCTTGCCCGGCGCGATCTCGGTCGTGGCCCTGGCGGAGCGCGGATCCATGTTCACGACCCACGTCCACTACATGCAGAAGCTGGTTGTCGGCCGCCGTGCACGAGGGGTCATCGACCTCGAGATGCCGGTCGAGTGGAACCTGAGGCGGATAGCCAAGGCCGAGGGCCTGCCGGTGCAGGAGCTGACGGTCGTGGTCCTCGAACGGGAGCGAAACCAGGCCGTGGTGGCACAGATTCGGGACGTCGGCGCCCGCATCAAACTGATCACCGCCGGAGACGTTGCCGGCGCCCTCGAAGCCGCGCTGGAAACCCGGTCAGGGATCCACTGCATGATGGGTTCGGGCGGCGCTACCGAAGGCGTGCTGGCCGCGTGCGCCATCAAGACCATCGGCGGCGACATGCAGGCGAAGCTGTGGTTCCGCGACGAAAACGAGAAGGCTCTCGCCAAGAAGGAAGGACACGAACCGAACAAGGTCCTACACCTCGACGATCTGTGCTCGGGCGATGACATCTTCTTCGCCGCCACGGGCATAACATCGGGCGAGCTACTGAAGGGCGTCCGCTACGAAGACGTTTACGCGTACACGCAATCGATGGTTTTGCGGTCGGCATCCGGCACGATGCGCATCGTGGATGCATATCACCCCATCGAAAAGCTGAGAGCCAAGGGCCTGCTCCCCGAGCAGGTCGCCGCCTCCTGAGCGCCGGCGAGGCGGGGCAGTTCCTCGCCGCGGCTGTCAAGGCCTTCGGCAAGGCCCAATGGGAGTGGATCGCGACCGCGCGGGTGCTCTCGCGCCAGCGCCCGTCGACGGCCGAGGTCGAAGACCTGCTCGACAAGCAGCTTTCCAGTGCCGACCAGGCCATGGTGAACGCGTTCACCACTGGGTTCAGGGTCGCGCAGACCAGGCTTGCGATCACGAAGGTGGTGCCAGAGGCGGTGGCGGCGGTGGCGCTCGAGTCGGCGCAGGTCGTGGCCCTGGCGATCCTGGTGCGTGAGCAGCTCGACCCCGCGACGTTCGACGTCCTGTACCGGCCGTTCGCCACCGTCCTTCCGGGCCCCAACTACCAGCCGCCGGCGACTGTCGACCGCCAGATCGCCGCCTTCCTGGCACGCCTGCCGAAGCTATCAGGCCCGACCGAAGCCGAGGCCGCGGCAGTCGCGAGG
>Ga0137415_10006262_pt1 | contig 11780 bp, 7 predicted proteins | sample CZODoug3_1_1_16f_FD_183082 | JGI IMG/M metagenome (GOLD analysis project Ga0137415, IMG submission 183082) | Vadose zone soil fungal communities from Angelo Coast Range Reserve, California, USA - CZODoug3_1_1_16fungal (Hybrid Assembly) | ecosystem: Environmental > Terrestrial > Soil > Vadose...
CACGGCGACCAGCAAAGAGGTGATGGAGCAAGGGTCCAAATGTTTCCCAACACCCTCGACCCCCGCAATGCTTTTGCCCGCGCTCGTTCCGGGAGATCCCGTCCACGTGAACCTCGGGGCATATCAGATTCAACTCGTGGTGCCGGACTTCCGACTCGGCCTCGAAGCGCGCGTAGGTCGCCAAGTGATCCGCCGCCGGCTCGAGATCATCGGGCTCTGGGTTTTTCTACCGGTGCGCTTGGTGGTGTTCACTTTTCGCACGACGTTCCGTTACGAACTCCGTCCCAACGAACGACGGAGCGCCGTACTGAATCAAGATGTGTGACTGCATCATCTCGCTTGCTTGTGCGCAGGCATTGGAGGATCGCAGATGCCGATTCTGACTCAACTCATAAAGCCGTACTGCCTCGTCATCGGTACCGAATTCCACGACGGACTCGGGATCGTCCCGCCACCGATTCCGACTCCCAATAAATTCACCATGTGGGTTTCCATAAGTACGACCGTCTGGCTGCTGGGCGACAAGTCTTCGCCCACGGTCAAGGGCCACGGCCCCGGCATCGTGAAGAAGGGCAGCGACACCAAATACCTTCGTCCGCACATTTGTGTCGGTGCTCCACCGCCGCCGAGCACCGTCCCTCCCATCTCCGACCTCGGGCTCATCGCGCTGCATATAGCGTTTGGGAGCGCGAAGACGATATGGGGACCGTTCTCGGTCAAATCCAAATGGGAGCCGCCGGGCCCGGGCGTCGAAGATTTCACACCCGCGGTGATCATGATTTTCCCATCGCTGTTCTTGGGGCAGGCGAATGAACTCGTCTGCAGTTCCCCATGTAAGTGGCCGTCGTCGTTTTCGATTCAGCCGCCCAACACCGTATACGCGGGAATGAGCTTAGCGGACATCATCGGGTGCCTCGTGCTCATGGCCGTCGATATGCTTTTGGACGTTATATTGACATTGATTTTCAAGATCCCGTTCCTCGATAAATTCTTCAAACACCTCGGCGAGAAACTCTCGGAGGTTGTCTCCGAGAAGGTCGGCAGGATCTTGATGAACCGTCTCGGCGTCCGCATCCTCGAAGCGATGCCCCAAAGTATCTTCTCGGGGATCGCGAAGGACGGGGCCGATGAATTTTTTAGCGACTATATGAGAGAGGGCGTAAGCACTATTTTTGAACACGTCGCCACCGATATCATAGGCGAGACTACTGAGAATCTCGTGGACACCTTCGGCGCGGGGAAAGTCGAAAAAGCCGCGGACACGGCCGTCGAGCACCGGGTCGAGAAGGCTGGAGAGCACGGCGAAGAAGGGCATGGTGAAGGCGAACACGGTGGGGGCGGCGCCGAGCACGGCGCACCGCATGGCGAGGGTGCCGCGGGGCATGCGCCTGAAGGCGGCGGCGAGGGGCCCCACGAATGACGCAGCCTGCAGCTCCGCTCTCCGCGATCATCCCGTTCGCGAACTCCGACGGCCACGATTGCATGGCCATCATCGCCAAGCGCACGTACGGCTTTACGCCCGGGTGGGGTTGCACTGTGGCCCCCGAACAAATTCCCCTCGACTTCAAGCCCACCTACCATAAGGCACAAGGTCAAGGCGGCGATTCGGCGGCCAAGGCCGATCCCGATTTGCTCTGTCACTTCAAGGTCGGCACCGACGTGGTGATCCAAGGCAGCGCGCACAGCCTCCGCGGTCCGGTCACCGCTTTGGACGTGGGCGCCGGGATCGTTCTTCCGGGCGAGGGCCGCGCGCGCTATGGCAGCCAACTTCGCGTCTACGGCGATCGCCGCGTGCTCGATCGGGGCAGCGGGCAGCTTCCCATGTTCAGTGCACCCGTGCCCTTCGTGTCGATGCCGCTCGCGTACGACCGGGCCTTCGGTGGCCGCGATATCTGGAGCGAAAAGAGCCACCCCGACGCGTTCAGCAAGTTTCTCGGACAAATCTCGAGCGGCCCTCCCGAACAATCCTCGCGCTACCTATATCCGCGCAACCCTGCGGGCCGCGGATATCTCGTATATCCAACCCCAGAGGCATTTGCCGAGGTCGAGCTTCCGAATATCGAAGTACCGTGGGACCTCCTCACCCCGGAGCGACTGTGCACGGGGCACATCGAAGATTGGCCCAAGGCCCCCGTCCCCGGCGGCTTCGATTGGGTCGAGCAATCGTGGTTTCCACGGGTCGCATTTCTAGGCGCGTATCCGCCATCCCGATGCGCGGCAGAAGCGTTCCACGAATTTCGTTCCGGATATCTGCCGCGAGAACTCTTCGAGGTGCCCATGGACCAGGTGATGCCCAAACTCGATGGCAAGCGCGGCTCGATGATCGAACGTCACATTCAACGCTTCGTACACGGCGCGTCACCCGGATTGGCAACACCGCCCTTGACCGGATACGAGACACTCGTCCTCACAGGCATGCACCCTGCGCACGAGACCCTCCAGATTCGCTTTCCAAACGAGCGCCCACAAATGATCCTCGAGCTACGGGGTGGACGACCCACCGAGTTGAATCCCGCTCTTCGCACGATCGTCGTTCGCCCGGACGACGGAATTTTGACCATGGTCTGGACAGGAATCCTCACACTGGAACGCCCCCTCTTGGGCGAACTCGAAAAATACGTGCGCCACGCCGTACGCTGGCGCGCCGCGTGAGCCACCGATCCCGTCGCGAGAACCTCGAGATGCCCAAATCAAAAGCGCAAAAGACCCCGAAGAAGCCAGCGACCCTCTCGCGTTCCAGCTCGCCCAAAAAGGCGACCCTCGCGCGCACCCGCGCGAAGGCCGCTCCAAAGAACGCGACCCTCGAGCTGCCATCGGGTCGCAAGCTCGCTGTGCAACCGGATCCCGAAGGGGAGCGTCTTTCGATTCACGGCAAGGGCGGCAAGCTCGAGCTCTCCATCGTGCTCACCGACGCAGGGCCGCGGCTCGTGATCGACGCCGCGGACATCGAGCTGCGCGCCCAGGGCACCTTGGCCGTGGACTGCGAACGCTTCGAAGTGCGCGCGCGCACGGAGGCGAGCATACGCGCGCCCGATGCCGTCGTCGAAGCCACCAAAGGTAGCCTGGATCTGCGCGCGAACGATTTCGTCCGCGTGGTGGGCGAGCAAATTCGTCTGAACTGCGACCGCCCCGAAGAGATCCCCGCGTGGATGAAAGAAGCACTCGAGGCCCGGTTTCTCCACGCGCCGCCGCCACAAACCACGCACCCCGCCGCCGAGGTCACCGGCGACGGCGATTTGCTCGCCGAGTTCGACCGCCTCGCCTTGAGCCACATGCAGCGCACACCGCCGGAGTAACGCGAAGGCAGCGACTCGTGGCGGCGCAAGAAATCGGCCAGGGGCTACGGGGGAGGGCGCGGGCCGGATAGGCCATGCGAACATGGTTCTCCGCATGCTCTGTTCATCAATTCGCGCACCGCGCGGTGCACGGCGGCATCCGGGCGACGGTGCAAGTCGGCATGCCGCGCGAGTACCTTGGGATGACGACAGCGGGGGGAAGATGGCCACCACTTGCCGCGATCCCGAGTGATGTTGATTGACCATCGTTGATGGCTCGAAAAAAAAGACAACCTGCCCCATCGCGCGGCCGAAGTTTCTTGTGCCAAACTACGACCCGAATAGGGCATCGAGGGGAGAGGTTCATGAAGACGAGACGCATCTTGTCGGTTTCATCCCACTCTTGCTGCTTGGGGCCTGCGGTGGCTCCGAGCTGTCGCCTCTCGAAGATTCCGCCAATGGCGGGTCGGACAACGGTGCAGGACATGGGCCTGGCTGGCCAAGCTCGGGAAGCGATGCCGGCACGTATCCAGTGGTCGATGCGGGAGCTGGTCCGCGCGACGGCTCCACCGACGCGAGCAAGGGAGATGGGGGAAGGCCCTCGGATGCTGGGGGGCCGCCTTCGGATGCCGGACGTGGAGAGCCGCCCGACCCCACGACGGCCACCGCCTATTTGATCAACCCCGCCCACACCGGCGCGGTCCTAGACTCCTCGCTCGCACCACCGCTCCGGCGCCGTTGGGATGTGACCTTCGGCGACACCACGTCCTATCCGCTCATCGTCCACGGCAGCGTCTACGTCATCGTCGGCTCGCGCGCGCCGGCCCCGGGGCTTCTCGCCCTCGATGCGCGCACCGGAAAAACCATCTGGGGGCCTATCGATCTCGGAGAATCGGACTTCAATGAACCCTCCCTGGCCTATGACGGCGGCCGCATCTTCACCGTGAACGGGAGCGGTCTCATTCAAGCTTTCGACGCAGCCACCGGGCTGCCCGTCTGGGCTTCTCAACTTCCCTATCAGTATTCTTTCTCGTCCCCCCTGACGGCTTATCGCGGAATCGTCTACACCGGAGGAGCAGGTGGAGGCGGCACCGCCTACGCGGTCAGAGAGTCCGATGGCGCGCTTTTGTGGACTCAATTCGTCGAAAATGGCGACGACAGCTCTCCCGCCGTCTCCGACGACGGCGTGTACGTCTCGTATGCCTGCGTACAGGCGTACAGCTTCGATCGGGTAACGGGCTCGCCGATCTGGCACCACTCGGGCCCTTGCGAGGGCGGGGGAGGCAATACGCCCATTCTCTATTCGGGGAAGATCTATGCACGAGATTGGGCCAGCAGCAATTTGATTCTGGACGCGAAGACGGGCGCCGCACTGGGCTCGTTCACCGCCGACGCGCCGCCGGCCTTCGATCAAGGGTTTGGCTTTTTCGTTTCGAGCGGCAGCCTTCATGCAACCATTGCGGCCACCGAGGGCGCCGCCTGGTCGTTCACCGGCGACCAAGGCCTGTCCACCGCGCCCGTGGTTGCGGGCGGCCACGTCTACGTCGGCTCGAGGTATCAAGCGCTGTTCGCCCTCGATGAGCGATCAGGTAAACAGGTTTGGTCCGACGACTTGAGCGACACCGCCTCGAGCGGTCAATACAGCGCTATCGGCACCATGGCCGCCGCCGAAGGTATACTCGTCGTTCCCTCGGGCCAGCATCTCGTGGCCTACGAGCACAGCGCTCGCTAGGACGTCCGACCGTCCGCCCTTCAAGGGAACTTGGCCGACGCGTGCGGGGAGGAGATCTGCATCGTTCGAAGATGACGTGGCTCGGCCAAATGAACAGAGGCGCCCAGGGTGACCGGGGCGCCTCCGTCGCTCATTGGCTGGGCCGCTTTACTTGACGATGGTGTACGCGTACGGCAGTCGCGCGACCTCGTCGCCCGCACCGTAGTTGGCGTTGAGGTCGAACGCGTTCAGGGTGTCGACGTAAACGACGCCCTTCACCGTGTTGCCAACCTGGCTCGGGTCGGGGGTCATCGTGAGGGTGATCGTGCCCGTGGCGCCCGGCGCGAGGACGATCGGGTTGTAGGTTGCCGTGCCCTCCGTCAGGTCGGTCCAAGCGTTGCCGCTGCTCGCGCTGACCGCCGCGTCGAAGGGCTGCATGGTAACGACCGTCGATGTGGTGACGGGTGTCGACGGCGCGCCGGCGGGACCGAACGGCCCGACGAGCGCCGGGCTCACGCCCCACGTACCGAAGACGATCTCCGGCTCGCTGAGAGAGGCTACGACCGTCCCGTTGCCGGCCCGATGGGCCCAGAGGTCCGTACCACCAAAGAAGGTGAACGCGTCCATCGTGATGGGCGAGGACGCCTGCGCAACGAACTGAATCGCGCTGACGCGCGGCGGAACGAACAAGAACCCGCAGTAGCCCGGCGTGGCCGGCGCGGAGCACGGGTTGACGGGCAGGGTCACGTTCGCCTGGGCGGCGAGGCGGGCGTCCGCGAAGAACGCCTTCGCGAGCGCGCCCGTGTTGGTCACCGTCACCGGGACGGTGATGGGCGCCGCGCGGGCCGAGAGCCTCGTGTTGGCGCCGCCGGGCAGTCCCGCCGCAGAGACATCGACCTGGTTGAAGGCGATGCGCGCGTTGAACTCCGTCGACGTCTGATTGCCCGACGACTGGATCTCTTGGAGAACGAGGCGCCATCGCCCGGCCTGGGGCCGGACGCGGAACAGTTGGACGGCGTTCTGCGTCGCGCCGTTCGGATCGGTGTTGCTGCCCGAGCTCAGGATCATCCCATTCGGGTCGACCAGGAAGGCGGCGAGCGTGTAGCCGTTGTCAGGGAACTGGAGCGATAGACCGAGATCGTTCAGTCCTTCGGGAACGTCGAAGGCGTAGGTGGCCGCCGGGTTGGCGCCAGCGCGGCCGTTGCCGCCGGTGAGCGTTCCGGTGAAAGAGCCTCCGTGCCGGTCGATGGAGACCAGCGTGCGCACCGTGACCGGGATCTCCGAGAGGGACACGCCGTTCGCGCCGTGCAAGCGCAGCGCGGCGGCGAAGTCACCGGGCTGGTTCTGCGCATTCAGGTGCGCGACGACCAGCGCGGTCGCACCGGGGGGCAGCGAAAGATGCGAGGGAAAGACCTGCCCTGCGCTCACGAAGTGCTCGGCACCCCACGTAAAATGGAAGTTGCCAGTGTAACTCGCCGTGTTCGTCGGCACCGACGTGCGGACCACCGCCGTCCATTTGCCGGGCGTGGGGTGGACGACGTCGACATGCCCGTACCCGCTGCCGACGCCTTGCGGGTTCGAATAAGCGACCTGACGCCCGGAGGGGTCGAGGAGCAGGAGCGCGGCGAGCTTCGCGTTGCCGCCGACGTGGGAGGGCCACGCGATGGCCGCGTCGAGGTGGTCGGCCCCAGCGGGTACGGTAAACGTCAGCGTGGTGTAAGGCGTGTGCGTGCCGACCACGTTCGCGTACGTGGGGTCCGTCGCCGGGTTGAGCGCGCCCGTCAACGTTGCGCCGGCGAAGGGGGCGCCCAAAGTCTCGATCGCGGGCTGCGCCTTCAACGTGGTCGCGCCGGTGTTCGTGATCTCGAACGTGCGCACGAGATCGTCGCCCCGATTGGCCGTGATGCGTGCGCTGTCCGGCGTGGTGAGGAAGCCGGTACCGCGCGGCGCCGGAGCCCCGTTCTCGTCTCGCACCGAGAGGGCCGTGTTGACCGCCTTGAGGGCGTCGAGGAAGCCGGATCCCTGCTCGTCGGAGGGCGCGCCGATATCGGCCGCGGTGCTCATGAGGATGCGCTTCACGAGCGCCGGCGATGGGGTCGCACCGTCGTGCGTGCTGCGATACGCCTGGATGACGAGGGCGGCCGCGCCCGAGGTGAGCGGCGCCGACTCGCTGGTGCCACCGAAGATCTCGACGCCGGCCGGGTTGCCGTTCAAGTCGGTGCAGTCCTGATAGAGATCGGCGTTGGTTGAGCAGAGCGCCCAACCGAGATCGCCCGGTGCCACGAAGTCGACGGTGCGCGGGCTCTTCTGCGCGAAGCCGCCGGAGCTGAAGGACGAGAGGTTGCCGTCGACGAAGCCGTTCGCGAGCGCGTAGATGCCCTCGCCGGTCTGCGCGTAGAGACGAAACGACGTCGTCGCGCCGGACGCGATCACCCAGTTGTCGGTCGAGGGCGAGCCGAGCGTGTCGTTCGATCCGGCGTCGCCGGTGCTCACCACGACGGTCACGCCGGATCGCACGGCCGCCTGGTTGGCGAGCGAGATGGGATCGGTCGCGTCGTCGGGGTAGCCGTTGCCGCCGAACGACTCGTTGAGGATGTCGACGTCATCGTGGGCAACCGCATAGTCGATGGCCTGCACGAAGCTCGACGTCGTGGTGAATCCGAGCTGGCTGAAGACCTTGAGGCCGACCAGCGAAGCCCCGGGCGCCACCCCGCGAACGCGGATGTTGCAGGGCGACGGCAGCGGGTGGGCCGGGTTCACGAACGTGCTGAGGTCGAAATTGAGAACTTTGCCATTCGGCATGTCCTGCGCGCCAATCGAGCTCGCATCGCCGAACATCTCGCCGCCCGCGGTGGGCGTTCCCGCGGGGTCGCCGGTGAAGTCCTGGTAGTCGACGAACACCTTCGAGCCGTCCTTGTGTGTGAAGCCCTCGATGTTCGGGTCGAAACCGTCCGCCAAGATACCGACGGTGACGCCACGGCCCGTCACTTTGACGCCCTTGCCGTCGACCACCTCTTGCGCCTGCGGCTTGGAGGTATCGAGGAACGCGGTGTTCGTGAGCTGAAGGGCCTCCGGCTCGAGCGTGTTGCAGAGCGAATCGGCGGCGGGCACGTTTGCGGATTTGACACTGCCGCCTGCCGCGGTGTCGCTACGTCGCGACGACTTCGGCTTTTGAATGACGCGGTCGGGGACCACGGCGAGCACCTGCGAGTTCGCCGAGAGCTGATCGATCTCGGGCTGCGAGAGCTTGGCGGCGAACCCGTTTGCGAGCTCGAACGACTGCACCTTGCGCTGCCTGGTCGCCTGAAGGTTGGCGATCAGCGGGGCATGCGCGCTCGCAATCGCGTTCGAGCGAACGCGCCGGGTGCCGCGACCTGGGGTTAGGTTGGGCATCTGGTCGCGCATGATGACGATCATGTCGCGATCGGGTGCAGACGCCGCGGCGCTCAACGTGGCCGTGGCCGTGAGCGGCGAAGCCTGCCCCTGCCCGGAGTCGCTCTTTTCGCCGCTGCCACCGCTGCACGCGGCCGCCGTCGTGACGACGAAACCGATAGCAAAAATCTCCAACGACCTTCGCATGGAACCTCGATTCAGGGCGCGCCGGACCGATGTCGACGCCGCCCGCGAATCGGATTCGGCCTCGCACCAAGTCTCGGTCTACCCAATGCCGCGCTCGTATTGCCATGTGCGCGCGAGCTCTGCAATGTGAACGTCGTGAACACATGACTGTGCGCGCATCTAACGGATTACCGTAACTACAACGGAAAAATACGGGGTTCGATGACACGATTCCCTCGGACGCGTTCGCACCGTCCATTTTGAAAGCATGTTGCCCCGCCATGGCATCCATTCAAGTTTCGTCCCGTTCTGTCCTGGCCCCGAACGGGGCAAATCGGCGTGGTACGGAGCGAGGTGTCGCCGACTTGGCTGCGACCGGCTCTCATGGGCTACGCCCCAGATGAAGCTGCGGTCGAACCCGCTGGCCGATCCCCCTCGAAGTGACTATTCTTTTGGTCATGGCCTCGATGCCCGTGCACCCTTCGAATGAGTCCGCGCCGACCTCGGCACGTCAGGATGACGTGCGCCGTCCGAGCGACGACCAGGTGCACCGCTCGCACCGGGAGCGCGTGCGCGCTTCGATGGCGTGGGCGCTCGACGAGTACGCGCCGACACTGGCGAAGCTCGCCAAGTAGCCCAGGGCGTCGGCCGCGCGCCTTACTACATCTGAAAACATGACCCCCGAGTTCCTCGACCCGGAAGACGTGCTTGAGCTCCACGAGGCTTCGCTTGAGCGCTGGGGTGGCTCGGACGGCATCCGGGACCAGGGCGCGCTCGAGGCGGCGATTGCGCAGCCGCAAGCAACCTTCGCCGGGGAGTACCTCCACGATGATCTGTTCTCGATGGCCGCCGCGTACGCGTTCCACATCTCCGAGTCCCAAGCCTTCCTCGACGGCAACAAGCGCACTGCGCTGCTTGCGGCCGTCGTCTTCCTCGACATGAACGGCTTTCGGCTTCTCGAGCCAGAGGACGTGCTGTACCTCGCGATGCTCGAGATCGCGGACCGCAAGATGACAAAAGCTCGGCTTGCGAATCTGCTTCGGGAACTCGCTGACGTCTGAGAGGTTCAGCTCGGGGCGCTAAGAGCGCTGGATTGTGGCTCCAGTTGCCTTCCAGAAGAGCAGACCTACGGATTAAAAGTCCGTCGCTCCCATGGCCTCCGCGAGGATGGGGCTTCGCTGCCCTTGAGGAACGGATTGCATCTGGTCGTGCTCTTGGGCATCCTCCGCGCATTCGCTCGGTCTGCCCGCCCCTCTGTTGGATAGAGCGATGGCGTCCGGAGCCATAGGACGCAAGTTCGAATCCTGCCGGGCGCGCTGGATGGCCGCCGCGGGTTCGAATCCCGCCCTCTCCTGGCAACGGAACCTAAATCCGATGCATCTGCCAGTTTCGCCATCAACAGCGACGACGTTTGAGCGTTCAGACGTCCAAACGTTTTCGAAGCACCCGGGCGCTCGCCTTCGACATATCGACCCCGCCTGTGACTTTGTTGCGAGCATTCGAGGGAGAAATCGCACGGGGTCGAAGATGGATCCTCGATGACAACCAGCGTGACCGGCCATACTTTTCCGAAACTGCGAGAGGGGTGGTCATGGCGACAGTTAATTGCCCGAAGTGCAAGACAACGTTCGACCCGTCGAACTACTACGTGAAGGGTGGCGGGGGCGTGGCGGGTGCGGCGCTTGGGGCCTGGATTGGATCGGCATCGTTGCTGGCCCAATAGGCGGCATCGCCGGAACCCCTCCCAGGCGCGGCCATCGGCGGCCTATTCGGTTATCTCGGCATCGCCAAATTCGCGCAGTGCCCATCCTGCGCCAAGAGGTTCTTGCTCTGAACGGGACGTTCATGAACCAATCGTTCGTGATTTGGATCGCCGCCGCGTTCCTTGTCGTGGGATGCAGCAGGAGCTCGGCGTCCGCGGAACCCACGCCGAGTGCCACGGAAGCTTTGCTTCCTGCGCCTGCGCCTTCTCCGACAGCACCGACACACCAATCACCCGCACCACCGGCAGCGTCTACCGCCAAGCCGATGACGCCGAAAGAGCGCGCACCGGCCCTCGACGGAATCGCGCGGCTACAGGCTTTGGTGCGAAAGCGAGTGACACTTGGATTCGAGAGCGAAAAGACGCGCGAAGGTCGTCTGGATCACGACCAGGCGCAAGTGGAGGTGGCCGAGAAGCAGATCGGGCGCGAGCTCCTGTGGCGGGAGACGAGGTACGCATCTCGGGCTCCGTACCTTGGACAAACGGTCGAAAGCGTCGTGCTCATGTGCCTCTGTTACACTGAAAAAGGAGATGACGATTACTTTGATCGACCGAGGCGACCGGGCATGACGCCCAGTAACTGCTGCTACGACGGCATATCGGACGTAGATGCGCCGAGACCGGTGGCCTTCGATTACGACGGAGATGGACGGACCGAACTGGCGATGACCGTCAGCTATCGTCTGCTCTCGCTGACGAACAGTGAGCGGGGTACGTGGAGGCGCGTCCTTACGCTCTCTGGGGACCGTCTGGAGGACTACGAGCCGGCGAAGCACATCGAACCCGTCGCGATACGCGACGCAGATGGTGACGGCCGGCCGGACCTCATCGAGCAGGACCAACACGAAACATGTCCTCCGGACCCTTGTGACCACGAATGCGGCTGCTACCCCGAAGACGGGCCCGAGATCTTTTGGCTCTCGAACCGCGGCGGAACTTTTCGGAAGGCACCCATGTCGCCTGGCGGCCGATAGATTCGTCGCACCAAAAATGTAGACGTCTGAACGTTTTAACGCTCAACCGTCTACGACGTGGAATTTGCGCTCGGATAGCATAGGGATCCTCGATGCCCGGGAATCCCCGACACGATGGCCGCGAAGATGTCGCATCCTGGCCGGGAAATGAAGCGGGTCGCGACGAGGCGAAAGTCCGCTTTTGCTCGGCGACCACGGGGCCGAACGATGCTTGACTCGAGTAGACCCTGATGTACTCCTATCGAGGTGCAGCGCATCGCCACGTCGCGCGCTCCAACCTGTTCACGCCGATCCCCGCGGTCGGGTGCGAAGCGCCACGCGATGTTGGCGGCGTGGGTCGCCGTGGGCACCGTCATGTGCAATCGTGGCCAAGACGTAAAGGGCACCTCGCACGACGCGGCGCCCGAGGCCAGCGCCGCGGCGTCCTTGGTTCCGGACGCAGGGGGCCTCGAGTCTCCCTTTGCGAACACCCAGGTCGACGCGATCGTCGATGTGCCCCG
>Ga0137415_10006263_pt1 | contig 11779 bp, 11 predicted proteins | sample CZODoug3_1_1_16f_FD_183082 | JGI IMG/M metagenome (GOLD analysis project Ga0137415, IMG submission 183082) | Vadose zone soil fungal communities from Angelo Coast Range Reserve, California, USA - CZODoug3_1_1_16fungal (Hybrid Assembly) | ecosystem: Environmental > Terrestrial > Soil > Vadose...
AAGACCGTATTGATGAGGTGATCCGAGAGGCGTTCGATGAAAAGGGGCCGTCTTTCATTGAGGTGACAAGTAGCTTGCTTGCCGCTCTCTCCACCACCGGTGTAAGCGCACGAGGGGACGCTGTGAACTCGTGACGCTGAGGTGAAACGAGGGGGGGCGAGGGCTGTGATGAATATGCTCCGGCCGGTCCCTCGCATCAGGCTACCACCCAAGGCATTATTAATTATGATTGGTGAAGCTAAGACCCACGCACAACGTGTCCAGACAAAAGCATCGAAATTCACTGTGACTATGGACATCAGTCTCGAAGAGATGAAGCAGTGGCTCGGCAGAGTCGAACACACTGCTGACGAGATCTCGGTACTCCAACTTAGGGCGTTGGCCGCGACCTTGGACCATGATGACCCGAAACTCAAACGCGGTGACAGCAGTGCGCCTTGCTGGCACTGGCTATATTTTCTGCCGTTGTATCGCCATTCCGAGATCGGTTCTGATGGCCACCCCCGGCGGGGCAACTTTCTGCCGCCGGTGCCCCTGCCACGACGCATGTGGGCGCGCCGGCTCGTTGACATGTGCCGCAAAGAAGGGCGCAGCGGGCCGCTGGTGTTTGTGCGAGTGCGGCATGGGACCGAAGATTGGATGGGTCTGGCAGTAGTCAAAGAGCAAGACATTGTTTACCGCGATCATCCTAAGTCCAGGGAAACCACTGTGGATCATCAAACATCTCCATGAACAAGGAATCCGACGAGCACCAGGAAATACGCGATGCGGTTCGCCAATTGTGCAGCCAGTACCCTGACGAGTACTTTCGCCAAGTCGACAAAAAAAAAGCGTATCCGGAGAAGTTCGTCGACGCGCTGATGGACGCCGGCTGGCTGGCTGCGATGATCCCTGAGGAATATGGGGGGCCGGGTCTAGGATTGACCGCCGCCAGCGTCATCATGGAGGAGATCAACCGATCTGGAGGCAATTCTGGGGCAGTACATGGGCAGATATACAACATGGGTACCTTGCTCCGCAACGGCAGTGAGGCGCAAAAGAAGAAATACCTGCCGGCGATCGCCGCAGGCAAACTGCGCATTCAGTCCATGGGGGTGACGGAACCGACCACTGGTACCGATACGACGAAAATCAAAACGACCGCGGTCAAGAAAGACGGCCGCTATGTTGTCAATGGACAGAAGGTATGGATATCACGAGTCCTGCATTCAGACTTGATGATTCTCCTCGCTCGCACGACGCCGATAACCGAGGTAAACAAGAAATCCGAAGGGATGTCGATTTTCATCGTCGACATCCGGCAAGCGATCGGTCATGGGTTGACCATACGGCCCATTCCGAACATGGTAAACCACGAAACCAATGAATTGTTCTTCGAGAACCTCGAGATCCCCGAGGAAAACCTGATTGGGGAAGAGGGCAAGGGATTCAAGTACATTTTGGACGGTTTGAACGCGGAGCGGACGCTGATTGCCGCTGAGTGCATCGGAGATGGATACTGGTTTATCGACCGGGCGACGAAGTATGCAAACGAGCGCGTTGTATTCGATCGTCCCATCGGCAAGAATCAGGGCGTGCAGTTCCCGCTCGCTGAGGCCTACATCGAGATCGAGGCCGCGAATCTCATGCGGTTCGAGGCCTGTCGGCTCTTCGACGCGTACCAGCCTTGCGGCGGGCAGGCAAATATGGCGAAGTATCTGGCAGCGAAAGCATCGTGGGAAGCTGCCAACGTCTGCTTGCAGACCTTCGGCGGATTCGGCTTTTCCAACGAGTACGATATCGAGCGTAAATTTCGCGAAACGCGCCTGTATCAAGTTGCTCCCATATCCACTAATCTGATTCTCGCGTATGTGGCCGAGCACTTGCTGGGCCTCCCGCGCTCTTTCTGAGGGAACAAGCTGTGCGCCCATTAGACGGGATCACCGTCGTGGCGATCGAGCACGCGATCGCCGCACCGTTCTGTACGCGACAACTCGCCGATCTTGGGGCGAGAGTGATCAAGGTGGAGCGACCGGGCACCGGTGATTTCGCGCGTGCCTATGACGAGCGCGTACGCGGCCAGGCGTCGCACTTCGTCTGGTGCAATCGATCGAAGGAGAGCCTCACTCTCGATGTCAAGCAGAAACAAGCGCAAGAGATTCTGGGGCAATTGCTGGAGAAGGCCGACATTCTCGTGCAGAACCTGGCGCCGGGTGCGGCGGTGCGACTAGGACTATCGTATGAGGCGCTGCGCGATCGATACCATCAGCTGATTGTTTGCGACATCTCGGGTTACGGTGAAGGCGGCCCTTACCAAGACAAGAAGGCGTATGACCTGTTGATTCAGAGTGAATCCGGGTTCCTTTCAATTACCGGTACACCTGAGGAACCCTCCAAGGCTGGATGTTCCATTGCCGATATCGCGGCTGGCATGTGCGCCTACTCCAGTATTCTTGCCGCGCTGATCCAGCGGGGTCAAACTGGTCTCGGCTGCCACGTCGACGTTTCAATGCTTGAAAGCATGGTGGAATGGATGAATTATCCGCTCTATTACGCTTTCGATGGCGCGGCGCCGCCTCCGCGAACCGGAGGCACTCACGCGACCATCTATCCCTACGGCCCATTCCGCGCGGGCGATGATAAGGCGATAATGCTTGGATTGCAGAACGAGCGCGAGTGGGGCCGGTTTTGCCAAGACGTTTTGCTGCGGCCGGAGCTTGCCAAGGAGGAACGATTTTCATCCAATTCCAAGCGCGTGGTGGCGCGCGACTCGCTCAGAGCCATCATTCTTGAAGTGTTCGCATCGCTCGCCGCAGATCAGATCATAGCGCGCCTGGATCAGGCGGGTATCGCGAACGCACAAATGAACGACATGCACGACGTGTGGCGGCATCCGCAACTCAGGGCGCGAGGTCGCTGGGTCGAGGTCGGTACTCCCGCGGGTCCGATCCCGGCGCTGCTGCCGCCAGGCACGAGCAACACGTTTTCGCCGCGCATGGACGACGTCCCAGCACTGGGGGAGCATACCTCTGTCATACTGCGCGAGTTGGGGTGGAATGACACAGATATCGAGAGACTGCGTGCCGCGGGGATTGTTTGAACCAAAGTAGTATGGTGTTGAGCTATCGGCTCGAGACGGAGCCGCAGACCCGCGACGGGTGACGCGACACGCGTTTACTATCTCGCGAACACGCACGCGCTTCCGGCTGGTGCCAATGCTCAGTGAACCCCTCATTCAGAGGGCACTAGGGGTTGCTGGTTCCATCGCTGCTTCTTGATAAATGGGGCTCTGCATACAAAATTGCACACCCTGCCATGTTCCGTAAATTAGCGTGGCCCCACCTATACAAGAGACGAAAAGGGTAATGAGAAACGCCTTTCGGTCTCTAAGCCCTCCAGGCGAAGTGTATAGTCCACTCGCAAACCGGGCGACGATCATCAACAAAAGCACCAATAGTCCGCCAAGTACGATGCCCATCCCAACGAGCATGGCTGTCGATGAATCGAAAGTGGTTGAAAAGATTCCCATGATCAATACATAGAATGCTGCCGCAAGTGCTACCAAAACGGCAGCAATCCGTAATGCTCGATCCACATCCCGTATTGATCGCATCGTCCTCCCTCCTAGTTCGTCGCTGACGAATCTGTTTCCAGTCGATATATCCCACAATCAAGCTTCGGTACGCAGGTCGAACCGCCGGCGGACTGCCTTGATGAGCGCTGGAAATCCTAAATTCTTCGAGAGACTCAATAATGGCGTCAATCGCCGCTGACAACTCCATTATCGTGCAGTCGGCCGTACTCGGAGCTAGTAAGCCCGAGCAGTTCGAGCAATACGGCTTCCGTGTGCTCACCTAACCGAGGCGCAGGCGCTGCCGGTGGGCGCGCGAACAGAGAGAAGTCCAGTGGAATCGCCGGCGCAATCAGTCTCCCGATGCCTGGCTGCTCAATGATAGAAAACATCGAGTTGTTGCTCGGATTGACGGCCGCGCCTGCGGCCATCTGTGCCACCGTTTGGTAGTGGCTCCAGCACACGCCAAATCTATCGAATGCCTCCGCTACCTTCGGTAGCGAACGCGATGCAGTCCACCGTGCAATCAGGCGAGCAATGTCCGTCCGCGCGCGGAAGCGATTTCCAGCATCCATCAAACTGAAGCCGCACTGAGCTTCGAGCGCGGCAATACCTTCAGCGACTTCAGTGGCCTCGACCAGTGACTTCCACTGTTTTCGGGTGAGGCCAACCACCATCACTCGCTCGCCGTCGGCACACACGAAGTCACGACCAAAAGCGCCAAACAGGTCATTCCCATGGCGTTCGCGAGTCTGCCCGAGTTGTGCCTCGGCCAGAAACCCCAAATGCGCCATTACCGACAGTCCCACATCCTCCAAGGCCAGCTTGACATGCTGGCCATGCCCGTGACGGTAGCGATGGCGTTCGGCGGTCAGTAGCCCGACCGCCGCAAGTTGCCCCGTGATCAAATCCCAGGCTGGCAATACATGATTAACGGGTCGCTCGGCTGATTCTGGGCCCGTGAGATAGGGGAGGCCCAGGGTTGGATTGACGGTGTAGTCGACCATCGAGCCGCCGTTGCGGTTGCCCTGGATTGTCAACTGGATCAGATCGGCGCGGCGCCGCGATAGCTCTTCATACTTCAGCCAGCCGCGTGGAGGAAAATTGGTCAGCAATATTCCGGCGTCGCGGCCCGGCGCGCAGATCAGGGCCATCGCCAATTCGCGGCCTTCGGACCGCGCAGTGTCGATAACCACAGACCGCTTGGCCTTGTTGAGCCCGGCCCAGAACAGACTTTGGGCGTCACCGGTCACGGGCCAGCGTCGGTAGTCTAGGCCGCCACCGGGCGGGTCGATGCGAATGACTTCCGCCCCGAGTTGTGCCAGTGTCATACCGCCCAGCGGCGCGGCTACGAATGCTGAGACTTCGATTACGCGAAGACCGCCGAGAATGCTGCCATTGGGCTCGCTCATACCGCGGCGCTCAGCGCGTCACCCAGCAGGCCACGCGACACGACCTTGAGCGCCAATGTCTCCTCGGCGCCTTCGAATATCGAGAGCACGCGCGCATCGAGGAAGTAGCGGCTCACCGCGGTTTCCTCGGCGTAGCCCGCGCCCCCATGAATTTGCAGGGCTTCGCGGGTGATCAACTCTGCGCTACGGCAGGCGAACAGCTTGATCAAGCTTGCCTCCATGGATCCACCTCCCCGATCGAGCCGCCGTCCCACTGCGTAGGTGAGTTGGCGGCAACCAACGTATCGTGCTGCCATTTTGGCCAGCTTTGCCCGTGTCAACGCGTACTGCACCAGAGGCTCGCCGAAGACCTTGCGATCGGCTGCATAGCGCAGCGCCGCCAACAAGGCGGCACGCATGACGCCGGAAGCGCGCGCGGCGGTTTGCATGCGGCCACCCGTCATGCCGGCCATCGTGAAGTAAAAGCCCTTTCCCAGTCCATCCTCGCCACCGACGACATTGACATCAGGTACGAAGAAATTCTCAAACGACAAATCAAAGGAGTGCATTCCACGATAGCCTATCGTGGGAATCGCCCTGCCGACCAGCCGACCACCTTGCGGTTGTCGATAGTCGAACTGATGACCGTCGTAGGACGGCTTTTCTACCAGCAGAACACTCAAGCCTTTGTAGCCGAGCGACTTGTCTGGATTCGTGCGCGTCACCGTCATAATCAAACCGGCCTTGCCGGCGAAAGTGCACCAGGTCTTTGCACCATTGAGCAGCCAGCCCCCCTCTTCACGGGTTCCCCGCAGCTGCAGACTGGCTACGTCCGAACCGTAGTCCGGTTCGGTAATGGCGATGGCGCAGAGTGGATCGCCGGAAGCAATCTTCGGCAACCAGCGCGCTTTCTGTTCTTCAGTCCCGCCGGTCATCAGCGCGCGCGAAAGAATCTCGGGTCGCGTGATAAGGCTACCGGCCGCCGCCAGCGAGCCTTCAGATAACGCTTCGGTCACGACGATCATCGTAAGATTGTCTTCGCGATCGTTCGGAGCACTGCCACCGAATCGCTCGGGAATCGATAGACCGAATACCCCCATTTCACGCAGTGGCTTCAGCAATTCCTCGGGAACCGTCAAGTCGTGACGGTGAATCTTCGCTGCCAACGGTGCGACTTGCTCCGCAGCCACGCGGCGGAACTGGTCCTGCACCAACGTCAACTCGTCGTTGAGAAGAACGCGGCCGATCTCACCTTGGCTCTCCACCAGCATGCGGCCGGTTTCGTCCAGCGCCGCACCGCTAAGTACATCGCGGCGCAGGGCAAGAACTTTCGCACTAGCGAGCAAGATCTGCAGCGGTCGCATATCCGCACCGAGATTCAATAGTATCGTCTGTACCTTGTCTCCGACCGAGACAATCGCCTCGACCGCACAGATCAGCGCCAGGTGACGATCGAGCATCGGAATCCGTGCGCCGGATTCGCCGAGTGCTGTCTGTGCCGCCAGCAGTTCGGCATTCGCCAGTGCCAGTTCGTAGCTGGCAAGCTGTTCATTGTCCAGCAGGTGCGCATCGAGCTGGCCGTCTTTGGAACAGGCCTGCGCCAGCGCACTGCAGGCCAGATCAAACTGCTGGCGTATCTGCGCCAGGATGGAGGTCGCCTGTTCGGAATGTCGGTTCATGGTTTCAGATGATGAACAAATAGTGGAGGCAGATCTATGACTCGTTGCGACGAGCCATTGAGCACGTCGGCAGAATGGCCGCCATCGGCCGGAGTTGTCTCATGCGAGCCTTGCCGAAGCGGTGACGCAGAGCTGCTGATCCTCGTCGGCCGTCCAAAGCTGCAGCTTATTGCCGCTGCGCGTTCCATTCAGCGTGAACGGATGCGTATCAAAACTCGGACGCACAGCGCGGAAGCGGAATTCACGCAGCACCGCACCCGGCAACGGCGTTCTGTCGGCTCCGTCCGGCGACAACCACATTCCAACAGCGCCAGCCTCGCTCGGCTTGCTGACGCGCACCAACGGGCCGCGGACGCGATAGAAGGTCCGGCTCTGTTGCTGCCACGACTCCATGCCCTTTCCGTGTTTCTCCCAGAAATTCGCCGGTAGCTGCTGCACGCCGCTGACCAGGAGGTCCGCGTCTTCGATGGTCTTGTCGCTCGAATAGTCCTCTGCGTGGACGCCGACGATCGCGGCTTTGATCCGCAGATTGATGTCCTTCGATACCAGCGTAACCCGGGCGGCGGGGAAGTTCTGCTGCAGGGCCAGGGTATTGGCGAGAATGGCGTTGTCCGCGCCCTGGCCGGGGAGGCTGTCCGGGAGCACGGACTCGAGCAGCCGGGTTTGAAAATACAGACGCCCCGCCGGCGGGCGCTTGCCGTGGTTGATGGGCACCGCCGTCGGCAACGAGAGGCCGCGATCGATGTCCTTCTTGGTGGCGTCGCGCATCAATTCATCGAGAAAGCGGCTCACCTGGCGGACGTTGCGGGCCGATTCGGAGAGACCTTTCTTGCCGGCGTCCAGTTCTTCGAGGACCGTCATCGGAATGTACACGTCGTGCTCTTCGAAGCGGAAAATCGCCGTCGGGTCATGCATGAGCACGTTCGTATCGAGTACGAATATGCGCCGTTCCTGCTTACCCTGACGCCCCCGGACGATTACGGCTGTCTGCGGCCGCACGGACTCGGTCACAGTGCCTTCACCGCAGCCAGAACCTCTTCGGCGTGTCCACGGACTCGGACCTTGCGCCACTCCTGGCGCAGCACGCCCTTCGCGTCGATCAGAAAGGTGCTGCGCTCGATTCCCATGTACTTCTTGCCGTACATGCTCTTCTCCTGGATGACGTCATACAGTTTGCAGACGGTGTTGTCCGGGTCGCTCAGAAGGTTGAAGGGAAACTCCATTTTCTTCTTGAATTTCTCGTGCGATTCGACGGAATCGGCGGAGATTCCGAAGATCAGCGTCTTGGCCTTCTTGAAGCCGGCGAAGTGGCTGGAAAAACTTTCGCCCTCCTGCGTGCAGCCCGGCGTGTTGTCGCGGGGATAGAAGTACATCACCACGGGCTGCCCCACGGCGTCCTTGAGGGACCAGTCGCCGCCGGTTCCCTTCAATGTGAACAGCGGTGCCTTCTTGCCTGTCTCTATCTTGCTCATCAAATGCGCTCAACTCTTTACGGGTTCGAAAATGGCGTCGAGATTCAAATGGTCGCAGAAGTCCATGAATTCCTCGCGCAGCACGCCAATGTGCAGCCGGCTCGGCACGTTCACGATCATCTGCACCGAAAACATCGGTGCGCCCGTGTGCGCCGCGGCGTAGGCGCGGGTCGAGATCTCTGCGATGTCGACTCCGCGCTGCGCGAAGAAGCCCGACAGGCCGGAGACGATGCCGGTCTGATCGAGGCATACGACGTCGATGGAGTAGGGCAGCATGTCATTGCGCGCCGCACGCTCTTCGGTGCGCCGCAGCTGGATGTTCATGCCGGTGGCATCGGCCAGCTTCTTGAATTCACCTTCGAGCTTCGCGAGGGTGTGCCAGTTGCCGTTCACCAGCAGCAGCATGGCAAATTCGCTGCCCAAGGATGTCATGCGGCTGTCGCTGATGCTGCCCCCGCAATCGGCCACCGCCTTAGATAGTTCATGGACCAGCCCGACGCGGTCGCCCCCAACCGCGGAAATCACGATATGTTGTTTCATTGGATCGAATTCTACCGGATGGGCGCTTGCCAGGGTGCATGTCCGGCACTTAAGGTAGCGGTATTTCCTGTGGAGCCTGTCTCAATGTTTTGCGGAAGCCTGGTTGCTATTGTCACGCCCATGATGGAGGGCGGCGCGTTGGATTGGGCAGCGTGGGAGCGCTTGCTGGATTTTCACATCGGCGAGGGCTCCGACGGCATCGTGATCGCGGGCACCACGGGAGAATCGCCGGTGCTGTCCCTCGAGGAAATCGAGGAGCTGACGCGCCGGGCGCTGGCGCGCTGCGGCGGCAAGCTGAAAGTGATCGTGGGGGCCGGGACGCATTCGACTGCCACGACGGTCGTACGCGCGCGTACACTGTCCCGCCTCGGGCCCGATGCGGTGATGTTCGTCACGCCGTATTACAATAAGCCGCCTCAGGAAGGGCTCTACCGCCATTTCATGGCGGCCGCCGATGCCTCGGCGGTTCCGGTAGTTCTGTATAATGTTCCGAGCCGCACGGGAGTGGATATGCTGCCCGGGACGGTTGCCCGCCTCGCGAAACATCCCCAGATCGTTGCGCTCAAGGAAGCGACTCCGCAAATGAGCCGGGCGCGCGAGTTGCTCGCGCAAGTGCCTGCGGGGTTTACGCTGCTTTCCGGCGATGACGCGACCGCGGTGGACTTCATGAGCGAGGGGGCGAAGGGCGTCATTTCCGTAACGGGGAACGTGGCGCCGCGCAGGTTACGCGAGGTGTGCGCGGCTGCGCTTGCCGGCGATTTCGCGAAGGCGCGGAGCATCGATGCCGATTTGCAGCTCCTGCACAAGGATTTGTTCGTTGAGGCCAACCCCATTCCGGTAAAATGGGCGGTTGCGAGAATGGGCCTCATCGGGAGCGCCATACGTCTACCATTGGTCGATCTGGCGCCGGTGCACCAGGAAGCGGTTTTGCGCGCCATGCGCGCGGCCGGCGTTACACTTGAGGAGCAAGCAGCTTGAGTTTTGAGCGAATCATCGTATTTTTTGCGGCGGCGACGCTGTTGTCCGGCTGCCACATCGTGAGCCGGCTGAACCCGGATTGTCATGTCAGGCAGGAATATCAGCAGGCCGTGCAGGTAACGGCGCTCAAAGTCCCGGAAGGACTGGATTCGCCGAATACCAAGGACGCACTCGTGATCCCCACCGTCGAGTTGGCGCCGCCGCCGCCGGGACCCAAGGACGCCTGCCTGGATGTGCCGCCCCGCTACAAGCCGGCACCGCCGAACAAGGCGGCCACCCCAGGGTAGATGGCACGCCCCGGCTCGGCACCCTAAGGCTAGCGCCGGCCGATTTGATAGCTGGGGCGTGCTCCGGTACCCTTGCGGCCCGAGTGGAGAGGTGGCCGAGCGGTCGAAGGCGCACGCCTGGAAAGTGTGTAACACCTAACCGTGTTCGTGGGTTCGAATCCCACCCTCTCCGCCAGTTGAAAAGTAAATTTTTGGCGGCATGGATCAGCCGATGGAGGCAGCGACGAAGCGGGGATAACGCCCGTTAGGGCGGCCCCGAAGGGGCGAGGAGCGGAGCGACGAGTAATCCCACCCTCTCCGCCAATTGCCTTGAAAACGCAGTAAAGTGAGTCTATGGCGGCTCGCGTTTGCATCTTCGCGACGACTGGCCACGAACCCCGTCAGGCCCGGAAGGGAGCAGCGGTAGAGGCTTTAAGTCGGGCGCCGAAGTCCTGCTGGCGCGGGCCGCCTCCTATTTGACCCCGGAATCTTGACGCACGGGCTAAACTTGAGGCTATGAGCTACATCGTCCTCGCGCGCAAATGGCGCCCCAAGCGATTCGCCGAAATGGTGGGTCAGGAACACGTGCTGCGCGCGCTCGGGAACGCGCTCGACACGGGCAAAGTGCATCACGCGTTTTTGTTCACCGGCACCCGTGGCGTGGGCAAGACGACGGTGGCGCGCATCCTTGCCAAGTCGTTGAACTGCGAAACGGGCGTGAGTTCGAATCCCTGCGGCGTCTGCGCCGCGTGTCGCGAAATCGACGAGGGCCGGTTCATCGATCTCATCGAGGTGGACGCGGCGTCGCGCACCAAAGTCGACGATACTCGCGAACTGTTGGACAACGTGCAGTACGCGCCCACTCGCGGGCGCTACAAGGTGTATCTCATCGACGAGGTGCACATGCTGTCGACCAGTTCTTTCAACGCGCTGCTCAAAACTCTGGAAGAGCCGCCGCCGCACGTGAAATTCCTGCTGGCCACGACCGATCCCCAGAAGCTGCCGGTCACCGTCCTGTCGCGGTGCCTGCAATTTAGCCTCAAGCGGTTGTCGGCTCAGCTCATCGGCGAGCGCCTGAAATTCATTGCCGCGGCCGAGAAGCTCGAGTTCGAACCGGCCGCGATGGCGCTCCTGGCGCGCGCTGCGGAAGGCAGCATGCGCGATGGGTTGAGCTTGATGGATCAACTGATCGCCTTCGCCGGCGGCTCATTGAACGAGACCGACACGCGCACGATGCTGGGCACGATCGACCGCGGGCACGTGACCCGAATCCTCGATGCCCTTGCGCGTCAGGATGGACCGGGTCTGTTGGCTCACGTGCGGGAACTGGACCGCGATGCGCCCGACTATGATCGCGCGCTGATGGAATTGGCCGCATTTCTTCAGAGAATCGCCATCGTGCAGATCGTGCCCGACGCGGCGGCACAGGACGAGGAATTCGATGGGGAGGCCTTGACGCGCTTGGCCCGGACGCTCTCGCCTGAGGACGTGCAGCTGTACTACCAGATCGCCTTGGGTGGCCGGCGCGACATGGCCATGGCGCCCGAACCGCGGATCGGCTTCGAGATGAGCCTGCTGCGCATGCTGGCATTTCGACCCGAGACCGCGCGGTCGAACGCCGCGCCGTCTGCGCCCGGGGCGGATCGTCGGGCTTCGGATGCGGCGATGTCCCGGGCACCGGCGGCCGCGGCGCCCGTCGCGCACATTCCGGCTACCATCGACGCCGGCAACTGGGCGGCCTTGGTGGAAGCGGCCAATTTGAGCGGCATGGTGCGGCAGATCGCGCTGAATTGCGTGCCGGCTTCCTTCGACGGCAGCCTGCTGCGGTTGTTCTTCGATGAGTCCGCGGCGCATCAGCGTACCAGGCAGATGGAAGACAAGCTCGCGCAGTCCCTGTCGGCCT
>Ga0137415_10006264_pt1 | contig 11779 bp, 12 predicted proteins | sample CZODoug3_1_1_16f_FD_183082 | JGI IMG/M metagenome (GOLD analysis project Ga0137415, IMG submission 183082) | Vadose zone soil fungal communities from Angelo Coast Range Reserve, California, USA - CZODoug3_1_1_16fungal (Hybrid Assembly) | ecosystem: Environmental > Terrestrial > Soil > Vadose...
CACGTGAAGGACACCGAGAACGGCGAGGAGACCGACGTCTTCGCCGACGTGGTGGTCAACTGCACCGGCGTGTGGACCGACGAGCTGCAGCAGCTGGCCGGCGGGCGGGGGCGGTTCCGGGTGCGCGCGTCCAAGGGCGTGCACATCGTGGTGCCCCGCGACCGCATCGTCTCCGACACCGGCCTCATCCTGCGCACCGAGAAGTCCGTGCTGTTCGTCATCCCGTGGCGCAGCCACTGGCTGGTGGGCACCACCGACACCGACTGGAACCTGGACCTGGCGCACCCGGCGGCCACCAAATCCGACATCGACTACATCCTCAACCACGTCAACAAGGTGCTGGTCACGCCGCTGACGCACGACGACATCGAGGGCGTCTACGCAGGCCTGCGCCCACTGCTGGCCGGGGAGAGCGAGCAGACCTCGAAGCTGTCCCGCGAGCACGCGGTGGCCAGGGTGGCGCCCGGGCTGGTGGCCATCGCCGGTGGGAAGTACACCACGTACCGGGTGATGGCGGCCGACGCCGTGGACGCCGCGGCGGTGGACATCCCGCGCCGGGTCGCGCCGTCGATCACCGACAAGGTGCCGCTGCTCGGCGCGGACGGCTACTTCGCGCTGGTCAACCAGGCCGAGCAGATCGGCTCGCGGTACGGGCTGCACCCGCACCGCGTCACCCACCTGCTCAACCGCTACGGCTCGTTGCTGCACCACGTGCTGGCGCTGGCCGACGGACGCAAGGAGCTGCTCACCGCGATCCCGGGCTCTCCGGACTACCTGCAGGTGGAGGCGGTCTACGCGGCCACCCACGAGGGCGCGCTGCACCTGGACGACGTGCTCACCCGGCGGACCCGGATCTCCATCGAGTACCCGCACCGCGGCGTGGACTCGGCACGGCCGGTGGCCGAGCTGATGGGCGGGGTGCTCGGCTGGGACGCCGGGACGGTGGACCGCGAGGTGGACATCTACAGCAGGCGGGTGGAGGCCGAGCGGCGGTCGCAGACCGAGTCGGACGACGCCGCCGCCGACAAGGTGCGGGTCGCCGCCCCGGAGGCCCGCCCCGGCCTGGTCGAGCGGGTGACCCCGGCAACCACCCGCTAAGGCCACCCGCTAGGAGCGACGCGCGTAGGGCCGGGCTCGGTTCCGACTCGGATCAGTTCCGGCCGGCACTGATCTCGGCCTCGGCGAGCAGGACATCCATCCGGTAGCGCAGCCTGGTCAGGTCCGTGGGGGCGAGCGTGGTCCACTCCACCCCGTCGGCGGCGGTGTCGCGTTGCATCAGGTACCGGCCGCGCGGGGTGTCCAGCACGCCGACCACCTTGCGCAGCCGGTGCAGCACCCCCCACTGGTCCGCGGCCAGCACGCTGAGCTGGCCACGCCGGGTGGCGCCGCGCAGCATGGCCTCGACCAGCTCGGCGTCCTCCGCGTCGATGCCCCGCTCGACGAGCACCTCGGCCATCGCCCGCCCGCCGGCCGACTCGCCGGTGGCGGCCTCGAGGTCGCCGCTGGGCAGGGTGATCGACCGCCCGGTGCCGGCCGGCGTCGCCGGCAGCGTGCCGAGCGTGGCGCTGACCGGCCCGGATGCACTGCTCAGGGTGACCGTCCCGTCCTGCCGCACGGCCAGCGCGGTGGTTCCCGGCCGGGCCGCGGCGGCCACCCGCAGCTCTCTGCCCAGCCGCATGCGCAGCTCCACCTGGTGGGTCGGCACCGCGAGCAGGTGCATCAACCGGACGATCTCCGGGTCCGGGCCGCTGAGGTCGGCCAGCCCGCGCTGCCGCAGGCCCTGCCAGCCGGTGGCCACGATGCCCCGGCGCTCGTTGTGCGTGCGGCCGGGCGAGTCCAGCCGCAGCACCACCGGGGTGGCGCCCAACCCCAACCACTCCCAGAGCACGTCGAACTCCACCGCGGTGAGCACGCGGCGCGCGGGGCCTCGGGAGCGCCGATCCAGCTCGGGCGCGGCAGTCATGATCCAATCACCGGCGGGGCCACCCATTCGTTCTCGTCGAACATGTCGTCTTCATCCAGCAGGTAGTCCAGCCGCTCGTGCCGCGCCCGCTCGCCGTCGGAGTACCCGAGGCCACCCATCATCGGCGGCATCATGCCCAGGTCGGCGCCGGGCTGGCCGTGGCCGTGCGGCCCGCCTCCGCCGGTGTCGTACTGGCCGGGGCCGCCGTTCCACTCTCCGCCCCGGGCCGCCAGCGGGAAGGACCCGTCGCGCTCGCCGCCCCGCTGACCGCGCGCGGCCGGTCCGTCCGGGGTAGCCCCGGCGCCGCCCCGGGGCAGCAGCGGGCGGGGCGGTGGTGCCACCCTGCCCGGTCCGCCGGTGACCGGGGCGGGCAGCCACGGCCCCTCGGCGGGGACCGGGCGGACCCCGCCGACCCGGCCCGGCGCCGACTCGACCGGACCGCCCGGCGCGAGCCCCTCGGTACCGCCGCGGACCGGGGCACCCGGCCCAGAGCGGAACGGCTCGACAGCGGCCGGGCGGGTGCCGGCGAGGCCGCGAGCGGCGCCGGTGCCGCCCGCCCGGGGTGACTCCTCGAGGCCGGCCTGGGACACCGGGCGGGCGGACCCGCTTCGGCCGGGGGGTACGCCTGCCTCGACGGCGGCCGGGTTGGTGGACGGCGCGCGCCGCACCACATTGCCCCGGCCGGCGGTGCGACTGGCCTGGGCGGTGCCCGGGACGCCGGCGGTGCCCGCCGTGGGCGGCCGGGTGAACGTGCCGGTGGGGCGGGTCCGCGCACACTCGGCGGCGTGCCCCTGCATGAGCTCCAGAGCCCGCTGCTTGGCGTTGGCCGCCGCCTCCTCGGCCTGCGCCCAGTTCGGTGACCCGGGGGCCGGGGCCGGCTTGGGAGGCGGCATCTCGGTGATCACCTTCGTCGCGCTGGAGTACTGCTGGCCGGCCTGGCCCGCGGCGGTGCTGGCCCGACCGGCGGCGGTCTCGGCCCACTGCGCGTGCTGACCGATCCCGGCCCGGGCGGCATCGGCCGCGCGCCCCTGCCAGCCCAGCCCGAACTCGTTCAGCGGCGCGCTGAGCGTCTTCGAGACGTTCTCCAGGACCTGGGCGGCCTTGGAGAGGTTGGTCTGGCTGGTCAAGGCGGCGGCGGGGCTACCACCGTGAGCGAGGTTCCAGAGCTCTTGGTGGGACAGGCCGGCCAGGCGCTGGGCGGTCACGGCCGGTCACGACTCCAGCTGGCGGCTCAGCTGCGCGGCGGTCTCGTGCTCGTTGTTCTGGTACGCGTGCTCGATGTCGCCCAGTTGCTTGAGCACGCCCTCCAGCCGCTGGCCGTACTCCTTGAGGGATTTCGCGGCGGACTCCGGACCGTCCGAGGCGATCGTGTTGAACGCCGCCTGGAAGTCCTTGCTGGCGTCGTCGCCCATCGCGAAGCTGTTCATCCGGAACTGCTCCGGCCCGCCCTGGGTGAGGGGCTTGAGCTGGTCGAGCGCGCTCTGGAACGCCTGCCGCAGCTTGGGGATCATGTGCGGCTCGAGCTTCAGGTTGCCCTGCCCGGAGCCGCTCGCGTTGTTGGCCATGCGCTCACGGTAGGAGCGGGATTGGGCCAACGGGGCGAATCGGGCGGAACGGTTCGCGATCGCTAACGCGCCCGCCCGACCCCGGCGCGGCGGTTCAGGCGTCCTTGATCTCGCAGATCACCGCTCCCTGTGAGATGGAGCTGCCGGCCTCGGCGGCCAGCCCGGTGATGGCGCCGTCCTTGTGCGCGGTGACCGGGTTCTCCATCTTCATCGCCTCGAGCACGACGATCAGGTCGCCGGCCGAGACGGTGTCCCCGTCGGACACCGCGACCTTGATGATGGTGCCCTGCATCGGCGCGGTCACCGCGTCCCCGGACACCGCGGCGCCGGCTTTGCCACCGGCCCGCTTGCGTGGCGCCTTCTTGACGCCGCCCCCGGTCCCGCCGCCCCCGCCGAGCGCCAGGTCACCGGGCAGGGACACCTCCAGCCGGCGGCCGCCGACCTCGACCACCACGGTCTGCCGGCGCGGCGCCGCGTTGTCTTCGGAGTCCGCGCCCGCACCGCCGCTGAACGGCGGCACCGGGTTGTCCCACTCGGTCTCGATCCACCGGGTGTGCACGGTGAACCCGTCCTCGGTGTCGGCGGTGAACGCCGGGTCGTCCACCACCACCCGATGGAACTCCAGCACCGTGGCCATGCCCTCGACCTGGAACTCCGCCAGTGCGCGGCGTGAGCGCTCCAGCGCCTGCGCCCGGTCCGAGCCGGTCACGATCAGCTTGGCCAGCAGCGAGTCGAACTGGCCGCCGATCACTGAACCCGACTCCACCCCGGCGTCCACCCGCACGCCGGGCCCGGCCGGGAAGTTGATCGAGGTGACCGTGCCCGGCGCGGGCAGGAAGTTGCGCCCGGCGTCCTCGCCGTTGATCCGGAACTCGATGGAGTGGCCGCGCGGCTCCGGATCTTCGGTCAGGTTCAGCTTCTCGCCCTCGGCGATGCGGAACTGTTCACGCACCAGGTCCAGGCCACTGGTTTCCTCCGACACCGGGTGTTCGACCTGCAGCCGGGTGTTGACCTCGAGGAACGAGATCAGCCCGTCCTGCCCGACCAGGAACTCCACGGTGCCGGCGCCGTGATAGCCGGCCTCCTTGCAGATCGCCTTGGCCGAGTCGTGGATGGTGCCGCGCTGCTCGGCGGTCAGGAACGGCGCGGGCGCCTCCTCGACCAGCTTCTGGAACCGGCGCTGCAGCGAACAGTCCCGGGTGCCGACCACGATCACGTTGCCGTGTGTGTCGGCGAGTACCTGGGCCTCCACGTGGCGCGGCTTGTCCAGATAGCGCTCCACGAAGCACTCGCCCCGGCCGAACGCCGAGGTGGCCTCGCGGACCGCCGACTCGTACAGCTCGGCGATCTCCTTCTCCTCACGGGCGACCTTCATGCCCCGGCCGCCGCCGCCGAACGCGGCCTTGATGGCCACCGGCAGCCCGTACTCCTTGGCGAACTCGATGACCTCGTCGGCGCCGTTGACCGGGTCCTTGGTGCCGGGCACCAGGGGCGCGCCGGCGCGCATCGCGATGTGCCGGGCGGTGACCTTGTCGCCCAGGTCACGGATGGCCCTCGGGGTCGGCCCGATCCAGGTGATGTCGGCGTCGATCACCGCCTGGGCAAAGTCGGCGTTCTCCGAGAGGAAGCCGTAGCCGGGGTGGATGCCGTCCGCGCCGGCCTGCTTCGCCGCGCCGATGACCTTGTCGAAGTCCAGGTAGGACTCGGCGGCGGTGTTGCCGCCCAGCGCGAAGGCCTCGTCGGCCAGCCGGACGAACGGGGCGTCCCGATCGGGGTCCGCGTACACCGCAACGCTGCGCAGGCCAGCGTCGCGGCAGGCACGGATCACCCGTACCGCGATCTCGCCTCGGTTGGCAATGAGCACTTTCCGCAACTGTCGGGTCGCCTCGGCGGCCACGGTGCCTCCATGCATAGTCGAGCTGAACGCACGATCAGCTGAGTTTAAGCGGAGGGTGTCGAGGGGGAGTGCTAGAGGCGGCGCGACGCGGGCCACAGTTCGCTCCGGGCACGCTGGGCTCGCCCTGGTCACCCACCCAAGGGGTATGCCCTGCCGAGCACGCCGACAACCACTCCACCGGGTGCCACACGGACGGCCGGCCAGCGCCGTGGCCGGGGGGCACGGCGGCCGTCGTAGCGGGCGGTCACCTCGCGGACGGCCAGCTCGGTGCGGCCCAGCGGTGGCAGCTCGCCCAGGAAGGCCAGCTCGCGGGCCAGGTCCCAGCCGTCGCGCAGCGCCCCCTGGGACGGTCGTCCCCGCGCCCATCTGGCGAAACGGTCCGTCCACCGGTCACCGAGGGCGGCCGCGAGGTGCGGCCAGGCGGCGGCCACCTCACCGGCCCGCTTGCGCCGCAGCGACCGCTCGGCCGCCCCGACCAGGCGCTCGTCGAACCCCGGGGGCACCGGTGCGCCGGCCACCAGCGCGGCGACCAGCGCGGCCTGCCGGGTGGCCAGTGTGGACTTGGTCACGTGTGCACCGCCGCGGTGATGCTCGCGGCCGGGGTTGGCCGGCGTGGGGGTCGGCGTGGGGGTCACGGCACACCCGCCAGCGCGGTGTTGCTCACGCCGGTGCCGCCCGGTGGGTCCGCCCGGGTGATCCGGGGCACCCCGGCGGCCTCGGCGATCGCGTCCAGCTCGGCGCGCAGCTGGGCGGCGGGCGGGTAGTGGCCGTCCCGTTCCAGCATCAACGCCGGCGGCTGGTGCCGCGCGCACAGCTCGCGGACCAGCGCCAATACCGGCTCAGGGGTCGGCGCGGTGTGCGTGTCGTGGTAGAGGCCGTTCTCCGTATCGTCGAGCTCGCCGCCGGCCACGTGCACGTAGGCGATCCGTTCCAACGGCAGCCGGTCCAGCAGGTCGGCCGGGTCGCCGCCCCGGTTGCGGGCGTTGGCGTACACGTTGGCGACGTCCAGCAGCAGCCAGGCGCCGGTCTGCTCGAGCAGCTCGGTGAGGAACTCGGCTTCGGTGAGCTCGTCGTCCGGCCAGTCGAACAGGGCGGCGATCGGCTCCAGGGCCAGCGGCACGTCCAGTTCGGCGCGCAGCGTCCGCACGTTGCGCGCCATCACCCGCAGCGCCTCCCGGCTGCGCGGCAGCGGCAGCAGGTGGCCGGCCTCGAACCCGCCCGCCCGCACGAACGCCACGTGCTCGCTGACCAGCGGCGCGTCCAGGGCGGCGGCCGCCGAGGCGAGGTGGTGCACCCGGTGCGGGTCGAGCGGCTCGGCGCCGCCCAGGGACAGCCGGGTGCCGTGCGGAACGACGGTCACCCCCCGGGCGCGCAGCGCGGCCAGTGGCGCCGGCAGCGCGCCGCCGCACCGCAGCGACTCGGCCACCACCTCGCAGAACCGCAACCCGGACAGGTCGCTGACCAGCCCGGCGATCTCCGGCCGCCAGCCGATACCGAGGCCCAGTCGAGGCAGCACGTTCGTGGTCATCGTCATCCTCCGCATCCCCCACCGCCACCGCCACCGCACCCGCCACCGCCGCCGCTGGAGCCGCTGTCGTGGGAACCGGACCCGTGGCTCGAACCACTGGACAACCGCTCGAACACCCCTGGCCAGCCGTCCGTCGGCCCGTAGGCGGACCGGGCGGCGGACAGCTCGTCGGCGAACGCCGGGTCGGCCGTCCACAGTGCGCTGGTGCCGAACATCGCGACGCCCAGCGCGGCCGCGATCGGGCCGTTGGCCACCCAGCTCGGCGCCAGCGCGGGAGCCAGCTCGCGGTGGTTGCCGCGCAGCCTGGTCAGCGCCGCGTTCCCAGCGGCCGTGCGGACCGGCACGGTGAACCACAGGATCGGCACCGCCACGCCGAGCAGGAACATCAGAAACACCAGGTCGCCGACCGGCTTGCCGCCCTGCAGCCCGTCGCTCAGCCTCAGCACGCCGATCCCCAGCACGCCGAGCGGCGCCAGCGCCCAGTTCCGCAGCCGTGCCCGCTGGGCGTCGGAGAGCAGCAGCCGGCGCCGGACCAGCTCACCACGCAGCGCATCCAGCGCGGCGCGCACCGGGGCGGTGTCGGCCAGCTCGGCGCGGGTCCTCGGGATCGCCGTCTCGGCCAGGATCGCCCGTTCCAGCTCGGACGGCGGCCGCCCGGCGGCACCGGGAACCCGCTCGCACCGGTGCTGCCGGCCGTACAGCAGGCCCCCGGCGCGCAGCGCGCTGAGCGCGGCCAGCAGCGCCAGGTCCGCGCCGCCGTTGAGGTACGCGGCCAGGTACGGGTCCGTGGTGTCGCGCGATTCCAGCCAGTGTCTGCTGTCCCCGGTGGGTGCCCCGCCGACCGTCCACCGCCGGATCCCGTGCGCCGCCGCCACCACGCCGGCGGCCGCGACGAAGTACAGGGCGAGGAAGATCGGCCCGCTGATGCCCCAGGTCTCGCCCGGGTACGTGGTCATCGCGCTGTTCATCGGTACGCCCCCTTTCCCGCCTGTCCCGCTCGATCGGCAGAGCCGTACTTCGGGAGTGTGGGCATCCCCGAGGCCCTGGGCCAGCGCATTGATCGGGAATTGAGCTTCCACGGGGGAACATTTGAGGTTGGTGGATATCGCGCCACCTGAGCGGCCGATTCGCCGGTCGCACTAGCCTGGTCCGCGAAGGCGGGTGGTCGGCATGACGGGCAAGGCACCGCGCGGCGCTGCTCACAGCACAGCGTTCCGCTCGCCTGTGCCGCTGGCCGTGCTGTTCGCGGCACTGTGTACCGGGTTGCTGGCGTTGGTCGGCTGCGCGGCGCCGGGCGTCGGGCGCGGCGCCCCATCGCCGGTCCCCGGTCCGCCGGTGTCCACCCCGGACGGGTACCAGGATCTGCTCAACCAGACCAACGACCAACTGGCCGGCGCGCTCACCGCGATCGGCGCGGCGCCGTCCTTGGACGCCCTCGACCAGGCCGTGCTGGCGGCGGCCGGGGTGGCCAGCTCGGCCAGCGAGCGGCTGGCGGGCAGCGGCCCGGTGCCCGCCGCTGTGTCCGGCGAGAACGCCGCGCTGGCCGGCTCGCTGCGCCAGTTCGGCCGGGAGCTGGCGTACCTGAGCCAGCAGATCGACCTGCACGCCATCTGCGCCGGCCCGACCGCGCTGACCGCGATCAGCACCGCGCCCACCATGCCGGACCTGCGGGCGATCGGGGTCTCCATGGGCACCCCGCGCAGCGACCGGCCCGCCTACCGCTGGGGCGCCGCGCTGCCGGCCGCCAAGGACCCGGTGCACACCACGCTGCCCAACGGCGAGCTGCTGCTGGACCGCCGCGCCGGGGCCAGCGGGGACGGCGTACTGCGAGTGACCAACGACGGCACCAAGGACGCGGTGTTGATGCTGGCCAAGGGCGGTGCGGTGGTGCTGTCCGTTGCGGTGGACGCCGGGCGGGCCGCGCGGCTGGACGGCGTGCCGGACGGCGACTACGACCTGTACTACACCACCGGGAAGGACTGGGACCGGTCGCTGTCGACGTTCAGCCGGCACTGCGAGTTCCACCGGTTCACCACGCCGACCACCTTCCGCACCAGCCCGGTGGCCACGGGCTCGGCATACACCGTGCAGACGATCGCCGTGCACACCGTGGGGGACGACGGCAGCGGCCCGGTCCAGGACCCGGCCGCCAACCCGGCCGCGGCTCCGGGGGGCGTCCCCGGGGCCGCGAACTCACCGGGCACCGCCGTGGTACCTCCCGACCAACTACCCCGCTGACCGCACCTGGTTCTTGATCCGGGCCAGCATGGCGGCCATGCCGCGCAGCCGCAGTGGGCTGACCGCCTCGCCCAGCCCGAGAGCCAGGTAGAAGTCGTTCGGCACGCCCAGCACGGTGTCGGCGCTCTCCCCGTCCAGCCCGGTGTGCATGATCGAGGCGAAGCCCCGGGTGGTCGGTGCCTCCAGTGGGGCGTCGAAGAACAGGCGCACGGTGTGCTCCGGGTCAACCTCGACCGCCAGGAACAGCGGCGTCTGGCACTCGTGCACCTGCTCCATCGACTCGCGGTGCCCGGAGTATTTGGCTGGTAACGCTGGTAGTTCTTCGGAGAGCTCCAGCAGCAGCTGGAGCCGGTCCTTCACGCCGACCCCGGAGAAGTCGTCGACCAGCTCCGCCAGCCTCGGCGGGAGCTCGACCGGCGCGGTCACCGTCGGTCTCACTTCACCGAGCCGCGCTCGGTGCCGGTGGCGATCGGCACCCGCACCGAGTTGCCCCACTCGGTCCAGCTGCCGTCGTAGTTGCGCACGTGGGCGAAGCCCAGCAGGTGGGTCAGCACGAACCAGGTGTGGCTGGACCGCTCGCCGATCCGGCAGTACGCGATCACCTCGTCGGTCGGCGAGAGCCCCTGTTCCTGCTGGTAGATGGCCTCCAGATCGTCCCGCGACTTGAAGGTGGCGTCCTCGGCGGCGGCCCGGGCCCACGGCACGCTGGCCGCGCCGGGGATGTGCCCGCCGCGCACGGCGCCCTCCTGCGGGTAGTCCGGCATGTGCAGCAGCTCGCCGGAGTACTCGCCGGGGGAGCGGACGTCGACCAGCGGCTGGCCCAGGTGCGCCAGCACCTCGTCCTTGAACGCCCGGATCACGCTGTCGTCCCGCTCGACGACCGGGTAGTCCACCGTGGCCGGGGTGGGCACCTCCCTGGTCACCTCGCGGCCCTCGGCCACCCACTTGGCCCGACCGCCGTCCAGCAGCCGCACGTCGGCGTGGCCGAACAGGCTGAACACCCACAGCGCGTAGGCGGCCCACCAGTTGTTCCGGTCGCCGTAGATCACCACCGTGGTGTCCCGGCTGATGCCCTTCTCACCGAGCAGCTCGGCGAACCGCGTGCCGTTGACGTAGTCCCTGGTCACCGGGTCGTTCAGTTCGGTGTGCCAGTCCACCTTGACGGAGCCGGGGATGTGCCCGGTGTCGTAGAGCAGGACGTCCTCGTCGGACTCCACCACGGCCAGCCCGGGTTCGCCGAGGTGTTCAGCCAGCCAATCGGTGGTGACCAGGCGCTCGGGGTGCGCGTAGGCGGCGAGTTTCGGGTTCGTATCGTTGGGTACCGGCATGAGACCCAGGCTAGCCCTCCGCGGCGGGTTGTCGCTGCCACAGGTCGGTGACTCGTATGCCCACATCGGTGAGGAGTTTGCGGGTCAGCGGGAGGCTGATGCCGATCACGTTCGACGGGTCGCCCTCGATACCCATGACGAACCAGCCGCCCAGGCCGTCCAGGGTGAACCCGCCCGCCACCTGCAGTGGCTCCCCGGAGGCCAGGTAGGCGTCCAGCTCCGCCTCGCTCGGTGAGCCGAAATGCACCGAGGTGCCCGCGTGCCCGGCTGCCACCTCGGTGACCGCGCCATCGGCCAACCGCAGCACGGCGTGCCCGGTGACCAGCTGCCCGGTCCGCCCGGCCAGCGCCGCCCACCGCCGCCGGGCCGCGTCCTCGGTGCCGGGCTTGCCGATCAGCTCGCCGTCGACGGACAGCATCGAGTCGCAGCCGATCACCACCGCTTCGGCCGTCCGGAGTGCCGCCCGCTCGGCGACCGCGCCGGCCTTCGCGCAGGCCAGCGCGGTCACCACCCTGGCGGGCGGGGCGTGGCGCAGGGTGGCGAGCAGCGCGTCCTCGTCGATGTCGGACACCTCGACCAGCGGGTCCAGCCCGGCGGCGCGCAGCACCCCGAGCCGGCCCTTGGACGCGGAGGCGAGAATGACCTGCACGGCCCCGCAGCGTAGTGGCTGACCTTCGGCCGCATCGGTCGGCGCGCGCCTGGACCTACTCGGCCAGGAACGGGTTGCGCACGGTCAGTGCGCCGAACTGTTGACCGTGCTGGAGATCCTCGGTCAGCAGGGTGTCCGCGCCGGCCAACAGTGCCGCCTCGACGATCAGTGCGTCCCAGAAGCTGACCTCGTGCCGCTCGTGCAGCACCGTCGCGGACAAGATCAGCTGCGCGGTCGTCTCCACCACGGCCCATTCGGCGTAGTCGGCGACGACCTGCCGCGCCTCGGCGGGGCTCATCGGCGGCCGCAGCTTGCCGGTCGCGACGCTGTAGAACTCCTGAAGGACCTGGGTGCTGACCGCCCCGGCGCCGTCCGCCCAGAGCTCGGTCAGCAGGGCGATCGCCGCCGCGGCCTTTGCCTTGTCCCGAGCGTCATGCGCGTAGACCAGGACGTTCGTGTCGACGAAGACCGTCATGAGTCGAAGCGGTGCAGCCGCTCCTCGTAGAGCTCGTCGCGGGTCCACTGGCGGCCGCCCCGATCCCGTGCCTGCTCCAGCATCCGCAGCGCGGACTCGCGGGCCCGCTGGTATCGCTCGTCGGCGGCGGTCAACT
>Ga0137415_10006265_pt1 | contig 11777 bp, 17 predicted proteins | sample CZODoug3_1_1_16f_FD_183082 | JGI IMG/M metagenome (GOLD analysis project Ga0137415, IMG submission 183082) | Vadose zone soil fungal communities from Angelo Coast Range Reserve, California, USA - CZODoug3_1_1_16fungal (Hybrid Assembly) | ecosystem: Environmental > Terrestrial > Soil > Vadose...
TCCTTCGGCCAGATCACGGCTCACGAGGTAGGTCCAACTTCCTCGTACTGGGTCGGATCGAGGGTCGCGACAGACGTTAAATTCCTGCAACCCATGGTCTGGCCGAATGTGGCCAGAGTCCCGGCTATTTATCTCGCGAGCCATGGGTCAGCCGAGTTGCGGCGAGAGTGCCGGCTATCTCGTGAGTCATGGATTGGCAGGATTGGTGGGAATTTAACGTATATCGTGATCCACGATTCGACCCAGTACTATGAAGTTGGACCTACCTCGTGAGCCGTGGGCTGGCCGAGTGCTGAGGGTTCAATGTACCTTGTGAGCCATGGTCTGGCCGAGTGTGGCGAGAGTGCTGGCTATCTCGTGGGCCATGGTCCGACCGTGTGCCCAGAATTCAACCTATATCATGAACCATGGACAGACCGAGTGTTAAGAAATTGAATCTACGTCGGGAGCCATGGTCCGGCCGGGTGCTGAGCAATTAACCTTATTTCATGACCCATGGTCTGACCGAGCACTGAGGTTTAACATAAATCTGGCGCCATGGTCTGGCCGAGCGTGGCCAGAGTGCCAGCTATGTCATGAGCCACGGTCCGGCCGAGTTCCCAGAATTCACCCTACTTTGTGACCCACGGCTATACCAAGTACTAAGAACTTTCAACATACCTCGTGACCGAGCCGAATATCGAATGTACTGCTTAGGCCGTGGTAATAGGCTGGGTCGAATGCTCAGAATGTCACATGTTTCGGTCGGGTAATAGGAATGCACTGAGAATTCCTTGTAAGATAGTGTGTGCCCGAGTATCCCAGTATTCAACCTAACTTACGACTTAGATCCCGGCCGGGAACCACCCGTATGTAATCTTTCTCGTGGGAGGTCAGTCCGGCAGAATGTGTGGTATTCTATAAATAGACGGTCATAATACATATAAACTCTGAATCATTTCATGTCCATCAACTCATTATGGTGCCTCAAGTCAACCACCTGGCTATTTTAGAGGTAACTGATAATGTTGCATCATACATGAGGACTCTATTTGTGCAACACACGAGCCACAATGTACAGAGTCCCATTCCTATTCCACATGGTTGGAGTCCAGAAATGGTTGCAGACTGTGATCATGCAGTGTCCATCATAGCATCAGCAAGTCAAAATAGATGTAGGGATTCTGGAAATTTGAAATGCAATGTTAACCAATTTAACAGTATCCACAACATGGGATGTGGACCGATATATTAGTACCATTACGCCGGCTCAGTCCGGCCAAAACCTCCGGCAAGAAGCCGAGCAAGAACGCCGATTTCCGCCAATATTCGGTGCCCCGTTTCCAACGCTATTCGAACCGGCCGCTATCACTGATTGCCATGGACATGTGCTTGTCTGGCACCTACCTACTATCTTCCTGGGGGGGGTTCAGGTGAGAATGCATCCTGGAGATGTAGATACATGAGTCCTTACATTCCTAGCAAGGAATCTGGAATAGCCTTGACCGGCTAGGGCATCATGTCACCATTATGCACCACTCCAAAAATTGGCGAATCGGTCCAAGGTATTACCGTTCGAGTGAAGCGGTGCAACAGCGACCGGGAACTGTCAGCATGTCACCTGGTTGGTTTGCACAGGGTCACATAGTAAGATATGTGGTATTATCGGTTGCATCTCGGATAACAAGGGCCACAGGGAATAAATCACAAGATCACAACATCTGCATCACTCCAGCCGGACAGTGATGGCATGTGTGAGAGATGGGTCAGTGAGACACAATGGATATCTGCCTTATCAGGCGGCATCCTATCCATTTGCCATCCAGAGCAGTATGAACTTGGTCGTGCATCACTGCTGGAGATGCTCAACTGGCCGGACGTAGTTCGTGATGTCAACCACGTTGCCCGGGCATTGTCCATGTGGTCATCACCATTCAATGGGATCTCTGTAATGATCAATCGCATTACACCAATTCATCGAGACACACAAGGGCGGTTTCCTTGGATGGATCTACTAGTTACCGCCGGCCCCTACAGCGATTGCCGGATGGAGCTACGATCTTTGGGGGTAAGATTGGCATACGATTCTGGAACGGCCGTTGCCGTGTGTGGAAAGGTGGTCCCACATGCCGTGTCAGATTGTGATGGTGAACGGGCATGTATTGCATATTATATGCGGGATAATGTTCAAGCACGTCTGGGTTTACCGGCTGGGACTTGGACGGATATACATACAATATAGGTACTAAACCACCATATGTGCTACACCTCCTCATCACTTGTGTTTGTCAACCCATCAGATGAGATTGGGCTGACATCACGTTCAAGATTAGGAGAATGAACCATCATTGAGATATCACTAGATGTATCTGAAGAGTCTGAGTCATGGCCGATATTAATCTCATCCTCTGGGTCACTCTCTGCGCTGGAAGTGGATCCAAGGCCGGTTGAGGAAATAGGACTATCGGTATCGCTATTGCTATCGGCAACATGGGCTGGTGTGGTATGTTCATTAATGGTGAGTGACAGGGCAAGCTGACGATGGGTCAGAGCCTGGAATTGGGGAGGGCTACCGTCCGTACGTGCTTCAACGTCCCTGGCAGGAGCACAAAGCAGGGGGGTGCTATCACCAGCCGTGGATGAACAATCGGCTGGATGCTGAAGAGCCAGAGGAATAGGGTCGGTCAGCACTTCAACATCACTGTCAGAGGAAATTGTAGTATATCCGGCTTCGGAATCACCAGCATTGTCATCTGATGGTGTAACGGTTTCTGAACGTCGACAAATTTCCACGCCGTGCGCTTCTTCCACGATCAGACCTTGATAGCTTGCAATCACAGCCTGACTGGATTCTATCGACTCGGTCATGCCACTGATTGTGTCTCGAAGTCCATCAAGGACCACTGAGACCTCGTGGCTCTGTTGTAGAAGACAGTGGGGGGATCCCCCCAGCCCGTCAGAAGGCTGCCGTATGTGGACCGGCGCCGATGAAATCTAAGAATGTGTTAGATGCACATCGAACGTTAGCCTCTTGTAGCCTGACCTGATCACGAAACTCGGCAAATGCTTGTTGTACTTCCGACTTCCAACTCATCAATACCAACGCATCTTTGCCCCCTGGAACAGCCCACCAGTTTTGTCTATACTGGGAAACAATGCGGTGAGGATATTCGCTAGAGGCCGGAGGCGTGAAGCCGCTATTTTCAAGGGTATCGATTTGGAGGCCTGTCGGCGGCCGGTCAATATCGATCCAAGCCGATAGTTGTTTGACGAAATACGGAATGTGGCAGCTGAGCCCGAGGAGCCTGACCGAACCTATTTGACTTGTGATACCAATCTGCATAAGGTTTGCCTTCAATATCATTTGAAATGCCTTCAGGGAACATACCATCTCTACTTGGAAATTTCGATGCCACCAACCTGAATGTTCATCCTGATTAGGATCTTGAAGAAAAGCCGAGAATGCTGCATTCAGACGCGAGAATTGATACTCCAGAAAGTTTTGATGGGCTTCCTCAGAGTCATCCATGATAAGTCGACGACAAAGTAGGTTGATGTTGCAAAGAAGTGTGTTCAAATCACATGATCCAAGGACCAAGGAGCCTGTTTACAAGCTGATAAACCCCAACCGTATTATACTATGGTCGCTATGTAGTTGAAGTCAGGGTTTATTGCCTGATATCGAGCCTGAGCATCTGCAGCAAAGTCACACCACATATTCCGCTGCCTTTCTGCATAACACACATGACCAGATGACCTATCTAGCAGTCCACCGGCAATAACTTGATCGCGTAATGTGGCCCACTGAGTCGCCCTAGCTAAAAAGTAACGGGTTGTCCATTCCATTTCGTGGGTTGCAATGTTCAATTCTTCTTCCCACCGATGAAACCTAGCACGGGCAGCAAGCCAGTGTACTCGATAAACTACTTGCAATGGTCAGTGATCAGTGACCAAATAAAATGAGTTGGTGTACATACATTCGGTCATCGCATTTGTATCCTCTGTCTCCCCGATGACATGACTGGACCAAAACCAGGCTAATCGTTTATTGCGCTGGCCAGGTGCCTTTGTATTATAGATAACCGTTGAAACTTGCAAGTCAGCAAGGGTTACAGGTTTGTACCGTGTGGACTCGTCTTCGGTTTCAGCGGCAAGTGCAATGAGAGCTCGCCTGGCAAATCCGTATACCCTTCTATGGTGGTTCAATGCCCGGCCGACAGTTTGTATACCGCTTCTTGCACGGGTAGATTCAATGTTGCCTTTTGCATGGCGGAGATGCTGACGGTAGCGAAATGACTTCTCGCCAATTCCACTCCGCAGGCCTTCCAATGCATCATTTGCTTGGCCCTCTCGTAGGGCAATCTCCTTGTCTATTAATTTGTGAAGTCTCAGCCGGTGACATTGCACATAGCCAACGGTTGAGGGTAACAGCAGGGCTCTAGCTTCCGGTTCCCCTGTAAATAATTCTTCAGAGGGTGCGAATGGGTCTACCTCATCTTCAGAGTCTTCGTCAGATAGAGGCGATATGTCATCTGCATTCCGGGTTCCGTAATCTACTCCCCGGAGATGAGACAATGCAGCTCGGTTGAATGAGTCAATTCGGCTTCGGAGTCTCTCCCTTCATTGTGCAACTTCCAACTTTTGTGCCCGGCTCCAGGTGCCACCTTGCCGTCTCACGTATGCACGGAGTGAAATTCTTAAATAGCCTGAGTCATGGAAGCAAGGCAAACAGGATGACATACTGGGCTTCTTCTATCCTCAGTCCAACGGCCAGCCAGGAGGATACTCCCATATTTTCACCAGTGGATTGTTCTTCCTCTACCTGTGATAAGTGAATCTCTGATAGCGTTGGATCTTTGCCACATTAGTATCGTCACCGCTATTCATCATAGTGCTCACATTTATGTTCCTTTGGAATGTATATATCCATAACATCGATACTCTGGCTTCTCTTTTTCTCCGCATTCACTACTTGTTTCGTCCATTTAGATACATTGTGGCGGCCGGCAGTGTCTGAGAGTTCTTGAAACGCGGTGCGATTATCTGGAAGGCCTGCAGCTGCCTTCTTGTGCGATCTACAGACGGTTTCGACTTGAATAACATTAGAAGCTGATCTCAATACCCGTGGTCTGTATCACCTATATTGACCAGCTTGAGCCAGTTATTGTCATTCATGTGGTCATCCAATGTCTCTGCACGATTGGCTGCGGTGGCCGTTCTTGTGGACTTAACACATCCATTCAAGCCAGACCATAAAGACTCTATAATTTCGCCTGCGACCAAGCCTGCACCTTGAATGAATGTGGGTGCATAACGTGGAAGGCATTGTGGCTTGTGTTCCGTGACATGCATTAGCCCAATCCCCGGTACAATTTTGATGTCCTCCGGTAGCTCTAGGTGTGGATTTCTGGCCACGCGATTATAAAGGTTAACGATAAACTGGCAAATGATATCGTAGTACAGCATGACAGTTTTGATGTCACCCAGATGTGTCAATTTCAATGCCTGGCATAAAGCATAGTCCATGTTCATTTGGCTTGATGGTGAGCCATTAGAAACCGCAGCATATTCGGATTCAACATAACGACGAACCGTTCTCCTTTTTGAAAGTTGCAGAAACTGCCGGGGCAAAAGCAGCCATGTCTAGGGCATGCTGCACCACCTAATCCGGTATGATTGCAACCTGCATGGTCCATATTCTTATCAGCCGCCGCACGGTGGCCACTACATGTTGGCTTCTGTGGAGAGTTAGAGCGGCCGGACAATGTTTCGATAATTTACCTCTCTAAGCTCTACCGCGTCGGCTAGATGGGCTACATATGGCCCTTCCTCGGCCATCATAGCCTGCCCATCCGATAACCACACATCATCCTCCGGCCGCTTTTGACGCACATGTGCTAGTTTGAAATTCCCATCCAAGACCAGGCCACGGGAATATACCATTCTTAAAATGGGTATGTGTCAGATATGCCTCCTGTGATGATGTATTTTCCCTTACTGGTTCTCATCTTCTTGCCAGTTTGGAGGCAGATTGATATTGGGCTGGGGACATGCAGCACAGAACAATGCAAGTTCGGCCGGCCGAGGTTCCCGATCAACATATGCAAACCCAAACCATCTTCTATATTTTAGGTTCCTCCACTGCCGGCCAACACGTATAAGTTCACGATAACGATTCTGATATTGCGTTAGTATGAGATCATAGAACAGTGGGGACCTTACAGGCACAGAATGTGGAAATGCCGGAGATGTAATCCGTCGTAAACGCTTGTAGAACTGATATGCGGTAGTGTTACAAACAAGATTATCGAGGCGATAGGTATCCAGGACATGTAATGTGAACACAGTCCTTATTCGAGTGAAGCTCGTGGGGAACAGTCCCATCTTCAACAGCTGTATATCATCCGGCTCTTGATTGGAGTTGCAGCGGCACGGCCTCACGATTACCTGGTGTACTCCAGATGTATCGACCACCGTTAATACCTGGCCAGATGTTTCAGCTGGAATATTTGGGACATGGCCCCTGGGATACAGCCCATTGGTTGTGTCTGCATGGTCCACGGGTTCACCAGCCGGGGGAGTATTAGGATCATCCTCATCATCGTCCCATTCATCCTCATCAAATGTGGCCGAAGGATCCATCCAAGATCCTGGATTAGGGCATCGTGCACCATGATGTCCAAGATGAACCTCGACACCTACACCAATCAGCCAGGAGGATGCCCAGTGTGTCCCGGTCCATTGCTCAACTCGATGGAATGGTAGCCTTTGATGAGTCTCGCGGCAACATCCAATACAAAATACCGGCTTCCCTATGCACCTCAAGCATCTCCAATTACCCTCTGCCGAATCACATCCAGTGCAGATTGCATCGGACCGTCCCTCAGTCTCCATAATAGTCTGTAAGTACTTCTTCCGTCGCGGAAGCCATTCACGTATATAGTCATTTTGCGTCTGAAACCAATGTAAGAACAATACCATGGGGTTGGTATAATGGTCACTGCCCCTTCATGACTAACCTTGCCATGAGGAGGAGTATAGATAGGTATATCATCCAGATTTGAATAATGTTGGAATGCCTCTTGATGATTTCTGGAATGGACCGGCGATGGTGGTACAGGTACTTGAGGACTGGGCTGTTCATTGCTTGTAACCGGTTTGTAGAATGACCGTTTCCTTGTGTGGACTTCGACATATTGAACCTTTCTGATTCCGGGTCGCAATTTGCGATAATGCGCTCCAGGCATCGGGTGGAAAACAAAGGGTATTATTCAGGCCGTTATAATTGCCTCATGTTGATCATATTAGACGCCCTTGCTGCACTGGTCATGCATCAGCCGGCTGCTGGTTACAGTGGACATGTGACTCTAAATGGGTTTAGAGTCAGGGTCACCTAGCGCATCATTTACCTATATATCGTACTATCCTGAGCGTCAGCTAGTCTTTCTGCAAAATATTGAAACATCATAAAAATGCCATCGAAATCATCCGCATTGGGAGGGAAAGGGTCGCGCTCTTGGTCGCAGGCAGAGACTGACATCTTGAATAGTCATCTCGAACTTTACAAGAACGCAGGGAAAATGCATGGTCAGGCCAAGAAGGACTGCCGGAAGAAGGTCCTGCTGGCTGTACATAAGGCACTGAAGAGTCTTCAACCATCCATGAGTAAAGATGTTTGGGAGTACACAAAGACGGTACGGTCATCATTCACATCAGCTACATACCCGCTCATGACTCGGACTAGCGGGTCAAAGATTGGTTGAACTTAAATGGTCGGACCAGACAACCCAGGACGGCCTATGTCAGTAAAAACAAGTGGACGGTTAGCCGCGTGGTTGCACATGTCAAGAAGGTTGAAGTCCATTCCGCGGTGACGGCTATCTCTGGTGAAAGGCCGGGCGAAAAGAGGTCATTCATACCGGCTTATGCGGTTGGCCTCAAAGAAGTGGTTGCCAGTCTGTCAAAAGAGGAGGAAAAGGATTTTCAAGGTCTCGCAGATCTATGGAACAAAGGAGGTCTGCCTGACGATCTTCGTCGAAAGTCAGTATCCTAAATATTCACATTTGTTCGTACCATTCTCATGAACAAATAGACAGGCAGATAAGGCCGGCCGGAAGTGGGTCCAGGACATGGCCGAACACGGATGGAAAACATATGGCATGCGGATGTTGATACTTGAAGGACACTTTAACCAGAAGGAGGAGCTTGTCTATGCAACGTATGTAACACCACATGAATAGTGATGTAGCTCATCCAACCGATGCAATTAGTCATGATTACAATGACCAGATTGGAACTCCAGCCGTCGAGCGATTTGAGGTCGAAAATTCACATGATTTGACGATGTTTGAGTCTGCTTGGAGTCCCTATGCTTATGCGGCTTTGCTACGTGATGCAGGCAAATCTGAGGAAGATGGAGCCGCAACTGCGGCAGGGAAGCGTCAATCAGCTGCCATTTTGACTTTGGACGAGGATGATTATGGTCTCCCAATCATCCCGGCCGAGATAAATATGAAGGGCGCAGAGTTAGACCTGCTCATTAGGTCTTTTCTGACAATTCATTACAGTACGTATTTCAATCTTTAACATTGTGTTAACCTCATCGCTCTGCATTGTTGGAAGGAAAAGCCTCAGGGAATAATAATGCCAAGCTGCCGTGGTTGCAGGTTACTGAGGCCCAAGAGGATTTTGTGTCGGCCGATTATATTCCCGAGCTATTTACACTTCGGGAGCCGTCTCGATTAAAGGTTCCGGAAAAGAAATCTTTGCTTGACTTCTGGAGAAAGCGTCAAGACAACCCCAAGAAAAGACATGTTTTTCTATGGAAGGCCTATCACACATCCGATGGAATGGTTGATAGTGAGTATTTAATAGCGGCCGGAAAGGCTGTGGCGAAGGGGAAGCAAGGAAAATCGTCAGGGCAACCAAAGTCACGCCGTGGAAAACAGCCGAGGAAGGACAAGGCGAGAGTTTTGTCCCCCTGTAGCGACTTGGAGGTGACAGAAGTTGTGAAGGGGAAGGAAGGAAAATCGTCTGGGAGCGCAAAGCCTCGGCCCAGACGACAGCCGAGGAAGAAGGAAAAGGAAAGAGCAATTTCTCCCTGTGGCGACTCAGAGGATACAGAGGTTGATGAAACCGGGAATAGTGCAGAAGCTAATGATACACACGGCTGGGCTACCGCCGGCCCTGTGTCTCAACCATCGGCCGCGGGGACAGACAGCGAATCGGACAGCAATGATAGCGGTTCTACACATGATACCTTCAATGTTGCCTATGATTCATCTGCCCGCGCTCCGGCACAATCGGCCCCTTCACAGGCCACTTCATTAACCGCACTGAAGAAACCGAGAAACACCAAGACTTATGGAAGGGATCGCCTTATGGATACTGTGGTCAACACGAAACCCGTGGAGCATCCATCTGACGACAGTGATTCAGCCATGCATAGCGACCACTCCAATCTGGCTTCCAACCATAACCTCACTAAGCTAAGCGCTCCTGAAGATAGGCAGCTCCCGCCTGCCAATAAATCAAAACGAAGCAAGGTGCAAGAGATGGGAGTCGCGGTTACCGATCCCATCACCCCACGAAAGCCATGCCGGAATGGTCTAGGCAATGCGGATAATGTTGATGAGCAAGTGACTGGTACCACACGAGTAAGGACACCATCCAACAAACGCAGAGAGATGGAGGCACGCGAGACGTCACAGAATCCACCGGCCAAGAAACAACGAAGGTTACAGCAGCCGGCCGATGATCATGTACTCACCGCAAAGAAAATCATTCGGCCAGCAACAACAAAGAAGACCATGAAGCCGAAGGTAGCAGAGCCATCTACTCCACCACCACGTCCCAAACCAATCTTGAAACGAAAGCCAGCTAAGTGAAATGTCCGTGGGCCCACCTAACCTGAGTGGCTAGCCAATCTCAATAGTATGTTATTTGGAAAGAACCCAGTAGACAGGGCAATATATTCAAGTCTAATAAATTTGGATACGAGTGGCCCAGTGGCCGGATATTAACTAAGAAGGCGATATAGCTGACCCGGGAATAATGTTCTCATTGGAGCTATAACCTTGAGGGGACGAATGTATAGCAGTTGGATTGATCGAAAGATGGAGAGGGTTGACGGTGCCATTCCCACCAGGAGCCGGTTGAGGTGGCTGCGCAGCATTGACTGGAATAGCAGGATCGGCCGTGGTGATGGCGGCTCCACTATCTAGCGAACGCTCAGATGTCGGTCTCTCGGGGGCTGGCCCATTCGCAGGTTGTCTCTCTGGACCGGGGTCTACATCCATCCCTTGTGGCTGAGCTGGCGGATTCTGGGCAATGGGGTCAAACAACCCATGTGGATCGCCGGTTGGGTTCACTGGATAGTCCCATCTATTATCGGGTGTGACGGCCGAAGACCCGGCGAAACTTGAATGGTGATTATGTTGAACAAGTGCGTTGCTGGTATGGGATTGAGATCATCAGCGGCCGATCGTGAACCGGGCACTCACTTGTATCGTTCCATGTATGTCACTCGGCCATTAAGCTCTGCAGCAGTCCTCTTAATCTCCCAAACATCCTTCGACATATCCCAAACCCGCCCACTCTCTCTCGTAGCATTGTCCTGAATCTTCCCCTGCTCTTTCTTCGAGTACTTCACCTCCTTTCTAAGTGCCATTACATCACTACGGTGTCGAGTTGCATCCTGTCGAAGCTCATCGCGTAGCTGGGTGTTTTCCTGCGCTAGACGTCTTACCTCGGCTTCCAATGCACCAATCCTTGCATACACACCGGCAAGCGGTGAGGGATCTCCAGTGGTGATGCCAGTGGAAGGCTGGACATTCGCAGCCAGTGTTGTAAAGGCCGGCACATCTGAAAGCTGATAAGTTATGTATTCTTAAAACAAGCAACACTTACATCGCAACTCACCGGGTAACGCTGGCTGACATACCAGAGGATCGGCCGAATATTGTGAACCCAACCGCGACCTTGTGTCTCCCGCTAACCCACTACCGCTACTTCTCGCCCGGCCGTGATCGATGTCCATTGGTTCGGCCGGAAGGCAACTCGGTTTGGTTACAGTGGCCATACTTTCTGCGGGGGCGAACATGGAAGACAGAGGGGTTGGTAGTTGTGGTGGGATGGATGGCTGACGAAGTCGTGGAGATTTCATAGGACGGACCGTTGGAATGGTTGCTGGGGTACCTGGCACAACCCCCACACTGGCCGAGGCCACTGTGTTTGATCCTGCGTCGGTTTCGTTCGCCTTGCTAGGGGCTGGTTTTTCCTTGGGCTTGGTACTAGCCGCAGGAGCTGCCTTGGAGAGTGGTTTTGCTTTGGCCTTCGGCTTGCTGGAATCGGCGGGCGCATTCGGACATTTCGCTTTCTTCTCGGCTCGGCAGTAGAGACACGCTTTGGCCTTCGGAAGAGTCCAGCATATCTTCTCGTCCGCAACACACTTTGCACAGTCTATTTTGCTTCGGACAGGCACCTTCCCCTTCAAATCTACTGAGGCACTCTGATGTTTCCAGGACGCCTCAAGCTCTGCTGCAGAGAGTGGATCTGTGCGAGAAGGTAGCGTAGACTTCTTTGGAGGGACCGTCGAGGTGGGAGCGGCAACTGGAGACTCATCGTCGGTATTATCTCGGACTATTGCCGAACTTTTGGGCCCAGTATGCTTGTTCACCTTGGTCTGAGGAGTCTGCCGGATCTCAACGATAGGAGGGCGTGGTAAGCGATGTGAATCAGGTGGCCGGGATGATGAGCGGGTACAATTACTGGTGGCATGAGTAGCCGCGGCCGTACTT
>Ga0137415_10006266_pt1 | contig 11774 bp, 10 predicted proteins | sample CZODoug3_1_1_16f_FD_183082 | JGI IMG/M metagenome (GOLD analysis project Ga0137415, IMG submission 183082) | Vadose zone soil fungal communities from Angelo Coast Range Reserve, California, USA - CZODoug3_1_1_16fungal (Hybrid Assembly) | ecosystem: Environmental > Terrestrial > Soil > Vadose...
GCGCTGAAGCGCTGGACCGCGCAGAACATCGTGATCGGCGGCGCCGCCGGCGCGCTGCCGCCGGTGGTGGCGTGGGCCGCGGCGACCGGCTCGCTGTCGATGGAGCCGCTGCTGCTGTTCTTGATCATCTTCTTCTGGACCCCGCCGCACTTCTGGGCGCTGGCGTTGTTTCGCAGCGACGATTACGCGCGCGCCGGGGTGCCGATGCTGCCCAACGTTGCCGGTCCCGATGCGACGCGGCTGCAGATTCTGCTCTATACATTGGTGCTGGTTGCGGTCGCATTCGCGCCGTGGCCGCTCGGTTATTTCGACGCGGTCTATGGCCTGACCTCGCTGGTCCTCGGCGGCGGCATGCTGGCGCTGGCGGTGAATGTCTACCGGCATCGCGAAGGAAGCCAAGCACTGCGCGCAACGCGAAAACTGTTCGCGTTCTCGATTTTTTATCTGTTTGCGCTGTTCGCGACCTTGCTGCTTGAGGTCGTCGTCCATGCCATCGCGCCATCGATCTGGTAGGGGGCGCATGGCGAGGCAATGGACGACAAGCAGAAACCAGATGGAATCGTCCTCACCGAGGCGCAGAAGAAAAGCCGCCGCCAGCGTTCGATCGCCATCGCATTGGCGCTCGGCGTACTGGTGGTGCTGTTTTTCGCGGTCACCATCGTCAAGGGCCCGGCCGTGCTAGTGCGGCCAATGTGATCGAGATGGACAACGAGCCAACGATGCCGCAAGTGCCGACCACAAGCCGGGAAGCGGCCTCCCGTCGTGGCCCTGGTCGTGGCTTGGGTCGCGACGCGGCGGTGGCTGCGCTCTGCGGCCTGGTGGTGGTGCTGATGGTCGGCGCGTCCTATGCGGCCGTGCCGTTCTATAACTGGTTCTGCCGCGCCACCGGCTTTAACGGCACGACGCAGGTCGCGACCTCGGCTCCCTCAGGCGCGCCGCTGACGCGCAAGATCGCGGTGCGCTTCGATGCCAATGTCGCGCCGGGATTACCGTGGAAATTCGAGCCGGAGCAGACCGAAATCGAGGTTAGAATCGGCGAAGTCGTTACCGTGTTCTACACCGTGACCAATCAATCGGCGCGGTCCACGACCGGGCAGGCGGCCTACAATGTGGCGCCGCTGACGGTCGGGGCGTATTTCCAGAAGATCAACTGCTTCTGCTTCACCGAACAGACCATGGCGGCGGGCGAGAAGCGCGAGATGCCGGTGGTGTTCTATGTCGATCCTTCGCTGGCCGCGAACAGCGAGAACGACGGGCTGAACACGATCACGCTGTCCTACACCTTCTACCCCGTGCGCGCGCCGGCATCGAAGCCGCTGGCAGCGAGCGAGCTGGACCAAGGCAAGGGAAACCTGTGATCGCAAGGATATTGGGATCTTGGGATTTGATTTTTGAGACGAATATGTGCCGAATAGCACGGCACCGCTAACGGAGAGACCGCAATGGCTACGGCGCAAGTCAAGCACCACGATTACCATCTTGTCGATCCGAGCCCGTGGCCGATCGTCGGCTCCATCTCGGCCTTCATCATGGCGGTCGGTGCGATCACCTGGATGCATCATTTGTTCGCGGCGGCGCCGATCATTTTCGGCATCGGCACCATCGGCGTGCTCTACACCATGGCGAGCTGGTGGGCGGACGTAATCCGCGAGGCGCAGTACAAGGGCGATCACACCCGCGTGGTGCAGATCAGCCATCGCTACGGCATGATCCTGTTCATCGCCTCGGAGGTGATGTTCTTCGTTGCCTGGTTCTGGGCCTTCTTCAACTCGGCGCTGTTTCCCGGCGATCCGGTTCACGCCACCCGCGATGCGCTGTTCGGCGGCGTCTGGCCCCCCAAGGGCATCGAGACTTTCGATCCCTGGCATCTGCCGTTGTTGAACACGCTGCTGCTGCTGACCTCGGGCACAACGGTGACCTGGGCGCATCACGCGCTCTTGGAGAACGATCGTCAGGGCCTGAAATACGGTTTGATCCTGACAGTGCTGCTCGGCGCGGCCTTTACCTGCGTGCAGGCCTACGAATACGGCCACGCGGCGTTCAGCTTCGCCGGCAATATCTACGGCGCGACCTTCTTCATGGCGACCGGTTTCCACGGCTTCCATGTGCTGGTCGGCACCATCTTCCTGATCGTCTGCCTGCTGCGCGCCTTTGCCGGGCACTTCAGCCCGACCCAGCATCTCGGCTTCGAATTCGCCGCCTGGTACTGGCATTTCGTCGACGTGGTCTGGCTGTTCCTGTTCATCTGCATCTATGTCTGGGGTCACGGCGCGGAAACCATGGCGCACGGCGCGCATTGATCTGAAGCTACTGTGCTACAAGGGGCGGTCGCAGGGCCGCCCTTTTTTGTTTCTCTTTCTTATTCCCTCTCCCCTTGTGGGAGAGGGTGGCTCGAATGAGCGTAGCGAAATTCGAGACGGGTGAGGGGTTCCGGTCTATCGGTAAGCGCCGCAACCCCTCATCCGGCACGGACTTCGCAGAGCCGATGCGAAGCATCGGCGTCCGATTAAGAACGGCGGCCGAAGCCCGCCTACGGCCACCTTCTCCCACAAGGGGAGAAGGGAAGGACACCCGACATGCCTGACCAGACAGTACCCACAGTGACCGAGAGTGCGCTGCGCGGCCTTGCCTGCAAATGTCCGCGCTGCGGCAGGGGCAAGCTTTATGGAGGGTTCCTTAACCTGCGACCAAACTGTGAAGCCTGCGGGCTCGATTATGCCTTTATCGACACCGGCGATGGCCCGGCAATCTTCATCATCATGCTCGCCGGCGCCATCGTCGTCGGCTGTGCGCTGATTGTGGAAGTAAAATACCAGCCGCCGTATTGGCTGCACGCGGTGCTCTGGCTGCCGCTGATTGTTGCGACCACGCTGCTGCCGCTGCGGGCGATGAAATCGCTGTTGATCGCGTTGCAGTACCATCACAAGGCAGCACCCGGCCGGCTGATCGACCGCGAGCCGAAATGATCGCGATAACGGCACGCCGGCGCGGCGTCGCCGGCTTTGGCGCGTTCACTCTGGTGATGGTGGCGCTATTCGTCGGCCTCGGGGTCTGGCAGTTGCAGCGCCGGATTGAAAAGCACGCGTTGATCGCGGCCTTGACCGAGCGCCTCGCGGCAGCGCCTGGCGCGCTGCCCGTGCCCTCGCAGTGGACCGCGCTCACGCCCGAGAGAGACGAATTCCGCCGCGTCAGTTTTTCGGCGACCTATGAGCCCCGACCGGATGCGATGGTCTACAGTTCCGGTTCCGCGGTGCGCGATGATATTTCCGGTCCCGGCACATGGGCATTCCTGCCTGCGAGGCTACCGGGCGGCGAGACCGTCGTTGTCAATGCGGGCTTCGTGCAAAACACGATGCAGGACCGCACCCAGCAGGACCGCGCGGTGACGCAGCTGATCACCAGTGAGCCGGTAATGTTGACCGGCTACATCCGCTTCCCCGAAGCGGCCGGCACGCTGACGCCCCCGGAAAATCCCGCAAAACGGCTGTGGTTCACACGGGATCATCGGGCCATGGCGCGGGCGCTCGGCTGGGGCGAGGGCGGCAGACCAGTTGCGCCGTTCTACATCGATCTGGAGCAGCCGGTGCCCGCGAGCGGGGTGCCAAAACCCGGCCCGCTTCAGGTCCATCTCAAGGACGATCACCTGCAATACGCCATCACCTGGTTTGGGTTAGCGGGTGCGGTGCTGATCGCATTCGGGGTGTGGGTGAGCGGGCAGAGGCGCGGGTGATTCAGGCGCACCCGGTATTTCGAACGGCTCTGTCCAAAAACGTTTCCAAGGCTGCGATGCAGTCGCGATCGCGATAAATGCGATGCTTTTTCTCGGCGATCTCGGCCGAGAACGCAATCCGTCCAGCTTTGTTACGGCCGAGAAAACTCGCCGTTGCAACGTACTCGTCGACAGTCCGCGCGGTCCCCTCGCGCACGTCCATCATGTCAAGGATAGCGGCTGTATGGCGGCCCCGCATCATCTGCCCTGCCAGGGTCACGATCGGAAGGTTGTGAACCAGGCTTTCCAGGATCGAATTGCAACCTGACCAGCCGATGCTGTCCAGCACGACGTCGCACTGACCGATCGCCGCGACGAAACGATCCGGCACAAGTCTCGGCAAGAACACGTGGTGATTTGCGGCGCTGAGACCGACAGCTTTGAACGCGCGATCGAGCCGAGCCCGAAACATCTCGGTGATGCCCCTGCCCCCTGCGAATTCGATAAAGATAAACTGACAGTCGGGAACCTCGGCTGCAATGCGTGCGAAGACGTCGTCGAATTGCGGCAGGTATTTTGGCAATGACTGACAGCACCAATAGACCACGGCGCTATCGCGCAGGCCGAGTTGCGCCCGGTCGATCGCGACAGGCTGGATATCGGCAGGTTCGTAATAGATCGAAAGTTTCGGCAGCCGGAGCAGTCGTTCGGAATAGTGCGCTGCTGCTTCAGCGGGTTCCATGAGATCGCTGCTGATGAAGTAATCGATGGTCGGAAACCCGCTGGTGACGGGATGCCCCCAGGAGGCGCATTGAACCGCAGCGAGCCGCTGGGCCGCGAGTTGCGCCGACAGCTTGTCCATGCCGATTTCGGGGAAAATCAGCACATGCGGCGCGTCGTCCAGGATCATCCGGCGCCAGGCGTCGAGCGACCGCGGGCCCTGGACGAAGCGATCGCACAAGGCCGCCGCCGCGTCGGTCTCGCGATCCCGTTCGCCGCTGGTGTAATAGCCGGACACATGAAACCGATTCCGGTCGAGCTGCGTGAGCCATCCCTTGATCGGAATCCTCCAATTCGAGTGCTGCCTGAAAAAACCGCTGACGATCCCCAGCCTGATCCGTTCGTGCGAACCTGGAGGGTTTGGCAAAACAGCTGCCGTGTATCTCGCAGCCATGATCTTGCAGACCAGCGAGCCGTATCGAGTTTGCAGCTCTCGATCGTCAAAACCCTGATACGGGAGATAAAACGGCTGGTGGGAGCCGATGGCGTCCGTGAGAGCGGCGGGGGCACCGGCGTATTCCACATCCGCGCTCAGTCTGGCCAGCCGGCTCGCAGCGGCGTCGCGCCGCTCGGCGATCTCGGATTCTTGCTCGTAAAGCGCCGGGAGCTGCGCCATGCATAAAGCGAGTTCCGCTTCCAGGAAATCCGGCTTGAGCGCAAACGCTCGCTCGAAATGCGCGCTGGCTTCGGCAATTCTGGCCTCGCCACGCAGCACCACGCCGTAATTGTAATGCACCATGAAGGAGTTCGGATCGATCCGGAGCGCCGCCTCATATTGCGCGATGGCTTCATCACGGCGGCCCAGGGTCCGCAGAATATTGCCAAGATTGTTGCGCGCGCCGGCGCTATCCGGACGCAGTGTGACCGCGCGTTCCGCATGAGCGAGCGCTTCGGGCAGGCGATCCATGCCTTGAAGCAAGGCGGCAAGATGAATGTGGGCATCGACAAAATCGGAGCGCAGTGAGATGGCGGTCCGATAATGCTTCTCAGCGCGTGGATTTTGGCCGGCCAGTTCGAACACCGAGGCCAGATTGAAATGCGCAACAGCAGCATCCGGCGTGCTTTTCACGATCAGTTTGAACTGCGTCAGCGCCTCGTCGAGGCGGCCAAGGGACCGCAATCCCCGCCCAAGATTGTTGCGCGCCTCGCTATATCCTGGGTTTAGTGCCACCGCTCGCTCGAAGCACGACAATGCATCTGCAAATAATCCGCCTGCCGCGAGAATCACGCCTCTGTCGTTGTGCGCCTCGGCGAAATCCGGATCGAGCATCACCGCCCGGCCGACCAGCGACGCTGCATCCGGGCGTCCTAACTGATGGGCGACCACTCCCAGAAGATGGAACGCGCGCGCGTTTTTCGGATCGGCATCGCAGACCAGCCGGTACAGACGCTCGGCGTCGACCAGGCGACCGGCGCGATGATGGGTCATCGCCGCTGCGAGCGTCTGTTCGGAACCGCCCCCGGCATTCATGGCGATGCTCGTCTAACGCCAGTCGCAAGACCGATATCTTCCGAGGCCGAGGTCCACCTCGCAGGGGCTTCCATAGACCCAGACCGGTTGATCGCAGGGCAGGGCGCGCGCCGCCCGATACGGCGTGTTACAGGCGATGTTCGAGGCGGGATGCATCACGAGCCGGCCGCCGCCATAGGGCGCCCGGTAAACAATCGGCGCCTCATCCTGAACAATGTAGGCGCGGTGATGATGCCGTCGTGATTTATAGGCATCGGCCCATCCATTGCTGGTGCCAAGCGCGAGAACGGCCGCGAGCGCGACGATGGTTCGCATCAACATGGTTTTTCGTCCTTTATCCTCTCAGGCATTTTCGATCGAAAACGCGGCTGGCTTCTGTCCGGATCGCCAAGTTTGCCACATCCGTGCGTAGGCCGCCTCGATATTTCCGGTCAATTTCGCAAGATCGAACAAGGCGCTGGCGTCGCGATCCTGCTCCAGTTTCTGTCGCAGCGCGGTCAGGCGTTCCGGAGCGCGCGCCAGGGCCAAGGCCATCTGTTCATACTCTTCGAGCGAGCCCGTAGCCATTTCCGGCATGCCGACCGCCGTCAGGAGGCTGCCCGCGACCCGGCCCGCGAATGTGTTTCCGCTGCAGGTGAGGACCGGGAGTCCGGCCCATAGCGCATCGCTGGCTGTGGTGTGGGCGTTGCAGGGCAAGGTGTCGAGAAACAGATCGGCATGCCGGTGGCGTTCGAGATGGTCGGCCGGTGGAACCCGCGGCGCAAAGATCAAGCGGACGGGATCGACACCGCGTTTTTCGGCCTCCGAACGCAGATTGCCTCTGACCGACTGGTTCGCCTCGAGCAGCCATAACACGCTGTCCGGGATCGACCGCAGCAGACGCATCCAGATATCGAAGGATACCGGCGAGATCTTGTAACTGTTGTTGAAGCTGCAAAACACCAGCCCCTCGGCTGGCAGTCCATGGTCCTGTCGCGACGTGCCGGCCATGGCCACCTCGCGCCTTGTGTCGTTGACCTGATAGCTGCCCGGAAGCTGAACCAGCCTTTCCGCAAAGAAAGGCTGTTGGCCGGCCGGGACGACGAACCGGTCGACGATGATGTAGTCGATGAAATCCGCCCCCATGGTGGCGGGGTAGCCGAGATAGTTCACCTGCACCGGTGCTGGGCGATAGGCCGATATCGCCGGCCGGGCGTGATGGGTATAGCCCTTGAGATCGATCAGGATGTCGACCTTGTCGGCATGAATTTGTCCTGCTGCCTCGCGGTGCGACAGGGCGCGAATGTCGATAAAGCGGTCGAAGGCGGAGCTAAGCCGTGCGCGCATCGGGCTATTGTCATCGGGACCGTAGGAATATGCTAACACCTCAAAGCGATCGCGATCGTGGCGCTCGAACAATTCGGCCATCAGCTGCGCGGTCGCGTGTTGATGAAAATCTCCGGACAAATAGCCCAGACGAATGCGTGCTTTCTCGACCAAGGGCTTGTACTCAAAGACGGCTTCCCGCGGTGGCCTTATCGGCCTGATCCATTGCTGGGCGCAGAGCAGTTGATCCGACGCGGACGCAGGCGTCGAAAGCAGGTAAAAGGGTGGAACGCGAACCCCTTGCCGCACCATATCGACAAGCTTTTCCTGATCTGCTTCGGTGTCGCCCCATTCGCACGCCTGCGCGCGATGATAAACCAGTTGGCAGAAGGCATCCGCGTAATCAGGCCGCAGATGCAGTGCGTTCCGATAGGCGGCTATCGCTGCTGCGAGATCGCCGAGTTCACGCCAGGCGTTTCCCAGATTGTAAAATGCCTCGGGGAAGTCGGGCCTGTGTGTCAGCGCCTGTTCGAACGCCGTCAGCGCTTCGTCAGCTCGCCCTTCCGCCAGTAACGCCGTCCCCATATTGTTGCAGGCATCGGCGTGAGCCGGTGTCCGGTCAAGCAGCCGGCGGTAAAGATCGATCGCCTCACCGGCGCGCCCGAGTTCCACAAGCACGATACCGGCATTGTTGACCGCGTCCGCGTAGTCCTTGCGAAGCTCGAGGGCGTGACCGTAGGCCGCCAGCGCTTCTTCCAGTTTGGCCTGCTGCTGCAGCGCTGTCGCGCGATTGTAGAACGCCTCCGCGTAGTCCGGCTGCAGCTTGATCGCATCGTCAAAAGCCGCCAGCGCGTTGTCGAGCAGACCCTTGTCCTTCAAGACGGCCGCCAGATTATTGTGGACGACCGCAACGCCGGGATTGAGAGAGATGACCCGTCGATACGCAGCTTCGGCGGCATCCAGGTCGTGCTTCTGATGCAGGACATTGCCGAGATTGAATTGGGCCTCTGCGTAGGCCGGCCTCAGCGCAACCGCCTCGCCATACGCCGCTGCGGCCTGGTCGAGCCTGCCTTGAATCTGAAGCAGCACGCCGATGTTGTTGTGGGCTTCTGCGTAATCACGTTTCACCGCAATGGCGGAGCGATAGGCGCCCATGGCCTCTTCGAGGTTGCCTTGCTGCCTGAGGGCATTGCCGAGAGCCAAAAAAGCTTCGGCATAATTCGGCTTCAGCTTGATGGCCTGCCGGTGAGCGACAATGGCATCCGCCAGCCTGGCCTGCTGCTGCAACACTGACCCAACATTGTTGTAACCCGCCGGATCATCCGGCCGCAGCTTGATCTGCTGGCGAAACAGCCGTTCGGCACCGGCGAGATCGCCCTGCTGGGCCGCAATGATGGCAAGGTTGCCATAGGCGGCGGCGTTGGCGGGATCAATATTCAGGACCGAAGCATAAAGCCGCTTCGCATCTCCGATCGCGCCCCTGCGGTGCGCCGCCAGGGCATCTTCCAACAGCTGTTGCGGTGTCGAATGTCCCACAGCGTCGTTCATTCCAGAGCGGAAATCCGCGAGCATTCACTCGCGCAGCCGATAGTTCGTGTATTGGATATCGAAACTCGTTGCTCCGTAAAGCTTCACATAGATAATTGGACCGGTGAGCTTCACTTCGTCGATCGTGCGTGGCCCCTTGAACAAGGTCCCCTCTTTCTCATGGCCGGCGGGATAGATGACGGCCTGACCCGTCGGCGGCGTCAGCGTTACGATCATGGTCACCGCCGTTGCCGTTTCAGGAATATATTTCGACACATCGACCTTGACCGGTACCGGCTCGACGGGCTGATCGGGCGGGACTTCGTTCTGCGCAACTTGGACAAAGGCCGGCGGCGGGTGCATATCCATTGTCTGGTTCCTGTACTACTTGCAAGTTTACCAAGTTCTGTCTTGGCGAGCTGCTGGTAAATCAATTTTTCAGGGGCATTTTGCCGCCATTCGACAATCGATGGCGATTGGAATTCCCGGTCGCAATCGAAACAAATCGCTTAAGGACAAGGAAAAGGGGGACTCGTCACCAAGTCCCCCTTCTTCACCTGTTCATTAGCGCTCAGAAGTTGAACGTCATCCCTGTGGTCGCAGCCTTGATGGTTGCGCCACCGATGGTGTCGTTGGCAGCATCACGAGAGCAGACCTGGTAGCCATGGCCGCTGGCACCAAGACAGTAGTGCGCGCCCGGACCTTGTTTGAGGAGGGAGCCCACAACGTACCAACTGGCCCAGTCGTTGAAGTAATAACGCGCACCGACCGCATACTGGCTGGCATCATTGCTGAACAGATTTCCCTGCAATGTTGCCGCGGGTGCAAGCACCGGATCGTTGACGCTCAACATCGCCGGATTGCCCGGACTCTTGAAGGCGTGCGCATAAGACCCGCTGATAGCCCACTTGCCAACATACTGCGTGGCGCTGGCGAATACGGCATCGCGGGAGCGCTCATTGAACGGTTGTTCGATCGCGGTTACTTCCCGCCGTATCCACTCGTAGAAGGCATTTAGCTGAAGATCGCCCAGGCCATCGTTGAATCGATAGCCGGCGCCAATTTTCGCAGCCCATTCGTTGTGGATACCGGTCAAGACCTGAGAACCATCGGCCAGGAAAACCGGGGCAAGGAAAGTTGGTCCAAGTCCGTCATCGCCTTGACGATTGACCTGCTCATGGAGCTCATAGGCTGCGATCGCCGTAAACGGACCGTTCTTGTAGGTCAAAGCCGCGCTATAGGCGTTGCCGAAGGAACCGTCGGTGCAACCCATGCCACCGAGGTTGCCATTAACCGCACCGCCGGTGCCCGGGAAGTTGCTGCCGCTGCCGCGGGCCGACGCGCCGTTGCACTGGAATTGGTCGCCGTATGCATAGTCGCTGTTATCCTTGGCATAGTTCTGACCTGGCGAGAACAGCGCGCTGAACTGGAAGCCATTGAAGATCGGCGACTCATACCAAATCGAGTGGTTCATGCGCCAATCAAACTCGGCCCGGTTGTCGCCGCCGGTATTGCCCATGATCGAATTATAATCGCCGAGGGTTCGCGAGAACGGATCCATCGCGGCTGTGCTTTTCTTGTAAGGCGTATCGGACTTGCCGGCTTTGATGGATCCCCACGGACTTTCCACCCCTAAAAAGCTGTCGCGCGTCCCAAATGCCGCGCGCTCGTGGGGGGCTGCCGCTATATCGACCTGAGATTCCAATTGGGCCACCACCGCCATGCCGTCCCAGCCATAGGGGGCGAGGTTATGCCTGACACGAATACCGAAACTCGAAATATTGCTCGCTATTCCGAGTTTCGTTCCCTGGTCGAAAACCGACGGATTAAAGATGTCCCCGGATACATCGATCGATCCGTAAAGCGTAACCGTTGTGTTATCGATCAATGGTCCCAGAGGACCCGCTTTTACCGGAATGCCACCAATTGTCGGGCCGGGCGGCGGAGCTGGCGAAGTTGCGACAGCGGCGTGCAGAACCGGATTGCCCTTGAATTTGCTAGGATCAGTAGCGGCCGGCGCAGCGGCCACCGGCCTTGTCGCAGACAAGCTCTTCACTTTCTGTCGCAGTTCGGCGTTTTCCCTTTCGATCTTGTCTAGTCGCGCCATCACATCGTCGAGCGTTGCAGCTTTCGACGAGCCATTGAACGAGAGCAGGCAAAGAGCAGCGCAAGCCGTCCCCGAAAGAAGCCTATTCCTCATGGTAGATCCCCATCTGCCAAGTTATCCCGACAGCATGCCAGGACTCTTCTAACGGGGTGATGCTAGGGTATACCAGATGCCAAATACACCGGCTCACAAATGCCGCGGTCGCAATAATGTGAACCGTGGCAATTTTGGTACAATCGGAGTTTGCAATGCAGCGAAATTACCCGTAGCTCCGGCGTTGCTGCTTTCGTTTACAATAAATGCCTGAGACGATTGATATTTTTGACGAGAAAAAATGCCAGTAAGATTGACAAGTTATAGTTGCACCGCAATCCATCAGAGCGGTGTTCGCATACAAAACGCCAATCTGAGAGAGCAACCGGAAGCTTGCCGTCGTATCTGGTCTTCAATTGCATATTTTTCCCGGCCGTATTGAAGCCTCGGCGCGAATCAGCGCCGCGACCACCTAAAGATGTGCAGACGTCTCGCGACCGCATGATGCCCATGGAAGATCCCGCGCCGCGATCACTATCGCTTCGGATCACTCACCCTCGCCAGACCATGGCTGCTTGCCGCTTGAGAGGCGCTCGGCCATCTCGGCCTGAAACTGCGGTGGCCCATAGGCAATCCATTCGTCATGCATTTGAAAAATCAACGGGCGATGGCTCTTTAGACAAAAGTCTTTCAGCCAGTTGATCGCCTTGTCCTTCGGCCGCGCGCCGACGGCAACCGCAACGTGGACTGGAATTCCGTGCCACCGAAAGTTGGCCGGAAGTAAAATCAAATTCGCCTTGTCTGGCCGCATCCATTCTGGAAGAGGACTTTTGTCGGCAAGC
>Ga0137415_10006268_pt1 | contig 11774 bp, 8 predicted proteins | sample CZODoug3_1_1_16f_FD_183082 | JGI IMG/M metagenome (GOLD analysis project Ga0137415, IMG submission 183082) | Vadose zone soil fungal communities from Angelo Coast Range Reserve, California, USA - CZODoug3_1_1_16fungal (Hybrid Assembly) | ecosystem: Environmental > Terrestrial > Soil > Vadose...
AGCACCCACGACATCCACCGGACGGGCGCGAAGTGAGACGGGTCATTCACATTTTTGTCGACAATCCACGCTTAGAGGCAACCTACGTCCGAACAATTGAACAGTCAGACCCAGGCGCGACAGCGTGATCCAGCCGGTAAGCGGTACGGCAAACAGGAACATGTAGAGCGTGGCGTGCCCCGATGCCAGCCACGCGCGCCCATCCTTTGGAGAGAGTGTCCAATGGGCTGGGGACACCGCCCAGCAGACGCCCGAGGAGGCGCGGCAAGCTGAGATTTGGCGTTACTTTTTGCACGCTCAGGCTCTTCGCTAATCCAATTCGAGCTCAAGAAGCCGGACATATTGCTGCCCGGAGTGCATGTCACGTTCAACGACACCGCCTTGAGCGGACGGTCGGACAAATGAAATCTTGATCGTATTCAAGCGATCAATCGAGAATCTCTTGACTAAAGTCGGGTCCGTGTCGTAGAGCGCGGCGAACGTCTCAGCCGCCAGCACATCGCTATTCCGATACCTTCGATATTGTTCTGCACCATCAAAAAATAGATCGACAGTGACCCAGAAGGGACCGGCGTTCTTCGAACGAATGTGCCGGCACACTTCCTTGAGTTTAACCATACATCCCGCCAATTCGCTTGCCGCCAGAGAATGAATGGGTGGCAACAACAACTCTCAACAGCTGCATCATTCGCTTCTCCGCAAGTCTCCGTGTCCGCATGGACGGTGTTCAAGTGTGACTTGTATTTCCGAGCCGTCAAGATTGACGCGAGTTGTCTAGTTGACGCCGTGAATGACGTCTCGTGGTCTGCTACTACACGAGGTCGGTTCGCATACGGGGGAACAAACTCAGGCGTTCCTGCGAAGCTATACATTTCCCGTCAAGATTGACACGTTCGGCTTCGCCCCGATATACCACCGCTGAAGTTTGATAACTACAACCCGATAATTTCATACGGCGGGAGTTTCACAATGAGCAAGTGGGCCGTTTGGATAGCGTGCGCTACGATCGCCGCCTCGAGTTTCAGTGGTGTCGCCATCGGCGCGGATCCATCGCTGGCGAAGCATCCTCTCGACGACGATGACGTTGCCGGCCTGTCAGAAATTGTGGTCACTGCCACCAGGCGCCCCACTTATCTTCAAGAGACTCCGATCGCGATCACGGCATTCACCAGCGGTGAAATCGATCGTCAGCACATCGAAGACCTGACCAATCTCGCGATCGTGGCGCCCAGCCTGGTGTTCACGGCCTTGAGTCGCCAAGAGGCTTACCCTTCCATTCGCGGCACCACGGTCGGCAATGATGCGCCCGGGTCGGACCTGGGTGTTTCGCTCTTCATCGACGACGTTCCCACCACGGGCGTTGGCGACAACGATCCGAATCTGTTCGATCTACAGAGCATCGAAGTGCTGCGTGGTCCGCAGGGAACACTGTTCGGACGAAATGTGACCGGCGGGGCTTTGGTCATCCACACCTCGGCGCCGGATTTTGCCACCCACGAGAAGGCCGAGTTGACATACGGCAACTACAATCTCGCTGAAGGCCGCGGCTATCTGACTGGGGCGATCATCGACAATAAGTTGGCGGGCAAGATCACATTCGATATCCGGCGGCAAGACGGAATCATCAATAATCACTATCTACCTGGCGATACGGATAGTACAAAGCTGTGGGGTACGCGGGCGCAACTCCTGTGGACGCCTACGGAGAACTTGCGCGTGCTCGGCGGTGTGGACTTCACCCATGACACGTCACCGTACAAGGTGCAGCAACTGATCGGCAACTTCCAGCCGTCGAGCTTTCCGCCCTTAAGCTACGGCCCGAGTGATACTGATCAAGCAGCCGAACCCCGGGGAGATTCGAAAACCGGGGGCGGCCTCATCCGAGTCGATTATTCTGCGCCCATCGGGACGATAAGTTCGATTACGGGTTTTAGGCATGCCGACTCCCGCGATTTCTTCTCGACCACCGCCGATCCATTGAATGCAATTCTTCAGGCAAATCACGTGGGAGCTGACCAGATCACCGAAGAGATTCACCTTGCGTCGCCTGTCGCACAACGATTGGGGTGGGTGACCGGGTTGTTTTTCCTCAATTCCAACCGCGAGGGTATCCATCGCTACAACATCAACGCACCTCCCAATTCGATCGCCGGTCTCGCGGCACCTCCGTATAACAACGGGCCCTTTACTTCGGTCAACGATCAGCACGTTAAGTCGCACAGCTACGCTGCGTTCGGCGACGTGAATTACGCCTTGACCCCCGCGTGGAAGCTCACCGTCGGCGCGCGTTACACCAAGGAAGACAAGTCCGGTCACAGCGAAGTCAATGACACCAGCGGTTTGTCTCCCGATCTGGCGGCCACCTACTCCCATAGCTGGCACGCGTTCAACCCCAAGGGAACCCTGTATTTTCAGCCGACCAAGCAGCTTCTCGCGTACGCAACCGTTGCCAGCGGCTTCAAGAGCGGTGGTTTCGATACGGCGCCTACCACCAACCAAGGTCTCGCTACGCCGTTTCAACCCGAAAAAGTGGTGAGCTACGAACTCGGAGCGAAGATCACGGAGTTCGACAACCGACTGGTCTTCAACGCCGCAGCGTACTATGCCAAATACACCGAACTACAAGTGCAGGAATTCACCAATCTGCAATACATTACTTCCAACGCCGGCGTCGCTAACATTCCAGGCGTCGAATTGGAAACCATCCTCAACGCGACGTCATGGCTTACGTTGCGGGGCAATTATAGCTACATGGACGCCCGCTACACGAAGTACGTGCAAGGAGACGGTGCGGATTTTACTCACCACCAAATCCCATTCGACGTCAAATATCACTTCACCGTGGGTGGCGACGTGCATTTTGTGTCCCCTCTTTGGGCGGGCGGTGAGCTACGCGTGGGCGGCGACGTTACGTACCAAGGCAGGAAGTATTTCGAAAACGAAAATAACGACTATCCATTCATTAGCGACAATACTCGTATCCGCGGCTTGGCGAACCTGCACATCAATTGGCTCTCCGCCGATGAGGCGTGGGAAGTATCTCTATGGGCCAATAACGTCAATAACAAGCGCTACATCATCAACGCCACCGACTTGACCGCGTTCTATGCCACACCGCCCGAGTTTCTGGCCGCCGATGCGGCCGGAAACAGCATCAACAAGATATACGCGGGCGATTGGAATCCACCGCGAATGTTTGGAATTTCTTTTACTTACAAGCGCTGAGGAACCGATCCCGTCGCATGGCAACCTATATTCTGCGGCACAAATGGCTGATCGTTCTCGTTTGGACCGTGCTTTGCGTGGTGAGCATTGCCACGGCAGCACGTATCGGGCCTCGATTGGACTACACCTACGCGACGCCGGGTGAACCCGGGTACGAAGCGAATCTAAGAGTCGCCCAACGGTTTGGCCTGGATGCGGAATTCGAATCGACCTTGCCGGTCTTGCGCCTTCCGGCGGGTCTGACCATGGATTCGCCGGAAGCGCGCGACGTTGCGGCAAAGACATTTGCTGCTGCCTATGACGCGGGACCGCTGGCGGTGGTGGATTTTGCCAACACCGGCGACCCCATGTTCATCATCGATCACGGACAAGTTACATGGGCGCTCATCAGCATCCCCCACCCAGACTACGGCCCCGGCAAAGGTATCGAAGGCCGCATGCCACGGGTGTTGCAGAAAGCGACGCCGCCGGGATACACACTGACGATGACCGGTTTTGCCCAATTACTGTCGAATACCGGGCCGAACAAGGGCAACCTGATGCGGGGCATCCTGGCGGGTGCCGGACTCGCATTCTTGACGTTGTTCCTGGCTTACGGTTCACCAATCGCCATTCTCCCAATCTTGATGGCCGTACCCGCAATCTGCGTCACGTTCTTGTGTGTGCACGGATTGACCTACGTGACGAACGTCAGTTACTTCGTGGAGTATATGATCGTCCTCCTGAGCCTCGGAATCTCCATCGATTTCTCGTTGATCATGGTCGTGCGTTGGCGCGAGGAGCGCGTGAAAGGGCTGAGCAACGATGCGTCGGTGGTTGCCGCGATTCGGAGCGCCGGCCGCGCGGTCACGCTGAGCGGCGTCACCGCAGCGGTCGGCCTGTTGTCCTTGGTGGTCCTGCCCGTCCCGTTTCTGAGAAGCATAGGGTACGGCGGGATGCTCATTCCGTTCGTGGCGGTGTGTGTGGCGGTCACGTTGCTCCCGGTGTGTCTGTCGTGGGCAGGGCCCGCGCTGGATCGCTTCAGTCTCTGGCCGCAGGCAGCGACCACCTATAGCCGGCTTTGGGAACGGTGGGCGAAACTGGTGCTGCGTCATCAATGGAAGGCCGCGTGTTTAGGAATCGCGATCGTCGCGATCACGACATACCCGGCCTTTTCCCTCAAAACGGGATTTCCCCTCATCGGTTCGCTGTCGCAGGTGGGACCCGCTGCCGACGCGTTTCAGGATTTGCAGAGAAATGGCATTCCTAGCGCTGTCGACTGTCCTATTCACATCATGACGCATGGGGGCGCGGAAGCCGTTAAGGAAGCCACCAACATAGCGAAAGCCACACCCGGCGTCTTCCGCGTCCTGGCGCCGGATATCCCGGCCTATCGCCATGGTGAAGACGCCTTGCTCACAGTAGTTCCCATGGCCGAAGGGAGTTTGCCGGAGGGCAAGGCGATCGTGTCTCGGTTGCGCGAGCGGCTGGCCATGTTGCCCGGCGGGCCGGCGGAGGTGGCCGGCTCAACGGCGGGAGACATGGCCTTCACGAGCGCGGTGTATGGCAATTTCCCGCGTCTATTGGCGGTCGTCAGCTTGGTGACCTTGATCATTCTGATGGTGTCGTTGCGCTCAGTCGTGCTGCCCCTCAAGGCCGTGGTGCTCAACGTGGTATCGCTGGGATCCGCCTTTGGTTTCATGGTGTTTTTCTGGCAACAGGGACACGGGTCCTTGTTCATTTATGGCGTGCCGCCGACCGATGCCATTCGGGCTTGGATTCCCACGGTGGTTTTCGCGTCCCTCTTCGGCCTCTCGATGGACTACGAGGTCTTCGTGCTATCTCGCATTCGCGAGGAATATGATCGAACCGGTTCCACTCACGATGCGATAGTCGAAGGATTGGCGCGAACCGGGCGGTTGGTGACGTGTGCGGCGCTCATACTCATGGTCACTTTCCTATCCCTGAGCATCGATCCCAATCAAATCATCAAAATCACCTCGACCACGCTCGCGGTCGGCGTCATCGTGGACGCCGTGATCATCCGCTCACTACTGGTACCGGCCCTGGTATCGCTGATGGGTCGGTGGAATTGGTGGTGGCCGGCGAGCTGGAACAAGTATCTGCCCATCCGTCGCGTGAGCCACGGAAGCTAGTCATGGTAGAGCCCAATACTGCCTCGACCATCTCGGCGCGCATCGACCGTCTACCCCCGTCGCGTCCTTTATGGTCGTGGGTCGCGAGAATATCGTTCGGCGCCTTTTTCGAAGTGTATGAAACGGCGCTGACGAGTCTCCTTGCCCCGTTACTGGTCCAGGTGGGGATCTTTCACAAAGACCGTGCGGGCCTTTTCGGGTTGCCGGATCTTGCCACTTTCGGCTTTGCGACTTTCTTCGGTCTATTCGCCGGAGCGCTGCTGTTTTCCGTGGTCGCCGATCGGCTGGGACGACGGCCCATATTCACATATTCCCTGATCTGGTATGCCCTCGCAACGCTGATCATGGCATTCCAGTCGGATGCGGTATCGGTTTGCCTATGGCGGTTCATCGCGGCAGTTGGCGTAGGGGCGGAGATCGTTGCAGTCGACTCGTACATATCCGAAATGACGCCGAAAGCCATGAGGGGCCGCGGATTCGCCATCAGCAAGGCGATCCAATATACGGCGATTCCGATCGCAGCGATTCTAGCGACAGTCTTGGCACGAAGGACTGTGGCGGGTTTGGATGGCTGGCGCATCATGCTTCTCGTGCCCATCGTTGGCGCCATTTTTATCTGGTGGGTGCGCCGTGGGTTGCCTGAGTCGCCGCGGTGGCTTGCCGAGCATGGCCGGGCGGGCGAAGCTCACGCCATCCTTGATCACATCGAAAACCGAATAATTGTGCGAACGTCCCGACCCTTGCCGCCCATAGAGCTGCCCGATGTGGTGCCGGTCAGTCAAGGCGGGTTTGTGGATCTTTTCCGGGGACAATTACTGAAGAGAACGCTCATGCTGACCGTCGTTAGTTGTGCGATCACCATCGCCTACTTCGGCTTCAGCAATTGGTTGCCCTCCCTGCTCGAGGCCCGCGGCATGGGACTGACCAAAAGCCTCGCCTATACGGCACTCATTGCGCTCTCCTACCCGGTACTGCCGTTTCTTTTCAGCTTCATTGCTGATCGTTTCGAACGCAAGTGGCAGATCTGCGCGGGTGCCGCATTGACGGCCGTAGCGGGGCTGTTGTTCGTGGGGCAGACGCAGGTTGCCGGATGGCTGGCTTGTAGCCTCGTGATCACCGTGGGCAATAACCTGGCCGGTTATAGCAGCCACACGTATCGCAGCGAGCTTTTTCCGACCGGTCTTCGCGCTCGGGGAATCGGCCTGGTGTATTCGATCGACCGCTTGGCCGCCGCCTTCAACAGCTATCTCATCGGTTTCATCCTGGTTGAAGCGGGTGTGTCCGGTGTCCTGACTTTTATTTCGGCCGTTTCTGTCGTTGCAATATTCGTCATCGCTTTATTCGGACCCCGCACCCGCGGCCTGGCCACGGAGGCCATCCGTAACCGGACCGGAGAGTATCGATTGCGGTCGCCGCGAGTCGACGCCTGATGATTTCCGGTCTCAGGTTGTTGAGCAACACTGCCGGCCGTCGCCGCTAGCGAGGATCACCAGCATGCCCATCCGACTTGCCGAGCCTGCACCAGAGGCATATTCCTATCCGCTATCAACAAGCGCTTGTTACGCGAACGGTTTGCCTGACGCGATCGCGGGCATGTGATTCTGAGGCTAATTGAATAGAGAATTGGCGTTGTCGTTACAATCTAAACTTGCTGGGGCGCCTATGACGGCTAAAACCACAGTCCTGGTTCCGGTGGGATCACTGGGTGTCGGAGTGCGCCTCGAGGAGGTCCAGCGTGGCATAGCCGCCGGTGCGAATGTCATTGCACTTGACGCAGGTTCTACCGACAGCGGCGCTGCGTATTTGGCCACAGGGGTGGCAAAGTACAACCGAGAAGCTGTCAAACGCGACCTTCGGATATTGATGGCCGCGCGAGCCGAAGCGAAGATTCCGCTTCTGATCGGATCGTGTGGGCAATCCGGAAACAACGCTGCCGTTGCCTGGGTCCGAGACATCGCTGTCGAAGTGGCCAACGAGATTGCGATTGCACCGCGAATCGCCGTTCTCTATTCCGAACAAGATCGGACCGTCATCAAGGCCAAAAATGTGCAGGGCGACATCAGCGCACTCTCACCGTTATCTTCGCTGACAGATGAAACTATTGATCGATGTACGCACATCGTGGCGATGATGGGTCCTGAACCGTACATCGCTGCGCTTCAGGCTGGGGCGGATATCGTTTTAGGAGGCCGTACAACCGACACGGCAGTGCTTGCCGCATTCCCCTTGATGCGAGGTGCTGGTATAGCCGGCTCCTGGCATGCCGGCAAAGTGGGCGAATGCGGCGCACAATGTGCCGTCAATTCTTCAGGCGCCGCGGGGGTGCTCATTCGGGTGGACACCGACAGTTTCGAAATCGAACCGTTGTCGCTCGCTGAACGTTGCAGCGTGCAAAGTGTTTCCGGCCATATGTTGTACGAAAACTCGGATCCATTTCATTTAACAGAGCCAGGAGGAATACTCGACGTTACCGATGCGGACTATCAACCGGTCGATGACAGAACGGTTCGAGTAACTGGATCGCGATGGAAAGTGATGCCGTATACGATGAAGCTCGAAGGCGCCGGCCAGGGGCCGTTCCAAACGATCATGCTGATCGGAATTGAGGATCCGGAAGTGCTCGCCTCGCTCGATGTGTTCCACGATCGGCTGCACGCCGCGCTGGTCGAAAGGGTGGAGCAAACGTTTGGTGAGGAAGCTGGCGATTATGATATATCGTTGCGAATCTACGGGTGGAATGCGGTCTCAGGACGACCCGTCCCAAAGGGCGCCGCGCCGCCACGCGAGGTTGGCATACTGTTTGTCGCCTCTGCCTCGACGCAGTCTCTGGCCACTCGAATCGCGAAGGCCTGCAATCCGTACTTCTTTCATTTCCCTTTGGTTCGCGGTAAAGATCTTCCGAGCTACGGCTTTCCTTTTTCGCCGTCGGAAATCGAGCGTGGCCGCGTCTATGAGTTTCATCTGAATCATGTCGTCGCCGTTGACGACCCGCTCGAGCTCGTGACCACGGAATGGGTGAATACGCGCGAATAGGCTGATGAGAATTCTGCTAATCGAGGACGACACAGAGACCGCGTATTACATTTCACACGGGCTGTCCTGTGGCGGAGAGCCCGAAGCGCACGCATCGGGCGGCGGATCCCGATGCGTGTCGCATCACTTCAAGGCCTCGGCTGAAAGGTCGCGACTTCGATTCCGTCCCAGCCAAATTTGAGGTTGAGCATATCTTTCATGGAACTCAGGACTTTCATGTGCCCATGAGTGACGAACAATTCGCCGCTGTTTGGATCGAGCGTCATGTTACGACCACCGAAAAAGGTTGGTATGGTGCGAACCACCGCGAATTGATCGTTCGGTGCAATGCTGATTGCAGTGAGCGTTCCCGGGCCGTTTGACGAAAACACGAGCCGGCGCTGGGAGTCGACGGATACGGCGTCGCTATTGGACCCAATGGGCAGATTGGCCACGTTGCGACCATCGGAGGGATCCACGACGACCAACCGACTGTTGGCGCATCCACTGAACAGCCGATTGGAGGGCTTGTCGTACGCCAGCCCATGCGGGGCCTTGCAGTTCTGCAACGGCCAGGTGGCCTCGACGGTTCCCGACTTGATATTGACCTTAACGACCGAGGCTGTGTCCGCCATGTTGATATAGGCATTTCCCGCCCCGTCCACCGCAAAGAATTCGGGTTTTCCGGGCAATGCAACGGTGCGGGTGACGGTGTCATCGGCGGGATTGATGACCGTGAGATTCTTCGAATCCCCGGCCACTACCAAGACAGTGTTGGTGTATTCGTCGAAGATCATCCCATCGGCATCGACGCTCACCTTGATCTGCTTGATGATCTTAAGGTCGGAGAGATTAAACACCTTCACGACGGCATCATCACCGCTGTCGGCGTAGCCTTTACCCAGCTTTGGGACGATGGCCATGCCATGAGAATCCTTGAGCGGCGCGACGGAGCCGAGGACGGTCCGGGAGGCCACATCGACTACCGTAACACGATCGACATGGGACACGTAGAGACGGCGACTGGCGGCATCGAATATCAGATAGTCATTGAAGTTCGGTGCGCCGAGAGAAATGTCGCCGGTAAATTCGGAGTCGACTCGCGGCGCCATGGTCGGTTCGGCGTAGGCGTTATTTGGCCCGATCGCTGCTGCTGCGAACGCTGCCACAATACCGCTTGCAATTATCCGACCGAAATGCTCTTTCTGGTTCATGTTTACTCCATCTGTATAGATGATTGCCTGTTGTTCGATGTTCTGGCATCAGCGGCATCCGAGAGCCCTGCCAATCATGGCCACCGTGCAGAGCGCGCATGACATCACAAAACGAGGCCGTCCATCCTTACAAATTATCAAGATAGGGGCGCACCCTTGCTTCAGGTATCTAACTCCGAAGTGTACTTGACTTGGACTCCAAACCGGCCCAGAGTTCATATTGACCAATGTAGTCAACCTGAGGGTGAATCTGTGGATGACCGGTATTTCACGGCCGCGGAGGCGGCAGAGGCATTGGGCGTCAGCATTTCGACGCTCTATGTCTACGTGGGTCGTAAAGGCATCCGATCGCAGCCCGTTCCGGGCTCGAAGCAACGCCGCTACTGGCGCCCCGACATCGAACGATTGCGCAAGAATGGCGCGAGCCTGCCGCAAGCGTCTCTCGATCTGAAAATCGACAGCGAGCTCACGCTGCTGACTGAGGATGATGTCTTCTATCGCGGACGCAGTGCAATTGCCCTGTCTGAGACGGCAAGCTTCGAGACAGTGGCAGCCTTGCTGTGGAATGCAGAAGAGACCCAGGTCTTCTCTCAACAACCACCCAATACTCCCGCCCTTTTTCACACACTTGACGAAGTGATGTCACAACAGCCCGACGTGGACCGGGCAACGGCCATATTCCCGCTCTTGGAGGCCGCAGATCCTCGGTCATATGATTTATCACCCGCCGGCATGGCGCGCACTGGCGCTGACGTGCTTCGGTGGCTGGCAACGTTAACCGTGCGGGCCAAAGAGCCGTGCTGCGAGCCGATCCACCTTTTTCTCGCACGCCACTTGGGTAAACAAGCCGAGGACGCAGAGCTCATACGTCGATTCCTGGTCCTGTGCGCAGATCATGGTTTCGAGGCCGGTGCGTTTGCGGTCCGCGCCGTTGCAAGTGTTGGGGTCACACCGTGGCGAGCGGTAATCACTGGATTGTCCGTATCCAATGGGCGCCATGGTCGCTTGGCGGGGCACGATGCGACCCACCGTTTTCTCAGGGAGATCATCGAAAGTGCAGATCCCGAAAGGCCTGTGCTCCAGCGACTGCGTGACGGCGAACAATTACCGGGTTTCGATCCGCCCGTTTACCGTCATGGCGAACCCATTTACCGCAACGGAGATCCGCGCGCGCGCGCGCACTTGCGCCATTGCAGCGAAGTGCTTGCCGACGATGAGGGATTTAAACGATTAAAAAGAGCACTCGCCTTCGTGCGGGAGGCTCGAAATCTCGAGCCGAACAATGCCCTAGTTTGCCTGTTTATATTTCGACATCTCGGTCTGGAGCCGGACAGCACTCTGTTTCAATTGAGTCGGGCTGCCGGTTGGATAGGTCACGCAATTGAACAGCATCAAGCAGGAGAAATACAACATCGACGAGGCTTGTACTCGGGTCCCCTCCCCGCATGAGGGGTGGCGCCGACCCGTCAGATCGACTGAGTCGGCCTCTCCATCGCCGCAAAGAGGCGCGAATATTCGCTCTGCCGTTTGTCGGGGACTGGTTCAATGATGGGGGCGACCTGTCACAAAATGGGCGATAGGTTAGCGGTTGGTGTTAGCCGAAACCTCGGGTGCCACTCCCGGAACAGTGTCTCGAGACGACCGTCGAGTTCGGCGCATCGCACCTGAAGGAGGAAATGGGCGCCTTCCAGCGACCAGCACATCGGCTGGCGCTTGCCCATACGCTGGTTCACGAGGTGACTCATTCCTCACTCTGCGGGCGCACTGAAAATTCTCAGTCTATGTTGGTGGGCGTGTGCACAGTTGGTCAGTCCGGTCCAATTGCTCCGGAGGTAATTGCCCAGTTCCAATAGGTGCTTACGAAATCGCTCGATTCGATCGCGCTCCGTCGCATTAGCCCAACTTGAGCAGAATCCGGGGTATGGACGAATAGGATCAACAGCTTACGCCAAAAGTCGGCACTACAATTTTGGTTCTGGGGGGTGGCTCAGGCGCTGAGCGGAACGGCGGGCTGATCGAGCTCGGTGAGGCGCATGCGCTTGGGCAGGACGATGCCGAGGCGCTCGAGGAGCGCGGCCTGGGCGGGGTCGGGCTGGGTGATACAGGGGTCCATTCCAGTCGTCCCATTCGGCCGGAACATGTACGCCGTTCCCATCGCGAACCTGTGGACATAGCGCGTCCGCCAACC
>Ga0137415_10006269_pt1 | contig 11773 bp, 11 predicted proteins | sample CZODoug3_1_1_16f_FD_183082 | JGI IMG/M metagenome (GOLD analysis project Ga0137415, IMG submission 183082) | Vadose zone soil fungal communities from Angelo Coast Range Reserve, California, USA - CZODoug3_1_1_16fungal (Hybrid Assembly) | ecosystem: Environmental > Terrestrial > Soil > Vadose...
CACGGAGCTTGCCCAGAGCCTGCTCGAGCTGCCCGTCCGTATCGGGGCGCCCGGGCAAACCATCGGCATGAACGACCAGGTGAGCGGACCCGCCTATGCGACGGCGGTGGGGCTGCTGCGGTGGGGAACCAAACTTCGGCACCATGGCAACGGGCACGCACCCGTTGGCGCGGGCGCGTCGGCGGTGTACGCAAAGACCGTTCGTTGGATCAAGGATTTCTTCTAAGAGGAAGGAGGCCGATATGAACATCGACGATCAGCTTCGAATGAAGGGCCTCGCCTCGCGACCGGTGATTCCCGGCGATTACGGAGGGGGCCAGGGCCCGCGCGTCTCTGCTGAACGGTTCGTAAGGGCGCGCCTGGAGCGCGATAAGGAGGAAGCAATGCGCGACGTCGACCGGACCCTGGAAGGGAATGCGCGGATCAAGGTCGTCGGTATCGGTGGTGGCGGGAGCAACGCGGTGAACCGGATGATCCGCTCGAAGCTCCGCGGCGTCGAGTTCATCGCCATCAACACCGACTTGCAGGCGCTGGCTCACTCCGAAGCGCAGACCAAGATGAATATCGGCAAGAAGCTGACACGCGGCCTCGGTGCCGGCGGCAATCCGACCATCGGTCGCGAAGCGGCCGAGGAGAGCCAGCAGGAACTCTCGGAGTTGCTGCAAGGCGCCGACATGGTGTTCCTGACCGCCGGCATGGGCGGTGGGACCGGATCCGGTGCCGCACCGGTGGTCGCGGAGATCGCCCGCAACAACGGCGCGTTGACGATCGGTGTGGTCACCAAGCCCTTCACCTTCGAGGGAACCCGCCGCCGCGCCATCGCCGAAGAGGCCTCGACCACGCTGCGGGAGAAGGTCGATACCCTGATCATCATCCCGAACCAGCGGCTGCTGGACGTGACCGACAAGAAGGTGCCGTTCACCGAGGCGCTCAAGATCGCCGACGACGTCCTGCGCCAGGGCGTGCAGGGCATCTCTGACCTGATCGTCCAGCCGGGCCTGATCAACCTGGACTTCGCCGACGTCAAGGCGGTCATGTCCGGACAGGGCGCGGCCCTGATGGGGATCGGCTTTGGGAGCGGCGATCAGCGCGCTTCCGATGCCGCCCGCGACGCCGTCGCCAGCCCGCTGCTGGAGACCTCGATCGACGGGGCCCGCGGCATCCTCTTCAACATCACCGGTGGCACCGACCTCACGCTGCACGAGGTCAACGAAGCGGCCGAGATCGTGCGCGCCGCCGCCGACAAGGACGCCAACATCATCTTCGGAACGGTCATCGACGAGAAGATGTCCGGCGAGATCAAGATCACGGTGGTCGCCACCGGCTTCATTACCGGGTCCGAGACCAGTCGCGAGATCGACGAGCAATACAGTCGCCCGGCGCCGGTCGAGGAAGTGCCGGCCTATAAGGGGTTCGACCCGTCGAACCTCGACATTCCCGCCTTTCTGCGGGGTCGCCGATAACCTCTGGCGAGGAGCGCCCCCTTCCCGCTCCTCGCCCTCGTTTTACCCGCCGACCACAAGATCTGGGATACTGACCTGAGATGAAGTGCCCATATTGTGGTCACATCGACCTGAAGGTGGTCGATTCCCGGGATTCGGATACCGGCGAGTCGATCCGCCGGCGCCGGGAGTGCCTACAGTGCACTAAGCGATTCACCACCTACGAGCGGATCGAGACCGTGCCGCTTTACGTGATGAAGAAGGACGGCCGCCGGGAAGACTTCGATCGCCAGAAGCTCTTCAGCGGGCTGATGAAAGCCACCACCAAGCGCGAGATCTCGCACAGCACGATCGAGCGGGTGGTGGACGAGATCGAGGCTGAGCTGCGAACCCGGGGCAAGGTCGACATCCCCTCTCGTGAAGTCGGCGAGCTGGTGATGGATAAGCTCCGTGGCCTGGACGAAGTGGCCTACATCCGCTTTGCCTCCGTCTACCGCTCGTTCATGGACCTCCAGGAGGTCAAGCACGAGATCGATCAGCTCCTGAGCCGAGAAAAGCGAGGCTGACGCCGCTCGATGGTGGAGCTCGCCACCGTCCTCAGCGTCGCCGGCTTCCCGGCGCGCCATGGCTTCAGCACGGTGGCCCTCGGGTCGATGGGGCTCACCGGCGCTGCTGATCCTGAGGGTGTCATCCAGCGACGGCGGCAGCTCGCCGAGCAGGTCGGCTTCGACCTCGACCGCGCCCTGATGACGGTGCAGGAGCATGGGGCGAACGTGGCCACCTTCCATCGTGCGCGGCCGGAAGGGGGACAATGCGTCTTCTCGACGGATGCCCTGACCACCGACGTGCCGGGCCAGGCGATCGTGACCTACCATGCCGACTGCTTCCCGCTGCTCTTCGTCGACGCAAGCCGCGGGGTGGTCGCCGGTGCGCACGCGGGCTGGCGTGGCGCGCTGGCGGGGGTTGCGACCAAAACCGCCCAGGCGCTCCAGACCGGCTACGGTTCCTGGCCCGGCCAAATCGACGTTCTCATCGGGCCTGGTATTTGCGGGCGCTGCTACCAGGTCGGCGCCGATGTCGGGCAGCAGTTTTCGGCGCGCTATGGCCGGCAGGATCGGTACCTGTCGACGCGGGGCGGAGACCACCGGCTCGACCTCGAGGCCGTGCTTCGGCTTCAGCTCGAAGACGTAGGGGTCGCGCCTGACCGGATCCACGGCGCCGGCTGGTGCACGCGCGAACAGGACCGCTGGTTCTCCCATCGAGGTGGCCGGGTGGGGCGCTTCCTCTCCGTTGTGGTTGCGCCGTGATCGATGCCTGAATCGCTGGAAGCAAACCTCCGCAGCGTCCGCCAGGTGATCTCCAGCAGTGCCGAGCGCGCCGGGCGCGATCCGGGTGAGGTCGTGTTGGTGGCAGTTACCAAGACGCTCCGGGTCGAACGGATCCGCGAGGCGATCGGGCTCGGCCTCAGGCAGTTTGGCGAAAACCGGGTGCAGGAAGCCCTTCCCAAGATCGAGGAGATCGGCCCTGCGGATCTCGACTGGCATTTGATTGGGCATCTCCAGACGAACAAGGTCAAGTTCATCGAGGGCCGTTTTCGCATGGTGCAGTCGATCGACAGCGTCGGGCTGGCCGAGGCGCTCGACCATCGCCTCGAGTCACCACTCGATGTCCTGATCGAAGTTAACGTGGCCGAAGAGCCGCAAAAGACCGGAGCGCTGCCGGCGGACCTGTCGGCGGTGGCCCGCGCCGTCAATGGCGCCCAGCATCTGCGACTCCGCGGATTGATGACGGTGGCCCCCATGGTGGCCAACGCCGAACAAGTGCGGCCGGTTTTTCGCCAGCTGCGGTCCCTACGCGACACCACGAGCCAGCAGCTCGGTGTGCCGCTGCCGGTCCTCTCGATGGGGATGACGGACGACTACCCCGTCGCCATAGAAGAAGGGGCCACGATGCTACGATTGGGCCGCGCGCTCTTCGGACCGCGCTGAATCCCTCGTGCACACCGCCATCAATTACCTCCACACCTTCGCGCAGGTTCTGATTTACCTGTTCATCTTTGCCATCTTCGTGCGCGCCGCGGCGTCCTGGTTCATCCGTGATTACCACGGCACCATGATGGGATTCCTGGTGGATGTCACGGAGCCCATCCTCGGTCCGCTCCGGCGGGTCATCCCCACCGGCCTGGGCATCGACTTTTCGCCCATGATCGCGATCGCGGTACTCTACGTCCTCGGCCAGTTCCTCGGCTGATTACCGCTTAGAATTGGCGTCCATGTTCCAAGAGGTTTCGACGCGTGCCGGCTTCCCCGAATTGGAACTCGAGGTGCTTCGCTTTTGGAAGGAGCGCGATATCTTTCACAAGAGCCTCAAGCAGCGCGAGGGAAGGCCACCGTTCATCTTTTACGAGGGCCCACCGACTGCGAACAATCCCCCCGGAATCCATCACGTCCTGTCGCGTGCCCTCAAGGACCTCTTTCCGCGCTACAAGACGATGCGCGGCTATTACGTCGAGCGAAAGGCCGGCTGGGACACGCACGGCTTGCCGGTCGAGATCGAGGTCGAGAAGCAGTTGAAGTTCACCGGCAAACAGGACATCGAGAAGTTTGGTGTCGAGGCCTTCAACAAGCTCTGCCGGGAAAGCGTCTTCAAGTACATCAATCAGTTCGCCGAGGTGACCGAGCGGATGGGCTACTGGGTGGATCTCGACAAGGCCTACCGCACCCTCGACACGACGTACATGGAGACCGTGTGGTGGATTCTCAAGCAACTCTGGGACAAAGGCCTGCTCTACCAGGGGTTCAAAGTTGTCCCATATTGTCCCCGGGACCAGACGCCACTGTCGAGCCATGAGCTGGCCCAAGGCTATCGAGATGATGTCGAAGATCCGTCGGTCTATGTGAAGTTCGAACTAGAAGACGAGCCGAAGACATATTTTCTGGCCTGGACGACGACCCCCTGGACGCTCCCCGGCAACGTGGCACTGGCTGTGGGTCTCGATATTCCGTACGTGCGGGTACGCCAGGGAGATGAACATTACATCCTGGCAAAAGCGCGCCTCTCGATTCTCCAGGGCGAGTACCAGGTCGAGGCCGATGTGGATGCGAAGAGCCTGTTGGGCAAACGCTACAAGCCGCTCTACGAGTACCTGGTGCCCGATAAACCTGCGTTCTTCGTCGTGGATGCGGATTTCGTGTCCACGGAAGATGGCACCGGCATCGTCCACACCGCCGCGGCGTACGGCGTTGATGACCTCGATCTCTCACTAAAGAAAGGCATCCCGGTTCGACATGTCATCGACCTGCAGGGTCGATTCAAGCCTGAAGTCACGCCATTCGCCGGGCTGTTCGTGAAGAAGGCTGATCCCAGGATCATCGAGGACCTCACGGAGCGGGGCCTGATGTACCGAGCGGAGACGATCCGGCACACCTATCCGTTCTGCTGGCGCTGCGGTACACCCCTCCTCTACTACGCACTGACCTCTTGGTTCATCAAGACAACGGCAGTGAAGGACCAGCTGCTGCGCAACAACGGCGTGGTGAACTGGGTTCCGCCCCACGTCGGCCCGGGCCGGATGGGCAACTGGTTGGAAACGCTGGTCGACTGGTCGCTCTCCCGGTGGCGATATTGGGGGACCCCGTTGCCCGTCTGGGTTTGTGAGAAGTGCGACGAGAGTCGCTGCATCGGTTCAGTCGCTGAGCTCGGTCTCACCGTGAACGATGACCTGCACCGACCCTATATCGATCGGGTGACGCTGCCCTGCGAGAAGTGCGATGGGACTATGCGTCGCGTCCCCGACTTGATCGATGTTTGGTTCGACTCCGGGTCCATGCCGATGGCCCAATATCACTACCCATTTGAGAATCAGGAACTCTTCAAAGAGCGCTTCCCTGCGGACTTCATCGCCGAGGGTCTCGACCAGACGCGCGGCTGGTTCTTCAGCCTGCTGGCCATCGGCACCATGCTGTTCGACCAACCGGCGTTCAAGAACGTGATCGTCAATGGAACGGTTCTGGACAAGCAAGGCCGAAAGATGAGCAAGTCACTCAAAAACTCGGTCGACCCCATGGAGGTGATGTCCAAGTTCGGCGCGGACGCTACCCGGTGGTATTTCTTCTCCGCGGTTGCGATCGGCAACGACTACCGTTTCGACCTTCCAGCGGTGCAAGATGTGATCCGCCGCTTCATGCTGATCCTTTGGAACACCTACGGATTCTTCGCTAATTACGCGCGGCTCGATGGCTTTGATCCCGACGCAGCGGCAGTCCCCATACGCGACCGGGCGCTGCTCGACCGGTGGCTGCTCGCCGAGCTGGCGGTGACGATTGCGGACGTTGAGAAGGCGATGGAGGCGTACGACCCACCGACCGCGGCTCGACGGTTGGAGGGATTCGTGCTCGACCTGTCCACCTGGTACGTTCGACGCTCGCGTCGCCGCTTCTGGAAATCGGAATCCGACGCTGACAAGCGAAGCGCCTACCAGACGCTCTACCAGGTGCTGGTCAGCCTGGCGCAGCTGCTGGCTCCCTTCATGCCGTTCGTTTCGGAGACGATCTATCAGAACCTGGCCGCGGGCAAAGGTGGCCAACCCGAGAGCGTCCACCTCAGCGACTGGCCAGTACCTGCGGCGGACTGGCGTGACGACGAACTGCGCAAACAGATGTCCGTCGTGCGACGGCTGGTCGCGACCGGCCTGGCCGCACGTAATACCGCGGGCATCAAGGTGCGCCAGCCGTTGCTCGCCGTGACCATCGCCGAAAAGCAACTCAACCCCGAGCTCGAAAGCATCCTGCTCGAGGAGTTGAACATCAAGGCTGCGCGATACCAGGGTGAGGGTGGCAGCCTGACGCTCGATACCGAGATCAGTCCCGAGCTGAAGCTCGAGGGCCTCGCCCGCGACCTGGTCCGCAAAATCCAGGAGCTGCGCAAGCAGTCCGGCTTCGCGGTGGAGGACCGGATCCGCCTCTACTACGAGGGTGACGGAATCCTTGCCGAGGCGCTCGAGCGGTGGCGCGACTATATCGCCACCGAAACGCTGGCGGTGGCGATCGCGCGCGGTGTGGCACCGAACGGGGCCTCCGTCGAAACGCTTCAGATCGAGGGGCACAGCCTCAGAGTGAGCGTCGTTCGGGTGGCCTCGCACTGAGCCGGCTCCGCAGCTATGGGCTGCTGGCGGTGGTCGCGGCCATCGTCGTGATTGTCGACCGCATCACGAAGATTTACGTGGAGCGTCACTTCGGCGTTCCTTACGGTCCGCGCCAGGTCCTCGACCACGTGCTGTATCTCACGGTGACCCGTAATGCAGGGGCGGCTTTCGGCCTCTTTCAGAACTTCACCCTTGGCTTCCTGCTGATTTCGGCGGTTGTCATGGTTGCCATCCTTTTCTATTACGGCCGGCTACCCACCCGCGACTGGCCGGCCCGGCTCGGCCTGGCGCTCGTCTTTGGCGGCGCCATCGCCAACGCCTACGATCGGGGGGTCAAGGGTTCGGTCGTCGATTTCATCCAGGTACCGCACTGGCCGATCTTCAACGTGGCGGACTCGGCGATCACCGTGGGGGTGGCCGTGCTCCTGGTCGGCACCGTCTGGCGGAGCGGCCGATCGCGGCGGGCTTGAGCGAGGCGGCCCAGCACACCGTCACGGCCGACGCCCCTCGCCTCGATCAGTACCTGGCCGGGCTGCTTTCCGGGCAGAGCCGAAGCCAGGTGCATCGGCTGATCGTCGACGGGCACGTCCGCCTCAACGATGCGCCGGCGCGCGCGGCAACCAGGCTCCACGCGGGCGATCGCCTCAGCTGGGAGGTGCCGGCCACCGCGCCCAGCCGGCTCGAGGCCGAATCGATGGATCTTCGCGTCGTGTACGAGGACGAGGACCTGGTCGTGATCGACAAACCCGCGGGACTGGTGGTCCACCCTGGACCCGGCCATTCGACCGGCACGTTGGTCCATGGGTTGCTCGGCCGCGGGCCGGGCTGGTCAACGATCGGCGGCGTGGAGCGCCCGGGCATCGTGCACCGGCTCGACCGGGATACCTCCGGTCTGATCGTGGTGGCGCGGAATGACCAGGCGCACCGCGAGCTGGCGCGCCAGCTCCAGGAGCGCATCATGACCCGTCGCTATCGCGCGATCGTGGTGGGCGAGGTCGCCGACCAGGCGGCTCGGATCGAAGCCGCCATCGCCCGCGATCCCAAGAACCGGCAGCGGATGGCGGTGGTGGCCGGCGGACGCGAGGCCATCACCGAGTTCCGGCGACTCGCGGTGGCGGACGGTCACTCGCTGCTGGCGGTGACGCTGGGCACCGGCCGCACCCACCAGATCCGCGTCCACCTCGCCTATATCCATCACCCGGTTCTGGGCGATCCGGTCTACGGCCGCCGTTCGCCACTGATCGCCCGACCAGCCCTCCATGCCGAAGCGCTCACGCTCCGGCACCCCCGAACCGGCAAGGTGATGACCTGGGAAAGTCAACCGCCGGACGATTTCGAATTGGCGTGGAATTCGCTGTCCCAACGTAAAATGCGGTGATCAGATGACCCAGCCCAAGCAGGGGCTCTTGATCGTGATCTCCGGTCCAAGCGGAGTGGGGAAGGATACGGTTTTGCGGCGCCTGTTCGAGCTGGCGCCCCAGCTGAAGTACTCGGTGTCGTACACGACGCGGGCGCCGCGACCGGGAGAGGTCGACGGCCATAGCTACACCTTCGTCACCCAGCCCGAGTTCCTTCGCTTGATCGAGCAGAAGGAGTTCCTGGAGTGGGCCAGGGTCTACGACGAGTACTACGGTACCTCCCGCCGCCGCGTTGAGGAGGCGCTCGACCGGGGCGAGGACATCATTCTGAAGATCGACGTCCACGGGGCCACCTTCGTCCGCAAACGCAAACCTGACGGGCTGTTCATCTTCATCACCCCGCCGTCGACGGAAGAGCTGTTGACCCGCCTGACCGGCCGCAAGACCGAGTCGCCGGAGGCGTTGGCCGTTCGTCAACGCGAGGCGCTGATCGAGCTCGGCCTGGCGAAAGACTATGAGCATGTGGTGTGTAACCGCGACGTCGATGAGACGGCGCGCGAGATTCTGGCCATGATCGCCGCGGAGCACGCCCGCCGGCAAGCGCCGGTATGAGCGAGGGCCGGCTCAAAGGCCGCCGCGTTGCGCTTGCGGTCAGCGGCGGCATCGCCGCCTACAAGGCGATCGAGTGTCTGCGCTTACTGACCGAAGCCGATGCCGAGGTGCGGGTCCTGATGACGCCGGAGGCGACGCGCTTTGTGACGCCGCTGACCTTTGAGGCGCTGTCCGGCCACCCGGTCGCCGCCGACTGGCTGGCGGCCACAGGGGGTGGGGAAACCCACATCAAGCTGGCGGAATGGGCGGAGGTCATCGGGGTGGTTCCGGCCACCGCCAACACCATCGCCAAGCTGGCGCTCGGCATCGCCGACGAGATCGTGTCGGGCACCGTGCTGGCGAGCCGCGCGCCGCTTTTGATCGCCCCGGCGATGAACGACCTGATGTTCACTCACCAGCAGACGCAGGATCACCTGGCGGCGCTTCGGTCGCGCCATGTCGTGGTCGTCGAGCCGGCGAGCGGCCGGCTGGCCTCGGGGAAGGTCGGCGTGGGCCGGCTGGCCGCGCCCGAGCGGATCGTCGCCGTCCTCGAGGCGGTGCTCGTCCAGCGCCACAACCTCGACGGGGTTCGTGTGGTCGTCAGCGCCGGCGGGACCCGGGAAGCGGTCGACCCGGTGCGCTACCTCGGCAACTTTTCCAGCGGCAAGATGGGGCGTGCCCTGGCGGAGGTGGCGGCGGCCCGCGGCGCGGCGGTCACCCTGGTCACGACCGTGGCGACGAACCCGGAGGGGATCGACGAGGTCGCGGTTGGCAGCGCCAAGGAGATGCTGGCGGCGCTCGAGCGGGCCTCCAACGGGGCGGACATCCTGGTAATGGCCGCGGCGGTCGCGGACTACGCGCCGGACACGGTCGCACCGTCGAAGCTCCGGCGTACGGACAAGCCAATGGACCTCCACCTGCGGCCGAATGTCGACATCCTGAAATCACTGGGCCGCCGGCCCGGACTGTTCCGGGTGGGCTTCGCGGCGGAAACGGAGGACCTTCGATCGCAGGCGCAGCAGAAATTGGGTACGAAAGACCTGGACATGATCGTTGCCAACCAGGTCGGGGTCGATGGCCAGGGTCTGGCCAGTGATTTCAACGCCGTCACCATTGTGGCGGCTTCGGGTGTCGTGGCCGAGGTCCCGCGGCTGCCGAAATGGGAGGTCGCCGGACGGATCTGGGATGCCATTGACGCCTGTCGCAACCGCGGTAGCTGAGACCGCGGTCCGCCAGGTCGCGCAGGTCGCGGTCGATGCACGCGTCGGCAGCCACAGCGGCCTGTTCGACTATGCCGTCCCTCACGAGCTAATCGGGCTGATCGAGGTCGGCCACCGCGTGCGGGTCCCCTTCGGCAAGCGATCCGTGACCGGATTCGTGTATGCCCTGGACCAGGCGCCGGCGGTGCTGGAGCTGAAACCGATCGAGGCGATGATCGATGCCGAGCCGGTGCTCCCCGCCGCCCTCGTGGAGCTGGCCGGCTTCGTCGCGTCGCATTACCTCGTGCCGCTCGACGAGGTGATTCGTGCGGTCGTGCCGCCCCGAGTCCGCGCCGTGGTGCGCCGGACGGTCAAGCGCCGTCGCCAAAGCCGGATTCTCCAGAAGGCGAATGCGGTGACGGTGTCCGCGACCATCCAGCTCGAGCCGGCGCAGTTGGCGGCGCGCGAGCGGATCAGTGTCGCCATCGCCCGGCAGGAGTCGGAGGTGTTCCTCTTGCACGGCGTCACCGGGAGCGGCAAGACGGAGGTCTACCTGGCGCTGCTCGACGAAGTGCTCGCGGCCGGTGGGCAGGCCCTGGTGCTGGTGCCCGAGATCGCGCTCACGCCGCAGACCGTCGGCCGGTTCGCCGCGCGTTTCCCGGGACGGCTAGCCGTCTTGCATAGCGGCTTGACCGAGGCGGAGCGGGCCGCGGAGTGGTGGCGCATCCGGCGGGGCGAAGCGGACATCGTGATCGGGCCGCGCGCCGCGGTGTTTGCGCCGCTGCCGCGCTTGCGATTGATCCTGATCGATGAGGAAGAGTCGTCGGCTTTTAAACAAGAGCGGATGCCGCGCTACCATGCGCCGACGGTCGCGCGCTGGCTGGCGCGGCGAACGCGGTCGGTGCTGGTGCTCGGCAGTGCCACCCCCAGTGTCGCGACCTACAACGCCGCGCTCTCGGGCCGGGAGCATTTGCTGGAGTTGCCGCACCGCGCGCAGGGGCGCGCCCTGCCGCCGGTCACCATCGTTGACCTGCGGGCGGAACTTGCCGCCCAGCAGTTCTCCCCGCTGAGCCGCGAGCTGCAGGCCGCCATTGGCGGCTCGCTGCAACGGCAGGAGCAGTCGATTCTGTTTCTCAACCGGCGAGGCCTGGCGACCTTCGTGCTCTGCCGCGATTGCGGCGCCGTGCGTGAGTGTCCGCACTGCAGCGTGGCCCTCGTCTACCACGCCAGCCTGAACCGGCTGCAGTGTCATTACTGCGGCAGCCAGGAGCCCATGCCGCGGCGCTGTCCCGCATGCGGAAGCCGCTACATCAAGAGTTTCGGCATCGGCACCGAGCGCATCGAGCACGAGGTCCGGACGCTGTTTCCGGCGGCCCGGGTGCTGCGGCTGGACCGCGATGTGATGAAAACGGCCGATGCCGCGGACCTGGTGTTCGACCGGATGGTGTCCGGAGAGGCTGACGTCCTCGTCGGTACCCAGGTGGTGGCGAAGGGCCTCGACCTTCCGCGCGTCACAACCGTTGGCGTGGTCAATGCCGACACCGGCCTTCATTTCCCGGACTACCGCTCCTCCGAGCGCACCTTCAGCCTGCTGACCCAGGTCGCCGGCCGGGCGGGCAGGGGCACGGGCGCGTCGCAGGTGTTCATCCAGACCTACACGCCCGAGCATCCGGCCATTCGCCACGCCCGCTACCACGACTATCGTGGCTTCTACCGCGAGGAGCTCGAGGTCCGGCGTGCCTATCGATTTCCGCCCTTCGGCGAGCTGATCGTGGCCACCTACGGGCATCGCGACGAGGCTCGTGCGCAGCTCGAGGCGAAGACGGCCGCCGAACACCTGCGTGCTACAATCGCGCTGCTCAATTTGGGCGACATCGAGGTGCTCGGACCATCTCCCGCGTTCGTGTATCGCCTCAAGGACGAATTCCGTTTCGAGGTGACCCTCAAAGGGAACGATCTGCACCGCGCGGCAGACGGCTTACCGCGCGGCCGGGGCTGGAGCCTCGACGTCGACCCGATGTAAGTTACTCACCATGGCTG
>Ga0137415_10006270_pt1 | contig 11771 bp, 6 predicted proteins | sample CZODoug3_1_1_16f_FD_183082 | JGI IMG/M metagenome (GOLD analysis project Ga0137415, IMG submission 183082) | Vadose zone soil fungal communities from Angelo Coast Range Reserve, California, USA - CZODoug3_1_1_16fungal (Hybrid Assembly) | ecosystem: Environmental > Terrestrial > Soil > Vadose...
AAATTCAGAATTCCCCCCAATGTGCCGACGCTTTCTCGTGGAGCAATCAGCGAGGGGATCGACCATCCTACCGGCGACGCGGCGGACAATCCGCCGATAGACATGCTTATCCAGAAAAGGGCGGTGGCGGGACTGTGCGCGTGCGCCGTGCCGAGAATTCCCAGGCCGAAAGCCGTTCCACCGATGAGCACGACTTGACGAACACGGACGGGGTTCCAACCGCGCTGTATCAATGCATCCACGAGCCAGCCACCAATGACCAGGTCAGTGAACGTGGCGAACAGCCAAGGCACACTGGTATAGAGCGCCGAATGAAGCAAGTCTACGTGGAGGGTGGTGGAAAGATAAGACGGCAGCCAGGTCAAGAGCAGATAGAAAGTGTAGTTGTAGGACGCGAAACCCAGGGCCAAGCCGCACACTCTACGTTGCCGGATCAAGTAAACGAGTGGGGCCCCTTTGGCGGCTCTGGCGCGATCCTCCGGCTGCGCTCCACCCCGCGCGATGAACTCGCGCTCCGCTACTGTCAGTAATTTATCCTCGCTCGGATTCCGATAGAAGGCGTAGAACAGCGCGAAGTACAGAAGACTGATGAAGCCCGTCGCCGCAAAATTCCAGCGCCAGCCGAAATAAAGTAATAAGAGACCCAGTAACGGTATTCCAATCGCCGAAGAAAATTTCGCCGCGGCGTCAAACATGGCGGTGGCCAGGCTGCGTTCGTCCTTGGGAAACCAGTAGCCAATGGCTTTCGCATTGGCCGGAAATGTGGGAGCCTCACCGATCCCCAGGAGGAATCGCGCCCCAAACAAACCTCCCAGGCCCGTGGAGATGGCCGCAGCGAAGGAAGCGACACTCCAAATCATCGTGCTAATGATGCCTACCCGGCGGACGCCAAAGCGATCCAGCAGCAGCCCGGAAGGCAGTTGAAGCAATGCGTAGGGCCAGTTGTAAGCGCTTGACAGATAACCGAACATCACCGCGGAAATTCCAAACGAAGCTTGCAGCGCGTCCCGGGAAACGGAAAGATTCACTCGATCGAAATAATTCACGAGTACGCCGAAACCGAGGAGCAAAGCAATGCCCCACCGTCTCTTCGGCACGGAGGGAGCCTGCAGACGTGCTGGTCGCTTCAAAAGATCATCCTTTTCTTTCGCCATGCCGGGCGAAATATAGTGGAGAACCGCATATGGAAACAAGGGGCACAATGGAAGTTTGGAGAAAAAGGCGGTAAGGCGCCGATCTCTGGAGGCGAACCAGAGTTTTATTTTCTTCAGTGCCCCCTAAAGACGTGCTGCATTTCATCGCCTACGTGCCGAACTCGGCGCATCTTCAGCGTCCCCGGCATCTAGAGAACTGCAAGCCAGGCTGATGACATCAAGGCAAGCATTGCCGGGGAATGCGCATCGGCCAGGCGCCGGCAGCGCGACAGTTTTAGTCTGGCTAAACCACTCCTTTAAATTTTCGGGATTGACATCTTTGTGATACTGCTCCTAATGTCCCCTCACTGGACCTATTCAAGTAATAGATAGCGAATATCAAGCAATGTAATGGTGTAAAGCGAGTTCTGCGTCTCGTTCGCTTCATGGCGCGAAAGGCGTAGCCGTGTGGTCGAGACAACCGGTACGCCCCGCGAAAAGGAAAAACAGAAATGAAGAAGAATGTTCTCATTACTTTATTGGCTCTTCTGTTCGCTCCTCTGTTTTCGCACGGGCAAGGCTTGGGGAGTATCGTCGGCAGAGTTACGGATCCCGCTGGAGCCGCGGTCGCGGGTGCGCAAGTTACGGCGACACAAGAAGGCACGGGTTTTTCTCGCAGCGCCACGACCGATACCGAGGGGCTCTATGTCATTCCCTCGCTTCAACCGGCGATCTACAACCTGACCGTGGAGGCGAAGGGCTTCAGCACCTCGAAGGAAAGCGGGGTTACCCTGCTCGCGGATCAAACGCTCACGGTGAATGTGAGCGTGAAGTTGGGTGTGACGACCGAGGTCGTTACGGTGACGGGCAATGCTCTGCAAGTGGATACGGCGACATCTACGCTCAAGCAAGTTATCGAGCAGCAACGCATTTCCGAACTGCCGCTGAATGGCCGCAATGCGGCGCAACTCACCCTATTAGTGGCGGGGGCCGTCAACTCCCCCAACGGAGGCGCTGATCAGGGAGCGACGAAGACCTTCCCAGGCGCCGTGACGTATTCGGCTAATGGCGCGCGGCAGGACACCATCAGCTACCAACTCGATGGCGGTAACTACGTGGATGAATACACCAACGTCAATCAGCCATTTCCGTTCCCGGACGCGCTCCAGGAATTCAGCGTCCAGACGAGCAACTACAGCGCGGAATACGGAGAAAATGCCGGTGGTGTGGTGAATGTCATCACCAAGTCCGGCACCAACAGCTTCCACGGCGATGCTTTTGAGTTTGTACGCAATCCGGCTCTCAATGCTCAGAATTTCTTTGCGACTCCGACCACTCCCGATCAGATCAAGCGCAATCAGTACGGCGGCACTATCGGCGGGCCGGTTATTCACGACAAGACGTTTTTCTTTGGTGGGTACCAACGCACGGCGTTTCGCAATCTGCTCCTTGGAAGCTCGTCCGTTGTTGGTCAGACTGACATCACTAATTTCTTGGCGACCGGGGGCCCAGGCGGAACGCCGGGGAAAATTGATCCGGCCGTGGCGAACATGTTAGGCATCAATCCTACGACGGGCGCTTACTTGGGCGCTTCTGCGAAGTTCAGTTTGGCCGGTCCAATACTCACCGGCTCAAACCCGACCGTCCCGTTTTCAAAGCCTGATACTGAGAATTTTGACTCGGGAATCGGCCGCTTAGATCATTCCATTCGGAAGGACGACAAGCTCACTCTTCGCTACGAATTTGACCGCTTTACCAAGGCTCCGGTGTTCAACCCCCTCCTCCTCGCAGCCTACACCGATGCCACATTCTCAATCATTGCCCAAAATGCCCTGATTCATGAAACGCATATTTTTTCACCTCGTTTCATCAACGACTTCCGGATGAGTTATTCTCGTGAGGTATCCAATAGAGGGCCCGCTCCGAACGCTGTGGACGTGAGGGCCTTCGGCGTCGCACTCCCCTTCGAGCCCAAACCGAGCGCAATTCAGGGAATTGGCGTACAGAACGGTTTTACTTTCGGAGATAATCCCACAGGTCTATTCATCAGAAACAATTTCACCTATGCCGATGATCTGAGCTGGGAGAAAGGGAAGCACGACTTCCATTTTGGGGGCATGATTGAGTGGAGCCAAGTTGACCTCGTCAATCAGTTCAATCAGCCGGGCATATTCAACTTTTGTACGCAGGATACGTACCTCGGCCAGCCAACGGGATTACGCACGTATACCAATTTTCTCGGGGGGATTATTTGTGACGGCAATAGGACCGGCAACGGTTACGCGTTTCAGCAGGGAGCCGGGGAATTTAAGGCCAACCGCGATAAGTTTTCCGGACTATACATTCAGGACAACTTCCGGGTCAGCCGCCGCCTCACTCTGAACCTTGGTCTCCGATACGAGCCTGCTCTTCCTTGGAGCGACAACGGCAACCGTTGGGCGCAGGTCAATCTTGTGGCCATGGCAGCCAATCAAGTCTCCAGGGTCTATCCCAACGCCCCTCCAGGCATTTTCTTTTCTGGTCAGAACGGCATTCCCAGCGATCCCGGGATGCCCAAGAACGCCTTGAATTCCAACCTAAAGGGTTTTGCCCCACGCGTTGGCTTTGCCTACGATTTGTTCGGCGACGGCAGGACTAGTCTGCGTGGCGGTGCTGGAATCTTCTACGATTCGCGTGCCATGGGCATGTTGAGCAACCGCTACGTGGATGAGTGGCCGTTTAGCCCGCAGTTCATCCTCTCGACTGCCGGCAATAGCGCCCCGACCCCCGGTTCCACGGCTGGTTCATTCAGCGATCCGCTTTGCACCCAAGCCGCGACGCAGGCTGCCTTGAACTGCTCTGGCGCACAAGCGACTTCCTACCCAACGTTCCCTAGCCCTTTCCCTGCACCCACGAACTTCCCATACAGTCCGCCGTTCAATCAGATTGCGGTGACTTACGATCCAAGCGGCGTGTATCACGTCCCTACCGTCTTTGAGTGGAACTTGACGGTGGAGCGTCAATTGCCGGCGGGCTTTCTCGTACGCGCGGCCTACGTTGGGTCACGAAGCCTCCACATTCTGGAGACGCAGTATTACAACGCTGGCGTTCCCTGTAACGACCCTTCGTCTGCGGTGGCTTGCAACGGCAAGGCAAACGTCGGCCAGGCAAACCTCACGGTCTGTGAGGCCACCGGAGGCACTGTGGCATCCTGCCACGGCAACCCCAACACCAGCGGCGCACTGTTCAAGCCCAACACTTTCTCGACCACCGTCCAGGCTGATATTAACGACATTAATGCGAGCTACCACTCACTGCAAACCTCCGTCGAGAAGCGCATGTCCCACGGATTGACGATCCTCGCGAACTATACCTACGCGAAGAGCCTCGACGATCTCCCATTTGGAGAGGGAGTCTCAGGCTTCGACACGGGATACTCTGCCCTTCCGCTGAACAATCCAAACCGCCACCAATTTGATTACGGGCCGTCAAGTTTCGATCACACCCACGTATTCACCGGCTCTTACGTTTGGCAATCGCCCAGTCTGAAGAGTTCCGGGTCGCTGATTCATCATCTGTTTGGAGATTATGAACTAGGCGGAATCGTCTCGGCGGCCAGTGGTCGCCCGATCACGGTCTTGCAAGGAACGGAAATCTCAGGCACCGGGATAGGCAATGATCGCGGAACGTTAGTGGCTGGCATCAGCCCTTACAGCTCAAACACATGCGGTACCACTATACACTGCGTCAGCTGGCTCAATCGGGCCGCCTTTCAACCGACCACTATCACCACCGGCTGTACGCCTCCGGCTACAAGCTGCAACAACCCGGCGATTTTTGGCACGTTCGGCAATATCGGCAAGAATGTTCTCCGTTTGCCGCGCACCGCCAACTGGGATGTGCAGATCGCGAAGAATATCTCGATCTCTGAGCGCTGGAGAGTTCAGTTGCGGGCAGAATACTTCAATGTCCTAAACCACCCGACGTTCGCGCCTGAAAGCATCAGCACAGGCGCTGTAAATGGCACTGACCAGATCACCTCCTTCGACAAACTCAATAGCAGCTCCTTTGGCACCTTTAGGGCCGGACAGGCGGGGGATCCCCGCATCGCTCAATTGGCGGTGAAAGTCTTTTTCTAACCCCACACAACGAGGAAGGATCAGGGTGCCTTCTCGAGGAGGGCGCCCCGATTTTTGTTACTCCATGATCGAGCGGGGCTTAGTATCCTGCTTTTGATCGGAATACCCTGTCGAAGTTCTGAGGTGAGAAACTATGAACAGACTCAGCTTGCTGTCATTGGTTGCCATTCCTTTTCTGGTCGTGAGATCGGAGGAGCCAGTCCCGCAAGGCTTTGAGCATTGGTCACCTGCGGCCTCGCAGCGCGTCGCCCAGGCGCTCGCTACAGAAGCGGCGGCTGATCCTCATCACTTCGCTGTGAAGCAGCTTTCGGACTTTGCCAATGAAGCGTTTTTATTGGTTCACAGGGAGGCCGACGGTCAGGTCGAGTGGCACGAAACTCAAGTCGACGTATTTTTCGTACAATCGGGCTCCGCGACGCTCGTCGCAGGGGGCACGCTGCTAAACGGTGAAACTGTCGCGCCTCATGAGAAGCGCAACGGCACCATTCAAGGTGGCACCCGTCAGAAACTTTCGGCCGGAGATGTTGTCCGGATTCCTGCTCGCGTGCCACACCAGCTCGTGCTCGATGGCGCTCATGAGTTCACGTATCTTGTTATCAAGGTGAAAGGCTACTAGCGCAGACGGAGATTTGCGAGACCGGGCACCAGGTTCCATAACCCATGTCGCCCGTAGCACGGCGTCGAACTTCTTGACGCCGCGTGCTAGACTCCGCGTAAGCGGTTACGTACCGCAATTCTGCGAGGGAAAATGAACATTCGATGGCTTTTTTCAATTCTTGCGCTTCTTGCCGGTCTCCTTGTCGGTACTTCTCCGACCCTCCTTACTCCGGCCACGTCCGCACAAACATCCGCGTCTCTCGCACCGACTCCGCCGATGGGATGGAACAGTTGGAACAAGTTTGGATGCAACGTAAGCGACAAACTCATTCGCGAAATGGCCGACGCCGTGGTCAGCAGCGGCATGCAGGCGGCCGGCTACCAGTACGTGAACATCGACGACTGCTGGCAGGTGAGCCGCGACGCGTCGGGGACCATCGTCGCGGATCCCGCAAGATTTCCGTCGGGAATCAAGGCGCTCGCGGACTACGTGCACGGTAAAGGATTGAAGCTGGGAATTTATACAGACGCAGGCACCGGCACCTGCGAAAAACGGCCAGGCAGCTTGAATCACGAAGTTCAGGATGCCAAGACCTATGCCTCCTGGGGAATCGATTATGTAAAAATAGATTGGTGCAACGCCGAAGGGCTCGATCCGGAGGTGCAATACGCGAAACTCCGTGACGCGCTGGCGAATTCCGGTCGCCCCATCGTCTTCAGCATCTGCAACTGGGGAGTCAAGACGCCGTGGCGGTGGGGGCCCGCGACCGGCAACTTGTGGCGGACCACGGGAGACATTAACGATACCTACGAGCGCATGTCCCTGATCGGATTTGGACAGAACGGCCTGGAAAAGTTTGCGGGTCCGGGGCACTGGAACGACCCGGACATGCTGGAGGTCGGCAACGGCGGAATGAAACGCGACGAATATCGCACGCACATGGCGCTATGGGTGCTCCTTGCAGCTCCTTTGCTCGCGGGAAATGATCTGCGGAATATGTCGCCCGAAACAAAAGAGCTCCTCTTGAACTCCGAGGTCCTGGCAGTCGATCAGGACGCGAAGGGCGTACAAGGGCATCGTGTTTGGGAGGAAGGGCCTCTGGAAATCTGGGTGAAGCCGCTCGCCGACGGAGGGCACGCTGTGGGACTTTTCAATCGCAGTGAATCGGCCACTAAGATGACGCTCGACTTTAAATCCATCGGCGCGCCCGCCTCTGCGAAACTCCGCGATCTTCTGGATCACAAGGATCTCGGCACTGCGCAGAATTCCTACTCGGCCGAAGTGCCGAAGCACGGCGTAGTGCTGGTGAAAGTTTCCAAATAAGCCCGCTGCAGAAACACCCAAGCCGTGGGAGCCTTCTTTGAGTCTACTTAGGGCGTATCCTGTTTTGGCATTTTCTGTTCCTCAGGAGCCCGCGCCGGGGCCCACAGCCACCACAAAGTATGTCGCTGGCGTTGTGCCCACATTCTTGATTCCATGTTCGTCATTCGAATGCACGAATCCGACGGAGCCCGGCCCGAGACGGTAGCTCGTCCCATTGACCGTCAGCTCCACCGTTCCTTCTCGGATCAGCCACATTTCGGAATGCACGTGGTGGTGTGCCGGGTGGGGTGCTCCGCCCGGAGGCAGCGTTGTTTCGTGCACCTCCAACGACTCGCCGGTGGCCAGCTTGCCCTTCAGAACGTCTCGGATCTCCGCTTTGTTCGGCGTTCGAATCGGCAGCTTTTCGAACGGATACATTGCCGATGGCATGGATTCTTCCTGAGCGGCCATGCCCTCGGGCCGCATCACGGCGGGAAAGAGGGCCGCCGGAAGCAAGAGACACATCTCGCGTCGCGTTATGGACATGTACTTCTCCTTTTGCAATTCGCAAACACATCGTTCAGTGAATTCGACCAAGTGTCGTCGAGAAGCTCCTCGACATCCAGACAAAGAATCTTTAGCACGCTGTCATTTGTCAAGAGGCGCGTTTTGCGCCAAACTTTTTCCTTTTGCGTTGTAGGAATGGCATTGCTCGCCGCCGCTGCGGTTGCACGACTGCCAAAGGGACAGAAACCAGCATGAACACACTCCGGATTCTGCGGCTGGGGGCGGTGAAGGATGTAGCGCGTTTTCAAGATCACATTGATTCGCTCGGATTGACGATTCCGTGCGATAGCGAGCCGTTCAGTGGATCCGATTCACAGCTGCGATGGCCGCTCTCGCGTGGCGGAATCAAGATCGGCAACCGTATCGCCGTTCACCCCATGGAAGGATGGGATGGCACAGCGGATGGAAATCCAAGCGGGCATACGATCCATCGTTGGAAGAAATTTGGACGGAGCGGGGGAAAATTAATTTGGGGAGGGGAGGCGGTCGCGGTTTCGCACGAAGGGCGAGCGAATCCGAATCAGCTCGTGATTGCGCAGCACACGCGAGAGGGGCTGGCGGGATTGCGAAAGGTCCTGGTCGAAGAACACCGGCGAACGACGGGTTCAGACGAGGGGCTCTTCATCGGATTGCAGTTGACGCATTCCGGACGCTACTGCCGTCCGAATGCACATGACAGGCCTGAGCCGCGCATCCTTTATCATCACCCGATCTTGGATCGAAGACTGGGATTGCCTCACGACTATCCAATCCTGACCGACGGCGAAATCGGTGCGATCATTGAAGACTTTCATCGCGCGGCAAGAATGGCGCGTGAGTTGGGTTTCGACTTCGTGGACATCAAGCATTGCCACGGGTACCTGGGGCACGAATTTCTTAGTGCGCATACGCGAGAAGGGAAGTATGGCGGGAGTTTTGAGAACCGCACGCGATTTTTGCGGGAAGTGCTGCAGGGGATCCGCTCGGCGGCGCCGGGAATGCACATCGGCGTGCGGCTCTCTGCATTTGACACCGTGCCATTTCGTCCCGACCCGTCGCAATCGGCGAATGGAAAGTTGGGACCGGGAATTCCTGAATCGCATGACAACTTGATTCCGTATCGCTGGGGATTCAGCGTGAAGCAGAGCGACCCCACACAGATGGATTTGACCGAGACGATTCGGTTTTTGACTTTGCTCGAGGAGCTGGAGGTCCGGCTCGTAAACATCACAGCGGGGAGTCCCTACTACAATCCGCATATTCAACGGCCTGCGCTCTATCCGCCATCGGATGGGTATGAGCCTCCTGAAGATCCGCTGGTTGGCGTGGCGCTGCAGATGAAAATCACGCGTCAATTGAAGCAGCTCTTTCCGAATCTCATCATCGTGGGGACAGCTTACAGTTACTTGCAGGATTTTCTTCCGAACGTGGCGCAGCCTGCCGTGCGCGAAGGGTGGACGGATTTGGTTGGGCTCGGACGTATGGTATTGACATATCCCGAGATATTGTGGGATGCGGCGGCAGGAAATGAGATTCAGCACAAGCGAATTTGCAGAACGTTCAGCGATTGCACCACGGCGCCGCGAAAAGGATTGCCTTCGGGTTGCTATCCGCTGGACAGTTACTACAAGAATTCCGCACTAGCGGAGCAGTTGAAGATTGCGAAGGCGAAGCGATGAAAATAGGATCTATCGTTCAACGGCAACAACCCGGCCGCAAGGTACAGGGCATCGCGGCGGCGCTCTTGCCGTTTGAAGCGGACGGGCGAATCGCCGTCGAAGCTTTTCAGAATCATCTGCGAGCCACGCAGCACGCCGGATTGATGAATGCCGTGAATATGGATACCGGCTACGTCAACTATCTGAGCGAAACGGAAAAAGTTGACGTGCTGCGATGGACCCGGGAAGCATTGGGAAAAGATGCGCCATTTGTAGGCGGCGCCTACATCGAAGGCCAGCCCGGCGACATCGTTGAACTTTACCGGAAGCAGATGGACTTCATTGTGGGCCATGGTGGAATTCCGATCTTGTTCCAAACGAGCCGACTACACGGAAAATCTTCCGCCGAGAAGGCGACGACATATGAGGCAGTGTGCCGGGGATATCCGCATGTGCTGGCGTTCGAGCTGGGACCGATGTTCGCGCCGAACGGTGAGATTTTTGATGAAGAGACATTTCGGCGGTTGATGGACATTCCGGAGATCAAAGGAGTCAAACACTCTTCGCTCGATCGAATGATTGAGCTGGAGCGACTTGCGCTTCGAGACGCACACCGGCCGGATTTTCGCATCTACACAGGAAACGATCTGGGCATCAACATGATCGAGTACGGGTCGGACTATTTGCTGGGACTCGCCACGTTTGCGCCGGAGAAATTTGCGGAGCGCGACCGGTTGTGGGAAGTGGGTGACCCTGCGTATTACGCTCTTTCGGATGCGTTGCAGTATCTGGGCAATGTGGCGTTTCGAGAACCGGTTCCCGCTTACAAACATTCCGCCGCGGTGTTTCTGCATCTCGTGGGGAGAATCCCTTCCGATCTGACGCATCCGAAGAATCCGAAGCGCCTGGCGTGGGAAGCAGAAATTCTTCAGGATTGCGCGCGGCGGCTGGGTTATTCAAAGATTGGGAATTTGTGACAAGACGGTTATTGGTCCTCAGTTGCCTGTCTTCAGTCGGAGAAGAAACAAGCATGGAAGTCTAATGGCTTCTCTCGATGCTCCTCAGGAGAGCAAGTCGTGCCTTGCCGCGCTTCGTCAGGGTAAGGGAGAGGTTCCTCGATCGCGGTGCTCCCTCTGGAGTAGGACTAGATGCAGTGATTCTATATCAACCATAACTGCCTCTCCCCCTATTTGTTATAAATGTTGCATCTAAAGAATTTAGTAATTTTGTAAGTCTTTTGGAATCAACACTTGTGGGGCCTCACTAAGTGTTGATTTTAAAGGGGTTTAGGTTGCACCAAAACTGCGTAAAGGGAACAGTTGGTCTTGCCGTGGATCCCGAAGGGGATAGTCCCCCTATGTTCTCGCAAAGAGTGCCGAATCCCATGAGGACCCGAATGTCGATGACCCAGTTGTCCTGAAACCCTGCTAACAGGCACCTGCTAGCCCTTCCCACCATTGCTCCGTAGAACGCATCCAAGACCTAGGGCCTATGCACAATTTTACTCGTCGAGAACTACTGAAACTCGGTGCGACAACAGCCGTTGCAGAACTGGCGTCTTTGGGTTTGCACGGATGCGGCGGTGGTTCTGTCACTCCACCGCCGATTCCTGGCACTTGCTCCAAAATAACCGACATCGAACATGTGGTGATCCTGATTCAGGAGAACCGGTCTTTCGATCACTACTTTGGAAGCTACCGTGGCACCCGTGGATTTTCCGATCAAAGCATGGCGTTCCAGCAGCCCGATCCAGCGAACACAACGATCTCCCCCGTGGGGACACTCTTGCCATTCCACCTGGACACCTCCACGACGAATGCAGCATGCACGCACGACATCACCCACGACTGGGTGCCGCAGCATCAAAGCTGGCACGACGGTGCAATGGACGGTTTTGTGAGCTCGCGTCTTGCGATTAATTCCAACGACGCGGTATTGAGCATGGGCTACTACACTCGCGCAGACATTCCCTACTATTACGCTCTGGCCGATGGTTTCACGATTTGCGACAACTTTTTTTGCTCGGTGATGGGCCCGACCGACCCGAACCGCCTCTATACGATGGCGGCATCCCTGGACCCAGATGGAAAAAACGGCGGCCCGATTCTGCAGACCATCGTCGCAAACCGCACAGCCTTTAACGGCCGTCTGACCTATACGACGATGCCCGAGCAGCTTCAGGCCCGGGGAATTTCCTGGAAGGTTTACTCATCGCCTGATGAGACTGCAACTGTTCTCGGCGGGATTCTCTCGGACAATGTTCTTTCCTACTTCAAGAATTTTCAGGATCCTACCTCGGTGCTGTATCAGAATGCATTCGGACCTCAGTTTCCCGCTGGCTTCCTGGCCGATGTGGCGTCTGGGAATTTGCCACAAGTCTCCTGGCTGGTGGGGTCGATCCTGACCTCGGACCACC
>Ga0137415_10006271_pt1 | contig 11771 bp, 16 predicted proteins | sample CZODoug3_1_1_16f_FD_183082 | JGI IMG/M metagenome (GOLD analysis project Ga0137415, IMG submission 183082) | Vadose zone soil fungal communities from Angelo Coast Range Reserve, California, USA - CZODoug3_1_1_16fungal (Hybrid Assembly) | ecosystem: Environmental > Terrestrial > Soil > Vadose...
CTACGAAGGTCAGGGTTGCATCGAGTGCGCGGGCACCGGGTTCCATGGCCGAACGGCAATCCATGAACTTCTGGATCTGAGCGACCGCATCCGCGAGATGATTCTGGCCAAAAAACCCACTTCGGAGATCCGCCGCGCCGCCCGCGAGGAGGGCATGCGCTTCCTGCGCGAGTCGGCTCTCGACAAGGTCAGACTGGGAATGACCACGCTGAAGGAAATCAACAAGGTCACGTTCATCGAGAACATGCGGTAGATCAGTTGTCGGTCATCAGTTGTCAGTCGGCGGCCGTCAGAAAAGGTCTTCGAGCAAACCCAGCCCTGGCTTGCTGCACGACTGAAGACCGACGAGCGACGACTGATGACGGATTGCCGTGCCCTTCCGGCTATTGCAATTTGTCCCTCGACCGCGCTTTACTTGTAGGATAGCCCCAACTTATGAGTCGTGTTTCTCATTCCGGATCCAGGCCGAAACTGGCTTGCGAGATTTCCGCTGACCGCGTGCTCGCCGGCCGCGTTTCGGAGAACGGCGGGCATACGCTGGAAGCGTGCGCTTCGAACGAACTCTCCCCGGGCAGCGTGGTCCCCGATCTGATCGAGACCAACCTGCGCCAGCCGGACGGGGTGTACGAGACGCTGCGCGACACACTGGGCAGCTTGGGAGGGCGTTCGCGGGATGTGATTGCGGTGCTGCCTGATGCCGCCGTCCGAGTGGTGCTGCTCGACTTCGAAACTCTGCCCGCCAAGCGGGAGGAAGCCGAGAGCGTGGTCCGCTTCCGGCTGAAGAAATCCTTGCCTTTTGACGTGGAAAAAGCCAAGGTTTCTTATCACGTGCAACCTTCAAACGGCGGCGTTCGCGTGATTGCGGCGGTGGCATTGCTCAACGTGATCGAAGACTACGAAGCCGCGTTTCGCCAGGCAGGGTACGAGCCGGGAGTGGTCATGCCCTCCATGTTGGCGGCGCTGGGAGCGGCCAACGCGCCGCAGCCTTCGTTGGTAATCAAAGTAGACGCACGCACCACCAGCATTGCCATTCTCGATGGCCAGCAACTGCTGTTGTTTCGCACCTTGGAGAATACGCGAGGCGTGACTATCACCGGCGAACAACTCGCGGAAGAAGTCTACCCTTCCGTGGTATTTTTTCAAGACACCTATCACTTGAACATTGGCCAGATTTTTGTGGCTGGGCTGCCGGAATCGGGCGGCGCCGCGCCCGCGCTGCGCGCGCAGACCGGCGCCCACGTCAGTGATCTGGTAGCCGCGTCACAACTGGGCGGGAGCGTAGGGACGATTCCGAAATGGAGAATGGCCGGGGTGGTGGGAGCCCTGCTTTCCTGACTATGCTGGTGGACATCAATCTCGCGACCCGGCCGTATGAAGACTCCGGCCCCTTGTGGCTGCGTTGGGGCGGAGCCCTGGCGGTGCTGGGCCTGTTCACCTTGGTTCTTCTCTACAGCGTGCTGGCGGGTTGGGCGGCGGCGCGGAAGGACCGCAGCCTGATCGCGCAGCGGGAGCAGCAGATTGCCGCCCGCGATCAGGAAAAGGCCAAAGCGGAGGCGATTCTCAATCTGCCGGAAAACCGGAGTACGCGCGACCGTTCTCAGTTTCTCAACGATCTGTTCCGACGCAAGGCATTCTCCTGGACCAAGGTGTTCGAGGATCTGGAGCGGGTTATGCCGGCCCGGCTGCACCTGGTATCGATCCAGCCGGGGACAGCTGCCGACAACCAATTGGAGTTTAAGCTAGTGGTCGCCGGAGAGTCGCGGGAACGCGCCCTCGAACTGGTGCGCAAGATGGAAAGTTCGCAGCGCTTCCAGCAGACTCAAATCCAGCAGGAGTCGAGCCAGGCCGGACAGACGCCGGGCGACAATGTGCAATTTGATATTAGCGCCGTATACGTGCCCGAACTGGCGAGCGCGGGAACAAGGAGCGCTCAGTAATGGCAGACAATCGGGAAGCCCGCAGGAAGGTGAAGATTGCGATCGCGGTCCTGTTGGCGGTAGACATCGTAGCGGCGGTGGTGTTGTTTTCTCCGCTGGTAGGATCGGAACGGTCGCGCCGCGAACAACTCGACCAGTTGTGGAGAGAGTTGCAGCAGAAGACGCGCGCGGCGGAGCCGCTGAGAGACGTCAACGGGAAGATCATAACGGCACGCCAGCAGATCGACGATTTCTACAAGAACCGGCTACCGGCGCAGGATTCGGCGATTTACGAGGAACTGGGCAAGTTGGCGGGGCAAAGTGGAGTCCGTATCGGACAGATCCGCTCCAAGGCGAAGGATACCGAATCCGTGGGATTGCGGCCGGTGGAGATCAGCGCGGATTTTTCCGGTGGCTACCTGCAACTGGTGCGTTTTATCAACGCGCTCGAGCGCGACCCGCTTTTTTTCATCGTCGATAGCGTGCAACTGGGGGGCGAGCAGGGTGGCGTAGTCAAGCTGCAATTGAAGCTGGAAACTTATCAAAAGGCGAGTGTCTGAATGCAGTTGGGAGCGGAAAGCCGGAACAAAACGATTGCCGCGATCAGCCTCATGGTAGTGGCGCTGATATTGATCGCAGTGCATTTTCTCCCCGACTCCCCGGCGGCGGCCAAGTCTCCCGCCCCGGCGGTTGCTCCTCAGCCTGAGGTACGCCGGAACCTCACGGGAAAAAGCAGGGCCGGCAAAAAAGCAAGCGTGAGCACCGAGAGTTCGCTGGACCCGACCCTGCGTTACGACTGGCTGAAGGCCAGCGAGGACACCAAATATCAAGGCGCGGGCCGGAATATCTTCCGGGCTGAGGTTGAAATTCCGAAGCCGGTGGTGCCGGTACGCAAGCCAGATCCTGTCCCGCAAGGGCCACCGCCTCCGCCGCCCATTAATCTTAAGTTTTTCGGATTCGCCAACAAGCCGGGCGAGGCCAAAAAGATTTTTCTGTCGCAGGGAGAGGATGTCTTCATCGCCGGAGAAGGTGACATTATCGATCGCCGCTACAAGATTCTGCACATCACTCCGGTCTCGGTGGAAGTGGAAGATGTGCTGAACAACAATCGGCAGAGTATTCCCTTGACGCAGGGATAATGACGCTTGTTCGTCGTTGGTCCTTGGTCAAAGACCAATTTTTCACTGACCCAGGATGTTATGCAGCATGTCCGAAATATCATCGTGGTTCGCTCGCCTGCCCGCCGGTCGGAGCGAGGCTATATTCTTCTCATGCTGATGTTGTTTGTGGCGCTGCTGGCGATTGCCGCTGGCGGGCTGGCTCCCACCATTACATTTCAGGTTCGGCGGGATCGCGAAGAAGAGATGATCCATCGGGGAGTGCAATACTCGCGCGCCATTCGGCGCTATGTCAAGAAGACTGGACGCTATCCTTCGCGCCTCGAGGAACTGGAAAATACGAACAATATCCGCTTCCTGCGCAAACGCTACAAAGACCCCCTCACCAATAAGGAATTCAAGCTGCTTCATGTGGGCGAGGTGCAGCTCACAGGCGCGGCGGGCATAGCCGGAGCTGCCGCCCTTGGGGGGGGCGCGATACCTGGTGCGTCGGGGCTGGGCGCGACGGCGTTGGCGGCAGCGGCGCAAGGTGCATCGCCTCTGGGAGGCGCCCGGACCGGCTCGATGTTAGGAGGAAACCCAAATCAGGTGGCGCCCGGCGCGGCCTCGGCTGCGACCGGCACGGCAGACGACCCCGCCCCGGATGCGGGCCAGTCCAAAGCAGGCCCATCCAACAAGGACCAGTCTCCAACGGATCAGGGACAATCCGGCGCAGGGAGTGACAAGTTATCCAGCCAGGTTTTTGGCGGGGGACCGGTCGTGGGCGTGGCCAGCACCAGCAAAGCGCAGAGCATTCGCGAGTTCAATCACAAGAATCATTATGACAAGTGGCAGTTCATTTATGATCCGACGATGGATCGTGGAGGCTTGATCACCACCCCAGCGCAGCCAGCGTTGCAGGTGGCAGCTCCTCTGCAGCAGAATTCATCTTCATCCGGGCAAAATCCATCCGGGATGAGTTCTTTCGGGGGACTCCAGAGTCCGCCACCCGTCCAGCCGACCCAACAGCAGCAACAATAAAGAATGGTGTCCCCAGTTCGCCCACGACTGTCCCCGCGCGGTCCGTGGCGGCATCAGTTTTTTGCCGCCTGGCTCGAGCGTCCATGATCTCGAGCGTTGATGATTTGCTCCATTTCGATCACGCCGATCCATTGTCCGTTGCGGGCTTCGGTGTAGACCAGGGTTCCGCCCAGGATTTGAGCGGCGGCGGCGGGGGGTACATCGCGATGGTAGCCGAAAAAACGGGCCTTCCACGCTTGCCACAAGAGCCACGTTTCCAGTAGGGGATGGGCGGGCTCGTATTTGGTGGAGAACACGAGTGCGACTTCAAAGTCGGAACGGACGTCGGCTGCCGCCATGAGTTGTTCTGCGGCGAAATGTTCAATGCGGACCACTCGCATGGGGCGGGTCACGTAGCCTAGGTAGGGGCGGGTCAATTCGTCGCTGGCCGGCCAGGCAGTAAGGACGCGAGCCATGGGATAGCGCGCTTCCAGGAAATCTTCCGCATGCTGGTGAAGGCGGATGTAGTCCCGATAAGCGAGATTGTCTTCGGGCGCGAACCCATACGGCGGATTGACGAACCATCCAGCCACGAACATCAGAGCCACGATCGCTATCACGCCGCGCCACCAACGCACTCTCCGCCAGAGCGTGGAAACGGCGATGAGGATGACGAGAGGAACGACGGGCAGCATATAACGCGCCAACTCCGCTCCGCCCACGAGTGCCATCGCAAGCACATAGGTGACGATCACGGAAAGCACAGCAAACTGCGTGTTTAAGGCGATCCGCGGGCGCTCTCCGTTCTGGTCTTGGAGAGGAGGCAGCCACATGGCAAACAGCGCGGCCAGGGTCAGCACCAGCAAGTGGAGATAGCCGAAGGTTTGCCAGAGACGGATGAGTAGCGCGAGCACGATTCGCAAAGGATGAAGCGTGCCTTGGACGTTGTAGCGGAAAAATTCCGGATTGCCGAAAACGAGACCGGTTCGCAAATAGTGGTAGACGTACCACCCGGTGAGAAACAAAAGCGGCAACAGAAGCCAGAGCGAATTCTGAACTCTGCCCTGGAGGACCAGACCTCGAGGGCCACCTTGTAGTTTGCTCCGATCCCGGATGCGAAACAGCGGGGAGAGAAGTTCCCACGCAAACAGCGCCAGCGGCGCGAGGATCGCAGTCTCTTTGGCCAGAGCCGCGAGTGAGAACCACAGCGCAGCCTGCCAAGCCCTGCCCCTCACATAGCCGTAGAGGCCCCAGAACGTGAGTCCGGCGGCGGCCAGGTCGAGATGGGTGAGAGAGCTCTGAGCGAAGAAGACGGGATAGAGCGCGGTGCAGAGCGTGGCCCCGACTGCAACTTCCGTGCTTGCGACCGCCTCGGCCAAGCGAAATAATCCCAGCAGCGAAAACGATGCGGCCAGGAGCATGGCAGTACGGGTCACCACCGGCACGTAGCCGGCAATTTTCCACCACAGCGCGAGATAAGCCATCACCAGCGGCGGATGAGCGTTGGATGGAGTGGAGTGAGGAATCAGGCTTCCGCTCAACAGCAGATCGCGCGCGGCTGGCACGTAGTAACCGGCCTCGTCCCAGAAATAGGGCAAGCGCAGCAAGGGAGCGTGCAGCGCCAGCAGCGCCACAAACGTGAGAGCAAATACCAGCGCTGGATGGGAGCCGCGCGAGGGGTGGCGAACAGTTCTCAATGCGATCGAAGATACTTGACGGCCGGTCAGTGCACCGGGCCGGGGGCCATCATACGCGGATCGAGCTTGATTTCGCCGAATGTGCTTTCATACCCAGCTACATTCTGCTGCAGGATGGCCGACAGCGCTTTGGCCTGTTGCGGGCTCAAATAGATACCCTCGAAATTGCTGACTTCCACCTGGGTTTCGCTTTGCTGCTGCAACGTACCGAATACCAGGAAGAAATCCCAGACGTTGACCCGCACCTGCACGCTGTTGGCGTAGTGCTCGCGATACTCGCTGGTATTGGTCAGTTTGATGTTGGGCTGCGTTGGATTCGACATAGGAAGCTCAGTGTAGCGGGATTGTGGTGGGAAAAGAAAGCCGGATGTTCCGTGTGGACACGACACTCGACTCGGCACATGTAGGGGCGGACGCCCTCGCCCGCCCAGGGGAGCGAAGCTCCGCAGCTTCCAGGCGAGCGGCGCTCGCCCACCCGGACGAGGTCCGGGTCTAGGTGGTCGGTGGTAGCGCCTGCTCTAACGCGGCCGAACACGTAGGAATACGATCGCGCCGACGGGATGTGTGCCGTAGATTGGCTTCAAGTTGTCGCACACGCCGTACCAGGTGAATTGACCTCCGAACGCCGTCGACAGGTGAGGAATGTGCCCCACTTCACGCTCGTAGCCCGCCGTGTAGGCCTGGACCCGGGCGAAGTAGCGTTCGCTGAAGCCAGGTGGTTCCGGGCTTTCGCCGAGAAGAAGCTGGTTGGTGCGGTCCAGATTTTCGATCCGCATCCAGGCATAGTTGCGTTCGAGAAATCGCAAGGTGGATTCGGCCAGATAACTATTGCCCACGTTCCCGCCCGAGATGTCCTGATTTCGTCCCCAGAGCAGGAGCGAGGCCCAGTTGCCCTTTCGCAGCGGGAGGTTGTATTGCAGCGACGCAGTCATGCGACGGACGTCTGCGGTGGGGGCGAGCGCCTCCGGGCTGTGAAGCTGCGCAATCGAATACTGCACGGTCCAGTTCTGGCCGGGATTGAGGTTGACGCGGGCGGACCAGGAGTCGATTTTTCCGGAGTTGATGTTCCAGCGGAATTCGTCGGGCTCGCGTCCGTGAAAGCCGGAAGCTTCCAGCCGCAGGTTGCGATGCGTGATTCCGAGCGTAACCACGTCCGCCGCAATGTGGGTCGAGTCCTGGAAGTGATGTCCGAGTGGCGCGATGGGATCCTCCGACGCCGACGCCCGGTGAGGATAGGCGACCGGACCCATCGCTGGATCGCCCATGGGAGCGGCGTAGAAAGACAAGAGAGTGCGATCCGCCAGCTTGTAATCGTACAAAGAGGCAAGCTCCATGAAGAAATCGTGTGGGTGCTGGCCGTCCACGATGGCACGCCCGAAGGCGGTTTCGCCCTGCTGGAAAAGTTCCGGGTAGCGTCGGCTCGAAATCGTGGCCGGCTCGAAACTGAGCATGGCCCGGATGGTCAAAGTGCCATTGCCGAATTTTCGTTGTGCCATCGGCATCCACCAGTTGGTAGAGAACAATTTGTCGAAGCCGCGCGGCCCGGTTTGCTGAACGTCAACCAGGAAGGCTTCACCGTGGAACATCAGGGTCCAATTGGCCTTGGTGGCCATGAGCATGGAGACGGGAGTCGAGTTAGGCTCAGCGTCCGTACCCGAGGTGGCGTGCTGCAGCAGCGACTCAACCAGCGAATGAGATTGCATGTTCGACTGGTCGTGACTCATTCCGGCCATTCCAGGCATGGACTGGGATCCACTGGGCATATTCATCTTCATCTCGTGACCGCCATCCTGGCCTGAGGCTGGTGTGGTTGAAACCACCAATGACGTGCCCACGCAGGCAGCGGCTAACAACTTCACAAATATTCTTCGCACTAGTGATCTCCTCACACGTTCACGCAATTGCCCACAGTCGCGGCACCGCATCGGAAGGCGCTTGGGATTGCTGGCGCGACGCCCTGATGTGAAACCGAGGTTTTCCCAGCAGCCTGCCAAGGCTGTCAGGACAACGGTGGTGTGGGTCTACACGCGCAGAGGAATCAAATCGGGCGGGTCAGCGGACGAGGTCGTTCGATTTCTGAGACTTTGGATCTTGGTGCCCAGCACCAAAATATGGTCCCACTCGCCTGGTGCAGGAAGGTCAAAAGAATCCAGTTGCGAAGCGGGCGAGCTTTGCAGGATCGCGGCGTCGTGCCCGATCTGGCAACACCGGTAGCTCACGGGTTCAGGAAGCGGAGCCGTACCATCATGCTGGTGGCAGGCGGCGGGCCGCACATGTGCCACCATCATCACAGAGGCATCTTGTCCCGCCACCGGGAGCGTGGCTACCACGGTGACCAGCCAGATTGCCAGCCAGTTTGGGCTACGCCTGGGCATCGGCTTTATTTGATACGCCATCCAGTTTGAATGATACAAGCACAAGCGGCGTCTCAGTTAAAATAAGCGCAAGCTGGGATGGGGGAATTGGCAGACGCGTTGGACTTTGGAACCCAATCTGCACATGTTCACACAGCGCACCGCGAAGCACCAAACAGTATCAGCCAATGTTTACGCTGGTTTTTACAAGTCTGACCTTAGCACCGAGCGGGGTAGCCGCTTCAAACCCGTTGCCGATCGGCTTTCCAGTCTCGTCAAAGGCCGCGACGCTGTTGGGTTGGGTCCTGTATTCGCCGCGATGATGCGCATCCTTTTCGCTGTATTTGAGCAAGTCGCGGTGCATCTGCTTGACATGGTTTTCCGTCAGCGTGATCTCTTCCCAAGACTGGAATATCAGCTCCATGGTTTCGGCGTAGCCAGCCACTTCCTGGTCATCTCGTGTATGGAAATGGACAGCAGCTTTTCGACCTCTCTGTCGGAGAGTTTGCTGCCTTCAATGCGGGTGGATGCTCCGATGCTTTCAATGGTGGCTACCCTGCGTAGGGCAGATAGATGTTCGGAAGCCAAGATGCCTAAAGCCCGCCAAGCTCCTTTGAATTCATCGAGTTCAGCAATTGGACTGAGAATTCCTGGGTGATCTGGAGAGTGGCAGGCCGGATCATGACATCCAATCATGCACCCAATTACACCCAATTTTCTCAACACCCAATAACACGCCCATTTACACCCATTATTTAAAATAATCGCTGCACCAAGCGAACAAAAAACGAATCTGCTAGACTGCGATTTATGGCGCGACGGCCACGCGGTCCCGACGAGATTTTGACCCGGAAAGAACTGGCTGACCTCCAGCACCGGCTCTCGATGATGGGAACGACCGCCGTTCAGGATTTCTACCGAAGCGCCCACAACGTCTGCCGGATCGGGCCGGGACACTTTCCGAGTGCGAGAGCGATTCAGGAACTCGTGCAGGCGTGGAAGCAGATGCGGAAGTGGAGATGATTTGGCGCGCAATTTTGTGCCTTGAGCGACCTCACTGCCAATTTGGCATTCCGGCCTAACGTGAGCGATGCAATTCTGAGGCACGCCCATGAACCTGCTGTCACTTGCGCCATACGGGATCGCCAAATTCACTTACGTATTCGCTGTCAATGTGCTGGAATCGACTAAGGCAGATTGCTGGCTTGCAGCAACCAAAATAACAGGGAGCAACGGAAAGATTCGATTTTTTGAGCTGCAAGCCTTGCGTCTACAAGCCATATAGCGGGTACTACCGCTTGGCTTACGACAGCGAGCCTCGACGGGCACGCGACCTCCTGCGATTCGGCGGCCTGAAGGAGAACGCGCCTCGCAAAGGTTTTGTGGACCACACGGCGTATGACAAGCTCATGGGCCACCTCGAGGAATCGTGGCTGCGGAGCCTCTTGGCTACAGCTTATACATTTGGGTTTCGAGGTGGCGAGTTGCTTGAATTGCGAGTTGGCCTAGTAGACCTCATTCACTGCACCATCTGCCTCGACCCCGGCGCACCAGGAACGACGGCGGGCGAATCATCAAGATGACGCAAGAAGTGTTCGACCTTCTGTCCCAGTGTATTGTCGGAAAAAACAAAGACGATTACGTTTTCACCCGAGGCGGCGAAGCGGTCAAAGATTTTCGTGGCGCATGGTGGGCCTTGTGCGAAAGCTGGCCTTGGAAAATTCGTGAAGGATGAAGACGATAAGTTAAAATGGCAGGGCTTGCTGTTTCACGATCTGCGAAGGTCGGCGGTGCGAAACCTGGAAGGAACTAGGACAGTTCCAAGGGTTTGGCGCGATACCGTGTTCAGGGCCACACGGGGCAATCTTAAAGCCACCCTTCGGATGGGTGGTTGACGCGACGCGACGACCGGGAACATTGGCATGGCTGTATCAACGCGGCCTCACCTTCGATGAGGCGACCAAAACTCATGAGTTCATGTACATCAATTTTTGGCACAAGAAGGAACCAGCGAACGATGGTCAGGCTCTTTTCAAACATCAAGAGTCCCATTTGCACGAGTGGGAAAACCCAGTCAGCGAGATTGATTTTATCGACGGCATGCGCAGACCTGATGTTCCCACTGCTATTAGGATTGCACGGTCTAAGTACCACCCGGAATGGCAGAATATGCGGGCTTTGTGGATTTCGATGGCTTCATCTTCATGTGTGTCCTGTTTGCACCCGGCGCACTAGCCGCAAAACATCTAAGCAGGCTTTGGCTCGTGATCCGCAAGGTCCTTCCTTTGAAGGTCACTCACAAAGATTCGGCTGAACCGGGCAAGTGGTTTCAGAGCGACCTCGCAAGCTCAATCGACGTTTTGAGGAGATTTCGCAGGTTGTGGGTCGCTGCCATGCTGGACAAGCCGCTAACACATTGCACAGATCGCCAGATCGGAGAACTGATGAATTGCATCAAAGATCGATTGGATATTTTCGATCCGGAGATGGCGGTTTGCCATCACGCTAAACGCAGGCTGTTGCGTTCGGCCTGCGTGGGTGTCCAGAGCAAATCCACAGACAGAGAGGCAGGAGGCGAGTGATAACGAGAGTTTGGGAACGTCTTTATCTCGGTAGCCTGAAAGATGCGGCACGGCTTGCAGCCGAGAACCCGTTCGGCATCACCGCCGTCGTCTCTCTCTGCTCCCACAAGGTTCCGCACAAGGCAAGCGGGGTTAGCTACACTCGTGTCCCAATTGCCGACTCGCGTCCAATCTCGGCGAAACAGTTCGACGCCGTCATGGCAGCGATTGCGGAAGGCGTTCGAAACGGAAAACTGTTGATCCACTGTGTCGGCGGCATGAGTCGCTCACCAATTATGACGGCAGCGTGGCTGCACCGTTGTGGATGCCTCAATATCGTCGCGGCGCTGCTCGAAATAGCGGAGCGACGTTCGACCATCGACCCGTCACCCGTATTACTGCGAAGCGTGGCCGCGCACCTATGCCGATGAGGCGAGCCGTCCTATATTCGAGAGTTTCGAGACCCGACCAGAATCCGGAGATGCAGTTGCTCGACCTGCGCAGGAATTGTGGTTCCGGGGCCTCTTAGCGACCGCCTACACTTTTGGTTTCGCAGCGGAGAACTCCTTGACCTGCGAGTCGGCCAAATAGAACTCGCTCACCGCACCATCTGCCTGGACCCCGGTGACACCAAAAATGACGATGGGCGAATCATAAAGATGACGCAGGACGTCTTCGACCTCCTGTCTCAGTGTGTCGCCAGAAAGGGCAAAGACGATTATGTTTTTACCCGAGGTGGCGAAGGGGTCAAGGATTTTCGTGGCGCGTGGTGGGCGTTGTGCGAAAAGGCTGGCCTTGGAAAATTCGTGGAGGGCGACGACGATAAGTTAAGATGGGAAGGTCGGAATTCCGGAGGTTGTAGCGATGAAGATCAGCAGACACAAAAGCAGATCAGTTTTCAACAGATACAACATTGTGAGTGAGTCTGATCTTGTAGAGGCAGCATCGAAACTTGAGAAACCAACTGACACGACAACTAGCGCCAGAAGAGCAGCTTGACTGTAATTGATTGAGCCGGGATGGCGGAATTGGCAGACGCGTTGGACTTAGGATCCAATGCCCAAAAGGCGTGCAGGTTCAAGTCCTGTTCCCGGCACCAGAGTCCCAACCCATTCGAAGAAAACTA
>Ga0137415_10006273_pt1 | contig 11770 bp, 10 predicted proteins | sample CZODoug3_1_1_16f_FD_183082 | JGI IMG/M metagenome (GOLD analysis project Ga0137415, IMG submission 183082) | Vadose zone soil fungal communities from Angelo Coast Range Reserve, California, USA - CZODoug3_1_1_16fungal (Hybrid Assembly) | ecosystem: Environmental > Terrestrial > Soil > Vadose...
TGCGAGTACAACTTTTGCGATATGGCACGAACTTTGCGAATGGGTGAAAACACCTTTCGTCGTCCCTGTAATTTCAAAGAGTTACGCGTTGTAAAAAGGGCACATATTACAACTTTTGCGTTATGTGCCTGATGGCAGCCTTTTGTACCGCATCGGCCGAACAAATATTGCCACGTGACAGCGTCCAACGGAATTGTTTTAAGCTCGCCTTATACACCACTCGCGATCATGACTGCATCTCCAATCGCATCGGTTCGGGTATTCGAACCTGTCCGCGATGCGGATGTCGGCTCGCTACGTTCGGTGCGCTCCCAACGCCGTCGACGATATATCGCGAGATCATCATGCTGAACAATCATCGGTTCTGGGGACATGCTTCTGGCCCCTCTTCATCATCAGGTAAGACGCGCTCATCGTTCCATCCATTGCTGGCACGGCCATGCTGCTCGCCGCAGCGCCCTACCGCGCGAGCGGTTTAGTCCATTGACCCTGGCTGTGTGAAAAGGCTCGGCGTGTTATGATTCTGCTCGCGATTTTGGCGGGGGTAAATCATGAAGCGCGCTTCGTTGCGGGAGCGGCTCGCGGGCAATCGATGTTGTTGCCCGAATGCCTTGATGATTGGATCGACGAGAGCAATTGCGTTCGTGTGATCGACGCGTTCGTTGATCTACTCGATCTCGCCGAACTTAGTTTTGAAGGTGTTGAGCTGGCAGCGACTGGCCGGCCCGCCTACCATCCCTCGGTTCTCGCGTGCAATCGACGCCGGCTGGAGCGCGATGCCGGTCATGTGAACAGGTGTCCAAGTTTGACCCCCTTCGGCGTCCAACCGTGACCCCCGCAGGCCGCCAAATTCAATAACGGGCGGAATGGGCTAACGGGCGGCGGGTGGGGCGCCCCTCAAATTTGAACGCCGATTGACAGGCACCGCAACGCGCGGCAGCTCGCGGCCGAACAATTCCCGTTGCACATGGCTGGCGAAATCCCAGCAGTTGCGGGACTGCTAGGCCCAGGGTTGGCCGATCAAGGACGTTAAGAATGCCGCGCGCGGCTTAACGGCTAGCTGTTTTCTCTCCCGATGGACGTTCGATTGTCACAACGTCGAGCGACGGTACGGCTCAGGTCTGGACTGCGCCGCCGGCGATCGGCCAGCCGGCCGCGCTCATTCGCGACGCCTGTCGGGCGCTCGAAGCCTATGGACGGCAGTTTGAACAGGAAAAGGCCGCCGACCTCGGCGCAGCTTCCCCGTCCGCCCCTCCGTGTACTCCGCAGCTCCGCAATCCTGCGCCCCCGCCCGCGCTAGCATCAAGGTCAATCCCTGCGGGTGCTTCGCAATCTCGACGCCGCTGGTCGCGGTCGGGCGGCTGGCGCGTCGGCTCCAGCACGGACATCGGCGCCTACGCGCGGGTTGGTTAAATTACTCATCGTCCTTATCACACTTCCCCACATCTTCACCTTTGACTGCTTTATTACAGATTTCCAGCCAAACCGCTTTCGCGGCCTGTTTTTTTATCGTTGTATTGTCGACCCGCAGGGTAAAAACCAGATCATAGGGGGTGCTGATATTTCTGCTGACAGACGTCCAGCCCACGACCGTGCAGGAGTTCAGATTGGGGTCCACCGTGGCCGGTGATAGGCTGACTTTCACATCGGGGGATTCTTCGTTCCGTTTCGAATTGCCGCTACAGCCTGATTAATCCGTCTTTGTCGCCTTGCAGACTAAATTGGACCGTTTTGTTGTCGTTATTCTTCGCTGATGCTGCGAGATTATACTCAATGGCCTGCTTTTGAATCATGGCCCGGAAACCCACCTGTTGGACATTGCCGCTGACGATGCCCGAAATAGCGGCGACGTCTTGACCGCGGACCTTCGATTTTGCCTGAGCGGGCGCGATCGCGACGAGAACGCAACTCATTAGCGCCGCGACGCCGATCATTTTTGGGCTCAACAGGTTATGTATAGACATTAGAACCTGTCCCTACCGTAAACTCAAAGCATTTGGCGCCTGCAGGCGAATCGGGCGATATTCGGTGCGATAGTGGATCTCGGCAGGTTGGTCTGGTGCGTTGTGGCTGGGCTGTTCCGGTCCCGCGCTGCGCTGCACGCCGAAATTCTCGTCTTTCGTCATCAGTTGAATGTGCTGCGGCGCAAGTCGGCGAAGCGCCTTGTCTTCAGCAACATCGATCGGCTGGTGTTCGCCGCGCTCTTTGGGCTGATGCCCAGCGTGTGCAATGCGTTGATAATTCTCAAGCCCGCGACCGTGATCGCATGGCATCGCGCCGGTCTTCGAGCCTATTGGCGCTGGAAATCGCGACCTCGCGGCGGGCGGCCAAGGGCACCGGCCGACGTTCGTCCGAATTTGAACGCCTGTGCGGAGCGCTGGGCGAGATCGGTGAAGGAGGAGTGCCTGTCGAAGGTGATCCTGTTTGGAGAGCGCTCCCTACGGTGAGCGCTGGGCGAATATGTTGCGCATTACCATGCCGAGCGGAATCATCAAGGGAAGCCCAGCGCCCTGTTGTTTCCTCGGGTCACGGAAACTCGTCGGGGTGGACCTGTGCAATGTCGCGACAGGCTGGGTGGGCTCTTGCGTTATTACCATCAAGAAGCCGTGTGAGTGGGCGGGCAAGTCTCGGACGAAGCCGATGAAATAGTGGCCGGGCACACCTGTGCCAAGGCTGATGCATTGTTGACTACGATGATCGTCGGCGAACTCACGAGTTATGTTAGCTATTGCGCCCTTTGCCTGTGGAAGTGATCCAGCGATCTGGCGATGAAGGACCAGGACGGCGAACGCCGCAGATCAAATTCTTAATCGATGAGCCAAGAGTGTCACCCATTCCACTTTTCTTACCTTCAAATTGGCTTGGTCGTTTCCGAAAGGCACTCAAGCAAGTTCCTTCGGAAACGCGTTAGAGGGGAGTTCGATTACGTTGCCGGCAGTGTCTCTGCCGCGCGCACGAACCGACCATTCTGCCAGCGATAGCCTAGACTGCGCAGACGCCGCCGCATTCCGACACGACCGTAGCTCACGCCAAAACGCGCTTTCACGCGTTCGCACAGTTCGGCGTAGCTCGCCCCCTGCTCCCCGGCATCGAGGTGCCAGATGGCGGTCGTCGTCGTTGAGCGATCACAGTCGGGAGGAGACGTCCACCCCCATCAAAGTCATCAGTGACCGGTTGCCGAGAAGTGGACGGGATCTTTGGGCAAGTCGTTGAAGATGCGCGGCGAGAGCGGGCATTGAGCCATGAGCTGGCCGAAACGGGTGTAGTCGCTAACGTCAATTGCGCCCTGCGGCTTCACGGAACCCGAGTGGTTGGACAACCGGCCGGCGCAGCGGCCGGGGCATGTCGGAGCGCCACATATCTGCATGCATAGTTTCTCACTGTATTCCGGGTCGCGCCAGCCGCTGGTGAGCGTCCCCTGCCAGCCGTGCTTTCGCGCCCAGGACAGGTAGGGGATCAGCCAAGTTGCGCACGGTTTGCCATCGAATGTGGCGACGAGCGGCGAGGAGGGAGCGGCATGGTAAGGAATCGTCAGCCTGCGCTGCAGGGCAGCCTGGGTGATAGGACCAGGGATGCCGTCGGCTGCCAGTCCTTCGCTTCTCTGGAAAGCTATGATCGCCGCGCGCGTGTTGGGTCCTATGACGCCATCGACGATGAGCCCTGACCTCATGACCTGGTTCAGGTTGCGCTGGACCCACGCCACGTCATTCGTGCCGGACTCGCCCTCCTCGTGCACCCACGCTGCCGTCTCCTCGACGGAAGAACGCTGGCGCGTCGGGTCCAGCAGGACGATGATGTTGCGTCCGCGTCGTACCCATTGCCCTGTCTCGAACGTGCTCATGCGATGCTCCTCGGGTTCGAATGTTCGATCGCTCTCGCGCGTCGGCATCTCCAGTGCGACGACGCGAGATTGCATCTGTCCTGCAGCAACTGGCGTGCCAGCTTTTCACGATCGAAAGTATTCATGGCGGTGGTCTCCCCTTGGGGTTCTAACGATGCGGGTTGAACCGGGACCAACCCTTGCGGCATCCCACTTTCAACAATCGCGCCAACAAATTCACCAAGCAGACAAAGCCTTGGCCGCCGCCGAGCCAACGATGCGCATCCTGATGTGACGCCGCGCAGTGGCATCTCGGAGCCCAGTTTTTCTTGGGTATCTCGCTCGCTCGAAACGGACGTGATTCCGCAGGCGAAAAGGTTTTCGTCAAATCCGCAGAAAATCTCGGTGAGGCGAAATCAACTTCGCTGGTCTGAAATAGAAATCACTTTAGAAACAATACGATGAGTTTGGCACAATTGTTGAAGAGTTATTTTTCTGTCGACAAGGCGCATCCTTGCTCGAACGGTGAGTTTTTTTTAAGAAGGAGACCGCAATTATGGCCAATCTCGAGACCTTTGAGTACAGCCCACAAACGGAAACTTATGAAACCGGGTGGGGCGCGGAAACCGAGTGGGGTGGCGAAGCAGAGGTTTTCAGTGAAGCGGAAACCATGGAGTTAGCGGGTGAGCTAACCGAAATCACCACCGAAGCCGAACTGGATCGATTCTTGGGTGACCTGATCAGTAAAGCGGGACGCGCGCTGGGCAAGGTTGTGCGTTCTCCCATCGGACAAGCGGTGGGTGGATGGTTGAAAGGGGCCGCAAAATCGGCGCTGCCTCTCGCTGGGGGGGCTCTGGGTGGCTTAGTCGGAGGACCGCTCGGAGCCAAAATCGGCAGCGGGCTCGCTTCGGCCGCTGGCAGCGCGCTGGGCCTGGAAGCCGAGATGAGCCAAGAAGATCGTGAATTCGAGGGCGCGAAAAATTTCGTGAAGATGGCGGCTGATGCGGTGAAATCCGCGGTAACAGCGGCCCCCGGCGCCAACCCGGTCGCAGTGGCGAAAGCGGCTGTGAAAGCGGCGGTGGAAAAACACGCCCCTGGGCTCGTTGGCGGCGCCGCCGCCCCCGGGGCTCCCTGGTGGCGCTGCCGGGCCTGCCAGCAAATCCGGCCGCACCGGCCGATGGGTGCGCCAAGGCAGAAACGTCGTCATCGTCAACTGCGGATGGGGCGCTTGCGGGTCCAGCGGAGGGCGTTATGCGTGACTTCAATCCAAGGCCTGAATTGCGACCGGACGCATTTGAATTTTCCGGCGCGCCGAATGGCGGATCCTTTGTCCGTTCCAGGCCTCGACGCCCCTTCAGCAACGCTGAAGAGAATGAGTTGGCCTTGGAACTGCTTCAGCTCACAAGCGGAACTGAGTTCGAGCGGTTTGTTGGCGGTCTTTTCAAGAAAGCATGGAGGGGCATCGAGCCGGTCGGGTCGAAAGTCACTGGGCCTCTCGGGGGGCTCCTCAAGGCGGTCGTCGAGAAGGCGTTGCCTTCCGTGGTGACTGCTGCGGGCACGTCCTCCGGCGGACCAGCGGGCGATGCAATTGCCGAAAAGCTGGGCTCCCTCGTAAGTCAAGCATTGGAAGCGGAGGTGGCCGGAATGGCTGCCACTGACCCGGACCTAGAAAAGTGCCGGCAGTTGTTCGAAAAGTACCGGCAGTTCGTGCGATTGGCCGGGAAGGCCGCTACGGCCGCGGCATCCGCTCCAACGGGAGTCAGTCCCGTAGTGGCGGCCCAGAAGAGTCTGGCGCAGGCGGCAAATGAAAAACTTACGCGAAAGGCTGCGTCAGCCGGACTAGCCGGGAATTTCGCCGAGGGTGCCTCGGCAGCCGCAGCGATGAAAACCGCCGCCGCATCCGATCGCGCGGCGGGGCAAAGATCCCGAACAACAACTCAGGCTCCGGGCGGGCGCACTTGCAGCATTTGCGAGCTGCCGCCCGGGTCCTGCCGATGCAGGAAGATCGGCCGGAGCGGCCGCTGGTTACGCAGTGGCAGCAGCATCATCGTCAACTGCTAGGGGTTAGAGCGGGCACGTCGGCCTTGCCGAAACTTCCAGGAGACCATTGAGCAGGACAAAATAGGAGAACCCCATGCACGATATAGATCGTATTCGACTGGAGGCCCAGTCCGAAACTGGCATGTTTGAAACCGGTCCATTCGAAGCGGAACAATTCGAGTTTGCTCCGGCGGGAGCACCTTCGGGTGAGGCTGGTGAAGTGTTCGGTGAGACCGAGCAGATGGAGCTCGCAAGCGAGTTGCTCGAAATCACGAGCGAGGCTGAGCTCGATCGGTTCCTGGGAGATCTCATTGGCCGCGCAGGCAAAGCGATCGGAAAGTTCGTCAAATCACCCGAAGGACAGGCGATTGGCGGCATCCTGAAAGGCGCTGCAAAGCAGGTCTTACCTGGAATCGGTTCCGCCGTCGGTGGCTACTTTGGAGGAGCAACGGGAGCAAAACTCGGCGGTGACGCGGCGTCCGCGGCCGGCAGAGCCTTCGGTTTGGAACTCGAGGGGTTGAGCAGCGAGGACCGGGAGTTCGAGGTAGCGCGACGTTACGTCAGCTTTGCCGGCGAAGCCGTCAAGAATCTGGCGTTGGCGCCTTCCGGTTTGGACCCAAGAACCGCGGCCGACGCAGCGGCGGTGGCGGCGGCGAAAACGCATGCGCCAGGACTGCTGTCGCCTCGCCAAGCGGGAATGGAGCCTCAAACATATTCTCCTTTGTCGACCGGGCACAGCGGCCGCTGGATGCGCCGTGGCAACAAGATCATTTTGTACGGGATCTGAACGGCCATGAACGCCAGCTCATATGCCCATTGGATGCTGGACCAGGAGGGGCGTGCGTTACTGGCGCGGCTCGCCCGCGTGAAGCCATTTGTGCTCTCTCAGCCGATGCTCTTAGCCGCGAGTCTTCTGCCCGCTGCCCAGATCGCGATCGAGCGCTTTCTTGCCAAGGGACGGCGCGAGCTGAAGGAGCGGGTTCAGGACTTCCTGAGTTGGCTGCATGGCGAAGGCGAGCAAGCCTCGCCGCAGGACATCCAGCGCCGGTTCGTATTCCTCAAGCTGCGGTTCAACGCTGTTCTGTCGCAGCTCGAACTCTTCCATCAGGTCATTAGCCAGCGCAGCGAAAACGAACAAGGCGTGTGGCTTTCCGGTCTCGACGTCGTCGCGGCGGACGCCTTGGCGCTACCGGAATACTATGAAGTCCCGCCTGTGATCTGCTATTTGGATCGAGGGATCGGCGGTGCAATAAGGCGCGCTGGGACCCGTCTGCCGGGCGGCGGCGAGAATCCGGTCGCCGTGATCCGCGTCCCGCGTGAGCGGATGATCGGCAGCGGCATTGCATCATCTCTGATCCACGAAGTGGGTCATCAAGGGGCGGCCCTTCTCGGATTGGTTCCCTCGCTCAGGGTGGTTCTGCGCGCCAAACAACAAGATGACCGCGAGCCTTTGGCGTGGCATCTGTGGGAGCGCTGGATCTCCGAAATCGTTTCGGACTTTTGGTCGGTCGCGCGGGTGGGCGTGGTATCGACCCTGGGGCTCATCGGCGTTGTCAGCCTGCCGCGGCCTTTTGTCTTCCGGATCAATGTCGACGATCCGCATCCAACACCCTGGATTCGCGTGAAGTTGAGCTGCGCTATTGGTGATGGCCTTTACCCCCATCCGCAGTGGCAAAGGGTGGCGAGCCTTTGGGAGTCCTACTACCCGATTGCCGATCTCGACGACGAGCGCCGGGACCTGCTTGCCCGGTTGCAAGAAAGCCTTCCGGAATGCGTCGCGGTCCTCATCGATCATCGCCCGAGCGCCTTGGGCGGGCGCTCGCTGCGCGAAGCGATGAAAATCGAAGAGCGGACTCCCGCCAGATTGGCGGCGCTGTTCGGCGCGTGGAGCAAGGCGCCGAGCCAGATGTATCGCGCTCCGCCCTCGTTGGTTTTCGCCGTACTCGGCCAGGCGCGGGCAGATGGCGGTCTGAGCCCCGAAGACGAGAGCGATCTGCTTGCGAAGCTTCTTGCCTCTTGGGCGACGCGTAGCACGCTGGATAGTTCGGCGTACTGCGCCCAGATACCGAAATCACAAGTGCGGGCTTTGGCAAGCTAGTGAACATCGCAACAAAGGAGATACGACAATGGCACAACAGTCTAAGAATTGGTCATGCGATTTTTTGGCTGACCCCGACCAAGTCCGTAAACACGATGAAGTGACATTGACGGTCACTCTATCGAACACCGAATTCGACAAGAGTGATGAGACGGACAAAGAAACAGTTTATACAAAAGGTTTCACCTACAAGTATGAAACAACCAATCTGCTCCTACAAAACGCTATCAATAATGCGCCGAAAAACGACACAAGACAATTTTCCTTCGAGGTCCCAGACCTTTCTGGCGGGGACTATGAAATCTGCGTCACAGTCACAGCCAAAGAAAATTGGAATGGGCTTGGTGACCCACTCGACGATCTAACGCCTCCCACGGACGCTACCGGAAAACCCGCAATTTTAAGACAAGACACTACGATCAGCGTCACGCGGTTGATCCAAACCGAATCGAAAGTAACTCTGCAACGCACATTTGCAGGCCCCACAAAGGATCGGGCGCTATGGACGGCTATTCGCAACCGCACAGCGGCAATCGGATTTGATAGATACAAGAAGTTTATCAATTGCGTCTTTTGCGATACCCCAGAGCAGGATCCGTTCAATGATACAAGGAAACAGATAAGCAAGTATGTGAACGACGCCTGCCTAGGCTCAGCCGAGCCAACCGACCAGAAGCAGCGGATCAGCATTTTTGGTCCTTATGCCTACAGTGTTTTAAAACTCGCTACCCAGGTCTTCTTGACGCTCGAAAGTGGCGTAGTCATCAGGAGTAATTCAGGTGAAAAGCCAGAGATCTTTAACCTCGAAAAGGAGCGTATTCGCCTCAATGACTTCTCACTGGAATTACGCGATCTAAAGAAAGAGCTAGGGGCTTATCTCGGCTCTGCCGAGCAACTACCGTATCTCGACCGGATCCTGACGAATTTGATCACTCTTGATGATGAGGAGCCTAAGAGCGTTTTGCCCTATTGCTTCGGGGTCTTGCAATTTCGCCTGACCTCCCCAAGCCTCATCGAGTTGATTTGGTCCTATTGGCTTGAGGAGGGAATGCTCGTTCAAACCATGAATGCAATCGCCCTGCGTTTCCAGAACCGGCGTGGTTCGCAGAACGACCCGTTAGGGGAACTCGAGTTCGATCCCCTGCGTCCACTGAACAATCTGATCTGGGGCTTCATCCAGGACGAACACAATCGGCTGACGGTGCCACGCCGGGCTCATGAGTACCTGCATCATTACGGCCTCTCGCTTATGGGCAAAGCCGTTCCGGATCTCAACCCGGCCGATAGTCGGTCGAAATTCATCGAGGCTTTCCACAATCTGCTCTCCGCAGCGGCGCGCTTCTTCAAGGAAGACTCCGACACCACGGTGATTGCGGACGCATTTCCGCTGCTGAACGCGCTCAAGGAAGTCCATCTCATCCTGGCGGAAGGCGCCCACAACCAATTCGGCGATCTGACTTGGACCGCTCGCGCCGAAATGATGACGATACAGTGGATGCTGGCGCGACCCGAGATGAAAGAATTTCTGCGCGGACGCTACATGGTGCCGTATCAGGAAGAATGGATGGGCGCGGTCGACAGTATGAAGAAACTTCAGAGCTGGACCGACACTACCGTGACCCATTTCTATGAACTCGCGGTGACCGGCGAACGGATCTTGCTCTCTATCCGCTACGGCGACTGGTCCGACATCGAAAACATCGAGGACCAGGCAAAAACCTGGGCGCGCTCCTCCAAGCCCGAAATCCAACGTTACATCCATGGCTATCGGACGGTCACCGGAGTGGATCTGGCAGCGGACATCACCGATTCTCGCGATGCGGCCACGCGGTACCTGCAGCCTTCGATGTTGCTCCAGCGCAGGCTCACGGGGCAAAATTCGGCGATGTCACTTTCGCCCCCTAACGGTCCCGACCTCGTCGCAGCGAGAGCGTCGGGCCCGGCCGCATTGCCCAGGCCCGGCCGGCCCAAATTGCCGGTTTATAGGCAGGACAGCTAAGGCGAGGCGGCCCTGATGATGCTCGACTTCACATCAGCGCTCTACCTGGGCTTTCATCATGCCCACCACACGCTGCGGCCGTGGGCGCAGCTCACGACAGGCCGGCCGGCGGCGCTCGAGGCGGCGCCGCAGGCCGAGCCTGTGGCACAAAGCCTGGCACGGCTGCTGCGCTGCGAACGGGCAGCGCTCGCCCCGTCGACGCTTCACCTTTACTGGGATCTGTTTGACCTCCTGGCGAGGGACCGCATCGCGATCTACGCCGATGAAGGGACTTATCCCATCGCGCGCTGGGGCATCGAGCGGGCAGCCGCGAAGGGAGTCCGGACAGCGATCTTTCCAACGCATGATTCAGCTGCGTTGGAAACTCTTCTGCATCGTGACCGGCAGAGGGGGTGTCGTCCTGTTGTCGTGACGGACGGAGTGTGCCCCGGGACCGGCCGGACGGCGCCGCTGCCGGACTATTTGAGGCTGGCGCAGCAGTGGGACGGATACCTCGTCGTTGATGACACGCAAGCCTTGGGAATCCTCGGAAAAGACCCCGCGCAGGAAGCTCCGTACGGCCGCGGCGGCGCTGGAACGCCAGCCTGGCATGGAGTCGAAGGGCCGGAGTTAATCATGGGAAGCTCCCTGGCGAAGGTGTGTGTACCGAAAACCTTATCCGAGTTGATGACGTGATGAAATCGCCTAAGCTGGCGGAATGATCGGGCTGCTTTGTTTCGTTCTGGCCATCCTGGCCTCGCCATTCAAGTCGAAGTTGCGGCTTGAAGCCGAGAACGCGGCGCTTCGACATCAGTTGATTGTCTTGAGGCGTAGGCCGCATGGTCGCGTCCAGCTGACCAACTATGATCGATGGTTCTTTGTCCAGCTGTATCGCTGGTTTCCATCGATCCTGAAGGTGCTGATGATCGTTCGTCCCGAAACGCTCTTGCGTTGGCACAGGGCGGGCTTTCGCTGCTATTGGCGTTGGAAATCGCGTCGACGGGCAGGTCGGCCACAGATCGAGACGGAGCTGCGCGCACTGATCCGGCGGATGAGCATCGAGAACCCGCTTTGGGGTGCGCCCCGCATCCACGGCGAACTACTCAAGCTCGGGTTTGAGGTCGCGCAGTCGAGTGTCGCCAAATACATGGTCAAACGACGCGGGCCGCCCAGCCAGGGATGGCGGACCTTCCTGCACAACCACGCGCCGGACATTGCCGCCATGGACCTGTTCGTTGTTCCGACCATCGGTTTCGACCTGCTCTATGCTTTCGTCATCGTCCGGCTCGGTCGCGGAGATCTTGTCTGGATCAATGTCACAGCCTATCCGACCGCCGATTGGGTCGCGCGCCAGATCACAGAAGCATTCCCGTGGAACGAAGCTCCGCGCTACATGATCCGCGACCGGGATCGCATCTATGGTGCGGTCGTCACACGCCGACTGCGTGCCATGGGCATCCGGGACAAGCCTACCGCACCGGCCTCACCCTGGCAGAATGGCGTTGCTGAACGGCTGGTCGGCTCGATCCGGCGTGAGAGTGTCGATCATGTGATTGTCCTGGGCGAGGCGCATCTGAGTCGCATTCTGAAATCTTACGCCCGCTACTACAACGGAGTCAGAACGCATCGGTCTTTGAACAAGGATGCGCCAGTCTCTCGCTCGGTACAGCGCGACGGTGTCATTCGTTCACGCGCCATCCTTGGCGGACTTCATCACCACTATAGTCGGATTTGAGGTTTTCGGTACACACGCAGGGTTGATACCGACGATGTTCATCACGCGCGTGAGGTTGTAGGCGAGGACGTGCAGCGCCATCTCGGTCGCCACCTTCGG
>Ga0137415_10006274_pt1 | contig 11770 bp, 10 predicted proteins | sample CZODoug3_1_1_16f_FD_183082 | JGI IMG/M metagenome (GOLD analysis project Ga0137415, IMG submission 183082) | Vadose zone soil fungal communities from Angelo Coast Range Reserve, California, USA - CZODoug3_1_1_16fungal (Hybrid Assembly) | ecosystem: Environmental > Terrestrial > Soil > Vadose...
CCGGCTTGGGCCCAGCGACGCCCTTCACTCCGTCAATCAACCCGGCGAAATAGGCTTTGAGGTAGGCAGCGCGATCCCCGACATAAAACAACAAAATCGTCCGGCTGAACAAAACCGAAAGCATGTGCTTCAGGGCAAACGCGAAGGGAACGTGTTTCCTGCGCATCATGTGAAAGCAATTTCGAACCTGATAGTAGCACCTGATGGGACTATGCTGAAGAACGGTAAAGGGGCCGACACGAATGGCACGACTGCCTATCCGATGACGCATCACCGCGGACGGAACCACATAGATCGGGATCTGCTTGCTGCGGCAGCGCAGGCACCATTCGCTATCTACGCTGTCGATGAAAAGCGCCTCGTCGAATACCCCGGCAACTCCAAAGACCTCTCTCGTCGCGGCGGTTCCGGACGAGATCACGATGTCCACCGGATATGGATGTATCGCGTCGGCACCATAGACAGCTTTCGGCAGTCCAAACCGGCCAAGCCGCAGAGAAGGCAACGCGAGGTTGGTGTCATCATCCACGTAAAGGGGGGATGTAATCTCCGGGGTAGCGCATTTGAGAGGCTCTACCAGCGCCCGGAGAAATCCCGCTTCGATCTTCGAATCCTGGTCGAAAAAAACGATAACTGCCGCGTCGTCAGTGAGCGCTTGTGCAACACCGACATTCTGGGCGTGGGCTATGCCGGAATTGTTCCCCAGCGCGATCAGCTCGCAACCGGCCGGTAATTCATCGGAAACCAAGCCGGGCGCCTCGGTGTTATCGATAACGATCGCCCTCGCGCCATCCATCAGAATGCGCTCGCAGAGGCGGACCAATTGCGCAACATCGGGCCGATAGCTGACGATGACGCAGGTGACGCTTTCGATGCTCCGCGTGGCGTCATCATGCGCCTCACACGGCATGCCCGCGAGCGACACGACGCTCATTGGGCTTGCATCCAGAAACGATGATATGCCCTCCGCAACTGAGGGACTGTCCGCCGCAACGGTGTCGCATTAAGCGCCGCGATGGCCGCGACCTTTGGCGGACTCCGCAAGAAGCCAGCTGCCGCAGGTGCGCAATTCGCCAGCGATGCGGCAATTTGCTCGGAAGCGGCGGGGGCGAAGAGGCTTTCGACGGACGCCTGAACATAGGGCCAGCCATACCGGACAGGCAGAATCACTCCGAATTTGATCAAGGCCCGCTCCGAATGGACGAATATTTGTCCCCATCCGATATCTGAAAAGTGTTCGCGAGCATCACTGAAAATAAAAGCATACCGTTTGACGAAAGCAACAAGGGATTCGTGGCGCTCATTCCCAGATACGCCAAAAACCCCAATGCGAGCGCGCGCTGGCGCGCATTCGTATTCGCAAGAAATGCGTGCGCGACGGGAAAGAGCAAAAGCGCCACCATGATCGCCGCGCCGGGCAAACCGAAATACCTGACCATCTCCTCATAGGTGATTTCGGTGTTGAAATAGAAATTTTCACCCGTCAGCTCAAAGTCTGGCCGCCCCGACGTGCTCCACCGGTAGTAGGCGCCCAGCCCTTGCCCGAGAAGCAGAGTTAAGGGGTCGCTCAATATCTTCGCATAATCCCCAAGCAAGGTGAGTTTGATATGGTTCGAGAATTCATCCGGATTGAGAAGGATTCGTAATTTTCCAACGAACGGCAGCGCCAGGACGGCCAACGCGCCGAGACCCATGAGCATGTTGCGCGCCACGTGTTGCGTGTAGAGGGGCCACAGCAAGAAAGTCAGAAGTAGCGCGACCGCGGCTTGGTTGCGTGAACCAACCAAAAGCATCCCGACCACGCTGATTGCTGCCAGCGCCAGATAAAGGAGCTTTGACCTGACGGCGGGCTCACTCATCGCCCGATCGAAGTAGTAAGGAATCGAAATCGCGAGCAGCGGCGAAGTTACGACGTTGACCTGGATGAACATTGGAGCCTCGCCATAGCTGCGCTCAAACAACCCCACCACGAGGCCGGTGCCTGAGCCGATGCGCTGCAATATCTCGAAAAGTGCGGGATCGAGCTTTAGTGCTACAAAAATCGCGACCGTCATCAAAGCCAGGATGGTCAGGGTCGCGCTCAGGAACGGCAGCACATCCACCCGATTAGCAACCATGACGATCGCTACGGAGACAAGCAGGAAGCCCTTGAGGAGACCAAACCCCGCATAAGGCTGAGTGCCATCCGCAAGATAGTACCAAAGGATCGACAGCAGTGGGATGGTGATGAAAAGCAATACAGAGAGCAATAGACTAGCCGACAGACAAATTTCGTCGCTCGCCAGCAAGCCCACAATACACGTGGCACCCCACAAGGCTACAAACAACCAGACCTTGGCGCCCAGAAGCTGGTCAGCCGGATCAAAGACGCAGACAAATATGAAGGTCAGCAGTGGCAGACGCACCAGCGCCCGTTTGGCATATTCAGCACCCCCGTTCCCCGACAAGAGAGATGCGACGCGTGTAACCAAGTTTGGCAACGACGTCGCCATCACATACTGTCCGACGTGCCATGACCCATGGTGTCGCTCAAGACGTTGGCCTAAGACGGAAGTCGCCGCGAGACCGAACCCTACTACGACGAAGCGAGAGTTCGAACAGGCTGCGCACAAAGAGCAGCCGGGTTCTTAGCTTTAAGTAGAGGCTTCGGCCAGATACCGTATCGGTGAAGTTGCCCTGGTGGCGACGCTTACGCAGCGTCGTAGCTTCAAGGTGGACGTTCGATCCGATCAGGTTTGCCGCCAGAGCAAGCCAAAGATCGTGGGCCTCCGAGTAGGAGGGGATCGGCAAGAGCAGCGAAACGAACTCCCTGCGAAAGGCCATTGTGCAGCCTAGATATTTGGGACGCCCGACGAAAATGTCGAAAATGTTCTTGAGGAAGCGCCGCGAGTCCTCATGTTTTACAGGCGTGAGCGGAAGATCGACCGGCGTTTCCGTCTCGTCCATCCACTCGAAATTGGATGCAACCAGCGCGGCTCGGGCGGCTTCCAGCGCCTCGCACATCAAATCGACCCGGCCGGGAATCCAGACGTCATCCTGGTCAGCCAGAAATAGAACATCGTTGCGCGCAAACGCGATCGCGGTTGCAAAGCTCCTGACTTGACGCTGGTTGTAAGCATTGCGGTGAACGAAGATGCGCGGGTCCTGAATCGAGCGAATGATTTCGATGGTTTGGTCCGTCGAGCAGTCGTCGACGACTATCAGTTCATCGGCGCTTGAGAGCTCGCTGAGAATCGTCTCGATCTGCCGGCGCACATGACGTTCGCCGTTGAATGTGGCCATGCATACGCTGACGGGAATGCGATTACTCATGTGGCTTCTCACTGTGTCAACCTGAGACAGCCGGATAGATGGGGAGATGCCACAGGATCGGCCGGCCACCGATCTCGACCATGGGCTTCGGCTTGACGGAGGTTTCCTCGGAGATTCGAGTGCCGAGTCCGCCTGCGAAAATGACCGCTTTCACAAAACGCTTCCGCCAATTGTTGAAGGTGACAGGTTTTCCCGCAAATCAATTTGGATTGCAATCCGCGTCATATTGGACTGGCAATGGAAGCAGGTTCAGGACGTGAGCCCCTCCCCCGCGATCGCCAGCAAATAGCGCCCATACTCCGACTTTCCGAGTTCGCGCCCGAGCCGCTCCAGATCATCCCGGCCGATGTATCCCATCCGGAACGCGATTTCCTCCGGACAGTTCACCCGGAACCCCTGCCGCTTTTCCAGCGTCCGCATGAATTCCGAGGCATCCAGCATCGAATCCGGTGTCCCTGTATCGAGCCAGGCGAACCCGCGTCCGAGACGTTCGACATGCAGTTGCCCCATGCGCAGGTAGGCGGCAATCGCATCAGTGATCTCAAGCTCCCCCCGCGCCGACGGTTTCAGCGAGGCTGCGATTTCAACAATCCGCTGGTCGAAGAAGTAAAGCCCGGTGACAGCCCATTTGGATTTCGGCGCGGCGGGTTTTTCGACAATCGAGATCGGTCGCGCCGCGGCGTCCAATTCGACGACGCCATAGCGTTCCGGGTCCGAGACCTGGTAGGCGAACACGCTTGCGCCCGCCGGACTGGCGCGCGCCGCAGCCAATGCCTCCGGCATTCCGTGGCCGAAGAAGATATTGTCGCCGAGGATAAGGGCAGAATTGCCGCCGCGCACGAAATCGGCGCCGATGATATAGGCTTGCGCCAGCCCCTCCGGGCGCGGCTGTTCGCGATACGTGATCTTGATGCCAAAACGATCGCCATTGCCGAGCAAGTGTTTGAAGTTCGGCAAATCCTCAGGCGTGGAAATCAGCAGGATATCCCTGATACCCGCGAGCATCAGTGTGCTCAGCGGATAGTAAACCATCGGCTTATCGTAGACTGGCAGAAGCTGTTTGGAAACTGCGCGCGTCATCGGATAAAGGCGCGTGCCGCTGCCGCCGGCCAGAATGATCCCTTTCATACGACAACTCCAAACGAACCTTTCCATAGATCGCATCGCACACGCCGCGAACGTTGGCAATGGCGCGCGTTCGATCAAGGGCGGCGTTAACGATTCTTACCCTGCGCCGATGCGGCCAGGCGAGCGACGCAATCCTCAACCCCAAGGCGCCAATCCGGTAACTCGAGGCCGAACGCCAGTCGCAACTTGTCGCAGTTCAACCGAGAGTTCGTCGGTCGCCGCGCCGGGGTCGGATAGGCCGACGCTGCAATCGGAGCGACGTCGGCTACCGGCAATCCCCGCGCCGCGGCGTGCCGGAAGACCTCGCGGGCAAAGCCGAACCAGGTTGTCTCGCCGCCGCCGACAGCGTGATAAATGCCCCAGCGCGCGCCCGTGGGATCGGTTACAACGCGGGCCGCGATTTCGAGCACTATTCGGGCCAGATGCGACGCGGAAGTTGGCGATCCCCTCTGATCGTCGACAACGTCGATGCTCGGCCGCGTCGCCGCCAGCCGCAACATGGTTTTCACGAAGTTCGCGCCCCAGGGGCTGTAGACCCAGGCGGTGCGCAGGATCAGATGCCGTTGACAGGCTTTCGCGACGCGCTGCTCGCCCTCCAGCTTGGTGCGTCCATAGACATTGATGGGCGCAGTGAAGTCGCTTTCGACGTAAGGGCCGTCTTTCATGCCGTCGAACACATAGTCGGTCGAAATCTGGAAGATCGGGATCGACTGGGCAGCACACGCTCTGGCGACGGCCTCCGCGCCCAGCGCGTTGACGGCGTGCACAACGGAAGGTTCGCTCTCGGCCTTGTCGACAGCGGTATATGCCGCCGCGTTGACGACGAGATCAGGACGCTCCCGCGCGATCACTGCTGTGACCGACCTCTCGTCGGCCACATCGATGTCCGGCCGACCGATCGCCAAGGCCTGAATGCCGACACTGTCGGCCGCTTCGAGCAGACCGCGGGCAAGCTGGCCCTCGCGACCGGTGACCAGAACCTTCACTTAGAATCCCGTTTGACGACTGCGAGCGGCCGCTCCCGTTTACCGGCGAGGCCAAGCCGCTCCCCCGCATATACACTGCACCGCACCGCTTCCCACCATTCCCTGTTGTCGAGATACCAGCGCACGGTTTTTTCAATGCCGGTGTCGAAGGTCTCATTTGCGCTCCATCCCAGTTCCGTCTGCAGACGGCTGGCATCCATGGCGTAGCGCTGGTCGTGTCCGGGCCGGTCGGTGACGAACGAAACAAGGCGTCGATGACTGGCGCTTGCGGGGTTGAACCGATCCATGATGTCGCAAATGCGCTCGACCACGCTGAGGTTGGTCTGCTCGTTACGTCCCCCGACATTGTACTTTGCGCCAATCCGCCCGCGCCTCAAAATCAGAAACAAGGCCCGGACATGATCTTCAACATAGAGCCAGTCGCGCACATTCGAGCCATTACCGTAAACCGGCAGCGGCTTGCCCTCCAGCGCGTTCAGGATCATCAGCGGAATGAGCTTCTCGGGAAATTGATACGGCCCGTAATTGTTGGAGCAATTGGAGATGACGATCGGAAGCCCGTAGGTCCGGTGCCACGCAAGGACCAGATGATCGGCCGCGGCCTTGCTCGCCGAATAAGGCGAACTTGGATCGTAGGCCGTGGTTTCCGTAAACAGACCATCCGCCCCGAGCGAGCCGTACACTTCGTCGGTGGAGACATGAAGAAACCGAAACTTGCTGCGCTGTTCGCGGGACAGTCCTTCGAAATACCGCCGCGCCGCTTCGAGCAATATGTAGGTTCCGGTGATGTTGGACTCGATGAAAGCTGCCGAACCTGTGATCGAACGATCAACATGGGTTTCAGCGGCCAGATGAATGACCCCATCGGGTTGAAAGTCGGCAAATGCCGCCGTCATCCGGGCGGAATCACAGATGTCGGCTTTCAGCAGCGCGTAGCGGGAATCATTCGCGACCGGCGCAAGGGACGCGAGATTCGAAGCATAGGTTAGCTTGTCGACGTTGAGGACCTGAACACCTTCATCCCCGACAAGGTAGCGCACCATAGCCGATCCGATAAAGCCGGCTCCGCCGGTCACCAACACGCGCATAGCGATCCCCTTGTCGACATTCCTGCGCCGTCAGGTCCTGAAAACGAACACAGGGGCCAATTCCTTCAGAGCCGGCTGTTTTCGGTCCTTGTCTGAAAGCCTGGCGGCGCCGGGATCGACCGGCCACTTTATGCCAAGGTCGGCGTCGTCCCATTGAAGCCCCCGATCGCAATCCGGAGCGTAGTAATCGGTGACCTTGTAGATCACCTCGGTATCGGGCTCAAGCGTACAATACCCATGGGCAAAACCGGACGGAACCCACATTTGCGTCCAGTTCTCGGCACTTATAACCGCACTCACATGCTGCCCGAACGTCGGCGAGCCGACCCGGATATCGACTGCCACGTCGAAGACAGATCCTCGCGTTACGCGCACCAGCTTCCCCTGGGCGCGTGGAGGCACCTGGAAGTGCAGACCTCGCAGCGTGCCAACTTCTACCGATAACGAATGATTGTCCTGAACGAACTCTGTCGCGATACCCGCAGCGCTCATCGCCTGGCGGCTATAGGTTTCGGAGAAAAAGCCCCTCGCGTCACGGTGAATGCGCGGAATGACGAGTTTGACGTCAGCTATGTCCAGGGGCCGTACTTCCAAAATGTATTCCTCGCGCCGGGTCGCGCAAACCACGCTCACACCTGGTTCCGCAATTTGACAGCCCTCATGGTTGTTCGCAAGTTAGCTGACGCGCCTGCCGTAACAAAATGCCACTACGTCACCATTTTACGCCGCGTCCGCCGTGTGGCATCAAGCGCCTGAGCCATGAAGATTGGTTCGGCGCACCATGGAACTTGCGGGAATAAACAATCCTCCGAGGCCGGAATTGCGTGACAGCCTTAGAAGGAATCCCGGGTGAAATCAACTGGCACTCTACCGCAGGCGGCCTCTTCCAGCCCCGCACCGCAAATCCTTCTTGCGCTGTTCCTTTCAAGCGCACTGGTGGTTGGCTCCTTTGTTTGGCAGGGCGCCTACGGCTTCAACATGGGTGATGAGGGATTTCTCTGGTACGGAGTGCAGCGCGTCCAGGCCGGCGAGGTACCGCTTCTCGACTTCATGTCCTATGATCCTGGCCGATACTACTGGTCAGCCGCCCTGATGGCCCTGTTCCACAGCGACGGGATTATCGCGTTGCGGATTGCAGGCGCGGTGTTCCAGTTCGTTGGTCTGTTTGTCGGGCTGCTATTGCTCGCGCGACAGAGGCCGGAGATCAACATCGCAGTCTTGGCATTGATCGCGATGACGCTTATCGCATGGATGTTCAACTGGTATAAATATTACGACACGTCGATTTCTATTATATTGATCGGTGTCCTTGCCTTTCTTCTCCAGCACCGATCTCAAAAGCGTTTCTTCCTTACGGGGGTGAGCGTCGGCTTGGCGGCGGTTTTCGGAAGAAACCATGGATTATACGGCTTAGCAGGCGTTCTTGGCGTCTTCATTTATCTCGTCTGTCTGCAGCGAAACGTCAAAGGCCTGATCTCCGGCCTCGCTTGGTGCGCGTGCGGCGTGGTCGTCGGTTATCTGCCGATCTTGTTTATGATCCTCGCTGTGCCGGGTTTCGCGACGGCCTTCTGGGAGACCATCCGCGCTATTCTCGATCGCGGGACCTCCAATCTTCCGTCGCCGGTGCCGTGGCCCTGGCTGGTGCCTGTCAGGCAAATGCCGATGAAGACTGCAGCCGCCCATATACTGGAGGGATCATTCTTCGTGGCGATCCTCGTGTTCGGTATCTTGAGTACTTTGTGGGTCATTCGCCAGGCGCTGCTAAGAAGGCCTGCAGCTCCGGAATTCGTGGCAGCTTCGATGCTGGCACTTCCCTATGCTCACTATGCATTTCAGCGCGGAGAACTTTTTCACCTCTCGCTCGGCATTTTCCCGTTTCTGATCGGAATTTTCCTATTTACTGCCGGGTTGTCGCATCGAATGCAGTGGATCCTCGCGCTTGTCGTCACCTGTGCAAGCCTGATTGTGGTGCTGCCGCAACATCCTGGATGGAATTGTCGCGTGATCGAACGGTGTGTCACCATGGAGATCGGAGGTAACACCCTGAAGATCGAGCCACTGATCGCAACGTTTGTCACAAATCTGGAAAGCACGGTCCGGGAATACGCTCCGAATGGTCGAAATTATCTGGTCACGCCGCTATGGCCGGCAGCTTATGCCTTATTCAAGCGCAAGTCGCCAATGTGGGATAATCACGCTGTGTTTCCTCGATCAGCGGAGTTTGATCAGAAAGAAATAGAGCGGATAAAAGCCGCAAATCCTAGTTTCGCACTTATTTTGGACCAGGCCGTTGATGGGCGCGACGATCTTCGTTTTCGCAACAGCCACCCGCTCATTTACCAATATGTCCACGACAATTTCGACCACATCCAAAGCAGCATATGGCACCCGTCAATTTTTGAACTTAACAAAGCCCGATAGTTAGCTTTGAGCCCTGCGAATGGCGTCCAAGCGTTCCGCTGCGACGCCCTCAAACAAACAATTTTGAGGCTCACTCAGCCTGGGCTGGACCACTAGGAAATTTTCTGGGTCTGGCCGCCCTGGCTGTCAAACGTAAATCACTATCCAGCTGCGTCGCCAGCAATCCAGACGAAGGCAGTTCTGATTCACGATTGACGGTTCATTGGGGAACCGGCAAAGATTAGGCCAGCCTTCACAAGGACTGCTTTTTCCGGACCATTTTGATCTCTCCGTCAGGAGAAAGATTGTGACCACTACAGGATCGACAGCCGCGTCTTCGAGCGACCAGAAAGAGCACAGCAGTGCGGCTCCGCAGGCCAGCTTGCGTCAGACGGGAGCCGGCGCATCCGCGACGACGCGCGCCCTCAGTCTGGAGGCGCTCTTTTCGACGATTTTGGAAAACCTCAAGCTGCTGCTGCTGGGGCCCGTGATCGTCGGTCTTGTCGCGTTTGGAATCGTTAATGCACTGCCGAAATGGTATACTAGCGTAGCCTATTTGAACCTCAATGAGGCAGGCGCCCGCGCGGCAGACGCGCTGATGCGCTCCCCGCCGGTGCTCGACAAAGTCCTTGCCGAGTTCAAGGCGCCGCAGAACACCGTCGAAGCGCGCCGTGCGTTTCTTGACGGCATTCGCCGAATCGTGGTGGCGCCCGGTGAACTCCAGAGGACATCAAGCCTGTACCGCCTGGAATATTCCGATCGGGATCCTCGCGTCGCGCAAAAGGTGAATTCGCTGTTCGTCGAAGCTTGGCTGGAGTCGACAAAGCCTCCGCCGGAAAAACGCTCGACGATCGAGGCCGAAATTGCGCGCAGGGATCTGCGGGCGAAGTCGCTTTCGCAATTGACTGATCGGCTGCAAAAGGACGCAACCTCTCTCGTCTCGCAGAATTCGCAGGAAGGCGAACTCGCGACGTCTATTACAAAATTGATCGAAAAGCGCGATGAAAATTTGGCGACGATTGACAGCTTGAGGAATTCTCTGAACGGAGTCTCTCGCGATGTGGTTTTCGGCGCCCCCGATTTGCCAGAGGAGCCAAGCTGGCCAAAGAAGGGGATGATTACCATTTTAGCGGGTTTTGTTACGGGCCTGCTGTTATTGATGTTTGTGATCTTACGTCGTTTCTGGTCGGTTCGAACCTAACATTGCAATTGCAACAGGTAATCGGTTGGACTGCAGGGGCCATGGTCTGCCGGTCATTGAGAGCCAGCCAATAACGAGCGACGATCACCAATGCCGCGCGGCGAAGATTGCTTACGCCCGCGGGCTTTGCACCGATATAATTGCCGAATTGTCTGCTGCGGCAGAGCGATTCAAGATTTGCGCGAGGGTCAGTCGGCCAGGTCGATTCGAAAACCAATGAAGAGCAGGCGAAAAGCCTGGTTATCGGCGGCACCGGGCTTGTCGGCGGTAACATTGTCGAGCACCTCGTGCGACGCGGCGAGCAGCCGTTGGCCTTGTCGAGATCGCCGCAGAATGGACCAGGCGTCGATTGGTTCGTTGGAGACCTGGAGAAGCCGGACAGCCTGATATTCCCGGCGATTACAACCCTCTTTTGCACTGCCGACGCCGTCCTGCTGGCGAATGCACTTCCGCGACTTTTCAGCCCATCTTTTGAGGCGAATTGTCGCATTCAGTTCCACCGGCGTACTGACAAAGCAGGACACGGAAGTCGCGACCGAGCGGGACACGATTAGAAAACTGACCGAGGCCGAGAAAAAAACGCGCAAGCGTCCGAGCAGCATGGCGTCGGCTGGACGATACTGCGTCCTACCCTGATCTGCACCTAAGGACGAGACACCAATATCACCCCATTGTCGCGCGTTATCTGCCGGTTCGGCTTCATGCCGCTCGTTGGAGGGGCACAAACCCGTGCATGCGGAAGATTTGGCAATCGGGGCGATCGCCGCGGCTGCGAGTGCCGCGGCCGCCAACAAATTCTATTCGCTGCCGGGCGCCGAGACACTTGCCTACCGGGAGATGATCGGCCGGATCTTTGACGGATTTCGGCTGCCACGGCGCACCATTTCGGTGCCGGTTTTTCTCTGGAGAGCCGGTTTTGCGTTTGCAAGGCCCCCTTTTTCCGGGCGCGAATGTCGCCATGGGGCTCCGCATGATGAAGGATATGACGTTCGCTTCCACGCCCGCCATTCGGGACTTCGGCTGGAATCCCAGGGCTTTCAAACCCGTGTTCGACTAGAGCCTGATCCGTTCTGATTGAATCAGAACCGAGGCTCTAATCTTCTATTTTGACGCGTTTTCTTTACGCGAACCGGTATCCACTTCGCTCGAAAACGCTCTGATGCTTCGAGGGATGTAGCGGCGGGCGCCGCAAAGCGCAATCGGCTAGTCGCCCGATTCAGTCAGATCGAAGGGTAAAGGTGCTTGAGTTTGATGCGTGCGTTTGGGGTTGTGAACTGCCAGTCGGCCTTGGTGTTGTTGGCATTACGGTCGTGCTCCCAGGCGGCGATTTCCTCGACGAGGGTTTGTTTGTCGGGAATCCGGCGGTCGAGGCACTGGGATGTCAGGACGCCGAGTTCGGACTCCGCCAGATCGAGCCAACTGCCGTGCTTTGGAGTGTAGTGCCATTCGAAGCGCTCCACCAGCCGCCTGGCTTCGATGGCCGGAAAGGCTTCGTAGAGTGAGGCCTTGCTGTGGATGTTGAGATTATCCTGAACCAGAACAATGGTCCTGGCGCTGGCGAAGTGGCGATCGGCCAGTTCTTTCAAGACGTGAGCGTAGTCCACGGCGGTATGGCGATCGGTGACTTTGACGTGGCGCCAGCCTTCGAGCGGTGC
>Ga0137415_10006276_pt1 | contig 11769 bp, 10 predicted proteins | sample CZODoug3_1_1_16f_FD_183082 | JGI IMG/M metagenome (GOLD analysis project Ga0137415, IMG submission 183082) | Vadose zone soil fungal communities from Angelo Coast Range Reserve, California, USA - CZODoug3_1_1_16fungal (Hybrid Assembly) | ecosystem: Environmental > Terrestrial > Soil > Vadose...
ACCCGGTTCCCCGCCATTCGCTGGTAGCGGGAGAAGACGTCGGAGGGCACACCGAAACCGGAGACGTGGCCGATGTGCCGGGGGCCGTTGGCGTATGGCCACGCCACAGCGGTCAGCACGCGGGAACTCATGGCAACCAGCCTATGCGCACGTCGGGACCAGGCTGTTCCCGGCTCCGTGCGCGATCAGTCCTCCGGCACCTCCCTGTGCACGCAGAACACCGCGCCGAACGGGTCCACCAGGGTGGCCATCCGGCCGAACGGGGTGTCTTCCGCCTCGCGGGCGACGATCCCGCCGCCGCGCACCGCCGCGTCCACCGAGGCATCTACGTCCGGCACCCCGAAGTAGGCGATCCAGTGGCTCGGGACACCCTCCGGCGCCCCCATCAGGCCACCGATGCCACCGGCGACCTCGCCGTCCACCTCGAACGTGAAGTAGTCCTCCGGGGCGCCGGGTACCGCCTCGTAGGTGTAGCCGAACACGTCGCCGTAGAACCGCTTGCCCGCCACCACGTCGGTCATCCGGGCGTCCTCCCAGACCAGCGAGCCGGGCTCGTTGTAGACCTCGATCCCGACCTCCCCCCTGGCCTGCCAGACACCGAACGTGCCGCCGGTGCTGTCCTGGGCGATCAGCATCCGGCCGAACCCAGCTACGTCGAACGGCTCGGCCAGCACGGTGCCGCCGTGCTCGGCGATCAGCTTGGCCGTGCCATCGGCGTCGTCGGAGGCCAGGTAGACGGTCCAGAACGAGGGCTGCCCGGGCGCCTGCAGCGGGCCGATCGCGGCCGCCGACCGGTCACCTACCTGGCACATCGTGTAGTGCCCGAACTCCTCACCGGTGTCGACGAATGTCCAGCCGACCACCGGGCCGTAGAACGCGGTCGCCGCGGCGACATCCGGCACCGCGAGGTCGAGCCAGCAGGGCGTACCGGCGGGCCAGGGGGTATCGCGGACGGGCATGACACGCACCTCCGGTTGAGCAAGTAGGCCGCCATCAAAGCATCGGCCACCGGGGCGGGCGGAGCACGGGGCGCCCGCTCGAGTGCGGACCAGCGCCGTCTCCACCCGCCACCAGGCGCTCAGTTCATTCGGCGGTCACCTCGCCGTGTACCCCGAACGCCGCGCCGAACGGGTCGGTGAGCACACCGATCCGCCCGAACGGGGTGTTCTCGGGGGGCATCACCACCCCGCCACCACCGGCCTGTGCCGCCGCCACGGCGGCGTCCACATCGGCCACCGAGAAGTAGGCCAGCCAGTGGCTTGGGGTGCCTTCCGGGGCGCCCATGATCGGGCCGATACCCCCGGCGACCTCGCCGTTCACCGTGAAACCAGCGTAGTCGTCCGGGGCGTTGGGCACCTTCTCGTAGCCGAAGCCGAACACGGCCGCATAGAACGCCTTGCCCGCCTCCGGGTCGGTCAGCTGGCAGTCCTCCCAGACCAGCGCACCCGGCTCGTTGTAGATGTCCAGGCCGACCGCCTGCTTGCCTTGGAACACGCCGAACGACCCGCCGGTGCTGTCCACGGCGACCGCTATGCGGCCGACGTCGCCGATGTCTTCCGGCCCCCACACGACGGTGCCGCCATTGTCGGCGATCAGCTTCGCGGTGCCGTCGGCGTCGTTGGTGGCCAGGTACACCAGCCAGGCGATGGGCTGATCGGGCGACTGTTGCGGTCCGATCCCGGCGGCGTTGTTCTCGCCGATCCGGCACATCTGGTAGTTGCCGTAGTCCGGTCCGGTGTCGACGAAGCTCCAGCCGAGGACCGCGCCGTAGAACGCGAGCGCCGCGTCGACGTCCGGCACCGAGATGTCGACCCAGTTGGGCGTACCGCCTGGCCAGGGAGTGTCGCGAGTGGGCATGGCTGGCACCTTTCGAGAATCCGCTGGAAGTGGGTCGCCATCAAAGCACCGGCCACCGACAACTTGCGCCGCCTTTTCGGTGGGTTTCGGTTGGGCGGCGGGGATGGTGGGAAACAACCGCCGAACGCCGGGTGTCCGGAGCACGACGTCATCTGATGTTCAACAACCCGTGTCAGGGTGACCGACCATGAACTCCCGCCCCTTACTGGCCGCCGTGCTGTTAACCGCGGCCGGTCTGGTCGCCGCCGCGTGTGCGACCCAACCGAGTCCGCCCGCCCAGTCCGCGGCTCCGGCCTCCGTGCCGGCCTCGGCGCCGGCCCCCGTGCCGAGCTCGGCTCCGGAGGCCGCCCCCGCGCCAGCCAATTGGGCGAAGCCGACCGTGGTCACCGACGCCACCCTGCCGCGCAACCCGCTTGCCCAGTTCTCCAACGGCCTGCTCGCCGGCTCGGTGGATGACGACCACGGCATCGCGCTGGGCGGCATCGGCAGCGACATCTACCCGGCGCAGGCACCCGACGAGTACTGGATGATCACCGACCGGGGGCCGAACGGCCAGATGAAGGTGGACGGCGACAAGCGGCGCACGTTCCCGGTTCCCGGGTTCGACCCGGCCATCCTGCGGGTCAAGGTGGCCGGTTCGACGCTGCAGGTGCAGCAGACGATCCCGCTGACCACCACGGCCGGCCGGCCGGTCACCGGGCTGTCCAACACCCAGGGCCGTGACGAAGCCCCGTACGACTGGACCGCCACCCGGGCGCTGCCGGTCAACCCGTCCGGCGTGGACAGCGAGGGACTGGTGCGCGCCGCCAACGGCGAGTTCTGGGTGTCCGAGGAGTACTCCCCGTCGATCCTGCGGGTCTCCCCGACCGGTACCGTGCTGGCCCGGTACGTGCCCCAGGGCCTGGCCCTGCCCGGCGCCGGCTACCCGGTGAACCCGACATTGCCGGCGATCCTGGGCAAGCGGCAGATCAACCGGGGCTTCGAGTCACTGGCGATCAGCCCGGACGGGCACACCCTGTACACCCTGCTGCAGAGTCCGCTGGCGCTGCCGGACCCGGACGCGGGCGGGCGGTCCCGGGTGGTGCGGCTGATCGCCTTCGACATGGCCACCGGCCGGGCCACCGCGGAGTACGTCTACCCGCTGGAGGACGTGACCGGGTTCGACAAGGGCGCGGACGGCGACGAGTCAGATATGAAGATCAGCGGACTGGCCTGGTACGGCCCCGACGAGCTGCTGGTCGACGAGCGCACCGATGACGTGTCCAAGCTCTTCGTGGCCCGGCTGGGCGGGGCGACGAACGTGCTCGGTGGGCCGTTCGACGACCCGGCGCACGCCCCGGCGCTGGAGCAGGCCGACCTGCGGGCGTCCTCGATCACCCCGCTGGCCAAGACGCTGCTGGTGGACCTGACCGCCTCGGTGCCCAACCTGCCGAAGAAGGTGGAGGGCATCGCGGTGCGCGATGACCACACCATCGCCGTGGCCAACGACAACGACTTCGGGATCAACGAGGGCAAGCACGCGTTCGGCTCGGGCGGGCGCGTGAACGACTCCGGCGTGCCGTCCCGGCTGCTGCTGCTCCAGGCGCGACCGTAGAGCGCGGGCGGGCGGGGGCTGACGGCCGAGGGAAGGTTCGGCGCGGGCGGGGCGTTGTAGCCAAGGTGGCGCGCTTCGACATTCCGTTCTCCGTCCTCGACCTCGCGGTGATCGGCGCCGGCTCGCACGCCGGGGCCGCGCTGACCAGCACCATCAAGCTGGCGCAGCGCACCGAGGAGCTGGGCTATCGGCGGTTCTGGGTGGCCGAGCACCACAACATGCCGGGTATCGCCAGCTCGGCGCCCTCGGTGCTGATCGCGCACCTGGCCGCCGCGACCAGCACACTGCGGGTCGGCTCCGGCGGGGTGATGCTGCCCAACCACGCACCGCTGGTGGTGGCCGAGCAGTTCGGCATGCTCGAGGCGCTGCACCCCGGCAGGGTGGACCTGGGCATCGGGCGGGCGCCGGGCACCGACCAGGTCACCGCGCAGGCGCTGCGCCGCAGCGCGAACGGCCTGTCCGTGGACGACTTCCCCGAGGAGCTCACCGCGTTGATGGGCTACTTCATCGGCCCCAGTGAGCGTGGGATCCACGCGGTCCCGGCGATGGGCAACCCGCCGGACGTCTGGCTGCTCGGGTCCAGCGGCTACAGCGCGCAGGTGGCCGGGCTGCTCGGGCTGCCGTTCGCGTTCGCGCACCACTTCAGCGCGGCGAACACGCTGCCCGCGCTGGCGCTCTACCGGGACCGGTTCCGGCCGTCGGCGCGGCTGAAGGAGCCGTACGCAATGGTGTGCGCCTCGATCATCGCGGCCGAGGACGACGAGCGGGCGCGCTACCTGGCCGGTCCGGGCGGGCTGTCCTTCCTGCGGCTGCGCCAGGGCAAGCCCGGGTTGATGCCGACGCCGGAGGAGGCCGCCGGGTACGCCTACACCGACGTGGAGAAGGCGTTCGTGGCCGACCGCCAGTCCAACCAGATCATCGGCGGCCCGGACACCGTCCTCAAGGGCATCACCTCGCTGCTGGAGCAGACCCAGGCCGACGAGCTCATGGTGGCCACCATGGTGCACGACCCGGCGGACGGCCGGCGCAGCTACGAGCTGGTCGCCGAGCTGGCCGAGCTGCCCGGGGCGGCCACGGCGGCGGCGTAGAGGTCGCGCTTGGGGAACTGGGTGCCGGCGGCCACCGCGCTCACCGCGTCCTTGAGCCGCTCACCGCCGGCCACCCGCTCCTGGACCCGCTCGACCAGCTCGTCCAGCGTGGCCGCCCCCGGCGCCGGGCCGACCTGGCCGGCCAGTACCACGGTGATCTCGCCGCGCACCTCGCCGTCGGCGGCCCATTCGGCCAGCTCACCCAGCGGGCCGCGGAGCACCTGCTCGTAGGTTTTGGTCAGCTCCCGGCACACCGCGGCGGGACGGTCGGCGCCGAGCACCTCCACGGCGACCGCCAGCGTGGCGGCCAGCCGGCGCGGCGACTCGAAGAACACCGCCGCCCGGGGCTCGGCGACCAACCCCGCCAACCAGCGCCGCCGTTCACCGTCCCGGCGCGGCGCGAAACCTTCGAAGCAGAACCGCTCGCAGGGCAGCCCGGAGAGCACCAGCGCGGTGGTCACCGCCGACGGCCCTGGCAGGCAGCTCACCGGCAGGCCGGCCGCCACGCACGCGCTGACCAGGCGGTACCCGGGGTCCGACACGGATGGCATGCCGGCGTCGGTGACCACCAGCACGGTCTGCCCTTCGCGCACCGCGTCCATCAGGGCCGGCGCCCGGGTGGCCTCCACCGCGTCGTAGTGGCTGACCACCCGGGCGCGGATGGTGACGTCGAGCGCGCTGGCCAGGGTACGTAGCCGGCGGGTGTCCTCGGCGGCAATCACATCCGCGGTGCCCAGCGCGGCGACCAACCGGGCGGACGCGTCACCGGGATGTCCGAGCGGCGTGGCGGCCAGCAACAGCCGCCCCCCGTTACCGCCGTCCCCCGCGCCCCCGCTACCGCCGTCCCTGTCCCGGTTACCGCCGTCCCTGTTCCGGTTACCGCCGTCCCGCACCCCGGCACCGCCGTCCCCGTCCCGCACCCTGGCAGCCTAGCCCGCACCACTCCGGCGCTCGGCCGGAGCTCCTCCGCGTACCGCGGGATCTCCGCAGCTTCGAGAGTAACCTCAGTCCGCTCCAAATCATGATCGAACAAGACTGTGGTTACTTTCGGATCCGCAAAACGCGCCAAGGCGTGGGAACCCCGGCCGCCGGCCGATCCCCGGGGCCCAGCCCGCCTGCCGTGCCGGCTGATTGCCGACCCCGGGGGGCGCACCGACAGACCAGTCAACTCTAGGTACGCAGCTCGAGTAGCCGGGCCACTCGTTGGGTGGTCTGCAACAGCCCGATGCCGACGTCGTCGGCCACCACTCGCAGAGTCTGCCAGCCGATCCCGGCCAGCTCGCCGTCGCGCTCCCGGTCCCGCCTCGCCCGACCAGCCTCGAAGTGGGCCGAGCCGTCGTACTCGATGGCCAGCTTCGCCGCCGGGTACGCCAGATCCGCCCTGGCCAGCTCGAACTCGTGCTCATCGAGAACCGGGTACTGCACCTCCGGCCTCGGCAGACCGGCCCGGACCAGCGCCACCCGCAGTCGGCTCTCCGGCGGCGACTCGGCGCGCGGGTCGGCCAGCGCAACGACCTCGGCCAGCCGCCGAGACCCCCGCGCCCCAGGCTCAGCCGCCCGCCTGGCCAGCAACTCCGCCGGCGCGAACCCGCCGACGCGGGCCAGCGCGTCGACCGCGACCACCGCCTCGACCAGCGGCAACCGGCGGGCCAGGTCCCAGGCGGTGCGCAGCGGCGAGGTGACCGGCAGTTCGTCGACCACGCTCAGGTCGGCGCCCGTCGCGCTGCCCCGGTGGATGAGCAGGCCGGGGTGGGCACGAGAGTTGGGGGCCAGCAGCACCTCGGCCGGCGCGTCGCCGGGCGCGCAGTCGGCCCCGAGCAGCACCGCGGCCGAATACCCGGCCAGCACCCCGCCCCTCCCGCCGACCAGCAGATACGCCGCCAGCGACCGCACGCGCAGGTCGGGCTCGACGCCGGCCGGCAGGTAGACATCCGGGTACAACCTGCGGTAACGGGGGCCGTACAGCTGAGCACGGGTGAGCAGTCCGGCGGCCAGAGCGGCCGTGCCCTGGAACGGAACGTCGAGCGCGGTTAGCGGCATTCCTCGAGAGTAACGCCAGTACGGTCACCCGAATGATCGACAGGGACTGGCGTTACTCTCAACCTGTCAGCGAGCACCCCTTACGATCGGATGTCGTGGTGAGCGTGCTGCAGCGGACGGCTCTGGACGGCGTCTGGCCGGTCGGCCGGCCGCCCCGCCCGGTACGCCCCGGCACGGCGGGTTTCCCACTGGACCGCCCGCTCCCGCCGGACCGGCTGCTCAGCTGGCTGCTGGCGATCATGCTGGCGTTCGTCGGCGGGATCCTGCGGTTCTACCGGCTCGGTTACCCGACCGACGACGGCACTCCGGTGTTCGACGAGAAGCACTACGTGCCGCAGGCCTGGCAGATGCTGCGCAACGGTGGCGTGGAGGACAACCCGGGCTACGAGCTGGTGGTGCACCCGCCGCTGGCCAAGCAGCTGATCGCGCTCGGCGAGGCGGCGCTGGGCTACGACGGGGTGGGCTGGCGGGTGTCGGCGGCGATCTCCGGCACGGTGTGCATCCTGCTGATCGTCCGGATCGCCCGCCGGATGACCCGGTCCACCCTGTTGGGGGTGGTGGCCGGCGTGCTGCTGATCTGCGACGGGGTCAGCTTCGTGCAGTCCCGGATGGGGATGCTGGACGTCTTCCTGACCCTGTTCGTGGTCGCCGCGTTCGGCGCGCTGGTGGTCGACCGGGACGACGTGCGCGCGCGGATGGCGGTGGTGGTCGCCGAGGGCCGCATCCACGATTCGCCGTTCGGGCCGAGGCTCGGCGTGCGCTGGTGGCGGTTCGCCGCCGGAGTGTTGATCGGGCTGGACTGCGCGGTGAAGTGGTCCGGGGTGTACTGGCTGGTCGCCTTCGGAGCGCTCTGCCTGGTGTGGGACCTCAGCGCCCGGCGCGCCGCCGGCGTCCGCCGCCCGTGGGTCGGGGTGTTCGTGCGGGATGTCGGGCCCGCACTGTGGGCGCTGGCCGTCGTCCCCACGTTGACCTACCTGGCCGCCTGGTGGGCCTGGTTCGCCAGCGAGACCGCCACCGACCGCTACGAGGTAGGCCGGAGCATCGGCACCGGCGGGCCGTTCTCCTTCGTCCCGCCCGCGCTGCGCTCACTCTGGTACTACAGCGGCCACGTGCTGTCGTTCCACGCGAGCCTGACGACCTCGCAGACCAATCCGCACCCGTGGGAGTCCAAGCCGTGGACCTGGCCCATGGGCCTGCGCCCGATGCTCTACTACTACACGAACAGCGGGCAGGCCTGCGGCGAAAGCCAGTGCGTTGCGGCCACCATGCTGGTCGGCACGCCGGTGCTGTGGTGGGCCAGCCCGGCCGCGCTGGGCTGGTCGCTGTGGCGCGCGGTGACCGGCTTCGAGTGGCGCTACGCCGCGGTGCTGGTCGGGTACGCCGCCGGCTACCTGCCCTGGTTCCTGGACATCGACCGGCAGATGTACTTCTTCTACGCCACCCCGATGGCCCCGTTCCTGGTGCTGGCGCTGACCCTGTGTCTCGGTGAGATCCTGGGGCGGGCGCGGGCCGGCCCGGAGCGGCGGTCCACCGGGCTGCTGGTCGTCGCGCTGTACCTGGGGTTGGCGGTGGCCAACTTCGCCTGGCTGTGGCCCATCATGGTGGGCGACTCGATCACCCCGGCACACTGGGACGCCGAGATGTGGCTGCCGTCCTGGCGGTGAACCGGGCACAAAGGGGGCGCAATGGAGTTCGACGAGGCCACCTCGCGGCGGGTCGCCGCCACCTACACCACGCCGGACATCGTGGCGCAGCGCGCGGCGATCCGCGCCGCGCTGAACCTGCAAGCCGGCGAGCGGGTGCTCGACATCGGCTCCGGGCCCGGCTACCTGGCCCGCGAGATGGCCGAACTGGTCGGGTCGGGCGGGTCGGTGCACGGTATCGACATCAGCGACAGCATGCTGGCCATCGCCCGCACCACCGGGCCCGCGCCAGCGGCGGGGCCAGCGCCAGCGGCGGGGTCGGCGTCGGGGTCGGCGTCGGTGGAGTTCGGGCCGGGCGAGGCGAACGCGCTGCCCTTCCCGGACGGCGCGTTCGATGTGGTCACCTCGACCCAGGTGTACGAGTACCTGGTGGACCTACCGGGCGCGCTGACCGAGGCGCGCCGGGTGCTGCGCCCCGGCGGGCGGCTACTGGTGCTGGACACCGACTGGGACTCCATCGTCTGGCGCAGCGCCGACCCGGACCGGATGCGCCGGGTACTCACCGCCTGGGACCAGCACCTGGCAGACCCGTACCTGCCGCGCCGGCTCACCGGGCTGCTCACCGCCGCCGGCTTCACCGTGACGCATCGCTCGGTGCTGCCGTTGCTCAACGCCGGGTATCGGGCCGAGAGCTACAGCGCGGGGCTGATCGGGTTCATCTCCGCGTTCGTGCCCGGCCGCGACGGGCTGACCAGTGATGAGGTGACCAGCTGGGCCGCCGAGCTGGTCGGACTCGGCGCCGACTACTTCTTCAGCCTGAACCGCTACCTGTTCGTCGCCGTCACCTAGGAGCGCCCAGCTCAGCCGATCGGGTGGCCGTACATCTCGCCCAGTGGGTCGGAGATCAGCTCCAGCCTGGCCCCGTCCGGGTCGCGCAGGTAGATCGAAGTCTTGCTCTCCAGCTGGTACGGCACGGCGGCCGCGTCCAACCGGTCCCGGGCGGCCGCCCAATCCTCCGGCGTCACCGAGATGGCCAGGTGGTGCAGCCCACCGAAGACCTCGGCGTAGGCGCCCACGTCCACCCCGGGCAGGTCGAAGAAGGCCAGCGCGTTGCCCTGCCCGACGTCGAAGAAGAAGTGCGTGGACCCGGCCAGGTCCCGGTTCTCGAACATCTCGATGAGCGGGAAGCCCAGCACGTTCTGGTAGAACTCCACGGTCCGCTCGACGTCCGCACTGATCAGCGCGGTGTGATGGATGCCCCGGGCGGAGCTGGCCGGGCGGCGGTCCCTCGGGGCCAGGTGCTCATCCCGGATCCGGTCCCGCGCGGCGGTCAACCGGTCACGTTCGTCTGCCGTCACGGACATCGTCGGCTCCAGTTCGGGTGCGCTTGGAGGGTCCTGGGTCAGGACGGGTCCCAGTCTGCTCCCTCCGGGAGCTCCTTGCGGTAGGTCCGCCGGCCCTCCCGGTCACGTTCACCCGGAATGCGGCGGTATCCCCTGATCTCGTACAGCGCCTGCGCGCCCTGCTGCTCGGCGCCGACGTCGAGGACGGCGTAGCGGTAGTCGTCGTCCCGGGCCAGCTCCTCCAGCTCGGCCAGCAGCTTGCGGCCGAGCCCGGACCGGCGGGCACCCGGGCGGACGTACATGCGGACGAACTCGGCGGTGTCGCCGGACGGATCGCCCGGGAACGCCCGGTACCCACCGGACGCCGCCGGCTGGCCGTTCAGGTACGCGACCACGAACAGGCCCCGGTGCGACGGCTCCAGCTCCGGGCCATCCGGTGGTTTGAGATCCGGGTGCCCGGGCATCTCGGCGGTGGCCAGCTCGGCCATCAAAACAAGCACGCTCTCGTGCGCCATGCCGTAGTCGAGCGCTCGGAAAACAATTTCCGGACGGTCGGGCGTTCCTGACACACATGATTACTATCAGAAATCGATCGCACACGCGATGTACTCATCAACGAATACGCACGTAATCGAGATGCTTGCGCAAGAGGATATCCGCGGTGCTATGGATCTGTTCATCCGCCCAGCTCAGTGACCGAGTCCCGGGATCATCGAATTCCCGGGGATCACGGCCGGCATATCGCGGCCCACACACGTAAGAACCCCCTCCCTCATCCGTCCGAACCAGACCTACATCACCCACCTCCGGCCCGATTGACGCCGGCTCACACAGCCGGACTCGGCCCAACACAGCGGCTCAGGCGGCTGTGTCGAGGCCCCAAGAGCTGTGTCGAGCCACGGGAGCCCAGGGGCGGGTCAGGGGGCGGGGCGTTTGGTGATCACGATCGGTTCCTCGATGAGGTCGGCGACCGGCTCGACGCCGTCCGCCGGGCGGAACCAGCGCGGATCCCCGTCCGGGCCGGGTTCGGGGGCGAACCGCCAGCGCACCGCGCGCTCGATCTTGACCGGGTACACCGTGAGCGTGCCGCCCGGGTCGATGCGCAGCCGCACGAAGCACCGGTAGTCCTGGATGGCCTGCGCCGAGAACAGCTCGTCGGTGTTCACCCCGGGCCCAACCCCGTCGGCGAGCAGCAGGTACACCGCGACCACCAGCTGCCCGACCAGTCCGCCGACCAGCCCCTCGGCCACCGGGACCGCCACCGACGGCCAGGGCTGCACCCACCCGGCCGCGTCCGCGCCGAGCTCGGCGCCGACGGCCGTGCCCGCCATCAGGGCCAGGTGCGCCAACGTGTGCGCCCCGCCGACCAGCCGCCGACGTAGCGGGTTGCGCCGCGCGCTGACCGAGGTGAAGGCGTTCAGGCCGGACCAGAGCACCGCCGCCAGCACCAGGGCAAGCAGCAGTGCCGGGACGTCCGCCACCCACCAGTTTGCCCCGGCCAGGTACGGGTACGCCCGGCCGACCGTCGTCCCGATCACCAGGTAGAGCACGGCGGGAACCGTCCAGAACCCCGGATTGCGGTACACCTGGCCGAGGATCCCGGCGCGCAGCCGGCGCGAGGTCGGCTTGCTCGGGTAGCAGCGCGCCAGCTGGTAGGGCACCGGCGGGCGCTTGTTCGGGTCCCGCGACTCGGCGGGCGGCAGGTGCAGCCGGTCCGGCAGGTTGTGCGTGCCGTACAGGTACGCGCCGCCCCCACCGGCGGTGATCTTCTGCTGGCCGGCGTGGTCCTGGCCCTGGTAGCGGGCGTAGTGGTGCAGGTCCCCGGACAGCGACAGCCGCAGCATGGCCCGGTCCGGGACGACCGTGCGCTCGAAGAACTCCAGCGGCGCGTAGCCCTCCGGGTTCTCCGGGCCGGACTCCACCCAGGACGGCATGGCCCAGCACAGGATGATCGCGTCGTCCGGGCCGACCTTTTCGGCCATCGCCCGGAAGTAGTCCAGCTGCGGCTCGTCGATGTCGTCGGCCAGCTGGATGTCGATCCCCCACAGCCACCAGCCGGCGGGCAGCTTCACCGCGAAGTAGCTGCGTGACTGGGCGGTCTGCCAGCCGCCGATCCACCGGCTCTGGCAGAACTGGCGCAGGAAGCTGGTCAGCCCGTCGTACCAGTCGTGGTTGCCGGGCAGCGCGACCAGCCAGCGCGGCCG
>Ga0137415_10006279_pt1 | contig 11766 bp, 13 predicted proteins | sample CZODoug3_1_1_16f_FD_183082 | JGI IMG/M metagenome (GOLD analysis project Ga0137415, IMG submission 183082) | Vadose zone soil fungal communities from Angelo Coast Range Reserve, California, USA - CZODoug3_1_1_16fungal (Hybrid Assembly) | ecosystem: Environmental > Terrestrial > Soil > Vadose...
GCACCTTCGTATTGCTCGTAGTCGCTGCCGCAGATGCCGCACGCCTCGATACGCAGCAGCGCATCGTCGGCGCCGATCGCCGGCCGCGGGAACTCGCGGGCTTCCAGCGTCTTGGGCTTGGTCAGCACGACGGCGCGGACCGTCTCACTTCGCGCCATCGGCCGTCACCTCCATCAGCGCGCTGAGGCCGCGGTGGAACGTCGGCGCGCCGCCGGGCACCAGGCACGTCTCCAGCACCTCGAAGATCTCCTCGCGGGTGGCGCCGAAGCGGATCGCGCGCTGCATGTGGGCGACGAGGCCGGCGCGATCGGCGCCGCGGAAGGCGAGCAGCGCGATGGCGACGAACTCGCGGACCTTGGCGGAGACGTGCTTGCCCTCGCCCAGCCCGAGCTCGTAGATGCGGTTGTACGTCTCGACGAACTCCGGGTCCTGCCGCGCGGCGAACTCCCACTCCGGATAGATGTAGCCGCGCGCCGCCTTCATCTTGGCGATCAGCGCGTCCGCGCGCTGCGCCGTGCTGTGCTCGGCCATCGACTACCTCCGTTTCAGTCTGGGCAAGAGCCGCGTCGCCGCCTCGTCGACCTGGGCCAGCTGGTCGCCGCCGGCGAAGCGCAGCGCGATGTGGCGGGCGCCGGCGTCGATCCAGCGCTGGATCCACTCGACGCCGCCCTCGATCGGTCCGGCGTAGCCGGCCTGGCGCGCCTTGATGACCTTGGCCGGCGCCGCGTAGTACGTCTCGAGGAAGCGGTCCATCCGCGTCTGGGCGGCGGCCGGGTCCGGGTCGAGCGCCAGCGTCAGGTAGGCGGCGCCGGTGACGGCGTCGGGCGCGCGGCCGGCCGCCTGGGCGGCCGCCCGAACACGCGGGAAGTGCTCGGCGAAGAACTCGACGCTGGGGCCGGTGGGAAACCACGCGTCGAAGCGTGCGGCCTCGCGCAGCGCCGTCGGCCCGCTGCCACCGATCCAGATCGGTGGTCCACCGGCGCGCGGCGGCTTCGGCTCCATGGTGACGTCGTCGAGCGTGAAGTGCTTGCCGTGAAACGCGACGTGGTCGCGGCTCCAGAGCGCGCGGCAGATCTCGAGCGTCTCGAGAAAGCGGCCCACGCGGCGGTCCCACGGCACGCCGGCGGCGGCGAACTCCTTCCGGATCGCGGGCGCGTCGGCGGCGATGCCAACGCCGAGGATGACGCGGCCCTCGGCCACGCGATCGAGCGTGCCGATCACGTGAGCGAGCACGACCGGAGGACGCAGCGCCGGCAGCAGCACGCCGGTGCCGATGCGCACGCGCCGCGTGCGCGCGGCGATGGCCGACATCAGCGTGAGGGGCTCGTGGCGCGGCCGCGCCGTGAGCGAGTCGCCGACCCACACGGAGTCGAAGCCGGCGGCCTCGGCGCGCTCGGCCATCGTCAGCAGCGGTCCGGTCTCGGGACGGCCGGACATGACGACCTCGCGCGTGGGAATGAGGACGCCGAACTCGACGGCCATAGGGCCCGGATCATATACGACGGAATGGGCGGGGGGAATTCCCCCCGCCCATTGCTCCCGTCACCTCCTCTCCGCCCCTTCCGAGGGTGATGCCGAAGCCCCTGCCCCCGCCTCGAACGAATCGACCGTGACTCGATAATGAGCGGCCCCGTCCGGCACCAGCACTTCGAAGTAGGTCCGACCGTCGCCGGGGACGGGCCCCTCGATCAGCGTCACGTCGCTGGACAGCGTCCGGCCCGCCGCGTCGATGCCGTCGATCCGGAGCGTGACGTTGTCCACCGGCACGTCGTAGAGATTGTTGATGTAGCCCTGCAGCGTCGGGTGCCCCTGACCGTCGCGACTCATCGCCCACTCCACCGTCAGCGAGCCCTCGGAGTCAGGCTCGGCCGCGCTCACGGGCGCGACCATCAGTGTCGCCAGCGAGAGGAACGCCACGAGACGAACGAGCGCGAGGAGCACGGCGACGTCCAGCCGCGTCATCGCGTCGGCCCCAGCTCTCCGTGCTCGGCAAGCACGCGGGCGTCCGTCTGGTACACGCTCGGGCTCGTGCCGGTGACGCGACGAAACGTCGCCGAGAAGTGACTGCAGCTGCGAAATCCCACCGCATGCCCGACGGCGCCGATCGACAGCTCTCGGGCCGCCAGCAACACGCGCGCCCGGTCGATGCGTCGCCGCACGATGAACTGGTGCGGAGACAGGCCGGTGGCCCGCTTGAAGATGCGTGTGAGATGGCAGGGGCTCAGGTGCGTCAGCGCGCTCAGCTCGGCGAGCGGGAGCGCCCGCGGCAGGTTGTCCTCGATGAATTCGGTGACCTGGCGGAGTCTCGCTCCCGGCAGTCCGTTGTTCATACGTCCTCTCCACTCATGATTGGCGGTCACTCCATCCGCCTCCGAGCAATCACTCACCGTTGGTCCCCGTCGGCTCGGCGTCGGTGTCCGCTCCTTCGATCGTCCTGATGACCCAGCCGTCGCTCTCGCGGGCGAAGTCCACCTTCACCAGATCACCCTCGGCAAGCGCTTCGAGAAGGCCGGGATCGGTGGCCCGAAGATGCAGGCCGTCGCCCATCGTGACCACGCTCTCGGCGCGATCGATCGACCGGATCGTGCCGATCGTGTATCCCCGGTGATCAGGCTGGCGGACGTCGGCATCGGCGAGGCCGACGACGAGCGCGATCACCGCCGCGACCGCCGCGAGCGTGACGACGGTTTGTGTCATGGCGCCTGGCTGTCGAAGGACCGATTCGGGTTCACGTCCCCCATCGACGGGGATGCCGACGTTCCTTCGACCGGCTCGGAGGAAGACTCTGAGGCCGGTCCGGAGCCGCCCACACCGATGTGGGACAACGGGCCGTTGCTGAACTCCGAGTCGGCTGGGATCCGCGAACTGCTGAACCCCGACCGGCCAATCATGTATGGCCGGGAGGTGTCGCACGGCAGCGGACCGATCTCGGGCGTATCGGTTCTGCCCTGGTAGAGGCAGACCCTGTCGTCGGTCCCCGCCGGCTTCGCGGCGGGACTGTCCTCCGACGCGATCGCCGGCGTAGCGAGCATCGTCGTCACCGACACGACCATCACGAGCCGAAGCCATCGACGTCTCATGCGCATGGGCGTTCCTCCTTCTTCCCGGTGTACCGGGCGAAGCTCGCCCCCGCCGTTAAGAGTTCGAAAAGAAATGTGAACGCGGCGTCCGCCGGCGCAACAATCGGCGACGACCGCCTCGGTCGGCATGACTTGACCAGGCGGAGTATCGAGGGGTGCCACGGCTGGCCGGGGCGCCCCGAGCGCCGGGAATCGAGGCGCGCCACGGCTTTGCCGGGGCGCGACGAGCGTCGGGGGGTATGGGGGGCCATTTCGGGGCCCCCCATGTTCCTAACCGGGCAGGTCGAGCTCGACGAGAAGGCCGCCGCCGGGTGCGTTGGCCGCGCTGACCGTCCCGCCATGAAGCTGGATGGTCCGATGCACGATCGTCAGGCCGAGGCCGACGCCACCGGTGCCGCGATCCCTGGCGTCGCCGACGCGGTAGAACGGCTGGAAGATGTAGGGCAGCGCCGCGTCCGGGACGCCGCCGCCGTGATCGCGGACCCAGATGCGGATGCGCGCCGGCGCGGCGTGCGCGTCGCGCCGCATGCCGACCGCGACCGCGGTGCCCTCGCGCGTGTGCCGGACCGCGTTGCGCACCACGTTCTCGACGGCGCTGTGCAGCAGCTCGGGATCGCCGAGCACGACGGCGTCGCACGTCTCGGCCACCTCGACCTCCCGGCCGCGGCTCTTCGCCTCGAACGCGGCGTCCTCCGCCACCTCGCGCACGATGTCCGCGAGGTCGACCGGCTTCCGGGCGGGCGCGGCGGTTCCGCTCTCCAGCCAGGCCAGCATCAGGAGCTGCCCGATCAGCGCGTTCAGGCGCTCGGCTTCGCGCTCGATGCGGTCGAGGACGGCCTGATCCTCGCCCCCCTTCTGGCGCGCGAGACCCAGCGCGACGTTGAGACGCGCCAGCGGCGAGCGCAGCTCGTGAGAGATGTCGCGCAGCAGCCGTCGCTCGGCCGTGACCAGCGCGTCCAGCCGCTCGGCCATGCGATCGAAGTCCCGGCCGAGCTCCACGAACTCGTCCGTCCCGCGGCCCATCGTGGACCTCACCCGCACGCTGAGGTCTCCCTTCGCCAGCGCGCGGGTCGCCGCCCGCAGGGTCGCCAGCGGACGCACGACGTAGCGGGCCAGCCCGTAGCAGGCGGCCGCCGCCGTCACCAGCACCGCGAGCAGCCGGAGCCCCTGCGCGTACAGCCCATCGTGAAGCAGCCGCATCAGGCCGATCGGCACCGCCGCCACGAGGACGTAGCGGCGCTCGCCGCTCACCGTCACCGCCCGCGCCTTCACCGCCGTGTGGCCGTCGGCCTCCATCTCGGTCTGGCCGCTCGCCAACGCCCGCGCCGCCACCGCCACCGCCTTCGGCGGCACCGTCCGCCCCGACACGTCGTAGCCGTCGGGGTCGAGGAGGACGGCGTGGACCCGCGTGGTGCGCTCCAGCTCGTCGAGGAACCGGGCCAGCTTCCGCGGCCCGCCGCGATCGAGAATGGCCACCGCCTCGTGCGCGCGGCTGGTCAGCACGCTGTCGCTGAAGCGGCTCACGCGCACCTCGACCGGTGTCGTGGTGGCCGTGATCGCGAGCTCGAGGGCCAGGGCCACGAGCACGAGGGACGTCCAGAACCAGAGGAGAATCTTGAGGAAGACGCCCGGCACCATCAGAGTCGGCCCGGCGCGCCCTGGCGCGTGTACAGGTAGCCGACGGCCCGCAGCGTCGTGATGCGCTCGCCGCCGTCCGGCCGCGGGCCGAGCTTCTTGCGGACCCGGCTCACGTGCACGTCGATGCTGCGATCGAACGGCAGCAGGCTGCGTCCCAGGGCCCCGCGCGCGAGGTCCTCGCGCCGGACGACCGAGCCGGCCGCGCGCATCAGCAGCTCGAGCAGCGCGAACTCCACCGCCGTCAGCTCGACGGGCGCGCCGGCGCGCCGCACGAGGCGTCGGTCGACCTCCACCGCCACGTCGTCCACGGTGAGCCGCTCGGGGAGCCGCTCGCCGGGCCCGCCGCCGTCCGGCAGCGTGCGACGCAGGATCGCGCGGATGCGCGCCACCAGCTCGCGCGGGTTGAAGGGCTTCGAGAGATAGTCGTCGGCGCCGAGCTCGAGCCCCACGATGCGGTCCACGTCGTCGCCGCGCGCGGTGAGCATCAGCACGGGGATCCGGGACGTCGCGCGGAGCGCGCGGAGCACGTCGAAGCCGCTCACGCCCGGAAGCATCACGTCGAGCACCGTGAGCTGGTAGTCGCCGGAGGCCGCCCGGTCCACGGCGCGCGTGCCGTCGGTCTCCGCGTCGAGCGAGAACCCTTCCCGCGCGAGATACTCGCCCACCAGCTCGGCCAGCTCCGCGTCGTCGTCGACGAGCAGCACGCGTGTCATGGGGGTCGGGGCGTTCAGCCTCACCGCCGTCATTCAACACCCAGATTCGTCCCGGCGCACGCCGGCGATGGTTAAGAAGTGTGAAGGCGCCGCTACAGCCGAACGTCGAGGATGTAGAGCCCGCCGATGATCCGGTCGACGGTGTAGAGCACCTGGCGCTCGTCGATCAGGACGTCGTTGAGCTGGACGGCCTTGACCGGCGATCGGCGCAGCGCCGGCGGCACGAAGGCCGCGATCTCCTTCGGCCGGAACGGGTCCCGCACGTCGAAGGCGCGCACGCCGCCGTTGAAGAACGTGCCGACGACGACGTCTTCGGAGATGAAGCCGCCGGGCCGGTTCTCGTGCAGGTTGTGGGCGCCGAAGCGGCCGCCGCGGCCGGCGAACTGCTTCACGGGCGGCAGCGGACAGGTGGCGATCGGCACCGGCTTGTCCTCGCGCCGCGCGTCGACGATCCAGACGAGCTTCGGCCAGTCCTTCGCCGCCTCGCGCACCGACTCGTCGCTGACGACGAGCAGGCCCTTGTCGAAGAAGGGCACGACGGTGTGGCAGAAGCCGGGGAAGGGCGGCTGGTAGTCCCAGCGCCCGAGCAGGCGCGGGCGGGCCTTGTCGGCGATGTCGAGCACCAGCGCGCCGCCGTCGATGTAGCCGACGTAGGCGCGGTCCGGCCGCCGCGGATACACGTTGGTGTTGTGCGCGCGGTAGCCGGTGTCGAAGGTCGGATGGCGCGGCAGCGCGGGCTCGGCGTCGCCGTCGCGCGTGCCGGGCAGCCACCAGCGGCCGACCTCGCGCGGCCGCGTGGGCTGGCGGACGTCGACGATGCGGTAGCACTGGTCGTCGCGCGGGTTGCGCGGCGTGAAGTCGGGCGCGCCCGAGGCCATGTGCACGTACTCGCCGTCCACCCACCACAGGTGATGGACGCCGCGCGAGGCCGGCCCCGAGGCGTCGAAGAACGTCACCGACCTGGGCTTGGCGGGATCGGCGACGTCGAAGATCTCGAAGCCGGCAGGCTTCAGGCCGGGCTCGCGCGTCTGGTAGGCGACGACGAGCAGGTCGTCCACGAGGTCGAGCGAGTTGCTGCGCATCCGGTCGTGGGGCAGCGCGGTCTGCACGATGACGCTCGGCTTCTTCGGATTCGTGACGTCGACGGCCGTGACGTTCTTGGGCGCCGACTCGTGCGCGATCCACAGCACGCGGCGGCGGTCGCGCGTGCGCTGGATGGCCATGCCCTCGCCGCAGTTGCCGAAGCCGTCGAGCGCGTGGTGCGCGAGCAGGCGCATGCCGGGCATCAGGCCCTCCCCTTCTCGACGGCCGCGCGCTCGACGTCGCGCCGCACCCGCCGCTGCACCGGGAAAAAGTGGAGATCCCATCGGTCGGCGACGAGACCCCACAGACCTCGGGGATAGCGCATCATCGCCAGCACGGCCAGGGAGCCGAGCAGGATCATATACCAGGCCCCGTAGTCCGCCAGGAGCTGACGCAGCAGGAAGAACACGACCGTGCCGACGATCGGCCCTTCCAGCGTGCCGAGGCCACCGATCACGACGATGAAGATCGTGTAGGCGGTCCAGTTGATCGAGAAGGCGGCGTCCGGGGAGATGCGCAGGAGGTTGAGATAGAGGAGCGCGCCCGTGGTGCCCGTGCCGAACGCGGCGACCACGTACACGGCCAGCTTCGTGCGGAACACGTCCACGCCCAGGCTCGCCGAGGCCGGCTCGCTGTCGCGGACGGCCATGAGTCCGAGCCCGAGCCGCGAGCGCAGATACAGGTAGACCACGACGACCGCGGCCACCCCGACCGTGACGGCGATCGCGTACGTGACCCCCTCGCGCGTTTCGCGCGCGAGGGGGAACACGGCTTTGAGAGTGCGCCCGGTGCCCCGGCCGAGCGCGTCGGTATTCGCGACCAGCAGCCGATAGACCTCGGCCACCGCCCAGGTGCCGACCGCGAAGTACGCGTCGCGGAACCGGAAGACGAGCGCGGCGGTCGGCAGCGCAAAGCCCGCGGCGGCCAGGCCGGCGAGTGGCACCGCCAGGAACGGATCCACGCCGAGGTCGTCGGCGAGCACGATGAGCGCGTAGCCTCCGAGGCCGACGTACGCCTGCTGGCCGATCGAGACGAGCCCGGCGTAGCCGGCCAGCAGGTTCCACATCTGCGCGAGAACGAGCAGCGCGATGAACTCCACGATCGCGCGCATCAGTCCGGCGTCGCCGAGCCACGGGACCGCGACGAGACCGGCCACCACGACGGCGGCGCCGACGACACCGGCGCGACTCGCCGGTGTGGTGCGCGCCACCTCGAGGGTCGCCGGCGCGATCAATCCACGCGCCGCGACTTCGCGAAGAGTCCGGACGGACGGAGCAGGAGCACGGCGAGGAACACCAGATGCCCGGTCAACACACCCCAGCCGGGCGACAGCCGTGCGCCGATCGTCTGGGCCACACCGAGGATCACACCGCCGGCCAGCGTGCCCCACAGCGAGCCGAGGCCGCCGATGATCACCGCCTCGAAGGCGAACAACAGTCGGTCCGGTCCGCTGCTGAAGGTGAACGTCGTCCGGATGCCGAGGAAGATGCCGGCGACCGCGACGATGGCGAGAGAGAGCGCCATCGCGAGCCCGTACAGCCGGCCGTTGTCGATGCCCATCAGCGCCGCGGTGGCACCGTCGTCCGAGGCCGCGCGAAAGGCGCGCCCGATTGCCGAGCGGCCGATCAAGATCTGGAGACCGACGAGCAGCAGCACGGCCACGGCGAACGTGAGCAGCGGGAACGCGCCGACGGCGAGCCCGCCGCCGAGCGAAACGCTCGCCGTCTCGATCCCCCCCGGGTTCAGCCGGCGCGAGTCGGCCGAGAACGTCTCGAGCAGGCCATTCTGGATCACGATCGACAGGCCGAAGGTGACGAGCACCGCCGGCAGAATGCCGCGCCCCAGCAGCCTGTTGAGCACGAGCCGCTGCAGTCCGTAGCCGACCGTCGCCATGACCGGCGCCACGAGCAGCAGCGCCACCAGGGGATTGAGGCCGAGGCTCTGCACCGCGAAGACGGCGATGAAGGCCGCGAGAATGCTGAAGTCGCCGTGGGCGAGATTCACGAGCCGCATGACGCCGAAGATCAGCGAGAGTCCGGTGGCGAAGAGCGCGTACAGGCCGCCGAGGAGGATGCCCTGCACGATCGTGTCGATCCACACCACGCGTCAGGCTCCGAAGTACGCGGCGAAAATCTGCTCGCGGGTGAGATGCCCGGCCACGCCCTCCAGCGCGACGGTGCCTTTCCGGAAGCAGTACACGCGGTGGGCGACGGCCAGCACCTGGCTCACGTCCTGTTCGACCACGAGCAGCGTCGTTCCCTCGGTGTTGACGGTGCCCAGCACCTCGTAGAGGTGCTGGACGACGACGGGCGCCAGGCCCAGCGAGATCTCGTCCATGAGCAGCAGGCGCGGGTTCGCCATCAGGCCACGACCGATGGCAAGCATCTGCTGCTCGCCGCCCGAGAGGTTGGTGCCCGGCTGCTCGCGCCGTTCGCCGAGGACCGGGAACGTGCGATACACGCGGTCGAGCGTCCACGGCCCGGCGCGCCGACGGTAGGCCCCGATCTGGAGATTTTCCCGCACCGACAGGCTCGGAAAGATCTTTCGCCCTTCCGGCACCAGCACGATGCCGAGGTCGACGAGAGCGTGGGCGGGTCGGCCGCCGACCTGCCGCCCCGCGAATTGCACGGCGCCGCGCGGCACGGGCAGCGCGCCGGCCAGGGCGCGCAAGAACGTCGTCTTCCCGGCGCCGTTGGCGCCGATCACGGCGACGGTCTCGCCTTCGGTCACGTCGAGCGAGATGTCGAAGAGGGCCTGGAAGTCGCCGTAGAACGCCGACAGGCCCCGAACGGTCAGCAGCGTCACGGCACGTCGATGCCGAGATAGACGCGCTGCACGTCGGGGCTGGCCATGACGGTGTCCGGGGAGCCGTCCATCAGGTTTCGGCCGAAGGCGATGGCGACGAGCCGGTCCACCGCCGATCGCAGCGCGTGGACGACGTGCTCGATCCAGACGATCGCCACGCCCTCGCTTCGCACCTGACGCACCACGCCGACCATCGCCTGCACCTCGGCTTCACTGAGGCCGCCGACGATCTCGTCGAGCAGCAGCACGCGCGGGCGCGTGGCGAGCGCCCGCGCCAGTTCCAGACGCTTGCGTTCGAGCAGCGTGAGCATGCCCGCGCGCGAGTTGACCCGGTCGGCGAGCCCGCTCAGCTCGAGCGCCGAGAGACACGCGGTGTAGGCGGCGCGCTCGGGCCGGCCACCGCCGTAGGTGGCGCCGACGAGGACGTTCTCGAACACCGTCATCGCCTCGAAGGGATGCGGGACCTGGTGGGTGCGCGCGATACCGGCCCGGCACCGAGCGTGAGCCGGCATCGCGGTGACGTCACGGCCGTCGAAGACGACGGCTCCGCGATCGGGACGCAGGCTGCCGGCCATCACGTTGAGCGCGGTGGTCTTGCCGGCGCCGTTCGGGCCGATGACGCCGACCGCCTCTCCCACGCCCACCGAGAGCGTGAGGCCGTCGAGTACCTGCAGCGAGCCGAAGGCCCTCGAGACCTCCTGCAGCGCGAGAAGGGCCGTCGGACTACGCCTGCCGCAGCGGCCGCAGCTTGCCGCCGATGGGAATGTTCGGCGCGCTGCGGTTGCTCACGATCGTGATGTCGAAGGGGATATCCTTGCCACGCCCCCACTGGCCGCCGACCAGCGGCGTCTTGGTGACGTTCGGCACGGGGCCCTTGGCCCAGTTGATCGGCCCGACCAGCGTGTTGAGGTTGGTCGCCTTGATCGCGGCGACGATCGCGCCCTTGTCGTCCAGGCTCTGCGAGCGCTTGAGCGCGTCGAGGCCGACCTCGAACAACGCGTGGATGAAGCCGAGCGGCTGCGTCCACTGCTTCTTCGTCTCCCGCGTGTACGCGGCGGCGAACGCCGACGCGGTGGCGCCGGTCAGCGACGACTTGAACGGATGCTGGGGCGTCCACCACACCTCGGTGGACATGCCGTCGCCGAGATCGCCGAGCGCCTCCACCGAGCGCGGGAACAGCAACGCCTTGCCGATGCTGGCCACCTTGGGCCGGAAGCCCTGCTGCGCGGCCTGCTTCCAGAACGTCGTCCAGTCGGGCGGGATCGGCACGCCGGTCACGATGTCGACCTTCTCCTTCTTGAAGGTCGCGATCTGCGACGAGAAATCGTCTGACAGGTTCGGATAACGCCCGGCGTCGACGACCTTGTAGCCGGCCTTGGCCAGCGCGGGGGGAAAGCCGCGCTCCTTGTCACCCCACGCGTTGCCGTCGCCGTCGTTGGGCCAGAGCGCGCCCACGACTTTGTTGGTCTCCACCGAGTTCCACATGTCGACGAAGACGCCGATGATGTCCTCGAGCCCCCAGAAGAAGTGATACGTCGACTTGAATCCCACGTCGGGCTTGCCGCCCCGGCCGAAGAACCATGGCTGCCAGGGACAGACGGAGGAGAGCGCCGGGGTGCCATTCACCTCGCACTGGTCGGCGACGGGATTGGTCGTCTCCGGCGTGCTCGCGACCAGCATGAGGTCGACCTTGTCGGACAGGATCAGGCGCGAGGCGACCTCGGCGGCCCGGTTGGGATCCGACTGGCTGTCGCGCACGAGGATCTCCACGGGGTGCGTCCGGTCGCGGACCGTCAGCCCCTTGCCGAGGGCCTTGCGCACGCCGCCGACCACGAAGCTATCGGCCTCGCCGAATCCGGCCAGCGGCCCCGTCTGCGGACTGACGTAGCCGATCTTGATCGGGCGCCCCTGCGCGGCCGCGCGCCCGGGCGTAACCGTCCATACGCCCGCTACTCCCGCAGTGCCGAGGCGAAGGAAGTCTCGACGCTTCATGTCTCGATGCTTCATGGTCCCTCGCTGTTCGAGCGCCGGCTTTGCCGGCGCAATCCTATTCTGGGGGAGGCAGGTCGGAGCGCGCCGTCAGGCGTGCGACGACCGTCGGAAGGGGGGCGAAGCCCCCCTCCGAGCCTAAAACTGCACCGGCGTGGGCGGCATCTTGCCGCTGGCGTAGAGCGCGGGCAGCTCCGGGGAAGCGTTCTCCCAGACGAGCAGCATCGAGCGCTTCGGCGAGAACCCGCGATGGCGGATGTCGGCCGGCATGGCGGCGACGTCGCCCGCCTTCATGGTCACGCGCGCGCGCACCGCGCCGGTGTCGCGGTCCTCCACCTCCCAATGGATCTCGTCGCTGAGCTGTACGAACCACTCCACGCGGTCGTTGCCGTGGATGACGGGCAGGATGTACTCCTCGGTCGTCGGACAGTAGAGGCTCGCCTTGCAGACCGACACGA
>Ga0137415_10006281_pt1 | contig 11765 bp, 8 predicted proteins | sample CZODoug3_1_1_16f_FD_183082 | JGI IMG/M metagenome (GOLD analysis project Ga0137415, IMG submission 183082) | Vadose zone soil fungal communities from Angelo Coast Range Reserve, California, USA - CZODoug3_1_1_16fungal (Hybrid Assembly) | ecosystem: Environmental > Terrestrial > Soil > Vadose...
CGAAATAGTTCGTTGGGCCGCCTGACGCTCGCGGATCTCGACACTGCGCCGGCAGGCAATGATGTGCCGGTTGGCGTCGTCGCCGGCGCCCAGGTATCCCCAGATGAGCAACGTGAGCTGGAAACAGTCACGGTGGAAGCGAGACGGGTCTACCAGGGCGAGGACGCCGGCCTCGACATGTTTGCGGCGCTCAATGAAAACCTTTTGCAGATGAATTCCGCTCAGCGCGCTGCCGTCTACAAGATCGGCCAGGCCGCCGGGACCAACTACGACTTCCGCCAGAAGTACGGCCGGAACGCACTGTCGGCGACCGAGCAGATTGCAAGCGGATACGATGCCGTCACGGGCGCACCTGCCGGTACGGGCCAGAGTCTGCTTGCCTTGGGATACAGAAACGGCATACCCGCGGGCCTCGGTGAACGAATTGCGGGCACGCTGGTGGGTGGAGTTCAAGGCGTGCTCGAAGGCGGCGCGCGCGGATTCCTGGGCACGGTGGGGATAGCCCGCGACTTCGGCGCAGCCGGTTTGTACGAGCTGAGCGGCAATCAGACATTCTTCGGCGGATACGACCGCCTCGGAGCAACCGGCGCCGGCCTGGCCAACGTCTGGAACAATGGTGTCTTCACGACCATCGGGCAGGCCTGGAACAACTTTTCATCACGCGTTGGGTTGTTGAATAGCGTTGATCCGCTGGCATCGGGCCTCACCGCCACCGAGCCCCTGGGCGAGTTCCTCGGGTCCGGTGGACCGGACGGGGCGCTCGCTATCGGGCGCGGTGCGGCGGCCTTCGGCAAGACGCTCGCGCGACTGCCCGGCTACGCACTCGAAAATTTCGGCATGGGGCCGGTTGGGCGGGCCGCGCAGCTCGGAATGATCGACCTGAATGCATTGGGCGATGCAACTGTAGAGCCGGCTGCGTCGCGACTGTCTCAACCAGGCGGCCTCATGTCCACCGAAGGTAGCCAGGTTGTTCGTTCGGACGGGAGCGTGGCTACGACCCATCCGCTGGCCAAGCACGGCCCGGATGTGACCGACCCGTACCTCTACGACCGAGCCAACAACGAGTTGGCGAGCAGCAACAGAGCTGGTCTGCGCACCGCATTCAACGACAGGGCACAGATGGAGGACGCGATTGCTGAGACAATCAACCTCCGTCAGAGCGACATTGACGCCTGGATGGCCTCGGGGCCTTACCCCGGGGCGCCGAAACCCTTCCAAGCTGATCCTGGAATGGGTAACCTGGGTCGAGGGTATCAAATCACCACCAGGGGCGGGCCCATCGTGCCTATAACTCAATCCATGCCTAACGTGAACCTGGTTCTCATTGCAGATGGCAGCGGCGGCTGGCTCATCCACACGGCCCATCCGTTTTAACTGAAAGTCAGGAAGACCATGTTCGACTGGAAGACGGCGTTGTCGGATCTCTTCGCCGGAGCGGTTAATCAAGAGCCGCTCGAGGACGCTGCAGCCGTGATGGTTTCTGTCAGCGCTCGCTACCCCGGTTACCATGCAGAGTGTCTAGCGGCGCTGAAGGGCGGCATTCAGGCTTGCGACAATGGCTCAATGGACGCGATTTCGGCGATTAATAAGAGTGGCTACAGGGTTACGTCGCCGGAAGAAGCCAAAGAGCTGCTGGTGGAATTCCTTGGCATCTACGAGGAAAAATACCGCCAGGCAGTTGAATCAAAATCGCCTTCGCATTGAGAATTCGCGGCGAGACGGGTTTTTAATCCGGCAAGGTCGGCGGTAAGTCTCTCCCGCGCTACTTCTTTTTCCAAAGTCGACTGATCCGGCCCCTCCCCGGTGGGCGTCGTTCCCGGTCCGCCAGCGTTTTCCCGGATCGCACGGTGCCGAATCTCCTAGCCTGGATTTCCGTGCGCCGTGAAAACGTGCGCTTTCTCAGTGGGAGATAGACCCACCCGGCAAACTGTCGCTCCAGCCGGTAGCAATCGGAGTGGTCGTGGAGGTAACGAGACGACTGAAGCCTTCGGTGTAGAGGGTCACATTAGGTGACTTGGCGACCACGCGAGCTGCAACGAGTAGTGAACGTTGAGAAGACTCCGAAAACAGCAATGCAGAAGCCGATCCGGTCGGGAATCTGGGAAAGGCTGGCACATCAGGGGAAGCGAGCGGCGAATGCACCCTGACGTTCTGCCGGGGTATTGACGGCGGCACGTGTGGACAGAGAGGGCGACGCGACACGGGAAGTCCTCGGCGGTGGGTGGATGAGCGCCCAACCGGAGACCCGCGAGGGTTAGATCGGGCCGTTGGGGATGGCGGACGGGCTCGTAGGACCTGTGAAGCCGGTGTAATGCTGGTGGAGGAAAGGAGCCCGAGTTCAAGGTCAACGCAATACGTGGTGAAGGACCCGGAGATTGGATCAATGATCCTGGAACCTCCAAATAGCGTTCAGAAACTGCAGACGGCGTTACAGGCCAAAGCGAAGGAATCGCCTGGCTATCGGTTCTACATGTTGTACGACAAGCTGTATCGCAAGGACGTGCTGGAATATGCCTATCGGTGCTGTAAAGCCAATCGAGGCGCGCCGGGGGTGGACCAGCAGGACTTTGAGGACATCGAGACGTACGGCGAGGAACGGTGGTTGGGTGAACTGGCGGACACACTCCGCAAGAAGACGTATCGAGCCGAGGCAGTTCGGCGTGTGTGGATACCGAAATCGGATGGCAGACGTCGTCCGCTCGGTATTCCCCGCATCGCCGATCGGGTAGTCATGACGGCAGCGGTGACGGTGCTTGCGCCGATCTTCGAGGTCGACATGCCTGCCGAGCAGCATGCTTACCGTGCGAACTTCAGTGCCCATACGGCGGTGCGCTCGGTGCACAGCCTGATCAACACCGGACATACGCAGATTGTAGAAGGAGACTTGGCCGGCTACTTCGATTCGATACCGCACTCCGAGCTTCTGAAGTCGGTGGCGCGCCGGGTCTCTGACCGGCACATGCTACATCTGATCAAGATGTGGCTGATCGCTCCGGTGGAAGAAGATGACGGCAAAGGCGGGAAGAAGCGAACGATGAGCATGACCACCTTTCTTGATGGCGATTGCGCCTTTGGCGATCAAGTATCGTGATGGTTTGATAGGGATCCCCATCGGGGATCTTGATTAAAAGATCCCCTCCGGGGAGTCTCCGGTTTACCAAGACAGGAGACTCCCGAAGTGTGCCACGCCGTACTGCAAGATCCCGCTTTTTTTCACTTCCTTTCCCGCATAGATGAAGAGTTTGCAGCCTCGACCCGGCTGGGGCGTTGCGCCGGCTGCGCCGGGCCGCTGCACGTAGCGGATTTCCCTCGTAAGCCGCGCGGGTGCCCGGCCGCGGTACTGGAGGAGTTGAAGTGAAAGGCTCGCGATGCTCTCGTACTGTTTTCGCGCTTCAGTTCGAGTCAGCTTCGGTAGGTTGATCCACCTAACTTCGGCTTCAACGCACGCGCCATACAGGTTCCCCGCAGGGGTTTTATCTCGGTTCAATGACCAGGAAGAGCTGCGTCGTCGATATTAACGGCGACGGCGTTGCCGACTTGTCTTACCTCGACAGCTCCGGCAACTGGCATTACCGACTCCGTGCCGGACCTTATCCGGATCTCGTCAGTGGTATTGCCGATGGCCTGGGCAACAGTGTCAGCCTGACCTACGCGCCCATATCGGATAGCTCGGTCTATACCGCGGGAAGCCCTCTAGCCTACCCGCTGGTCAATGTCACTGAGCCTCTGTATGTGGTCAAGAACGTGCTCGCAACTGACGGTGTCGGCAACACGTACAACGTCGGCGAAACCTACACAGGAGCACGTTTGGAATTGGAGGGCCGCGGCTTTGTCGGATTTGCCACTCGCAAGGAAACCGACGGACGCACCGGTATCAGCACGACGTGGACTTACCGACAGGACTTCCCGTTCATAGGCCAGGTCGCGCAGGAGACGGTCCAGCAGCCGAACAACGGCGCGACGATTAAGCAAACCATCAACAGCTGGACATCACTGTCGCTCTCGGGGCTGGCCAACAAGCAACGCTGGCTTCCGTTCGTCCTGACCAGTGTTCGCTCCGACTACGAGGTCGGCGGAACTGCCAATGGTCAGCAGGTCAGCCAGACGACGACGACCAGCGGCTACGACACCTTCGGCAATCTGGACGATGTCGACATAGTAACCAAGGACGTCGTCTCGACGTTACAGTACGAGACACACAAGGTCTTGATGTTCCTGACTGATGCGCCGACCTGGTGCACCAATCTAGTCACTCAGGAAGACGAATACCGCTATCTACCCGATGGCTCGCAGGGCCATCACCTCACAACCTTTTTGCCGGACACCGTAACGGCCCACTGTCGGATAGCGCACCGGACCGTAGAACCGAACTTTTCGGCGCTGACGGTCAACACGGACTTCGGGTACGACGCTTTCGGAAACATCAATAACAGTACGATCACGGCCACGGGGCTCGCTACTCGTACGACGACTGCTAACTATGGACCTCAAGGCGTGCTGCCCGTCTCGACCACAAACGGAGAGAATGAACCTGCGGGCAAGACGTACGACTATGCACTGGGTGTACCCCTGACAGCGACGGACGCGAGCGGTGTCCCGACAATATGGACGTACGATGGATTGGGTCGAAAGATCAAAGAGCTACGTCCTGATGGCACGTCGACAACGTGGACCTATTCCGCGTGCGGTTCCGGCAACGGGTATTGCGGTGATGCGCAGCTTCGATATCAGATTTATGAGCAGCGCTTGGGCGCCGGCAATGCACTCCTCAGCTACACCATTCAAATGTTCGATTCCTGGGGCAGGGTCAAGTATGACCAGGCACCCACGATCTCCGGCGCGCCCTCAGTGGTGCAGACGAACTACGACCCGCTGGGGCGCATCTACCAGAAGAGCTCTCCGTATTTCGCCGGCTTCAGCCCGACTTTCGTGACTTACTCCTATGATCTGCTCGATCGCCCCCTCAGTGAGCAGCGCCGGATCAGTGACATCAACTCCGGATCCCAGACGACACAGTACCAGTATGGGCGACTCACGCAGAGCGTAACGGATGCCAACACTCATACGACGGCCAAGACATTTAACGTTATCAGCCAGGTGACTCAGGTGACGGACCCGGCATCGGGTTCGATTCAATACGTGTACGACGCCTTTGGCAATTTGAGGCAGACCACTGACCCGAATGGAAACCACGTGGTGTCGACTTACGACACGCGCGGCAACAAGTTGACGATGGACGATCCTGACCTCGGCCACTGGGTCTACACCTACTATCCGACGGGAGAGCTGTTGACACAAACGGATGCCAACAACAATCTGACTACGTTCACATACGATCGCGTCTCGAGGCCAAAGACCAGAGTGGAGCCGGAAGGTACGACCACTTGGGTCTACGGAGCGACTGCGACAGCGAGGAACGTGGGGAAGCTGACAGGTGTTACCTCGCCCGGCGGCTACAGCGAGGTGCACACATACGATCTCTACGGTCGCCCGCAGGACATTTCGACCACTATTGATGGCACGACCTACGTTGTATCGAATGCGTACGACCCGGCCACCGGGTATCTGTCTTCGGTCACTTATCCGACGAGCACCGCGGCCGTCGCGAACTCCCGGTTCAAGGTAACCATCGGCTACCAGAACGGCATCATTCAGTCGGTCACGGATGCCAATTCACCGACCACGGTCTATTGGCAGCAGATCGCCTCGAATGCAATGGGACAGGGAATCGATGAGCAATATGGCAACGGCCTGCATACCTACTCGACGTATGACTCGATCACAGGCCTGCTGGCCAACCGGTTTACCGGTGCCAGTAGTCAGATCCAGAACCTGTCCTACCAGTGGGATAAGGTCGGCAACCTCAACGAGCGTAAGGATGCCGGGCTGGTCCTGACCGAGGACTTCCTCTACGACAACCTCAATCGGATGTACCAGTCCACGCTGAATTCAACGACAGTCAATCTCAGTGTTGGATACGACGCGCTCGGCAACATCACGTCCAAGTCGGATATCGGTACTGCGACATGGACCTACGACGTCAATCACAAACATGCGGTGGCGACGGCGGGTTCGCATTCATATACCTACGATGCCAACGGCAACATGAAGACGCGGGACGGAAGCTCGCTGACCTGGGCGTCCTACAATCTGCCATCCCTCATCAACCAGGGCTCGAACTCATCCCAGCTCTTCTACGGAGCCTCGCGCGCCCGCTACAAGCAGATCACCACCACCGCCAGCGGCGGCAACCTCCCCGCCGGAACCGAGACGGCGGTGTATGTCGGCAACGGGATGTTCGAGAAAGTGACCAAGCCCAGCGGCGTGGTCGAGTACAAGCACTACATCTTCGGCGGCAAGGAGTTGGTCGCGATCCGAACTCTGCGCAGCAACAGTGTGAACGATACCCGCTACTTGCATCTCGATCATCTGGGCGGCGTGGACACGATCACCAATGAATCCGCGGCGGTCGTTGTCAAGCTCAGCTTCGATGCGTTCGGCAAGCGCAGAAGTCCCAGTTCCTGGGGCGCCTCACCCTCCTCCGGCGACTGGACGAATATCGCCGCGATCACTCACAGGGGTTTCACCTCTCACGAAGGACTCGACAACGTCGGTTTGATTCACATGAACGGGCGCGTGTACGACCCGTTGATCGGGCGGTTCCTGTCCGCCGATCCGGTGATCCAGGTGCCGTTGCTGCTGCAGAGCTATAACCGCTACAGCTATGTCCTCAACAACCCCTTGAGCCTGGTGGATCCGAGCGGCTTCTCCTGGCTGAGCTCGCTGTTCCATGCCATCGGGCATTTCCTGTCCCGCTATTGGCGGCCGATTGTTGCCATCATTGCGGTAGCCATCACGTACGGGCAGATCGTGGGTTGGATCGAGGCGGCGAACCTGGCAGCCGGAGCGCCGATCGCCTTGGACGCGGGTGAATGGGTGGTGGTCTATGCCGCCTCCGGTTTGGTGGGAGGAGCCATCATGGGCGGCTTCCAAGGGGCGGTCACCGGCGCCATCACCGGCGCGATGTTCGGTCTGGTCGCGGGCGTTTACGGGAACAGTTGGACGTTCGGCCGGTTCGCTTCGAGCGCACTGGCTGGAGGACTGAGCTCGGAGATCTCGGGAGGTAGCTTCACACGCGGAGCGGAGTTGGGACTGGCCCTGGCAGCCGTTCAGTGGGGCGCCTATCAGATGCGCCAGTACGTGGTCGAGGATTCCCAGAAGAACCTATACGGCCTGAACGAAAGCGGCGACAGTGACGGTTGGAACGGCGACGGTTTTAAGACTGGTGGCGCACGGGCAGCGGACGCAGACAGATTCATCAGCGACGTTACTCGAGCGCCCTTCGGCGGTGCCCAGGGCGGTCCTGGTTACCTGTTTGGAACCGCCTACCCCGCTGGGAGCTGGGAGGATTCGCTCGTCGAAGCGTTCGGGGGACCGCACGACTGGCTGAGCTCGATCGGCTACAATAACGCAGGAAATATAGCCGCTTGGGCGAATGCCGGATTTGGACAGACAATATTCAACGTGTACAGCGGAATAGCTCTATTTCCTGCCGCCGCCATAGTAGGCGCTTCGACGGCACCGGAGCTAGTCATCACCAACGGCAAATGATGCGGCAGATTATCTGGCTGGCTCTCGTTCCGCTGTGCGGCTGCGTTCCTGTGGTCGCCAACCTTTACCAGCCCCTCGGCCCCGGCGATATCAAGCCACAACACGGGGGGGCATGCTCCATGGCGCCCAGCGTCCAGATAACACAGCATCTGCCGTCACATGTGGATATTGAAGTGACCGCCTTTGCGAAAACTCCCGGAATTGCACACGCCGTGATAACCGTGCACATCAATGTCCCGGCCGGTACGACAGTCCAGCTCACGGAGCCCACGATCACGTTGCGGGAAGGGCCCTCGGCTCCGGCCATCAGGATCAGGATAGACAGGATTCGCAAACCGCGAACCATAGTAAACGGCCAGGTTTCCGATTATCTCGAACCCGGCGCTCCGCTGAGCGGACCGGTGAGCTACGGCATCGAGGTGGAGTTGCCCCACGACAATCCCGCGGAGCTCATCTTTACTCCGCCGCCCTTGGACATCGACGGCCAGCATGTTGAAGTCGAGCCCGTGGAATTCGTCCTGAAGTCGCGCCTGCACGTGACTGGCGTCTGCTGAGAGCACGCCGCCAAGATACGCCAGGCGCTTGTCAGCTACGGGATGATGATCGCAATCGGAATCGCGTATCCCGAGGCCGCGTCGCAGATGGTGTTGCTGTAGACAACATTGACGCTGGTCCCGGCCATCTTTGCCGCCATCAGTGTGGCCAGCATGTTTTTGCGGGTCTGTGCGTCAGTGATGTCGGTAGGATTGAAGAAAAACCAGGTGCCGGTCGGACATCCCGTATTAGGCATGGGGGATACCTGAAAGCTGATCACTTCCGGCGCGCCCCCAGCGGCAGTCGAGCTCACTACGAGGTTCACGATAGGGCCCGATGCCGTGGGAAAAGCCTGTGCGGTCATGGATATACCAAACACGCTCACAGCCACGAGGGCGGATACGATAGTGCGACCCATAAATAACCTCCGATGTTTCGATGTTATAGGTAACCCGAAGGACGAGACCTTCCCTGAGCATTCCAATGCCGTGGAATGTTAGCATTGCGAGCGGCGGTACGAATATCTCGCTGTGAATGCAAAAATGTTCCTTTGGCGATGCTCACCGCTTTGCTCGCGATCTGTGCAATCTTCCGGGAGTTCTTTGCCAGCGGCGCCCTCCAGCCGTTCGAAACTATGCTCCGTGGCGCCCAATGCCGCGTCGAGCGAGGAATAAATGACGAGTATTCAAGGACTGATTCAAGCGAGAGAGGGTGCGCCGTGGGCCCAGGCCCTTTGTGTTCGACATCCCGTTTTGGAGGTCCGCAAGGACGACATTTGTAACAGTAATTGCAGCGATGGCGCTCTTGAGTGGCTGTGGCGGGAGCGCTGGCGATCCAATCTTCCGTCGCGTGGCTACTTATCCGAGAACTGACCGGATGCGTGACCATCACCTCGTCAGGATTTGCCCCGCATCCTACGCGTGTTGGTCCTTCGGCCTAACAGCCGGGCAACTCGACACATCCCTTCAGGTCTGCTTACGGCCAGGTGCGGGCATTCTGGCGCAAGCTACAAGGTTTTCCATAGCGGACATTCAACGGCCCCAGTCACCCGAAGCGCCCTTTGCGCGCCGTGATTGGAATGGTACGTTGAGCTGCACAGCCACACAGGTAAGTTCACGCGCTGACAGAAGAACCGCTGTCACGACAGACGACAATAAATTGTGCCCGAGCCTGCTCCTCAGTACTGTCATCATCTGCGGGTTTAATTTTTTTTCAGATAAGGACCAACTCGTCAACAGATGGCCGGCCGAGAGACGCAGTCGCCTCGCTCAATGTGGCGACTACCTTTGGATAGCCGAGCGTTAACGATTCCGGTAGCCCGTCTAATAGAGCCGTAGTCTCTCTCTGTGCTGCACGCAGATGCTCGATTGCCGTTCCGCCTGAAACCTGACGTGACCGGTCGGCGCGGGACATTGGGCATCAATCGCAGTCCAGCCCAGGATCCCCGCGCGTTTGAGGTCGTACCCCGATTCGCCCAGCGCCGGTACGAAGCCCCATTGCTTCGTGGTCGCTTCGCGCCGCCACAGAGTGGCCGGGCAGACCTCGAGGATCTCGATGTCAGCTCCGGGCGCCCCATACCTGTACCAGTAGACGCCAACTCCAACGCGGGCCACTGCAGCGGTGCGACCGACTTACGGTTGATTTCGGCGGATCTCGACAGTCTTGCGAAACGGTCATCGATGATGCCGTTCACCGGCAGATCGTCTCCCGAGCCCCTCGCGTCCGCCGGCAGCCGAACCTCGAAGCGCGCGTGCAGTCATCCTCTTTTAGGTAGGGAAGTCATTTACAACTCCTGTTGAGCTCGCACTGCTCTACCCATTCCTTCGGATATTTCTCCGGTGGGCGCAGTCGCACATAACTCTCGCCCCAGTCGGCGAGACGATTGCCTTCGCTCGCACGCACGCTGTGATAGAAAGGCCCAGCCTGAAAGCGGATGTGGCCGTCAGGTTCAGGGCATTGCGCATCAATCGCTGTCCATCCCAACGTACCCTTGCGCTCCTTCGCGTAGCCGGCATCGCCCGATGCCCAGACGAGACCTCGCTGATCTAGCGTTGCAGTGCGCCGGAAAAGCCTGGCTTTGCATATATTGATGATCTCGATGTCCGCAGAGCTCTGACCCACAGCTGAACTACCCAACGGCAGCTCGGGCCATACGGGAGGCGCCAGCCACCTGCCGCGAATCTGTTCGACCTTTTCCAACGCCCCGAATTGGGTGATGCTTATCCCGCGCAGCGGGAACGCGTCGACGTACTGGTCCGCTGCTGGCTCCAGGTGAATCTCAAACCGCTCATGCAGCCGCCGTCCGATGAGTGCAATTCTGGCCCGCCCCAGGCCGAGATCACCGAACGTGTCCACATCGGCCTGCCGCTGCGCCCCGACCGCGGATTCGGGCTCACGCCCTGTCCATACCCAGACAGTCTGTACGCCATGCGCCCGCAGTGTCCGCACCCGGGCTTTGACCAAGTCACCGGGGCTCACGGCCGGGCCGCTACCCTCAATGCTGGTCGTGACAACGAACGCTCCCTTTGCCATGGGCACAGGCGGTTCCGCCTTCCCCACCCTCCTGCCACTCCCCAACAGAGATGTGCTCGTGAGCATTCCCGCAGCCGCCCAACGCCAGGCAGACCGCGGTGAACGCCCATCGTGCACGTCTCCAAATTACTCGGACAGAGCCCCGTACCGCGTCTCATACTCCTTCATGAGATTCTGCAGCAACTGCGAGAGCCGCTTGGCGGCGAACGGGCTCAGCACGATACGGTGATTGAGCTCGATCTCCAGCTCCTGCTTCGGTCCGCGCTCCCAGGTCTTGTTGACCCCGAAATTCAACACCACCTCTTCGCGTGTGCTGTTGACGTTGCAGAAGTTCGCGTAGGAGCTCTGCAGGTTCGTCGTCGCCCACTTGATCGGGGTCGGTGCTCCCTTGGTGACTTCGTTGACGATCTTCTTATCAGTTGCAGCTGCCATATCCATCTCCGTATATGAAATAAGTCTATCAATCTCTATTGCGCGTGCGGGCGGTCCGGCTCGACGGGTCGCGTCTTCCAGTCAATAGTCGGCGGTTCCGAATTGAAGTCCGGCTCGCGGGTGGCATTCGTGGACGTCGAATCAATCGCCGCGCGCTCGTTGTGAGCGGACGGCGGAACAGTCGCGCGGCCCGTCGCGCCAACAGTCGGTGCTGGTGCGATCCTCGTCGCTGAAGCGGCTCTCGGCGCTGGTGCGGTTGTCATCGCCGGGACTGCTCTCTGCGTGGGAGTCCGCAACATCGATTGCACCGTGATGCTCGCACTATGAGGCATCCGCAAGCTCGCCGTTTGCGGCGCCACCGTCTGATGAGAGGCCGCACGGGAAGCCGGGGCTTCGGCCCCATCGGTCTCGAAGTAAGCGTCTGCCATCGCGACAGTGCGTCCATCACTCATCGTCACCTGACCACGCTCCTTGAGCCAATTGCCGTTCTGTAACTGCGGCACCAGGGAATACTGGGTGCTCAACGAGGCGATACCGACTTCACTTAGAGACCACTCAAAAATAAGTTCACATTCACTCTAGCCCGCCTTATGCGTGAACGACCCGATTTTCTTTCAAATTCGGATGCCGAGGCGTTCTCGGAGCGTTGGTATGTG
>Ga0137415_10006282_pt1 | contig 11765 bp, 13 predicted proteins | sample CZODoug3_1_1_16f_FD_183082 | JGI IMG/M metagenome (GOLD analysis project Ga0137415, IMG submission 183082) | Vadose zone soil fungal communities from Angelo Coast Range Reserve, California, USA - CZODoug3_1_1_16fungal (Hybrid Assembly) | ecosystem: Environmental > Terrestrial > Soil > Vadose...
CGCAATAATTAGTTCGCATGCATACCATTCCATTGTGGCGCTCTCATGCGCCGCGGTCCTCTCTATTGGGCAAATCGCCGGTTCTACCGTTCTTATACGCAATCAGACCGTCCTGCCCATAGGAGCACCATGGAGAAAGAATATTTGGCGCAGCGAGGACGTCTTCACGGACCTCCTCATTCTGCGCGGTTCCGGACCGCAGCCCACGAACCTGCTGTCGATGGCGCTTCTTGATTCTCGGACGTCATCCATTTGGGTGACACCGATTACTTCCACCCTCAAATGCCAGCCGATTCGGCGGGAAACACCGGTCACGTGCTTGCCTGAAGGGAATTTGCGTCTAATCCATGTTCTCGCGGCGCAAATACGAACATTAATTCAATATTTGTTATTAAGATCATCCGCGTGTATTGGTGCGCGCCAATGCTGAACAAGCGCCCAAGTATATTTAATACATGTCATTTCATACCGAATCGCGGTCTTGCCCCGAATTCAGCATCCAGCGTCTTGACGGCATCGCTCGGCCGATTACGTTGTAATCTGTCGGCCGAAGTGACCAACCGGGGGAGGGTCGCCGGGGCCGACGTGGCGCAGGTGTACGTGGGAAGCCGTTCGCGTTCATTAGCGAGTCCGAATAGCCAAAGAGGCGTCCCGTAAGCAAGCTTGACAGCTGAGGCGAAGATGTGGCACATACGACGACATGAAGTCGCAAGTCACGTTCATCTTGATGATCGCCTTGGCTTGCTCCGCATCGAACGCGCGTGCAACCCCGCGGCAGCTTCCGTTCACGTACCCCAACGAAACGCTCCCCGAGGGCAACCTCGAGGTCGAGCTCTACACCGACGTCAGTCCGCTCCGCGTCGCCGCCGATTCCACGGACCCTGCGAAGGGGAACATTTGGGCTCCCGAATACAAACTTCAAACCGAAATCGAGTACGGGCTCACGGATCGTTTCGAGCTGGGATTTTACCAGGTATTCGATGCAGCGCCGCAACCGGGGGGCGACAGTCCACTCATCTTCGATGGGCTCAAATGGCGCGTGCGAACACGACTCGCGGAACCGGGTGAGTTGCCCGTCGACATCGGGCTCTACTTGGAGCTCGAGACGATGCATGACGAGGTTGCGCTCGAGGAGAAAATCAATCTTCAGCGCCGGTTTGCGCACGTTCGTTTGATGGCCAATCTATGGGTCGAGGAAACGCTGTCACGGCCATTCGACACGGTGGCGCAAGGGCGCAAAGGACACTTCATCGTGAATCCCACTGCGGGATTCGTCTTCGAGGCCACGCCCACATTCCAGCCGGGCGTCGAATATTGGGCGCGTGGAGAGATAGTTCCGACCGGGGACGGAGACCAGGCCCACGAAAACGCCCGTGTTCATCATTTCGTCGGCCCCACCGTACATCTCAACTTCGGAAAGCTATGGTGGTCATTGGGCGCTTATGTTCATCTGAACGACACCAACACGCCGAATCCAGGGGACGCCTACGGTCCGCTTTGGTTTCGAAGTGTGCTCGGCCTCGAGCTTTGACCGGTTTGCGTCAACGCCCGCCCGACGAGTGGACAGTCGGCCAGGGCGACGCATGGGCAGCGCAGCGTGTCATGCAGGAGCGTGCGCATGGCTTGGAGTTGTCCGAGCTGTGCCTCCACCTCCACGAGCTTCGTCATCGCGAGTCGCCGCCAGCGCTCTGGCGGCGGTCCCTCTCGCGAGAACCCTCGTTCGAGCACCTTGATCTCGTCCAGGGAGAAGCCCGACTCCTGCGCGAGTCGAATTCGGCGAAGGCGAACCAAAGCATCTCGCCCGTACACTCGGCGGCCGCTGCTACGTTCAGCACGCGGAAGCAGCCCGATGCTCTCGTAGTAACGGATCGCGGATGCCTGCACGCCCGCCGCCCGAGCGAGTTCCCCGATGGATGCCCTTGACTTAAAGTCGACTTCAAGACCCATAACGACACCATGACCGCTGCCCCCCTTTGGGGCAACCCCACGGAGGCCCGTCATGGCTGAGAACCGAACCGACCCATCTACGAACGACTCGCCTTTTTTCTGCGCCCTACCACCTCCGGACCTTCGCCGTCGACGCGCCGACGTCTTGTACGGCATCCGTCAGCGCGTGAAGCACATCGAGGAGACGGCGACGGGCTTCACTTTGACGTTCGACCGAACACCCGAGCTGAGGCTGGAGCTCGAGGAATTCATCGGCTTCGAAGCCGCGTGTTGCTCTTTTATCCAGATCGCCGCGGACGTCCGCGAGACCACGATCGAGCTCCATATGAAGGCCGCGCCCGAGGCCAAGCCGTTCATCCGGAGCGAATTCATCGACATCATCGCCGGTACACGCGTCTCGCCATGACGAGGCGCTGGATCGGAGTGGCGATCCTGGCCACCGGGTTGCTCATCGTCGTTGCAAAGGTCCGGCTCTCGTCACCGTCCGCACAGACACCGCAGGTCGTCCGTCCGCGCATCGTGCTCGTCGCCGACCTCGGCGAAGCAGAAGACGAGGGCGGCTGCGGCAAGATCATCAGAATGGTGCGCGCGACGGCGGGCCGAGGTGTTCCAACGATCGAGATCGACCCAGAGAAGTCCCCGGACGATGCGAAAAAGTACAAAGCGCTCCTGATCCCGACGGTGATCGTCACGAGCGAGATGGGTGAAGAGTCTCAGCGGTACCAAGGCGAGTCCGCCGAAACGATCCGAAGACTCGAAGAGGAGCTCGACAAGCTGCGGGGCAAGACATGATGGGCGCCGGCGAGCAGCTCGCCGACGTCTTGTCATCTGGCAGCGTCATGGCGCTGCCTGCTGCGTTCATTGCGGGCGTGGTGATGGGCGTGACTCCCTGCACGTTCGCCCTGTATCCCGTGGCCGCAACCTATTGCGCGGGCACCTGCTCGCGGGATGCAGGAGCGAAGCCGGCGGTCAAGAGCGCCGCGTTCTTCGTCCTGGGCAATGCCGTTGCGATGACCGCGCTCGGCATCGTGGCGGCGACCGTCGGCCGAACCTTCGGCCGTCTTGGGGGTTGGTCCGCATACGTCGTCGCCTTCATTCCCGTCATCATGGGCGTGCACCTCCTGGGGTTGATTCGATTGCCGATGCCACGGCCGAGAGCGCGCGGAAAACCAGGATTGGTCGGTGCCTTTTTCGGAGGACTCCTTTTCTCGCTGGTACTCGGTCCATGCGGCACACCAGCCTTGGGCGCCATCCTGTCGTACGCCGCGTTCAAGGGGAGCGCGACGTTCGCCGCCTTGCTGCTCCTGGCCTACGGGCTTGGCAACGGCCTACCCCTCTTCGTGGTCGGAACTACGGCGGGCACTGCTGCGGCGAGGCTCGAGAGCCTCGGCTGGAGCCGCCACCTCGAACGGGGCGCAGGTGTGGCCATGATCGCGCTGGGATACTGTCTGATATGGACTGCCCGGTGAGCGGTCCGTTGGAGTAGAGCCTATCGATGCTCTCTGAACTGTCGAGACGTACCGCGTTGTACGTCGTCACGGCCCTCGCTGAGATTCTCGGTTGTTACCTGCCGTACCTCTGGCTGAAACAAGGCCGCAGTGCGTGGTTGCTCGTGCCGTCGAGCATGTCGCTGGCTCTTTTCGCCTGGCTGCTGACGCTGCACCCGACGACATCCGGTCGTGTGTATGCAGCCTACGGCGGCGTCTACGTGACCGTGGCCTTGCTCTGGTCGTGGATCGTCGATAGGCAAGTCCCCAACCGTTGGGACCTGCTCGGCGTTCTGATTTGCATCGTCGGGTTTCTGGTCATCATGGCGAACCCCGAACATTGAGGGACTCATGATAAACTTTCGACACACCATCTTCGAGGAGGATCCATGTCGACGAGCATTCGTTTCCGACGGTTCGACCGGCCCATGGCCGCCGGTGTCGCTCTGGTCACGCTCGGATTGTTTGGAACGGGTCTGAGCGCATGCGGGAAGAAATCGTCCACCTCTACGACGGAGTCCAAAGGGTCCGAGGCCACCGCGGCGTCGCGAACCACCGCTGGGACCTTTCCTGACGTGTGCAAGATGTTTACGAACGAGGAAATGGGGACGCTCATCGACACGACCATCGTGGAATCGAAGGCGCATCCGCAGACCAAGCCCGACGAACCGGGCTGCGATTGGATGGACAAGAACGGAGGACTCCTGGTCACCGTCAGCCTCGCCCCCAAGACGAAAAACGCCTTCGCCGACGAGTTCCAAGGCTACGAAGCCGTCAGCGGCATCGGTGAGGGGGCCTTCGAAAATCACGGCATCTTGAGCGTCCTCCACCGCACCACCGAAATCACCGTGATCTTCGGCGGCGGCGGCAGCGAGGAGACGCAGAAGAAAGTCGCCGCCCAAGTGATCCAGAAGCTCGACAGCCCAGCCGGAGCCCCGAGCAAATAGCCATCGCCGTGTGACCCAGCGCGCCGTCTTGACGCGTTCAAACTGTGGGCGCTCGGCGTGCCGCGACACAACTATGGCCGCGCACGGCGATTTTGGCCTACGCTTACGATCTCCATGGCCACCAAGAAGAAGAAGAAGAAGAGCGTCGCGCCGAAGGCAACCGCGAAGTCCAAAACCGCGCCGAAGCCCGCGAAGAAGGTGAAGGCGAAGGTATCGCCGAAAAAGGCGAAGGTATCGCCGAAGCCGAAGGTGTCGCCGAAAAAGGCAAAGGCCAAGAGCAAGGCACCGCCCAAGAAGCCCAAGAAGAAGTCGGTCGTCGCCAAAGTCACGGCCAAGCCCAAGGCCAAACCCAAGCCGCAGGCCAAGGCCAAACCCAAGCCCAAGAAAACCGTTGCGAAGAAACTTCCGCCGCGACGGGATGCGACCGGCCACCTCGATCCGAAATACGCGCGTGAGCTCCGCGCCAGGAGCGTGGAGAATCACGACGACACGAAGGACCGCGCGTTCTTCAAGCAATCACGCAACAACAAGGACGAAGGCGCCGAGGAGCTCGGTGAAGAAGCCGTCAACGCCATGACCAGCGGAGAAAATCAGGGCGAAACGCTGCTCGACGCCGAGAGCGAAGGAGAGCGAGGCGGACCCTTCGTCGAGACGAATGGCCGAGACGAGTACGCCGACGACGTCGACGAATCCAATCCGCTCGACGCAACGCGCGAACCCTTCCCCAGGCTGTAGCGCATTCATTTCGGTGGGGCGCCCGTCGATGCGGTCGTCGGCCCCGCAGTCGAAGGCCCCATCAGCACACGGAAGGTGGCGCTGGCGCGAGCGATGATGGCGCCGTCCGCCTTGGCCAGCGCGTCCGCGAAGGCCATCAACTTGCCGGTCTTCAGCACGCGCGGCTCGATCTGCAGCCATTGCCCGACTTTCGCGACCGCCACGTAGTCGACGCTGAGGCTCACCGTCACGAGTCCCTCGACCGATGGCAGTGCCGATCCACAGCTTAGTCCCATCGCATTATCGGCCAGCACGGCAATCACGCCGCCATGCACTAGCCCGCGCGAGTTGCAGTGCTCGGGGCGCAGGGTCAGGCCGACCTGCACCACATCATCGATGCGCCGCGAGTAGAGCGGCTCCCACGGTTCGGTAACGGGGCTCTTACGAAAGTGGGGCGCGAAGCCGTCGGGCAGAACGATCGACATGGTTGAGCCTTTGAGGAGTCAATGTAGAGACGGTAGTAGCGCGAATCTACGGAATGGCAGGGTTGAGGGTGGAGAGTTCACAGGAAGACGGGAAGACGGGAAGTGGGAGGAGATAGTCCTCCACTGCACCCACGCCGCCCTCTGAACGATATCAAAACCTTCCCGTCTTCCCGCCTTCCTGTAAACTCTCTCCGTTCAAGGTGGCCCACGCGCAATATCCTCTCACCACACAAGGGATGAGCAATCTCATGACCAACGACGCGACCAACGAAAAGATCCCGACCGAGAGGCTCGCCTTCATCTTGGACCAGCCGGCCGAGCTGACCGCGAAGCAGATCGTCGAAAAGGCCAAGGCCGCAGGCGTCACCATCAGCACCGCCTACGTATACCAGGCGAGAAGGCGGCAGCGGGTCGCCGAGCCTGCAGAGCCCAATGCTTCGACTCCGAGATCCCGCGGCAAGCGACGGCGGCGAGTCACGCACGAATCGGCGCCGAAAGTGGCCAAGACATCATTCATTCTATCGATGCCCAAAGCCTCGTCGTCCGCCCTCGCTCGCGCGCATGAACCAGTTAACCGAGGTTTCGCCAAAAAGAACGCCGTGGCCCGCACGAACGGGACGCGATACGCGACCGAGCCGGATCTCGAATCATCGCGCGTCGCGTTTGCAAAGCTCGCCCTGGAGATTGGCCTGCGGGAGGCGGACGCTCTGCTCGCGGAGCTCCGTGCCAAGATCCAGACGTTGCTCGACTAGGTAAATCGGGAGGAGGACCGCGCCCCCAAAGGCGCATGGTCGCTCAAGTTCGTCGCGTCGTAAGGAGCAGCGGTGAGTCGCGCGCCGGCTCCTTGTGGAACTGCCCCGCCTTCATGATCGCGAGAAGGCGTGTGCGGTCTTGGAGAATGGTTACGTCGGAGAGTGGATTGCCGTCGACGAGGAGAAGATCCGCGAAGTATCCCGGCGCCACTTTTCCGAGCTCGTTCGGGCGGCCCATCATCTGACCGCCCCAGACGGTGGCCGCGCGCAGCGTTTCCGCGGGCGTGTAACCAAAGAGATCGACGAAGTGCTTCAAATCGCGCGCGTAGGTTCCGTGCGGACACCACGCAAAGCCGTAATCGCCACCCGGCAATACCCGAATGCCACGACTGCGCATGGCTCGAATTCCGACCACGCAAGCTTCGAGCTCGCGCGCATAGCCAGCAGCTTCCGCCGCCGAGGGCGCGTAGCCCCAGGGCGCCGCGTCATGCAGCGTCGTAATGATCCAGTTGACGCCTGGCGCCACGAAGACGCGGTCCTTGCGCGCTTCGAGCAGGTCCAGCCCCTCTTCGTCGATGTAACTTGCATGATACAAGAAATCGATGCCCGCCCGGAGACATCGCTTGATCGACTCGGTGCTGCGCGCGTGGACGGACACCTTTCGGCCGCGTGCATGCGCCACCTCGACGACCGCCGCGAGCTCCTCTTCGGTCACGTAGGTGTCGTTCGCGCGCAAGGTGCCGGTGATCTCCTCGCCCGAACAGATGATCTTGATGACGTCGACCCCGAGCTCGATGACTTCGCTCGCGGCCGCCCGGAACTCGCCGGGGCCGGAGACGACGATGCTCGCCCCCGGCAGCAACGTCCCCTCCGGGGTCGAAAACTCGGTGCAGCAGGCGAGAAGGCGCGGACCCGGTATCGTGCCGTCGTTTATCGCGTCGCGGATCACGACGTCGAGGCGCATCTTGGCCGACGATGCACCGACGCACATCGTGTAGCCCATGTCGATGTACGTGCGCGCAGCCTTCACCGCGAAGACGGTGTGGTCCTCGGGCGGTGTCGTGCCGAGATGATTGAGGCTCGGTGCGTCGTTCCAACTGAAGTGCGTATGTGCATCGCAGAGGCCGGACATCAAGGTGGCGCCGCCCCCGCGGATCTGACGATCGCCTCTCAAGGTTCCCGCCCGTCTACTGACCGACTCGATCCGCTCACCGCGGACGAGCACCTCGCCGGGCCAGGGCTCGGAATGGATGCCGTCGAAGATGGTCACGTCGGTAAACAGGATGCTCGAGGGTGCCATCGCCAGTTTCTCCTTCTGCCGCGCCGTTGCTGCGCTCGGGGTGCCCTTCAGAAAAACTTTACGAGTGCCGTCGTCACGCGCGCGGCTGCTTCGATGGGCGTCCAGTGCCCGCATCCTTCGAGGATGCCGGTCTCGACGTGTGCGAGTTCTTTGCGCATCGCGTCCACCGTCTCTTTCGTGCTCACTTTGTCGTCGTCGCCGCGGAGCAGCAGCACGGGCGCGTCGACGCCGGAAAGATCGACCGCCTTCGCGTCGGCCAGGGCTTCGCACGCCCGCGCGTACCCTTCGGGATTCTGCGCGAGGAGAAGCTCGCGCACGAAGCCCAAGATTTCAGGGCGCTCGCGTTGGACCGTCGGCGACGTGGCGCCGTTGGCGACGGCGGTGGCCACCGCCTCCATCCCTTTTTCTCGCACCGTAGCCGCGCGCGCGCGCGTCGCTTCTTTCGCGGCCGGTGACTGCTCGCGAAGAGGTCCCAGAAGGGCGATCTTGCCGACGCGATCGCGATGGTGCACGGCGAGATGTTGCGCTGGGATGGTCCCCATCGAGTGCGCCACGATGTCGACCGACGCGATGCCCAATTCGTTCAGGACGGCGAGCGCATCCGCCGCGAAGGAGGCCATGGAGAGCTCACCGCCCGAGAGCGCGCTGCGCCCGTGCCCTTCGAGATCGAAACGAACGACGCGACGTTTGGACGCCAGCGCGCGCGCCTGCGCCTCGTAAAGCGTCGTCGACCCTCCGAGGCCGTGCACGAACAGCAGCGCAGGCCCTTCGCCGGAAGTCTCCACGAAGATGTTCTTTCCATTCAAATCGAGTATCGGCATGGTCTCTTTCCGTCCTGTCGATGGTTTCGGAACGTGCGCCGATTGAACCAATGAGAACCAATTGGGAGAATTGGCTCGGATCGGTGCCAATCACATTGGGTCCTCGATATTCGATGTCAAGCTCCGCGGGAGCAGTAATGCTGCGCGTCATATCGTGACGTGGCAACGCAATTGGTTCATATTGGTTCAATGCCATCGCGTGAGGCGCATCGGGCGTCCGAGTACCTGGAGAAATGGTTGGCCGGGCGACGGCTGCGGCCAGGGGACCGACTGCCTGCCGAACGTGAGCTGGCGACGAGGCTGGGCCTCGGGCGGGGTGCGGTTCGGCGAGCACTCGCCGCGCTCGAAGCGTCGGGACGACTCACACGGCACGTCGGGCGCGGGACGTTCATGACCGAGCCGGCGGAGGTTGCCGATGGCCCGGCCGCGAGCCCGGCCGACGTCATGGAAATGCGCCTTCTCTTGGAACCGCGTCTCGCGGTGCTCGCGGTCGTGGCGGCGACGGCGCGCGATCTCGAACGAATGACCCATTGCCTCGAACGGGGCGAGGCGGCGCTCACCTTCGAGCAATTCGAGCGCTGGGACAGCGCCCTCCATCGGGCCCTCGCAGAGGCAACCCACAATCCGCTCGCCGAGCGGCTCTATCGCGTAATCGAAGCCGCGCGCGACGATCCGCTATGGGGCAGCCTCAAACGACGAGCCTTCAACGCCGAGCGCCGAGCGGACTACGATGCCGACCATCGCCGCATCGTCGAGGCGCTGGCGGAACGCGATGCGCCAGCGGTCGAGAATGCCTTGCGCACCCACCTCATGCGCGTCCGCACGAACCTATTCGGCGAGGAATCGTAACCCGGGCATAAACGCGCCGCCTGACGTGTTGAAGCATCGTGGACCTCAACGCGAACGCCATTCTGGCTTCTTTTTTGATTGGCAGCATCGGATTGGTGGCGTTCATCTACGGAAAACGTCAACAGCGGCTGCCGCAAATGCTCGTGGGAGTCGCCCTGATGGCGTATCCCTACTTCGTTTCCAATCTGATCGTGATGTTTGCCATCGCCGTTGCGTTGCTTTTCGCACTTTGGCTCGCTGTCCGCTTCGGTTGGTAAAAAAGCTAGGGAACGCCCATCTCCGAAAGCAAGAACGCGTTGATTCCGGCCTGATACTCCGCGTCGGCGCTGACCGCGCCCGCGCCGAAGTGCCCCGTACTCTGACGAACCCGGAGCAACACCGGCCGGTCGCTCGCGACCGCTTGCATCGCGGCGGCAAACTTTCGGGCGTGCATGGGATCGACGCGGTCGTCGCTGTCGGCTCCTTGGACGAGGAGCGACGGATAGCGCTTTCCACCTTCGGCGTGGTGGTAGGGTGAATAGGCAAACATCGCCTTGAATTGCTCGGGATCCTCGGGCGAGCCGTATTCGGTCTCCCAGCTTTTGCCATTGCCGAAGAGCGGGGAACGAATCACATCGATGACCGGAACGTCGCAAACGGCTGCACGGAAAAGGTCCGGTCGCTGGGTGATGACCGCGGCGGTGGTGAGGCCCCCGTTCGAGCCGCCGCGCAGGCCGAGGCGTTCGGGTCGTGCCCATCCTCTTCGAATCAAGTCTTCGGCGGCCGCGATGACGTCGTCGAAGGTATTTTGCTTCTTCGTGAGCATTCCCTCGCGGTGCCAGGCCTCACCATACTCGAGGCCACCCCGCGCGGCGACCTGGACGAAGACCCCTCCCCGCTCGACCCACGTATAGTTTGCCGGATAAAAGGACGGCGCTATCGCGAGCGCGAATCCGCCGTAGGCCGTCATGATCACGGGCCCGCGCCCATCGAGCGGGACGTCGCGCCGGTGCACGACGAACATCGGCACGCGCGTGCCGTCCTTCGATGCAAAGAACACGCGATCGACGGCGTACCGTGAGGGTTCGACGCCGGGCAGATCGACCTTGGCCCAGATGCGAATCTGTCCCGTTTTCGTCGAAATGGAATAGACCATGGCAGGCGTCGCGTACGATTCGAATCGAATGAACACCTCGTCGTCTTCCGCGTGACCGGAGAGCAGGGGCTTTCTCCACGAGGCTCCAATGCCTCCCAAGGTCGGCAATTCGATGGTTCGCGTCCCGCTTCCGTCGAGCTCGCGAATTTCCAATTCGGCGGCGACGTCTTTCTTCCAATGAAGAAATAGCTTCCCACCGGCCACGAGAAATTCTTCCAGCGTCGCGTCAGTCCGGCCCGGGATGATTTCCTTCCAGGCCTGGCGTTCGGGATGCGCGGGATCGACCCGCACGATCCGTCCGCGCTCCGCGCCGTCGTTCGTGCTCACATAGAAGACGCCGTTGTGTTCGATCACCTCGTGCTGATGCTCGAGGCCAACGGCAAGCGGTATCCACGTCGCGGCTTTTCGCTTGGCGTCGCGAAAGTACCAATCGGTGCGGCTCTCACCGTATTCACGCCTCACGAAGAGCCACCGAGCATCGCGCGATGCGACTACGGATTCATCGATCCGAGAATCGCCCGTGGGCTCCCGCACGACGATATCGTTTTTGGGCTCGGTCCCAATTCGATGGTAACGAATCGACGCACGCGCCTCTTGTTCGTTCGATGGGATGCTCGGATCCGAAGAGTAGTGCCGATAATAGAAACCGCGACTGTCCGCCGCCCAATCGGCCTCGCCCGACCGCACCGGTGCGATGGTATCGATGGACGAGACCTCGCCCGTTTCCACGTCGAGGACATGCACCGTCGAGAGATCCGCGTTGTTCTTACTGATCTTGTACGCCACCTTTCGACCATCGGGCGACGGCCAGTATCCCTGCAGCGTCCACGATTGCTCGGCGGGCCATTGCGAAGGATCGATGAGGGCACGCTCAGAACCGCCGCTCCGCTCACGCACGTAGACAACGTGCTTTTCGCTGCCCGCGTCGCGTCGCTCGTAGAAGTATCGCGCGCCGAATCGCCCTGGCGAGCGCACGTCACCCGCAAACATGAGCTCTTTGATGCGCGTCTCGAGCTCGGCGCGCGCTGGAATGGCCCGAAGCTTGGCCTGCGCGAGATCGTCTTGCGCCTTCCACCACTGCTTCACCTCGGCGGACTCACCGTTTTCGAGCCAGCGGTACGGATCCGGCACGGTTACACCGTGATAGACGTCTTTCGCATCGACGCGACGGGTCGCGGGATATGGCGATTGCGCGGGCGCGGCAAATGACGTGTGGCTCGGGACGGGTACGGGCTGGCTCACCGCGGACGGCGTACCGCAGGCGACGAGCGCGACGGAGACAACCAGTGTGCAGCCGCGGAGCGCGCCGCAGGGACGCAGCGTAGGAC
>Ga0137415_10006283_pt1 | contig 11764 bp, 12 predicted proteins | sample CZODoug3_1_1_16f_FD_183082 | JGI IMG/M metagenome (GOLD analysis project Ga0137415, IMG submission 183082) | Vadose zone soil fungal communities from Angelo Coast Range Reserve, California, USA - CZODoug3_1_1_16fungal (Hybrid Assembly) | ecosystem: Environmental > Terrestrial > Soil > Vadose...
GCCAAAGCGCACATGTCCGACCTGCAGACGCAGGTCAAGTACGACGTGCGCTATCTGCGGTACTGGGTCAACGAGCCCGAGGGAATGATCTTCTGCCTGGTCGAGGCGCCCTCGGCTGACGCGGCTTCGACGGTGCACCGCGAGGCCCACGGGCTCGTGGCCGATGACGTGTACGAAGTGCAGGAGGGCTCCTGATGAGGATCGCCCGCCTGATCGCGGCGGCCGCAGCGGTGGCGGCACTGACCGGCGCTTCGGCGGCCGCGGCGAGTGCCCACGGATCGCGGCACCCCGCGCCGAGCTACGACCCGGTTCGCCAGCTCGTCCAGGCGCAGCAGGCCACCGCGAGATTCCAGAACCTCGATGTCGCGAAGCACGCCGGATACACCGACCCGTTCAAGGACCTCAACGGGATCAGGTGCATCGTCGACACCGGCATGGACGGCATGCCCGGTATGGGGGGCATGGGCGTGCACAACGTCAACGACACCAATGTCGCCGACCCGGCGGAGGTCGCGTCGCGCCCGGAAGCGGTCGTCTACGAACCCGACCGGCACGGGCATCTGAACCTGGTCGCCCTGGAGTACCTCGTGCCGAAGGCGGTCTGGGACAAGACCCATCGCGACCCGCCGTCGTTGTTCGGGCAGCCGTTCATGCTCAACCCGGTGTCCAACCGCTTCCTGCCGTTCGCGTTCTACTCGCTGCACGTCTGGCTCTACAAGGCCAACCCGGGCGGCCTGTTCGAGATGTGGAACCCGCGGGTGCACTGCCCCGTGGCCTGAGTTCCCTGCGCGGTCTACAGGACGGCTGCGTATCCCTGGGGGGAAACGGCGGCGGGCGACCTCAACGTTGAGGACGCCCGCCGCCGCTCACACCTATCGCCGGCGGCACTGTGGCCGGCCAATCCTCAGCTCAGCGGCACCAGCTGCTGGCTCGTTTCAGAAAGGCACAGTCATGTCCATGCACTCTCGTATCCTGGCCGCGTTCGTTGCCCTCTGCGCCACGCTCGCGACTCTCACCGCCGCTGCCGCGTCGGCGCTCGCCAGGCCCAATCCGCTCCCGAACGACGACTTGCCGCCTATTCAGCAGCAGCCGATCACCATCGAGCACGTCAGCAACGGTTCGCCGATCTGGGTCTTCGTCGTGGTCGCCGCCCTGACTGCCCTGGTGTCGGTGGCCGCTGTCCTCGCCGCCAGCCGGCTGCGCCAGGCGCGTCGATCGACGGCGTATGCCTGATCAGTACCGCGTAGTCGCCGGGGGCCGCATTGCACCGGGGCTGTCCTCGACTGCAATCGCAATGCAATGGAGTCGAGCAGACTCGAAGTCTGAGTCGAGAGCGGGGGATTGACGGGCTGGCAGTTGGGCCTGGCGGGTTGCCGGTGGTCGGGGCCGGCTGACGCGGCGCGACGACGCGCGGGGGATCTCGCGCGCCGGTTTCTTCTAGGGGGGATCCGCAATGTTCATGCTTCACGGGTCTGTGCGTAGAGCTGCGCTGGTGGCGATCGGGCTAGGCACGCTGCAGGTGATCGGAGCTGGGCCGGTGTCCGCCGCGACCAGCGACATCACCGAATTCAGGCTACCGACCGCGGACAGCACCCCGGAAGGAATCACCGCTGGGCCGGATGGCAATCTGTGGTTCGCCGAGCAGGCCGGCCGGATCGGGCGGATCACCCCAGCCGGCGTCGTCACCGAGTTCTCGAACGGGATCACTGCGGACAGTAGACCGTTCGCGATCACCGCCGGGCCGGATGGCAATCTTTGGTTCACCGAGGACAGCGCGATCGGGCGGATCACCCCGGCTGGGGACGTCACCGAGTTCGGGATCACCTCGAACAGCGCACCGGAGGGGATCACCGCCGGGCCGGACGGCAATCTGTGGTTCACCGAGGACAGCGCGATCGGGCGGATCACCCCGACCGGGGTCGTCACCGAGTTCTCGAACGGGATCACCGTGAACAGCATGCCGCGCAGAATCGCCGCGGGCGCGGACGGCAACCTGTGGTTCACCGAATGGAACATCGACCGGATCGGGCGGATCACCCCGACCGGAACGGTCACCCAGTTCGCGACCGGCATCACCGAGTTCAGCGGAGTGCGAGGAATCACCGCCGGGCCGGACGGCAACGTATGGTTCACCGAGGTCGCCGGTGATCGGATCGGGCGGATCGAGGTGGCCGTGCCGCAGGCCACGGTCAGCCCGGCCAGTCACGACTTCGGCGAGCAGGAAGTCGGCACCAGCAGTGGCCTGCAGCAGTTCACGGTCGCCAACACCGGTACCGGGCCATTGATCGTTGGTGCCGCCGGCATCGGCGGTACGGACCCGGGTGACTTCGGCCTCGTCGATGATCAGTGTTCGGGTGCGACGGTGGCGCCGGGCGGGACGTGCACGATCGGGGTGACGTTCACTCCGGGCACCGTTGGTGCGCGGGCGGCGGTGCTGACCGTCTCTGACAATGCCAGCGATAGTCCGCACACCGCCGCAGTGACCGGCGTCGGCATCCGGGCCGTGTCCGCCGTGCAGCTGACCGCGAGCCCGAACCCGTCCACGTCCGGTGATCCGGTGACGTTCGCCGCGCAGGTGTCAACGGCCGCGCCGGTGACGCCGACCGGCAGCGTCACCTTCACCGACGGCACCACGTCTCTGGGGACCGCCGTTGTGGACGGCACCGGCAAGGCCACGGTGACCAGCAGCGCTCTGCCCGGCGGCGCGCATCAGATCACCGCCAGCTACAGCGGCGATGCCAAGGTGCTCGGCAGTTCGGCCAGCATTGTGCAGCAAGTGACTGCGGCGCCGACCGCGCTCACGGCGCGGCCGGCGCAGCTGGTGATTCAGTTGCCGGGAGCCTCGGGGTTGAGGCTCGCGGCCCGCCTCACGCTCACCCACACGGGCGCACCGATCGGCGGCCAGCTCGTCTCGATGCGCATCAACGGGGCCACCGTCTGCACCGCGACAACGGCGTCCGATGGCGTCGCGACGTGCACCGCGCCGGTGTCCTACCTGCTCGCTGTGACCGTGCACGGCTACACCGCCGCCTACGCCGGATCGCCCGACTACCAGCCCGCAACCGGTCACGCTGGCCTGCTCGGATGACCCCGCACGAGGAGATTGCCATGACCGCACGAACCACTGGCCGGCACCGATGTGGGCGGTGGCTGGCCGCGGTGGCCGTCGACGCTGCGCCGAGCATGCGGCTGGCGCTGCGGGCTCGACCTGCTCCGGCTGCGGGACGGGAAGATCGCCGCCTACTGCCAGGCGATGGGATCGGCGGGATCGTGGTCCATGAGGTAGATCGTCCGCCCCGGCTCGTCGTAGTAGCTGATCTCTGCGCAGGCGCCTTCCGGCACGCGGCTCTCGGTCTGGACGTGCCGCGTCGTCCAGCTGGTGAGCCGGTATTTAGGCAGCAGCTGGGCGATCACGCTGCGCATCTCCGGATAGGGGATGCAGGTCCGGCCGGGGAACCGGTCGGCCAGCGCCGCGCGGAAGTGGGCGAGTTGCAGCTGCTCCGGGGTCGGCCCGACGTACGGATCGGAGCGATGCTTCCGGCACTGTTCCGGGCCGCCCGGATACACCTGGATCGACCCTTGCGGGGAACTGTCGACGCAGGCAGCGAGTCGGGTGGGCGCGGGCGCCCCGAACGTCGGCTGCCACTCCCGCCGGCACGCGTCGAGCGGCGATTCGGTCTTGACGTCGAAGTTCATGACCAAATCGTGCGTCGCGGACAGGTGGCAGTCCACCATCGTCGATTCCAGGGCGTGGCCCTTACCGTCTCCCGCGACCCAGCCGTAGGTTGCCGCAGTCGCCCCGAGAAGTGCGGCGGCCACGCAGGGCACCGCCACCAGGCGACGGGTCCGCCGACGCCGAGTGCGTTGGCGCGCCCGGGCGAGAATCTGGATCCCGGCCGGAGCGTCCGGAGACACCAGGGTCGTGTCTCGGACCGGATCGCTCTCTCGGAGCATCCGGTCCAGCTCCTCATCGGTCAACATCAGTCGTCTCCTTCGTCAGGTGGAGATTCGCCGGGTCGGGATTCGTCGGGTCGGGATTCGCCGGGGCCAGCCGCCGGCGTAGCCGGTCCCGGGCCCGGTGCAGACGGGTGTCGACCGCGCCGACCGATATCCCGAGCACCACCGCGATGTCGTGGCGGGACAGGTCGTCCCAATAGGCCAGCCGGAGGATCTCCCGGTCAGCGGCCAAGAGCTCGGCCAGCGCCGCGCCGATGTCGTGGCCGGTGCCGTCGCCGGTTCGGTAGTCGGGTCCGCGTTGCGGCTCGGACCGTTCGGCCACTCTCAGCAGCAGCCGGGACCAACGCCGTTGGCTGCGAGCCTGGTTGGCCAGCACTCGGCGAGCGATGCCCAGCAGCCACAACGCCGCCTCCCCCTCGTCATCGGGAACGTGCCCCCTGCGGCGCCACGCGATCGCGTAGACCTCGGCCGCGGCGTCGGCGGCCGCTGCCTCATCGGTCCGGCGCAGGCAGTAGGCCATGACCCGGTGGAGCGTCTGCCTGAACAGCTGCTCCAGTCGATCACTCCGGTCGTCCGATCCCATGCCTAGTAATGTCCGGCACCGCTCGACCGCTTACCAGCGATGAGTTCGTCGCGGCCGATCTGGCCGGCTCGCTGGAGCGGATGATCTTGGACCTGTGGTGGCTATGCAGCCACAAGTCCAAGATCACGGGGACGGATCGAGGTCGGCGATTCGGGGACGAGATTGCGCGGAACCCTTGACGGACGGCGCCCTGGTGTCAACGGTGTTACGGGGGCGTTACCCGCCAGGAGGTCGGAATGCGCAAGTGGATGTTGGTGGCCGGCTCGGCGCTGCTCGTCGGTGGACTGTTGACCGGCACTAGCGGCGTGCCCATCGCTGCGGCAACCCCCCTGCCGTCGGCCCACGTCTGGGTCACGACACCCGATGGCAGTCAGCTCCTGACCGACGGCGGCCGGATCCCCTTCCGGGCCGGCGGTTCGACGAACCTGACCGTCACGGTCGACCCGAGCCGGACCTATCAGCGCATGGACGGCTTCGGCGCCTCGATCACCGATTCGTCGGCCAGCGTCCTCTACCGCCTGCCGCCGCAGCAACGGACCGCGGCGATGCGTGACCTGTTCAGCACCGACGGGCTGTCGCTGCTGCGCCAGCCGATGGGCGCCTCGGACTTCGTGGACGGGCCGTTCTACACCTACGACGATCTGCCCGTTGGCGCGACCGACTACGACTTGCGGCACTTCTCCGTCCAGCACGACCAGGCGCAGATCCTGCCGCTGCTGCGCCAGGCGCTTGCCCTCAACCCCACGTTGAAGATCATCGCGACGCCGTGGAGCCCGCCGGCCTGGATGAAGACGCCGGTCACGCTGATCGGCGGGCGGCTCATCGACGATCCGCGCATCTACCAGGCGTACGCGCAGTACTTCGTGAAGTTCATCCAGGCCTACCAACGGGCCGGCGTGCCGATTTATGCAGTCACGCTGCAGAACGAGCCGCAGAACCGGACGCCGAACGCCTACCCCGGTATGGACCTGCCGGTCGCCCAGGAGGCCAAGCTCGTCAATGCGCTCGGCCCGGCGCTGCGGCGGGCTGGTCTGCATACCAAGCTGTTCGGATACGACCACAACTGGTCCGAGCATCCGAACGACATCGCCAACACCCCGCCCGGCGAGGATCCCGAGGTCGACTACCCGTTCGACCTGCTCGACACGAGCGCCGGCCGTTGGCTCGCTGGTACCGCGTTCCACTGCTACGCCGGTGACCAGGTCCGGCAGACCCAATTGCACAATGCCTTTCCGGACAAGGAGATCTGGTTCACCGAGTGCTCCGGCTCGCACGGGCCGACCGATCCGCCCGCGCAGGTCTTCTCCGACACGCTCAAGTGGCACGCCCGCAATCTCGTCCTCGGCGTCACCCGCAACTGGGCTCAGACGATGGTCAACTGGAACCTCGCCCTCGACCCGTCCGGTAGCCCGCACAACGGCGGCTGCGGCACCTGCACCGGCGTGCTCACCGTCGGGCCCGGGCCGACCGTGACGCGTGACGCCGAGTACTACACGCTCGGCCACCTGGCCCGCTTCGTCCGTCCCGGGGCGGTGCGGATCGCCAGCACCTCGTTCGGCACGACCGGCTGGAACGGGCAGATCATGGACGCTGCATTCCGCAACCCGGACGGCTCGACCGCGCTGGTCGTGCACAACGAGAACGACGACCCGCGCAGCGTCGCCGTCGCCGTGGGTGACGCGTCCTTCGACTACACGCTGCCCGGGGGCGCGCTGGCGACGTTCACCTGGCCGCCGTCGCGAGCACTCGACAGCGGATCCCGGCTGCTGCCCGCCGACACCATGACCGCCACGGCGACCGCGGGCGGCGCCGACGCCGCCAAGGCGATCGACGACGACGCCAGCACCCGCTGGACGACCGGCTCCGCTCAGCAGCCCGGGCAAACCCTGCAGGTCGACCTCGGCGCCGTCGGGCGGGCCGGCCACCTCGTCCTCGACACCGGCCCGGACGTGAGCGACTATCCGCGCGGATACGCCCTGTCGACCAGCCGCGATGGGGTGACGTGGTCTGTGCCGGTGACCGGTGCCGGCGCCGGGCAGCTCACCCGCATCGCGCTACCCCATGATCGGTTCCGGTATGTGCGCATCGTTTCTACCGCGAGCGCCGCCCAGTGGTGGAGCGTCGCCGACCTGCGCATCTACCGCTGAGCGGTGGGGTGAGATCACCGGAGGAACCGCGCTCGTAGCTCGGTGATCAACCTCTCGTGACCCAGCCGGATCCGGTCGACGCTGCCGCCGGCGGTTCCACACCAGAACGTGCTCACCCAGTCGGTTGCCATTCGAGCAACCGGCGGCGTAACCGTTCTAGGTCATCCGGCGTGCTCGACGCCGCACGACGTCGCTCGTCGCTGCCAGCGAGTAGCGACTCGAGTTCGGCCGGGTCGACGTCGAGATCATCGTCCGTGTCGGATGCGAAGTACTGGGCCATGACCTCGGCCGAGATCCGGACGGTGTCCTTCCGCGCGGCGCTACGGCGCCGTTCGGCCTCCTGCCACGGTGGTTCGCCGTGCGACAGCACCTCGAGGTCGCGTCCGGTGAGCCGACCGTAGCGGCTCACCACGTAGCCCACAGTGTTCAGCCCCGCCTGGTCGAGCGCCGCCGGATCGGGCACCGGCGCGGACGTCTTCTCCTCGTGCCAGAGCTCGCCGACCACGGGCCCCATGTCCCAGGCGGCGATGGACTGGGGGAACAGCGGCGTACCGAACGCTGCGAGGTGGTGACCCTGGCAGTAGTAGAGCAGCTTGTGCAGCTTCTTGACGCCGACCTCGGGCAGTCGGCGGCGTATCTCGGCCGCGACGTCGCGAGCCGATACCCTGGCGGACGTCATCGTTCGATCATATGTTCTGGCGCCGACATCTCGTGCTCCTAGTCGGGCATGTCGCTGAAGCGGCTGTAGTGGCCCTGGAAGCTGACGGCCACCGTCGCGGTGGGGCCGTTGCGGTGCTTGGCGATGATCAGGTCGGCCTCGCCGGCCCGGGGCGATTCGCGCTCGTACATGTCCTCGCGGTGTACGAGTAGCACGACGTCGGAGTCCTGCTCGATGCTTCCCGACTCACGCAGGTCGGCCAGCATCGGCTTCTTGTCGGTGCGCTGCTCGGGGCCACGGTTGAGCTGGGAGAGCGCGACGACCGGGACGTCGAGTTCCTTGGCCAGCAGCTTGATGGCCCGGGAGAACTCGCTGACTTCCTGCTGGCGTGACTCGACGCGCTTGCCACTCGTCATCAGCTGTAGGTAGTCGATGACGATCAGCTGCAGGTCGTGGCGCTGCTTGAGGCGTCGCGCCTTGGCCCGGATCTCCATCATCGTCAGGTTCGGCGAGTCGTCGAGGAACAGCGGCGCTTCGGCCAGATCGCCGGCGCGGCGGGCCATCCGCTGCCAGTCGGTGTCGGTCATGTGCCCCGAGCGCATGTTGCGCAGCGGCACCAGCGCCTCGGCGGACAGCAGCCGCATCATCAGCTCGAGCTTGCCCATCTCGAGGGAGAACACGCAGGTCGGCTTGAGGTGCTTGACGGCCGCCGACCGGGCAAAATCCAGTGCGAGGGTGGATTTGCCGCTACCTGGCCTACCGGCAACCGTGATCATTTGTCCGGGATGTAACCCATTTGTGATCTCGTCCAGCCGGGTGAATCCGGTGGGGATGCCGGTGCCCACGCCGCCGGAGTCGGCGATGCGCTCGATCTCGGTCAGGGTGCCGGTGAGCAGCGACTCGATGTGGACGTAGTCCTCGCTGGTGCGCCGCTCGGTGACGTCGTAGATCTCGGCCTGCGCGCGGTCGACCACGTCGTCGACGCTGCCGGTGATGCCCGTCGCGCCGGTTGCCGTGTCGTAGCCCATCTGCACGATGCGGGTGCCGGCCGTGACCAGGCGGCGCAGCACCGCCTTCTCGGCGACGATCTCGGCGTAGTACCCGGCGTTGGCCGCCGTGGGCACCGTCGAGATCAGGGTGTGCAGGTAGGTCGCGCCGCCGATCCGGTTCATCTGCCCGGCCCGGGTCAGCTCGGCGGAGACGGTGACCGCGTCGGCCGGCTCGCCGCGGGCGTACAGATCGAGGACGGCGTCATAGATCAGCTGGTGCGCCGGCCGGTAGAAGTCGGTGGGCCGCAACACCTCGATGACGTCGGCGATCGCGTCCTTGGAGAGCAGCATGCCGCCCAGCGCCGACTGCTCGGCCGGGACGTCCTGCGGCGGCGTGCGGTCGAACTCGGACGGCGCAACGCGCGTGTCATCGGCGAGCGCCACGTGCCCCCCTCGCCCCTGTTTCACCCAGCTCGCCGGATCGCCGCTCATGCTCTGCAGCGTCTCGAACCGCACTGACAATTTTGCGCAGCGCGTCGTTCCCACGGGCGTCGCTGCTCTGCGCTCACGCTAGGGCCCGAGGCCCTCGCACCTCAATCTCGGCTGTGTACACACCTGGGGATAACCTTGTGGGCAGGCTGTAGATCACGCGTGGACGAGCCTGTGACTTTCTCTCGCGGCCGTCCTGCAGGCCCCGAAATCATTGGGCTGCGTTGTCCACGGCCTGTGGAGAACAAGTTTCTCGACCTGTTGGTCCGGCCGGTGTCGGAGGCGTGTGAACGGCCTGTGCGCATAGCGACGCCCCGGCCACTCTGGGAGAGACCGGGGCGTCGACAGGGTCGTTCAGACCGCGGTTACCTTCACCGGAACCGTGGCGACCACGTCCGGATGCAGCTCGACGGTGACATCGTGCGAGCCGAGCGTCTTGATGTGCCCGGGCAGCTGGATGCGCTTGCGGTCCAGCAGCGGTCCGCCGGCCTGCTTGACCGCCGTCGCGATGTCGTTCGCGGTGATCGACCCGAACAGCTTGCCGCCGCTGCCGGCGCGTGCACCGAGGGTGACGTTGAGCTTCTCGAGCGTGGACTTGATCTCGCGAGCGTGGCTCAGGTCGCGGATCTCGCGCGCATCGCGGGACCGTTTGATCTGGGCGATCTGCCGCTCGGCGCCCTTGGTCCAGGCGATGGCCGCACCGCGCGGAACGAGGAAGTTCCGGCCGTAGCCGTCGGCGACCTCGACGATATCGCCGGCGAGACCGAGCCCGGCCACTTCACGGGTAAGGATCAGCTTCATCGCGTCACCCTCCCTATCGGGCCGTCGAGGTGTAGGGCAGCAGGGCCATCTCGCGCGCGTTCTTGATGGCCTTGGCGATCTCGCGCTGCTGCTGCGAGCTGACGCCGGTCACCCGCCGGGCGCGGATCTTGCCCCGGTCGGAGATGAACTTGCGCAGCAGCGTGGTGTCCTTGTAATCGATGTACTTGATCTTGGCCGCGGTGAGCGGGTTCTGCTTCTTCTTGGGCTTGCGAATGGGTGGTTTTGCCATGGTGAACTGTCTCCTGGAACTGGGCTAGAAGGGTGGCTCGTCGGTGCTGCCGGCCGGAGGGGCCGAGCCCCACGGGTCGTCGGCGGGCTGACCGCCGCCGCCACCGTTCCCCGAGCCGGAGCCCGAGGCGCCGAAGCCGCCACCGGTCGTGGACCCACGCTGGGTGCGGTTGACCTTCGCGGTCGCGTAGCGCAGCGACGGGCCGACCTCGTCGACATCCATCTCGACGACCGTGCGCTTCTCGCCCTCACGGGTCTCGAAGGACCGCTGCTTGAGCCGGCCACTAGCGACAACGCGCATGCCACGCTGCAGCGACTCGGCGACGTTCTCGGCCGCCTGCCGCCAGATCGAGCAGCGCATGAACAGCGCGTCGCCGTCCTTCCACTCGTTGCTGGTGCGGTCGAACGTCCGCGGCGTGGACGCGATCGTGAAGCTCGCGACGGCGGCGCCGGACGGGGTGAAACGCAGCTCGGGATCGGCGGTGAGGTTGCCGACCACGGTGATGGTGGTTTCGCCAGCCATGCCTACTCCTTACCGGGCGTCGGGGCGGAGGACCTTGGTCCGCAGCACCGACTCGTTGAGGTTGAGCTGCCGATCGAGCTCGAGGACGCTGGCCGGCTCGGCCGACAGGTCGATCACGGCGTAGATGCCCTCGGCGTGCTTGTCGATCTCGTACGCGAGACGGCGCTTGCCCCAGATGTCGACCTTCTCGACGGTGCCGCCGTCCTTCTTCACCACGCTCAGGAACGTGTCGAGCGACGGGGCGATCGTGCGTTCCTCGAGACTGGGATCGAGGATGACCATGACTTCGTAATGGCGCATGACAGTGCCATTCCTCCTATGGGCTCATCGGCCGTGGACGGTCCACGGCAGGAGGGTGCCGCACGGGTGCGACAGAATCCGTCGCCACTGGCGCAGCGACAAACCACGTCAGGCTACCTGGCCAGCGGCCCTATTTCGAAATCGGCGGATTAAGTAACGTGGCGGCGCATCAGGTACAGGCGCGCGTAGGTGGCAGTGACCAGCGAGAGCGCGATGATCGCGAGGATGGCCAGCAGCACCGGCATCTGCCCGGCCGGCGCCTTGTTCGCTGCCAGGTCGATCGGCTGCCCGGTCCGGGGCTGGGGCGCCGGGACGGCACCGGACGCGCCCGGTGCGCCCGCGCCCGACACGCCGCTCAGGTCGTTGGGCACCGCGCCGGTGCCGCCGCGCAGACCGTTCTGCAGCACCGAGTTGAGCGCGCTGTCGGGACTGTGGAGGCCGTCGTCGGGAGTGCCATACCCCTTGGGCATGACGCTGTCCTGGATCGAGCCCGGCGGTGGCGTGTAGTTGATGCCGCCGGACGATCCGCCGGACGGGGTGCTCGGCGGCGGCGCCGAGGGTGGCAGACCCAGGCTGACGCTCGGCGGCGAGACCGGCAGTGTGCCTGTATTTATGCCCGGCAGGCCCACCTGTGGCAGTGCGACGCCGCCGACCTTCGGCGACACGCTCACGCCGGGTAGCTGAAGCGCGAGGCCGCCCCCGGGCGGGTCGGTCGCGACGACGATCTTGCCGACCCACTGGTTGGTCGCGTTGAGCTCGACGCCGACCTGCTTGAGCTGGTTACCGTCCAGCTTGAGCTGGTTGAGCGAGCAGCCGAGCAGCGGCAGCACTGGCAGCACCGTCACCGAGTAGGCCGACCAGGTGAAGTTGTAGGTGCCCTTGTTGGGGAAGGCGACCTTGAGGTCGGTCTTGCCGCCGCAGGGGCCGAGCTTCACCTCACGCTTGCCGCCCGGGAAGGTGGCCGGCAGGTGCAGCACGACCTGGTAGCCGACGAGCGTGCCGATCAGCGAACCGAGCAGGTCGCCCAGCGGGATGCCGATGTTGTTCAGCCCCTCGGTCGAGAGCCCG
>Ga0137415_10006284_pt1 | contig 11763 bp, 7 predicted proteins | sample CZODoug3_1_1_16f_FD_183082 | JGI IMG/M metagenome (GOLD analysis project Ga0137415, IMG submission 183082) | Vadose zone soil fungal communities from Angelo Coast Range Reserve, California, USA - CZODoug3_1_1_16fungal (Hybrid Assembly) | ecosystem: Environmental > Terrestrial > Soil > Vadose...
GAGTCGACCGATCACGGCCGGTTTGCCGGGTTGGTCAGTGAGGGTGTTCGGCTGCTGGCCGACCGCGAGGCGAGGAAGGCGGCACAGGCGTTCGAGTCGGCGCTGATGCTGTGGCGGGGGCAGCCCTGGGTGGAGTTGGGCGATGCGCTGGTCGCCGAGGGTGCGCGGGTTCGGCTGGCGGAGCTGCGCGAGGTGGCGCTGGATGAGCTGCAAGCCGCCAGGCTCGAGCTGGGTGAGACCGCCACGGCGGTGGCCGCGCTGAGCGAGGCGGTGATCGACGTGCCCTACCGCGAGCGTCGTTGGGAGTTGCTGGCGTTGGGTCTATACCGCTCCGGTCGGCAGGCGCACGCGCTGGCCGAGTTGCGTCGGGTGCGCCAGCTGCTGGTTGACGAACTGGGAATCGAACCAGGTCCGGCGCTGCGGGAGCTCGAGCAGCGGATGCTGACCCACGACCCGACGTTGCTGGGCCCCCGAGCTGTGGCGGCGCCTCTCGCGGAACGCGATCCCGCCCGGCCGCGCCGGCCGGCCGTTGTCAGGCCATGGTCGTCGCTGGTAGGCCGCGCAGGCCAGCTGCGGATGCTCGACGAGCTGGTGAGCAGCCAACGGCTGGTGACCATCGTGGGGCCGGCCGGGGTCGGGAAGACCCGCTTGTCGCTCGAACATGCCGCCGCCCGGGACGCTGGCCAGGGTGAGGTGTGGGTGGCCCGGCTGGCCGACGTCCACGCGGCCCGGGACGTCGCGGCGGCGGTTGCCGCGGCGGTGGGTGCGGTCCACGTGGCCGGTGGCCTGGTGACGCTGATCCGGCACGCTCTGGCCGATCGGCCCGGGCTGTTGGTGTTGGACAACTGCGAACACCTGCTCGAACCCGTCGCCGAGCTGACCCCGCTGTTACTGGCCGATTGCCCGGACCTGCGGATCCTGGCCACCAGCCGCGCACCCCTCGACGTGGACGGCGAGCACACCCTCGCGCTCGAGCCGCTGCCGGTTTTTGACGAATACGGCGGCGACGGCGCCGCGGTGGAGTTGCTGTTCGACCGAGTCCGCTGCAACCGAGCAGGGTGGCGACCGTCGGAGGCCGAGCGGGGAGCCGGGCGGGAGATCTGCGCAATGCTCGACGGGCTGCCGCTGGCCATTGAGCTTGCTGCCGCACGCGAGCGGGTCTTCGGACTCGCCGCGATCGCCACGCACCTGGCTGAGCGCGTCGACGTGCTCGCCGCCACACCCAGAGGCTCGGTCAACCCACACACCAGCCTCGACGCCGCTATCGGCTGGAGCGTAGAACAACTCAACGATGCCGACCGGGCGATGCTGCTGCGGCTGTGGCCGTTCGAAGGCGGGTTCGCCTGGCAGGCTGCCGAAGCAGTCCAACCACCTGACGCCGAGGACGCTGTGCTGGCGGTGGTTGCCTCGCTGGTCGACCGCTCCGTGCTCACCACCGACACCCTGGCTCACCCGGCGCGCTACCGGATGCTGGAGATCATTCGGCGTTACTGCCGCGACGCCGACCCCGATCCAGCGGCAAGCGAGGAAGCCCACGCGGCCTGGGTTCGCGGGCTGGTCGCCGAGCAGGCCCCGGAATTGACCGGGCCGCGCGCTGGGCAGGTCTACCGGTTGCTCGCCGACGAGTTGGCCAACATCAGAGCCGGCATCGCCTACGACCTGCAACACCATCCGATCGCCGCGCTGCGCACCTGCGCGGTGATGGAATGGGTGTGGGTCAGCCTCGGTGTGCTGCCCGAAGGGATGCGCCTGCTCCAGGCGGCCCTGGACGCCAGCCCCGGGGCGCCCGCCGAGGATCGGGCGCGGGGCTTGCTGGCGCTGTCGATCGGGTCCTTCCATGCCGGCGATCCCGTCGTCACGCTCCGCCGGGCAGATGAGGCACTCGGCCTGCGCGGCCAGATCACCGACCGGGACTTGCTGCTCAATGCGCTCTCACGCCGTGCCCTCGCCGCACTCGAACTGAATGACCCGGAACTTGCCCGCACGGCCCTCACCCAGTTCGTGCATGAAGCCAAGCAAGGGCGTGCGGCCGCCTGGCAGACCTCGATCACGTACCTGGCCGAGGCGGTGTTGCACCTCATGGAAGGCGCGCCGGAGAAAGGCGAAGCCGCATTCCGCGCTGCCCGGCGACACAGCCGGGAGTGCGGCTTCCTATGGGGAGAAGGCACCGCGGACCTCATCCTCGCGTGGCACTTGCTCGGCGGCGCGGGACCACAGCCACCGCGCCCCGAAGAGGCCCTGCAGAGCCTGAACCGAGCCCTCAACGCTTTTCAGGAACAGACGAACAAGTCCGATGTACTCGGTGTGCTCTACGCCGGCGCGCATGCGCTCACCGCTCTCGCGGGACCGGCGATCGCCGTGCAGCTGCGCGCCGCGGTGCTCGAGCACTCACGTCGCATCGGCGTCAACCCACGCCGCTACACCTACCTCACCGGCGCCGACGCGGAGGAGCGGATATTTGCCCTCCCCGCGTGCCCAGAGTCGGTCGCCGCTGAACACGCGGGGCGCGCCATGAGTTGGACAGCCATGGTCGAGCTATTCGTCAGCACCGGCGCGGCTACTGGCGAGACTGACTGAGCATCGCCGGCGCTGGGCCGGTCTGGATCAGGACGGTCTATCGAATCCGGTATCGCTCGCCATGGGCGCCGCGCCTCTGGGTGCCAATCGTGCTCGTTGACGATGCCCGTACCAAACGTGGACTTGAATGGGCCAACCCACCACCGCCCACAACCCCGCGATGATGCATTCGTTCTGGCGGATGAGAAGGCCTGTCCCGATCAAAATCAGCCCGGCCCACAACAATGAGTACATCGATAATCGGGGGTATTCGGTATTGAGTGAGTAGCTCAGTAGGCGATCGAGAACGGGCGTTTCCTCAGCTAACCGAGTCTCGATTCGGCGCAGCTCTCGGCGTTCGGCATCGCTGAGCATGGCATCTCCGTAATTTCTGTGCGGCCGCCAGCTGGGCCTCTTCGAAAACCCAGCGCTGGCCGAACGCGTCCAGTTTGAGGCAGACGCCGGCTTGCATACGCCCAGGGATCCTCTCGTGCGATCCCTACTATCGACGCGGTCCGTTTCAAAGCGCTTACAGCGCGGGCCGCACGACCGCGGGCGGGGCGGCCATGACGCATGATCCAAGACCTTGCCCGTCCCTCGGCCGAATTGGGAGCACCATGGCCAGTGGTCCATATTGTTTGCCCGACATTCGGGGCAGCGGTTGTTCAGATGAGTGGTGCACGTGTTGAGCTGTGGGCGCCGCATCGCTGCCTGACCTTCGACGAACGGAACGCCGGGGTCTAGGGCGTGGACGCCAGGGTCTACCGGGGCGGGCCCGGATCCGCGCACCAACCCGCCATGATCGCGGCGTCGCTGTGTGTGGGGGGTCATGACGCCGGCGGTGGCCCTACCTTGACCGTCCCTCCGACCGATCGGGCTTTCCGCCTGCTCAAGAAGTCATCGGCGGCCTGCCAGCCCTTTTCGAAGAGCTCGTCGCGCTGACGCCGAGTCAGGTCGAATTCGATGAGGTCCACTCCTGACGTATCGATTTCGATCAGTTGGTCGGCTACGCCGGGTTGGTCGAGGTGTGTCTGGTCGTGGCCAACGATTGCGGTGGCCAGTACCTGCTCGAGCAGTCTGATCGGACCGGGCCGCAAATAGCCTGGGAACTTTGCGGGGAGAAGCGTCCCCAGGCCTTCGGGCAGATCAGGAAGAAGCCTCACCCCGAACGTCTCCCAACGCGGCTTTTTGCCGTCTGTACGGTCGAAGATCTCCAGGGGTAGGTTCGAGAGCACGCCTCCGTCGACGATGACCGACTTCTCATCTGTGGTCGCGTTCGTCAGCGAGCATGGGTCGAAGTAGAACGGGATCGACAAGGACATGCGCACGGCGTCGGCGACGAGCAGTTCGTCGGGGTCGCGGTCGAAGTGCTTCCGGTAGTCCCACGGCAACTGAAGCGAGCGACCGTGGGTCACATCAGTGGCCATCACTACCAGTGAGTAGCACTGGTCGTCGGTGATCGCGGGGTCGTCGTGCGGGTCGAGGCGGCGGAGGTCTTCAAAGGTCTCGACGTATAAGTCCTTGAGCTCGCGGTGCAGCCAGTCTCGGATGTAGTTGCCTTGGTAAAGGCCGCTTCTGGTGAGCAGTGCCAGCCCTTCGCCGAGCAGCGGAATCGCCGGTGCCCTGTCCGGGATCTTCGAGGGGTCCAACCGGGACATCACGTCCCGGAGTGTCTCTGCGCCGCCACCGTTCTTCTGCGCGGCCGCGACGACCGCCGCGGTAAGGGCGCCCGCCGACGTACCCGCGACTCGGGGGAAGGTGTATCCCTCCTCGAACAGTCTTGTTACCGCCCCGGGAGCCGCCAGCCCCTTTACGCCGCCACCTGATATAACCAGGTCAACCTGCTTGTCTGCGGACATTGCGGTCAATCTCCCTGGTGGTGTGGAAATGGTTCGGCTCGTACCGAGTTACCCTCACTACGGCCTGTCGACGTGTTAGGTTTCGGTGCGGGCATCCTGGAGGATGACGTCGCTTGCCTTCTCACTGATCATGTAGGTGGGCGTGGCGATGAAGAAGCCGGGAATACGCGGGAAGACCGACGCATCGACCACGCGCAGGCCGGGTACGCCGTGCACTCTGAACCGGCTGTCCACGACGGCCATGGGATCGCTTGGTGGACCTATCTTGCACGTGCCGGAGGCATGATGGCCCCAGGCCTGGTCCCGTACGAAGGCACGCAGGTCTTCCCGCGTCCGCACTGATGGTCCTGGTGAGAGCTCCGCTCGAACGACCCGTTTGGCTTTTTCGTTGATGGCTCGGGCAAATTCGATTCCGGTGACGACGGCTTCCAGGTCGTTTCCCTGTCGATCCGTACCTTCGGCGAAGTAGTGGAAGTTGACGTCGGGGGTGTCTCTTGGATCCGCCGACCGCAACAGCACTCTTCCCCCGTTGTTGGAGGTATGCGCCTTGAGGACTCCCCAGGTGAACCGGTTTCGATTGAGAAGCAATGTCTTCGAGTATCCTGGCTGGTAGCCTCGGAAATCGGCTGGGAATCCGAAGATGAACAGGTCTGGGTCGGTCAGCTCAGGCTGCGACCTGAGAATGAGGCACACGACGGCTCCGTTGCTCGTGTACACGCCGGCGCCGCGCTGAAACTCCTGGAAGCAGGGGTCAGGCGGCTGACCTGGCTCGGGAGGGCGGAAGGTGCAGTTCTTGATGAGGGTGAAATCTTCCTCAACCTCACTGACGACACCGACCTCGTACCTGTCCTGGAGGTTTTCGCCAACACCCGGGAGATCGACCGCTACGTCAATGCCGTGGGCCGCTAGTTCCGCTGTGGGCCCGATGCCTGAAAGCTTCAGCAGCTGCGGGGTGTTGAACGAGCCGGCCGCGAGGATAACGTCGTGTGTCACCAGCACCCGACGGGCTTTCGGCAACGGCCCGTCCGGCACTGGCCGTGGATCAGCTCGGTAAGTGTGCGCCTGATCGATGTACTCCACTCCACGTGCTCTACCGGCGTTGTCCAACACGACTCGCGTGACCAACGACTCGGTTCGCACCACGAGTTTGTCCGGTACCCGGTTTTGCACCTCGCGGATCCGCTCGCGGGCACCCGCTCGACGTCCGTCCACGGTTGTGGACATTGGCACGAGAAACAGGCCCTGCAGCCGCCTGGTGGCGACCCGCCAGTCGTTCGGGTCGACGAGGCTGCCCAACGGCTCCAGCGGCTCCAGCGGTCGCCGGAGGAAGTCCGCGAGCGACTCCTCGGCCGCCGCCAGAACAACCTCGAGCAGTTGTGAGTCCCCAGCGATCAGCTCCGGGTCGCCGAACGTGATAGGCAGCCAGCCGTCAAACCCGTGTCGCGCCGAGTTAGCGTGCCGGTTGGGTAGACCCAACGCACTCAATAATTTTCCAAGCAGGCTTCCGTCGAGCGGACGGGGGAGCCGGAACTGCTCCATCCGCTCGAAGTAGGAGCGCATGACCTCGCTTCTCCATGACGGGTCGCCGGTGGTCTCGGCGATATGGTCGAAGTCGCTGTTGTGTGGATAGACGCTGATCAAGACGTGGTGCGCGGTGCACCCACCTAGCGTTCCCGCCCTTGGATAGAAAATGCCCTCGCGGTCGGTATGGCCAGGGTCCTGGCCAAGCTCTACGTACTTGCGATCCCGTTTCGCTTGCCGCTCGTCCTGGTAGTGCTGGACAAAGTACTCCCAACTGAGGTTGGGATCCTCCGATGCCTGCGCATGGAAGGCCGGTACCCGATAGACGTCGCCTTCGCTCGCGTCCCCCGCCTCCAGAAGCAGGACTCGCATTCCCGCCTCCGCCAGGTTCGCGGCCAACGGGCCCCCACCCGCGCCAGAGCCGACCACGACGAAGTCAAAGCCGTCCTCGACCTCGAGGTCTTCGATGTTCAGCCCTGTCGCATGATCTTGGCTCATCACGGTTCTCCGTTCACGCGACCAGACAGTAGAAATAAGGACAATTCACACGCCGGTGAACCACCATCGGTCATGGGCACGGTCACGGGCATTCTTCGAGGAATTCCAAGAGCAAGGTGGTTAGTTTCTCGGGAGCGCCGAGCGGTATGCAGTGTCCGACGCCGTCGAAACGCACGTAGCGCCACGCGCCGGTGACATGCTTCTGCGACGCGAGCATCTGTGCCTCGCCGAGGGCATGATCGCGATCGGACCACACTCCCAGTACTGAGCAGTCAACCGAAGGGAACTGAGGCGGGGTGACCTGCCCAAAGGCTACTGGGGAGAAGTTGGCCCGGTACCAGTTGAGTGCGGCGGTCAGTGCACCGGGGCGGTCCAGGTCGGCCACGTTGCGCTCGACGTCACCGTCACCACGGACGAAAAGGCGGAAGAGCGCCCAATCGTCACGGCGCAGCGCGTCCTCCGCAACGCCGGTGAACTGGAAGAACAGTGTGTACCAGGCCAATTCACGCTGTCGGATCTGGTCGGTGAAGTAGCCCGAGGGGTGCCCAACCGCCAGCACGACCAGCCGTTCCACGGCTTGTGGCGCGGCACCGGCGAGTGCCCATGCCAGCGACGCGCCCCAGTCGTGGCCAACCGCGCTGACCCGCTGAAGCCCGAGTGCGCCGAGTATGCCGAGCACATCCTGGACGACCAGCTCGAGATGGTAGGCGTCGACGCCATCCGGTCGGTCCGACTCGCCGAACCCACGCAGGTCAGGAGCAATCACCCGATATCCGGCGTCGACCAGCGCGGGAATCTGGTGACGCCACACCGCCGAGGAGTCCGGGAAGCCGTGCAGGAGGAGAACCGGTGGTCCCGCGCCCTCGTCAACGACGTTGAATGACAGTCCGTTCACGTTCAGCCGCATGGCGGTCTCCTTGGACTCGGGATCGTTCTTTCTGGGCCGCCCGCGTACGGGAGACGGACGCGGGCGGCATGTCAGTGCGAGGAGAGTTCAGTGAAGTACTTGTTGAGGAACCGGCCGCCGGGATCGCTCTTGTCGCGCTGGGAGAGAATTTGGCCCCAATCGGCCCCGAGCGTCTGGTGGACGATTTTGCCACTCAGCTGTTTCGTTTGGTTCAACAGCGGCCGGGCCCCGAACTGGGCCAGTAGAACGTTGTATCGCCTGTTGAACTCAAGCCAGAGCGGGTCGTTCGGTCGTGAGTCGGCAATGTCCATCGTAAAGATGTCCTCCGTGGCGGAGAATGACAGTACAGCGTTTTCGTCCTTGTTGATGAAGTAGGCGCTGGCTACCAGGCTCGTCCGGAATCCGGTTTCTTGGAAGTAGTCACGACAGAACGCGACAAACGTCGGTATAAATTGTTCCCAACGATTCACCGGAATCGCCCAGAACGTGAAGTCGAAGTAGTGGGTCCTGTTGAACTTGTAGTTAATGTTGGAGTCTGAGCGTCGCGCGTTGAAGCCACCCAGCAACGAAAGTCCAGTGAAGGCCGCCACGATCGCTCTATCAAAGATTCGAAAGAACCAGTTAAACGGAATCAGTGTCGTGAAGAAGCTGGCCGAGTCAGCCCAAATCGTGTCTCTGGTTGATCGCTTGAGTCTGGAAAGCCTAGAGATCCGCGCGTCGCCGGGAAGGATACGTCGCTGCTCAACGACTACGCGGTTGGCATAGGGCAGGCAGAAGGCCAGGACGCCGTCGGCGCCGTCAAACAGCTCGGCACGGCTTGGTTGAGAGGCAAGGTCGAATATTTTGTATCGGTATGAAAGTACTGATTGCCTCTGGATTCGGAACGTGACCTCGAATATCAGTCCGAGCAGCCCGTAGCTGGACCGGATCACACGCATTCTTTCGGGATCGGCCTGCTCAGTGATGTCCTCGACCTCGCCATCGGCGTTGACCAGCCGTACGCCGATAACGGTCGAGCTGACCTGTCCGGGGCCATGGCGACCGAGTGAGGCGTCTTTGGTGCCGCAGCATGCCACGGAACCGGCGGTGGCGTTGCCGATCTCCGGTGACACCTCGAGCTGCATACCGTGGGGCCGAAGGGCGTCGCGAATTTGAATGAGCTCCACCGAGGCGCCCACCGTGACCGTCATGGCCGAAGCGTCGACACTGATGTCGTGGAATTTCGACAACAATACCTGAGTGCCTTCGGATGCAAAGCAGGCGGTGAGCGAGTGGAAGCTCCCTCCCGCGCGAATCGGCGACGGATATTTGTCCTTGTCCTTCACGATCTCGATTAGCTCGTGTACGTCCTTGGGGACGGCAACAACCTGGGGCGTGCTCAGAATCGAGTTGTTCCAGTTCCTTATGACTGGTCGCGTCATTCTTGGACTCCCTTTTTGCGCATACATCAGCCGGGTTACGGCCACTCACGGGTGAGGACTTCCGAATACGCGGCTCGTTCGAGTACCCGGTTCTTTCGCGCGGCGCAACTCTCTTTGCCGAAGGCTCCGGCTCTCGAGGGGCGCGCCGTCAGGCAGAGTTGTTGCTCCATGGTTTGAAGGCGTTGTCGACGCCGCGGAGCGCGGGCCTTAGCTGCGGATAGTGACGGAGTAGAACCGACACCATGGTGTTTGACTCTATCCAGTCGAGCCCGGCTTGAGTGTAGACTCCCGGCGTGTAGTCGTCGGTCAGGAAACGGTCGCTGTTGAGGCGCCGTGACGCCATCAGTATGAAGATCCGGAATGCCGTGTCACTGAATGCGAAACCCTGTGGTCGCTTCTCCGCGAACATGCCGACCACGAGATCGACTCGTTCTATATCTCCGTCATATACCTCGCGCATGGCGGACGCTAGCGCGGGGTCGTCGGTAAGCGACTCGAAGTCTCTCACGGGATTCATGTGGAGTAGGCGACGGAACTCGTTGTAGCGCGGCACTCCGAGTTCGCGTGTTCGAAGGATGTCGGTGGCTGCTAGATCGACCAGTGTCCCGTCCGGCCGCTCGAACTCCTGGAGGAAGCGCGGGAAGTTGTTAAGGACGATGGCACCCGGATGTAGCGTGCCAAAAGAGTAGAGTAGATCGTGCATAGGAATCTTTGCGGCTACCTCCAGCGCCGATGGTCCGGCTATCTGGCGCAGGGTGTAGTCCTCCACCGGAGAATCATCGGCCGCCGCGCGGATCGGCCACTCGTCGCGAATCAGGGGGTGCATTCGGTAGACCGCCACGAACTCCTCGGTCAGGTTGAAGGGTACGCCGAAGTGGTTCTTTCGCGAGCCGGGGATTCCACTGATAACTTCGTTGCCGCTGATGCGACCAAACACCTTGTGGATGCGTTCGGAGGCAATTCCCCACCAGTTGATCCGAAGGGCCCGTACAGTCGTCGGATGGCTGAGGATGGCCGGTGTCCACTCCACCGTATGAATTTTCGCGATGAGCGCGGAGTTGACCAGGCGGGCAACCTGGAACAGATCTTCGTCGGCCCACTCCGCGAATTCCACGCGCAACCGGTCGCAGATCGCGTTGTGCTCACGAGTGAACAGCGTCGTGATCATCACCAGGCCGAGCCAGAACCCTGGTTCCCGGCTGGCGTCAGAGTTACCAGGGATGATGGGCGGAGGCAGCTCGCCATCGTCCAGCATGTGCAGCTTGCCGTCCACCCCGGTGCGTACGCGCGACTGCTGCTGCTTGTTGTTGCCGTAGATCGAGGAGGCATCCCACCACGCGGAGTTGACGTTGATGAATGTCGGCGGTCCACCCGCGCCAGTTTCGGCCCGTGTCGGGTCCGCAGGGACCCTGGGAATCGTCAAGGGCGGTGTCGGCCACTTGTCATCGGCTTCGAGGGGAAGCTGCCACGGATTCCCTCCCGAGCGACGGTCGTGGCTGAACCAGTCCCGAATCATGAATTGAACCCACACGGCCGCGAGCGTGTTCAAGGTCGTCGCGGGTATGAATTCATTCCTTGTCATCAACCGGCGGCTCACCACTCGAGGGTTCGGCGACAGTATTTTCGGCTGAGGTTCGGGAAAGGCCCGGTCAAGTGGGATGTTCCGGTTGAACCGGGCGCCGGCCATGCCCATGGAGGGGTGATCCAAGTCGTTGTACGAGCCATCCGAGGAGCGCTCCGCGGTGCTAGGACTGCCACCACCTTCTGGGGCGGGCTGGTTCACCGCCGGCAATGTGCTCGTGTCATATAAGTTCTCCAGGCGGAGCTTGCTCCGGATACCCTCGAGGATAGCGAGCCCCAGGGGGACCGGCAGCCGGTGCCAGCCGAATCTACGATCGACTTGTTCCGCAAGAGCGTTGAACGCCCGCATGAGCAAGGACGGACGATAGCCCGCGCCGGCCACCGGTGGGTCGGCGCCATTATTCATAAAAACGGACTTAATCCACGGCGCGGTCCCGCGCTGTGACCGAGCCGTTGTGTGCTGTGTCATACCGTTTGCCGTCCTTCCCACGATGAGTGCTAAGAGTGGGCCGTGGGCCTGCCGCGGCGGTCGAGTGATGCGGTGGCTGTGCTCCCTTGGCCGGCTGTGCGAGCAACGCCAGTCCCGTGTTCGTTGCGGAGAGCAAAGTTGTCAAGACCGCGGCGCGGCGCGGGAGCTGCCCGCGTATTCCTCCAATAGCGGCCGCAGCGGTGTCACTGGCATGGATGAGCGGCGCGACGCGAATCGACTGTTCCAGCCGTTCGCCCGAGAGGAACAGAAGCTCAACCCCCAAGACAACCGTACGAATGCCGAACAACCGCAAGACGTACAGCACACCGGGTTGACCTTCCACACCCAGCCGAGCCGCAACGAATCGCGGCACGACAAGCGCCGCCGCTCCGTTTACCAACCGGATGCCGCCGAGCGCGACCACGCTGAACTTACGGATCCGCGTTTGAACCATGATGGCCCCCTTACCGGCCTGGTGGGCAGCGCCAGTCCCAATACAAATCGAGTGTCAACCCGGCTACACGACAGTCGGCACCGCGCTGTGTCGACTCGTCCTAGAGGCCCGCCGGGGTCGCTCTGATACCTGCCGCGTCCGGGGAGTGTCAGATTTCCGGGCGCCCAGCCGGGGCAGAACCCTGCGAGTCGGGGATTTCGTCAGGGCGAGTCGGGGGTTTCAGGGTCCGCATCCGGCTGCCCGTCGCCGGCCGAAACCGGAAGCTCGCAGCACACCGTCGTGCCGCCGCCAACTGGGCTATGCATGGAGAACGTGCCGCCCAGGGCCTCGATACGGTCCTTCAGCCCGACCAGCCCCGAGCCCCGTTTCGGGTCGGCGCCGCCGACGCCGTCGTCATGCACGCACACCCGGAGTGTGCCGCCGGAGGCTTCCGCGTCCACCTCGACAACCGAGGCGCGTGCGTGCTTGGCCGCGTTGGTGAGCATCTCCGAGACGAC
>Ga0137415_10006285_pt1 | contig 11763 bp, 9 predicted proteins | sample CZODoug3_1_1_16f_FD_183082 | JGI IMG/M metagenome (GOLD analysis project Ga0137415, IMG submission 183082) | Vadose zone soil fungal communities from Angelo Coast Range Reserve, California, USA - CZODoug3_1_1_16fungal (Hybrid Assembly) | ecosystem: Environmental > Terrestrial > Soil > Vadose...
CCTCAAAACAGCAGTTTGCGACGCCTCGAAGGTTGGCGGTTTTGATTCAAGATGTTCGGGGATTGGGACTCGATTCTGAACATGAAGTCGAAGGTCCCGTCAGTTCAAACGGCAGGGCTGTCGAAGGTTTTGCGAAGAAGCACAACATCGCGCCGGAGTTACTCGAGCGTCGTCAGACTTCGAAAGGAGAGATTGTCGTAGCTCATCTAAAGATGTCAGGCGTCAAGCTTGATTCTATTCTTCCGAGCATTGTCGACAATGTCATAAAGAAACTCCCCGTTTCCAAGATCATGCGCTGGGGCGAAGGCCAGGCGCAGTTCGTGCGCCCCGTGCATGGATTGGTGATGATGCACGGTAAGCGGGTGGTCCCGGGCACCGTTCTCGGCGTGCGCGCGGGCAACACGACGAGTGGGCACCGATTCATGGGCACGGCTTCGATTCGTTTGAGCAACGCCGACGACTACGAGGCAAGGTTGCTCAAAGACGGGCGTGTCATCGCCGACTTTGCGGCGCGCAAATCCGAAATCGACAAGCAACTGCAGGTCGAGGCCAAGCGTCAGAAGGCGAGCCTCGGCGAGTATCAGGACCTTCTGGACGAAGTCACCGCCCTGGTCGAGTTCCCGGCAATTTATGCTGGCACCTTCGATGCCTCTTTTCTCGAGGTTCCGCAGGAATGCCTGATCCTCACCATGCGCCAGAATCAGAAGTATTTTCCGCTGTTCGCCCCCGACGGGAAGCTGCTGCCGAAATTCCTCATCGTCTCCAATATGCGCGTCGACGACCCGCGCCCGATCGTCGGCGGCAACGAGCGGGTCGTCCGGCCCAGGCTCGAGGATGCGCGGTTCTTCTTCAACCAGGATCTGAAGATCCGCCTCGAGGCGCGCGTTCCGCTGTTGGCGAAAATGGTGTTCCACAACAAGCTCGGCAGCCAGCTCGAGCGCGTGCAGAGAATCAAACTGTTGGCCGGCGAGATTGCTCGCTCGCTTCGCGCGGATGTGATGCAGGCCGAGCGCGCCGCCGAGCTTTCCAAAGCGGATTTGCTCACGGCCATGGTCGGCGAATTTCCGGAACTGCAGGGCGTCATGGGACGCTACTACGCGCTGCACGATGGCGAGCAGCGTGAAGTCGCCGATGCGATCGAGCAGCATTACCGTCCGCGCTTCGCCGGCGACAGGCTCCCCGAGGGGCCGATCGCCAGTGCCGTAGCGCTCGCCGACAAGCTTGATTCGCTCGCGGGTTTGTTCAGCATCAAGGAGCTGCCAACCGGAGACAAGGACCCGTTCGGACTCCGCCGCGCAGCTCTGGGGGTCATCAGAATCGTCGTCGAAAATCAGCTTCCTTTGCCCCTGAGATATCTCTTGGACGCGGCTTTCGGGCCTTTCAGAGATAAGCCGCAAACGGATCTGAAGATGTTTTTCACGGAACGCATGCGCAGCTATTTCCTCGAGAGTGGGTATTCCGCCAACGAAGTCGAGGCGGTTCTCAGCCTGAATCCGGTTGCGATCGCCCTCATCCCGAAGCAACTCGAAGCTGTTCGTGCGTTTTCCGCGCTCCCCGAGGCAGCCAGTCTTGCCGCCGCAAACAAGCGCATCGCCAACATCCTTAGGCAGGCGGAGACCAAGGGTGAGTCATTTGCCGATGCGAACTTCTCAGCACTCAAGGAGCCCGCCGAAATCGCGCTTTTCGATGCTTTGCAGGCAGCCTCCCGTTCGGCGAAGCCTCTCTTTGACTCTGGAGATTTCGCCGGATATCTGAAAGCCTTTGCATCTCTGAAGAGTCCCGTGGATTCGTTCTTCGACGCGGTCATGGTCATGACGGACGACAAGAAGCTTCGCGAAAATCGCCTTGCGCTCCTCACCGATATGCGCAACGCGATGAATCGGTTCTCCGATATCTCCAAGCTGGCAGCATGAAACTCATCATCCTCGACCGCGACGGCGTGATCAATTACGACAGCGACGAGTTCATCAAGCATCCCGACGAGTGGCGGCCGATCCCGGGGAGCCTCGAGGCGATCGCGCGGCTCACGCAGTCCGGGTGGCGCGTCGTGGTCGCGACGAATCAGTCGGGTGTGGGCCGCGGCCTCATGGACATGGCGAGCCTGAACGCGATCCACGCCAAGATGCACAAGGCGGTGAATCTGGCGGGCGGACGCATCGAGGCGGTGTTCTATTGCCCCGACACGGCCGAGTCCGAGTCGCCCTGCCGCAAGCCCAATCCGGGAATGTTCTTCGCCATCGCCGAGCGCCTCAACGTCGCCCTCGACCGGGCGCCCTGCGTAGGCGACAGCCTGCGGGACCTCCAGGCCGCGGCCGCGGTTGGCGCCCATCCTATCCTGGTGCTCTCCGGCAAAGGCGCGAAAACGCGCTCCGACGGCAAGCTTCCGGAGGGAACCGCCGTTTATCCGGATCTGGCCGCGGTGGCGTACGCGCTGTGTCAATGACCTTTCTGCGCTCGCTCGCCTTCCTCATCGCCCAGATCCTCGTCACACCGCCATACGCGATAATCGCCCTCGCCACGTTTCCCCTGCCGCGGCTTGCGCGCTACCGCGTGATCTCCGGCTGGTCGCGCGCCATGATCTGGCTGGCGAAGAACGTGCTCGGCATTCAATACCGCGTGATCGGCGCGGAGAACCTTCCGCGGACTCCCGCAGTCATCTTGTCCAAACATCAGTCGGCGTGGGAGACCCTCGCCTTCCAGGTGATTTTCCCGCCCCAGGTGTGGGTGCTGAAGCGCGAGCTGCTGTGGATCCCGTTCTTCGGGTGGGGGCTCGCGCTCACGAGTCCGATCGCCATCAACCGCAGCAGCGGAGCCCGCGCGCTCAGACGAATGGCGGAGCTGGGTCGGAAGCGTCTCGCGCAAGGATTCTGGATCGCCATCTTTCCGGAGGGCACTCGAGTGCAGCCCGGCAAGAAGGGCACGTACCATCCTGGCGGAGCGTGGCTCGCCGTAAACTGCGGCGCGCAGGTCGTGCCTGTCGCGCACAACGCCGGGCTATTGTGGGGCCGCGGAGCCTTTCTCAAGCGTCCCGGCACGGTCACGGTCGAAATCGGCGCACCGATCGACGCGCGGTCCCACACCCCGGAGTCCCTCAACGCAGCGGTCGAAGAATGGATCGAAGGGCGCATGACCAAGCTATGTCCCGTGCCTTAGAACAACTCCGGCTGCCGTTCGACGTCCCGCCCACGCCGGAAAGGGCGGGACGCGCTCGCCAAGTGCAGCTCGCGGGTGGCGTCCTCGGCTACCGGCTGGTGCGGGCACGGCGCAGGACCATCGGCCTGACGGTCGAAGCCGAGAGCGTGCAGGTCCGGGCACCGCGCCATGCCGCGCTCGCCGATATCGAGGCGTTCATCCTGGAAAAAGAGCGTTGGATCAGGAAACGCCTCACCGCCCCGCGGCGTGTCCCTTTTGTCTGGCAGGCCGGGGCAAAGCTGCCGTGGCTCGGACGGACGGTGACGTTGACCCTGCGGCACGGAGATGCCGGCGCCTGGTTCTCGGAAGGAGAGCTCGGGTTGGGACTCGCCGACGGAGCGAGCCTGCGCGAGCGGGCGCTCGGATGGATGCGCGAGCGGTCGCTGGAGTTCTTCAGCGACCGCGTCGCAAAGTTGGCGGGCCCGCTCGGTCTTCACGTTGCTAGCGTCGGTCTCTCCGACGCGCAGACCCGCTGGGGCAGCTGCGGCTCAAACGGGCGAATACTCCTCAACTGGCGCCTGATGATGCTGCCGCCGCATCTGATCGACTACGTGGCCGCGCATGAGCTCGCCCACCTGCGCGAGCTCAACCATTCACCGCGCTTCTGGGATATCGTCGCGCTTCTGTATCCGGACCACCGGGCGGCGCGGCGCGAATTGAACTCCCGGGCGCCGACTTTGCCGGATCTATAAGGGAGAGCACCGATGCGAATTCTCCACACCATGTTGCGAGTAGGCGATCTGGAGCGGTCGCTGCGCTTCTACACCGAGGTTCTCGGCATGCGGTTGCTCCGCCGCAACGACTATCCGGAGGGCAAGTTCACCCTGGCTTTCGTCGGTTACGGCGACGAAAGCGCTACCGCGGTACTCGAGCTGACCCACAATTGGGGCGTGGACAAGTACGAGCTCGGCAACGCCTACGGCCACGTCGCCATTGCAGTGGATGACGCTTACAAGGCTTGTGAGGAAGTGAAGCGTCGCGGAGGAAAGGTCACGCGCGAGGCGGGGCCGATGAAGCACGGCACAACGGTGATCGCTTTTATCGAGGACCCCGACGCCTACAAGATCGAGCTGATCGAGCGCAAGTAGGCACGATGACCGGGGCGGAGGCGGGAACTGCGCCGGCCGCCTTCAGCGAAACATTCCGGGCGCACCCGCAACGCGGTATTTGCGGATGTCGCTCTGTTGTCCGATCAGCGCCTTGGCGAAATCTTCCAGCAGGTCGTCGCTGAGCTCCTGCGCCGGAACCGAGAGGTACTCCACGCCCAGGCCAAAGAGATGCGTCGCCTGGATGTGCAGCTTGCCTTGCTCGTGGTCCGCTTTGATGACGATGTCGGTCAGGACCGCGGCCGGGACGGTGAACTTGGCGCCGACGACGAAACCCTTGGCGTTCTTCTTTTCCTCCTCAACGAATTTGACTTTGCTGACCCACAGAGACTCGCGGATGCGTTGCATCGCTTGGGGCATGTCTTTCTCGATCACGACGGTGTCGGGGCCTGCCCACTTGACGAAGAAATGCGTCGTGTCGAAATATTCCTTGTCGTTGATGCGCCTTTTCCGATAGTCGATGAACGACTCGGTGAACACGAGATTCCTGAAATCGGCGACGCTGGGAATCGAGTAGACGAGGGGGCTGGTGGGTTTCACCACCGCGAGCTGCTTGAGCAGCTCGTGCACGTACTGGAACGTCTGCTTCATCTTGTCTTCGACCAGCTTGAGCTTATCCCCCTGCAGATTCTGTTGGAGAATCTGCTGGGTCTTCACCAAGTCCGCCTGTTTTTTCAGGTCGTCAAGAAGGCCCATTGTCATCCTCTCGCTTCATACTCCGATATCTATACACCATTTTGCCAGCGGGCGTCTGCGGGGTCTAGGTCCGACGCTGCCCGACTCGATTGGCGATTGTGACAAAAGCCGCAACCGAAAGCGTTTGTGCGCGTCCGCCGGGGTCGATGCCGAGCTCGTCGAGCTCGCTTGCGGAGATCAGGCCGGATAGGTTGTTTCTCAGAGTTTTTCGGCGCATCGAGAACGCCTGCGCGACTACCTTGGAAAAGCCCGCCTCATCCAGGGCATCGAGCTCCGACAAAGGGCGCGGCACGAGCCGCACGACGGCGGATTGCACCTTGGGCGGAGGCCGGAATGACCCGGAAGGCACCGAGAAAAGCCGCTCGAGGCGGAAGCGGTACTGCAACATGACCGACAGGCGCCCGTACTCGGAGTCAGCCGGATTCGCGATCATCCGTTCGACGACCTCGTGTTGCAGCATGAAATGGAGATCCTTGCAGCGCGTTGCCGCGTCGGCAAGGTGGAACAAGAGCGGGGTGGAAATATTGTAGGGCAGGTTGCCCACAACTCTGAGCGGCGCGGGCAGCGTAGAAAAATCGAAGCGCAGCGCATCGGCCTGGTGTACCGCCAGGCGCCCGGCGGGGTATCGCTCGCGCAGGCGTTCGCTCAGGTCCCGGTCGAGCTCGACGACGTGAAGGTGCCCGACGCGCTCGAGCAGCGGAGCAGTCAGCGCTCCCAACCCGGGGCCGATTTCGACGATATGGTCTTCGTGCCGTGGATCGATGGCGGAAACGATGCGCGCGATCGCCTCCCGATCGACGAGAAAGTGCTGACCGAATCTTTTTCGCGGGACATGCCGACGCGTCGCCACTGCGCTCTAGCGCCTCGCCTGCGCCTCGATCTGCGCCATCTCGATCGCCGCTTCCACCGCTGCGAAGAGGCTGTCGGGTTCGGCCCGACCGGTGCCGGCAAGATCAACAGCGGTGCCGTGATCGACCGAGGTACGGATCATCGGCAGACCGAGCGTGACGTTGATTCCCTTGCCGAAGCTTGCGTACTTGAGCACGGGCAAGCCCTGATCGTGATACATCGCAAGGACGCAATCGGCCCCGGCGAGCCGGTCCGGAACGAACACCGTATCGGCCGGCAGCGGTCCCGTGAGCCGCAAACCTTCCGCGCGCAATTTCTCCAGAACCGGCCCGATCACCTCGATTTCCTCTCGCCCGAAATAGCCGCCTTCGCCGCCATGCGGATTGAGACCGGCGACGAGAATCCGCGGCGCGGAGATGCCGAACCGGCGGATGAGCTCCGCGTGGAGAACCCGGATGGTCCGTTCCAGGCCCTCACGGGTCAGCGCGCGCGGCACATCTTTCAGGGCGAGGTGCGTTGTCGCGAGCGCAACGCGCAGGCCCCCGCCGGCGAGCATCATGACCACCTGAGCGGCGCCGGTACGCTCGGCGAGATACTCCGTGTGGCCGATGAAGGGGATGCCGCCGTCGTTGATGACGCCCTTATGCACCGGTGCGGTGGTCATCGCGGCGAACTCGCCGGCCTTGCAGCCCGCAATGGCACGGTCGAGAAGCGAAATCACGTAGGGCGCGCTGCGCCGATCGAGCGTGCCCGCCCGGCAGGTATATGAGAGTGGCACATGCAGACACGCGATCGAATCCGATGTCATACCCGAGCCGGGGTCGCGCAGCCGCACACGGAGCCCGAGTTGCCGCGCACGGCTCTGGAGCATCTCCCGGTCTCCAAGAACCACGACGCGCGCGGCAAATCTCTTTCGCGCGAGTGCCAGACAGACGTCCGGGCCGACGCCCGCCGGCTCCCCGGAGGTCACCGCTATGGGCTGGACGGAATTCGAACCCGGCGCAACGGCGCGGCGGGACACCGCCCGCTTTTCAAGTCGGACGTTCACCGTTCTTCGAGCCGCATTTCCACGTAGGCGCGATCGCGCAACTGGCGCAGCCATTCCTGATAGGCCTCGTCGCCTTTTCTGTCCAGAAGAGCCTTGCGCGCCTCGAGGCGCTTGCGTTCGGAAGACATGTCGGCCGTACGCCGCTCCAGCACCTGAATGAGATGCCACCCGAACGGGGTCTTGACGGGCTGGCTTACATCCGTCTGCTTCAACTCCGTAAAAGCCCGCTCGAATTCCGTCACGGTATCGCCGGGATAGATCCATCCCAGATCTCCGCCCCGGGAAGCCGAACCGTCGTCCGAATTCAGGCGGGCGAGCTCGGCGAAGTTCACTCCGTTTACGATGCGTTCCCGCAGGTTGAGGAGCTTCCTTTTGGCTTCGTCCTCGGAAACGAGCTCGTTGGTGCGTACCAGAATATGACGCACATGCGCCTGCTCCACGAGCAGAGGCGCACCGGCGCCGCGCAGCTCGAGGAGCTTGAGCAAGTGGAATCCGGCGGGACTTCGAAACACCCCGCTGATGTCTCCGGGCTTCAGCGCCGCCAGGGCCTCGACATACAACTCCGGGAGCCGCTGCTGACTGCGCCAACCGATGACGCCTCCCTGAAGCGAATCCGGCGCATCGGAGTAGGTGGCGGCGACCTGAGCAAACTCCGCGCCGTCCTTGAGCCGCTTGACCGCCTCCTCGGCGCGGGCACGCCGGGTTTCCAACTGCTCCGGGGTCGCCTGCTCGGGTACCCGGACCAAAATGTGCGCGATGTTGTACTCGGTCGCAATGTCTTTTCTTTCGCCCTGTTCCAGGAGGAGATTCTCGATCTCACCCTCGCTGACGGTGATCTTGGCGGTGACCTCGCGGTCCCGCAAGCGATTCATCAGGATCTCATTGCGCAGCTCTTCCCGAAATCCGTCGAAATTGATCGCATCGCGCTCGAGCGTCTTCCGGAATTCTGTCAATGAGAGCTTGTTCCCCTCGGCGACCCGGCTGACGGTACGATCGAGCTCCAAATCGTCCACGCGCACCCCGGTTTCCCGCGCATATTGCAACTGAACTTTTTCGATAATGAGGCGCTCCAGCACCTGGCGCTCGATCTCGCCGCGGTCGGGAAGGGATGTTCCGCGGCGCTCCAGGTCCTTGCGCACGCGATTCATCCGCTCCGCCAGCTCGTACTGCGTGATCACCTCCTTGTTGACTACCGCGACGATCCGGTCGATCAGCTCGACGCGCGCCGGCGCGGCCTGCTCCTGGCGGGCGCCCTGCGCGAACGCCGCCCCACACGCCGTCAGCAGCATTGCAAGTTGAAATCTCATAAATTCATCGTCGCTTTCGTAACTCGATCCTCGTCCTTGAAGGAATCAAGTCCCGCTATTTTGCAGTATTGTCGCCGGAAGTGGGCTTCCGCGGCACCCATTCCGGATTTCAAGCGATCAGTCGTAGAAATCGAATGAATCGCCGGTTTTCCTGTCGGTTGAGGGCGCACTGATCCGCTGGTAGCCCGGGATGTTGCGTTTCAAGGCCTCGAGGGGATTGGACCCAAGGCGCGAAAAGCCGTTCAGCTCCAGCTGCAAGAACACGCTCGAAGACGACGTGCCGGCCGTGAGCGCGAATCGCTGCATGATGATGCGGGTCGTCCAGCAATCTGCTCCGTATTCGAGTCCCCCTATGCCCTCGACGATCCGGCTGTCGGCAAGCGAGTAGTTGAAGCGTCCGACGCCGTACCAGCGGCCGACGAGCGGCCACTGCCCCGACAGGTCTATTTGCTTGATCGGACCCGTGGTCGTAATGTCCCCGCTCAGGTAGCGGTAGCTCAGATTGAGCGTCTTGAGCCCCTCGGGTCGATAACGCGCCGCCAGGGTCAGGCGCTCGGTGCGGTGGTCGCGCTGATCGTATTCGGAAGCACCCTCGAGGGTCCAGTGCTGGCTCACCCGTCCCGATAACGCGGCGAGGAAGTTCGAGGCGTTGTAGGTGCGTGGCGGGTTGTCAGTAGCGAGCGGCGGGTCGTTGGTAGAGAGCGTCACCTGCTGGTCCTTGAAATAGTAGCGCTGACCGAAGGTGCCGCGCAGCACTTCCTGCCCGCTCGAGGGCAGAAGCATGCGGGAGGTCACTGCCGCGGTGAGCTGACGCGCATCGTTGATGCGGTCGCCGCCGGAGAACATGTTCTCGGAAAAGATCTGGGCGTAGTTGAAGTCCGCGATCGCGGTGTCGAACAGCGGAATTTGATTCTGTTTGCGAAAAGGGATGTTCACATAGTAAAAGCGCGGCTCGAGCGTCTGTATGACCGCTTGCCCGAGCGCGTCGGTCTCTCTCTCGTAGATCAGTCCACTGTCGAGGCTGAAAATGGGAAGCGTGCGGCTGGTCGAATCTGGGAACGCCGGAACTACAGTCGGTGCTACCGGGATCGGGAAAGGGTTTGAGCTCGGTACCGGGATCCCGGGGATCTCATAGAGCGAATAGTACGTGTAGTGCATGCCGACCTTCGGTGTGAGGAAGGAACCCGGAGTGATGAGCGGCAGGCTGAGGCTTGAATACAGCGTCGAGCGCCTGCCGTTCACCTGCGTGGGATGACTGAAGTCGACGAACTCGGCAGCGGACGCGAAATCGAAGCCGCCGATGTCCTGGCGCAGAGCGGACAAGGTGAACTGCGGAGTGCGACCGTAAGGGACGACGATGGGATTGTCCGGATCCTGCAGGACCTGGAACCGCTGTACCCGCGTCGTCGCCGAATAGCTGCCCGTGTCCCACCACTTGCCGTTGTAAGTCAGGAAGCCCTCGCGAGGCAGCGTGGCCTGCGAAGTGATGTTGATGCGGGTCGCGAGGTCGCGGAAATAGTTGTCGTCGGAGACTTTGTTCAGATTGAGCCCGCCCAGGAGGGAACCATCGCGGTTGTAGGTGTGAACCAGACTGATCGCCGAGCGGCTGCGGTCGGCAGCGAGGTCTTGCGGAAGCACCTCGGCCTTGAATTCGCCGTTGTAGTTCTTCTGCAGATAACGGAACTGCTCGGCGATCTGCAATCCGCGCTTTTCCATGTAGCGCGGCGTGAGCGTGAGGTCGTAGTTGGGCGCGAGGTTCAGGTAATACGGAACTGCGAGCTCCGGCCCGCTCTTGCCGGTAACGCCGATAGAAGGCGGAAGGAAGCCCGATTTGCGCTGATTGTTGAGCGAAAAATCAAAGGCAGGCGCCGCGATGACGCTCACTCCCTCGAAACGCACGCTGCCGCCGCGGGCGGTCCCCACCTCGCGCGTGAAGTCCAGATCCAGCTCATCGGCTCTGACCAGCCAGCCGTCGTCGCCCGGCTTGCAGGTGGTAAAGAAGCCGTCCTTGATTCTGTACTGGTTCTCGCCCAGGAACTCGATCGACTCGGCCTGTCCGCGCGCCGCTACGGGTTGCTGGCCGGGCCTCGCGCGCGGGGCGAGAGTAAAGTCGGGTTTCTCGAAAAAGCCGGTCGCATCCCTGAGCGAATACGTCAGCGAAGGACCGCTCAAACTGTCGCCGTTGCGCTGGAGGCGCACGTTGCCGCGGGCTTCGACGTCCTCATTTTCCTCGTGATAGATCAGTGAGTCGGCCCGGATCGACAGGTCTCCCCGGCGCAAGATGGCGTTGCCCTGCGCCTTGGTGTCCTTTCCTGCGACGCCCTCGATGCGATCTGCGTCCACGATAGTCGGCAAGGCGGCACTCTTGTCACGGTCCCCGGAGGAACGCCGCAGCTGGAGCCCCTGCCCCTGCGCGTACACCGCGGCAGAACAGAACAGCGCAATCGCCAGCGCCGCAAGGCGGGCAGGTACACAACGCATATCAGGGGACCCTGGACCTGGGCTTTCGGGGCGGGTGCTAAAATCGCACAAATCAGCGACGAAGGCAATTCTTTGTTTCCGGAGGATTTTTGGACCGCGCAGAGCAGTTGCGGCGATGGCTGGCGGTGACCCTCGGAGGCGGCGATTTCAGCATCGCGCCCGCCTCCGACGACGCGAGCTTCCGGCGCTATTACCGGATTCGCCGCGGCGAGGCACAACCGTCGCTCGTCGCGATGGACGCGCCGCCCGACAAGGAGAACTGCGCTGCGTTCGTTCATGTTGCGCGCTTGTTCGCCGGAGCGGGCGTGCACGTGCCTGCGATCCATGCGCAGGATCTTGAACAGGGTTTTCTTCTGCTTTCGGATCTGGGCGACACGACCTACCTGGATGCGCTCGACGAGCGCAACGCCGCAAAGCTCTACGAAGACGCGCTCGACGCGCTGCTCAAGATTCAGCGCGCGAGCCGCCCCGGGTTGCTGCCCGACTACGACAGGGAATTGCTCGAGAGGGAATTGCGCCTTTTCCCGGACTGGTACGTAGCGCGCCAGCTGCAGCGCAAGTTGGATGCGGCACAGCTCCAGACCCTGGAGAAGGTGTTTTCGACGATCCTCCGGAACAACCTCGCGCAGGCGCAGGTGTTCGTGCACCGCGACTACCACTCCCGCAACCTGATGGTCTGCGAGCCCTGTCCCGGAATTCTCGATTTTCAGGACGCGGTGTACGGCCCGATCACCTACGATCTGGTCTCGCTCCTGCGCGACGCGTACATCGCCTGGGACGAGGAACGCGTCATCGATTGGGCGATCCGCTACTGGGAGAAAGCCCGGGCAACAGAGCTCCCGGTCGCCCGCGATTTCTCGGATTTCTACCGGGACTTCGAGTGGATGGGAGTCCAGCGGCAGTTGAAGGTGCTGGGAATCTTCGCTCGTCTTTCTTTCCGGGACGGCAAGGACGGCTATCTGAAAGACCAGCCGCTCGTGATGAGCTACCTGCGCCGCACGTGCGAGCGCTATCGCGAGCTTGCCGCGCTCGGGCGCCTGCTGGAGGAGCTCGAGCCGCAGGAAAAGCGCGTCGGCTACACCTT
>Ga0137415_10006286_pt1 | contig 11763 bp, 10 predicted proteins | sample CZODoug3_1_1_16f_FD_183082 | JGI IMG/M metagenome (GOLD analysis project Ga0137415, IMG submission 183082) | Vadose zone soil fungal communities from Angelo Coast Range Reserve, California, USA - CZODoug3_1_1_16fungal (Hybrid Assembly) | ecosystem: Environmental > Terrestrial > Soil > Vadose...
CGAATGATCGCCTTCCTCAATCAGATGCAGTGTCGCCCGGTCGCCGAGTTGCTGCAGGACCTCTCGTAACAAGTCGAGCTGTGCGAACTCGTCGCGCGTGCCCTGCAGAAACAACATCGGCACCCGCACCGCCGATAGGTGCTCCGCGCGACTGATCCCCGGGCGTCCGGGCGGATGTAACGGGAAGCCGAGGAAGACGAGTCCCCGTACGCCGGGCAGCGGTTCCTTAGACTGTGCCTGAGACGTCATCCGGCCTCCAAACGACTTGCCCCCGGCGACCAACGGGAGTTCAAGCCCCTCGCGCGCGGCCGCAACGACAGCCTCCCGCACTGCTGCTTCGGCAACCGCCGGCGAATCGGGCCGGCTTTTCTTTGCCTGCATGTAGGGGAATTCGTAGCGGTACGTCGCGATGCGGTGCTGAGCGAATGCGCGTGCTGCCCGCTCGAGAAAGGCGTGGCGCATCCCCGCCCCGGCGCCATGCGCGAGCACCAACAGGGCTCGCGCATCGGCCGGAGCGGTCAACAGATGGCCCATTTATTTCAGTCGCTCGTTCAACCGTTCTAGTACGCCTACCAGATTCGGCTTGAGCTCGAGGACGGGGGCCACCGGGTCGTGCTCCAGCTTCTGCATGCGCTTCAGCGCATTCGCGATGGTGAAATTGCTGTTGTGGAGCTTGCCGTTGACCTCGTCCCACTCGATCGGCATGGACACCGGCGCCTGCGGCGACGGCCGCACGCTGTAGGGTGCGACCATCAACTGGCCGGCGCGATTCTGAAAGGCATCCACGTACACTTTGCCCGCACGTTTGCTGATGGTCCGTGCCGTGGTCGCGATGTCGGTGTGCTGATCGGTGACGAGCCGGGCAAACAAAATCGCGAGCTGCAGGGATTGCGCGTAGGTAAGCTGCCGGCCGAGCGGCAGCATGATGTGCAAGCCTGATTTTCCCGTGGTCTTGATGAACGCCGGCATGGCGACGTCGTCGCACAGTTTCTTCATCGTCTTGGCGAGGGTAATGACATTCGCAAACGGCGCCTCTTTGGGATCGAGATCGATGAGGCACCAGTCCGGGCGCGTGAGGTCGTCGATGCGGCTCATCCAGATGTGCAACGGGATCGTTCCGAGGTTCACGAGGTAGACCAGCGTCTCGACGTCGTTGCACACGAAGTATTGGATGTCGCGCTGCGTATCCTCGCTCCAGATCGGAATCGTCTGAATCCAGTCCGGCACAAACCCCGGCGCGTCTTTTTGATAGAATGACTTGCCGTTGATACCGTCCGGATACCGCGTGAGCACGACGGGGCGATTCTTCAAGTATGGAAGCAACCACGGTCCCATGCTGCGGTAGTATTCGATGAGATCGCCCTTTGTGTACTTCTCCTCCGGCCAGAAGACCTTATCGAGGTTCGAGAACTTCACTTCCCGAGAGACAGGGACTGGGAACTGGGGAACGGGAGCGGGGTCGTCACCCGCCGACCTTTCCCCATTCCCTTGTCCCGGCATCGTCACGTCTTCGGGCTTCTTATCGTCCCGGAATCTGACGAACACTGATTGCCTCAAGAGTCCGTCTTTCGTGAACTCCTTGTACCGAACGTCGCACACGAGCCGCGGCTCGACCCACGTGTGATCCGGTCCCTTGGGTAGCGCGCCGTGTTCCGGTGGATCGCACGGCGGGGTCTTGCGGACGAGGCTTTGGAGTGTGGCGCTGATTTCCGCCAAGTCATTGCCGCTGAATCCCGAGCCGGCGCGGCCGCAGTAGATCAGTCGGCCGTCCTTGTACGCGCCGACATGCAGGGAGCCGAATCCGCCGCGCGAGCCCTTGGGCTTCGAGAAGCCGACGACGACGAAGTCGTCGATGCGATCGGCACGGATCTTCAGCCAGTCAGAGGACCGGCCATTGCGATACGGGCTGTCCGCTTTCTTGGCGACGATGCCTTCGAGCCCAAGATTCACGACCTGCTCGTAGAGCGCCTCACCATTCTTTTCGAAGTGCTCCGAATAGCGCAGCGGCCCGGTCGGCGGCAAGATCTTCGGCAAGATCTCTTTGCGCTTGATGAGGGGCAGCTTGCGAAGATCGTAGCCCGCGAAGGCGAGCAGATCGAACACGTACAGCGTCGCCGGCGCCTCGATCGCCGCGCGCTTCACCTCGGCGCGCCCGGACAACTTGGCGCGCGCTTGCAGCTTCCCGAAACTCGGGTGGCCGGATTCGTTCAACACCACGAGCTCGCCGTCGAGAATCACGCCGTCATACGGGATCGCCTTGACCGCGCGCGCAATCTCCGGGAACGCGCCCGCGAAGTCGAGTCCCTTGCGCGAATACAGTATCGCTTCGCCGTTCTGGCAGGCCGCGCGCATGCGATAGCCATCGAGCTTCACCTCGAACAGCCAACCGGCCTTGGAGAACGGCTGATCGCGCGTTTCCGCGAGCATGAGCTCCGTGTCCTCAACCCGCAGGTTCCGCTTCGGCGCGCCGAGTTTCTCGAGCGCCTTCTTGATCGGCTCGGCGCGCTGCTTCGCGTCGCGCAACTCGTCGTTCGTCAACCCCGACAACACCGACTCATTCGAGTACGGCTCGGTGGAGACGTACTCGTCGCGCTCTTTGATGAGCAGCCACTCTTTCGGAGTCTTCTTGAGTTTGATCAGGGTCCACCGGCCGCGCAGTTTGTAGCCACGGAGCTCGAACAGGACCTTCCCTTTGTCCAGACCTTCGTGTGGGTCTTCGAGCGGAACCCACACGCCGCGGTCCCAGACGATGACGGTGCCCGCGCCGTAATTCCCTTCGGGAATCACGCCTTCGAAGTCGCCATAGTCGAGCGGATGGTCCTCGACGCGGACGGCGAGACGTTTATCGGCTGGATTTGCGGAAGGACCCTTGGGGACCGCCCACGACATGAGCACGCCGTTCATTTCGAGACGCAGATCCCAATGCAACCGCGTCGCATCGTGCATGTGCACGATCAACAACCCACCGGGTTTCGGCGCGGCTTTCGGGGCTAATCCGCCGGGCTCGGGAGTACGATCAAAGGCGCGCTTCGCACGATACGTGCTGAGCGAATCGCCATCTTCGGAGCGGGACTTCCGACGGGTGGGCATGAGCGCGTATCATACCCCACTATGGCCGCTCATTCCATCGGTTCCGCTACGGTGTCGTTTGGCCTCGTCTCCGTACCCGTGCAGCTCTACGCTGCCGGCGAATCCAAGGCCAACATCACATTCAACTGGCTGCACAAGAAAGACGGCGCCCGACTCAAGCAGCAGTACGTCTGCTCCAAAGACGGCGAGAAGGTCGAGCGTGATGAGATGATCAAAGGCTATGAATTCAGCAAGGGCCAATACGTCACGTTCACGCCTGATGAGTTGAAAGCGTTGGAAGAGCGAGCCACCGGCGCGATCGACATCATTGAGTTTCTTCCAGCCGAGAAGGTGGACCGTATCTACCTCGACCGCACCTATTTCCTCGGACCCGATAAAGGCGGCGAGCGCGCGTACAAGCTGCTGGCCGACGCGCTCGAGAAGACCAAGCGGGTCGCGATCGGCCAGTATGCTGCGCGTGGCAAGCAGTATCTCATCATGGTCCGCCCGATGGACGGCGGGCTCGCGATGGAGCAGCTGCGCTACGCCGACGAGATTCGCGACATCGCCGAAGTGCCGATTCCCAAGACCGAAGTGAAGAAGCCCGAGCTCGATCTCGCGATCAAGTTGATCGACCAGGCGGCGACCGAGGAATTCCACCCGGAGAAGTACAAGGACAACGTGCGTGAGCGGATGCAGGAGCAGATCGAGCGCAAGGTCGAGGGCAAGCAGATCACGGAGGAGCCGGAGGAGGCACCGAAGGCCAAGGTGCTCGACCTGATGCAGGCGCTGAAGCAGAGTCTGGAAGGGGAAAAAGCGGAGAAGGCCGAAGCGAAGTCAGCCGCGAAAGCGCCCAAGCGCCGGAAAGTCGCGGGAGGCCGCTAAAGCATTATCTTGGGGCGACTCTTACCGCGAGGGTGAGCGGTGCAAGACACGTTCTCGACGACCGCGAATGCGCCGGGCCCGCTGTTTTGGATCATCTGCTTCGCTGTCGCGCTGTTCGAAATCGTCAGCGTGTGGAAGCTCTACCAGAAGGCCGGCTACCCCGGTTGGGCCGCGATCATCCCGATTTACAATGCGATTGTCATGATCCAGATCGCGCGCAAGCCGGTATGGTGGATTCTGCTCTACTTGATTCCGCTGGTGAACGTCATCATCGCGATCATCGTCACGCACAACGTGTCCGTGAATTTCGGAAAAGGCGTCGGGTTCACGCTGGGACTCATTTTTCTGGGTCCGATCTTTTATCCGATTCTGGCGTGGGGTGATGCGGAGTATCAGCCAGCGTCAGGAACTCCCGTGCCAGCTTAGGTCCGATTCCTTTTTCTTCGTGCTTGAAGAAGATATAGGCATCGGTCCAGGCCTCACCCAAGGCCTGGACCTTTTGCATCCAGTCCCGCAGCGAGTCTTCCGCGTAGCCCTCGTCGCGTAGCCGCACGTAGCCGAAGTCGGCGGTCGCGACGAGCGGCGTGGTCCCTTCCTCTGTATCGGCGATGCACAGTGCGGTGTTCGTGCTCCGCAACAACTCATAGACGTCGTCTGACCACCACGATGGGTGACGGAACTCACAGGCCGCGCGGACATCCGACGGAAATTGTGTGAGTAGATCACTGAGCCGCGCGAGGTCTTTCTTAAAATTAGGGGGTAATTGAAACAGCACTGCGCCCAGCTTGGCATCAAGCTTGCGAATCGTCTCGAGGAAGAAGCGGAGCGGGTCGTCGATGTTCCGAAGGCGCGCGAAGTGAGTCATGTTCTGTGGCGCCTTGAGAACAAATGTGAACCCCTCCGGCGTCGCCGCATGCCAACCGGCGACGGTTTTGGCGCTGGGCATGCGATAAAACGTGTAATTGATTTCGACCGTGCCCAATTGTTGGGCGTAGAACTCGAGCCACTTCGCGCTCGGGAGCTTGGGCGGATAGAAGCTTCCCTTCCATTCCGGGAAGTTGTAGCCGGACGTACCGACGTGCAGCCGCATGAGTCTAGCGGCAAAGCTAGTCTCACCATTCTCGATGGGGGAGTTGTCGCATGAAGAAGCTCAAGTTCACACTCGCCGCGCTGGTGTTCGTCGTCGCAGCCTGCGGAACATCGGCCGAGACCGAACGGAAGCTCGCTGAGCTCGAGCAGGCCAACGCACAGAAAGACAGTTTGATGCAGGACGTGGCCCTGAGCTCGCGGCTCCTCAGCGACATCAATGTAGAAATCGCGAAGGTGAAAGTGCGCGGGAGGCTCAACGTGTCGAGCGAGAGCCCGGTCACCGCGTCGAGCGATACACTGCTCGCCAAACTGCACTACGTCGTCACCCGCGTGCGGGAAACGGAGAGCCAGCTGAGTCAGAGCCGCGAGCGCATCAAGAACCTGACCAACCTGTCGGACAGCCTCCGAGCGACGCTCGACTCGACCGCGAGCAATCTCCAGGCCGTGATCGCGACGCAGAAGCAGACCATCGACCTGCTCACGGATCAGGTCAACACCCTCACGGCGGAGAACGTGGCGCTGCGCGACAGCCTCTCGACCGGCTACTACGTGATCGGGACGAAGGCCGAGCTCAAGAAGAGGGGGATTCTCACCGAGCAGGGCGGCGGCCGCGTGCTCTTCATCCTCTGGCGGACCGGCAAGACGCTGCAGCCGGCGCGCAACCTCGATCCGTCGCTCTTCACGGCGATCGACACGCGCAAGGTCACCCAGATTCCTCTGCCGAGCGCGCGGGCCGAGTACCGGATCGCGTCGCTGCAGGACCTGTCGTACGTGGCTGAGGAGCGCAAAAACAACAAGTACTCGGGCACGTCGAGCCTCACCATCACGTCGCCTGTGGATTTCTGGCGCAACTCAAAGTTTCTCATCATCGTGCTCGAGGGGTCTTCGACTCCAGTCGCCAGTAAGCAATCGCAGGTCAGTACTGAGTCGCAAGCGATAAGCCGCTAACGCAGTTGCAAGACTCGTGGCGCCAGGAGGCCAGGAGCATGATCCTGGCCTCTTGTGCTTCAAGGTAGTTTGAATCTCATGCCTACAAGATGCCCGTGGCCCTCGGACAATGCGCAAATGATCGCCTACCACGACACCGAGTGGGGCGTTCCGGTCCACGACGACCGGCAACTCTTCGGCAAGCTCGTGCTCGATGGATTTCAAGCGGGACTCTCGTGGGCCATCATCCTGCGCAAGCGGGACGCGTTCCTGAACGCCTTCGACGGTTTCAATCCGGAAAAGATGGCCCGCTACGATGCGCGTCGCGTTGCCAAAATTCTCAAAGATCCGGGCATCGTCCGTAACCGTCAGAAAGTGCGATCAGCGGTCGGCAACGCCCGCGCGTTTCTCAAAATCGTCGAGGCGGGAGAATCGCTCGACGCGTTTCTCTGGCAGTTCGTCGGCGGCGCCCCGAAGCGCAACGCCTGGAAGACGCTCCGCGGCGTCCCGGCGGAGACGAAGGAATCCACCGCGATGAGCAAGGCGCTGATCGAGCGAGGCTTCCGGTTCGTGGGGCCAACGATCTGCTACGCCTTCATGCAAGCCGTTGGTATGGTCAACGATCATCTCGTGACCTGCTACAGATATCGAGAGCTTACTTCGCCCGCTCCAGGTACTCGCCGGAGCGCGGGTCCACGCGCACCTTCTCGCCCGGGCTGATAAACTCCGGCACCTGCACCGTCACACCGTTGGACAATTTCGCCGGCTTGGTGCTCGCGGTCTTCGTCGCGGTCTTCATCACGGGCGAGGTCTCGACCACCTTCAGCTCGATCACCGACGGCAGCTCGATCGCGATGGGGCGTCCGTCCAACCACTCCACCTGCACGACCATCTCCGGCTGCAACCAGGGCGTGTCCTCACCGACGGCCCGCTCGTCGAGTGTGAACTGCTCGTACGTCTGCTGATCCATGACGTGCACGCCACCCTGGTCCTGATAGAGAACCTGCATCTCCTTCGTATCGAGACGCGCTTCGTTGAGAAAATCGGTGGCGGCGAGACGCTGATCGAAGGTGTTGCCCGAGACGAGATTCCGAAAACGCACCTGGACGAACGCGCGCAGGTTGCCGGGCGTGCGGTGCGTGAAGTCCATGACCCGGCACGGCTGGCCGTCGATCATGAGGACGTGACCTTTGCGAATGTCTGTGGCTTTCATGGGAGCGGGAACTTAAACCGGCTGCCTTGGCACTCCAAGGCCCCGAGTGCTATCGACTTGCTTGAACCGATGCCGTTTACTAGCGTGAGCAACCTCACACCTGTTTCGCGCGTCGGATTGCAGCTTTCCGCAGCACAGTGTCCACAATGTGTCGCAGGGTTTCTAGCGTAACGCATTGTCTAGTAGCCAGATAGATGACCGGCACCAAGCTTGCCTCTCTCGTACGCGTAAGGGAGGGACGCATGATAAGGCCCATCATCCATCGTCAGCTGACTCGCGGCGATCTCGCCTGTCTGGTCGAGGAGATCGCCCGAATGGATGTCACCGAAGGTCGCGAGGCCGATCAGGCTCTTCAGGCCGGCGCCGTCGATACCGTCCTCGATTCTCCTGCCGCGCTCGAGGCCGTGTTGGGCCGCGGTGGCGCTCCCGCGCCCCTCCCACTCACGCTGCTCTGGTACGTCCCCATCCGCGCTCAACTGCGAGTGCGTGGCGTGACCGACATTCTGCTCGCGGATTACGCCGCTACGCTGCCGGTCGTTTTCGCGACCTCGCATTCGCGGACCGCGATCGCGCAAGCCGAAGACGGCATGACCGAGTGGTGGCGGTTCGTCGCCGCGTTGCCGCAAGGGACGGTCGCGCAGGCGGAAGCGGCGGCCGATGCCGCGGCACTGGCACTCTGGTGGGCAGGGTGTTTCCCGGAATGGGTCGAGCGCGGCAGCTCCGGTCGCGGCACGGTGCGCGCCTACGTGACGTTCGCCGGCCGGATGCTCGCGCTCGCCGCCGATCTCCTCGAGTCCTCCGCACCCGAAGAGGCCGCACTCTGCGCCCGCGCCGCCGAGGCGCGGACCGAGCTGCATGCGGCGCTCGCCGAAGCCCGCGTCGAATACATCGGCGACGATCCGCACAGTAGCGAAAGCCGCCTCAACCGATTCTTGAGGCGGCTCGCCGACAACTAGCGCTGCTCTTTCAACGATTCGACGCGCTGCAGGTTGGTCACCGCTTTCCCGTACGTCCCTTCGATTGCCAACGCCGCGCGATACTCCGACTCCGCGGCGCGGTACTGACCAGTCCGCTCCAGCGCCATGCCGAGGTTGTTATGGAACGTGGCAACCTTGTCGTTGCGCTGAACAGCCGTCTTCAAAGGCTCGATGGCGTCCTGGAACCGCTCCAGCCGGATGTACAGCGCGCCGAGGTTGTTGAGCGCCCACACATCCGTGCTATCGAGCGCGATGGCGCGCTGGTAGGACGCGATAGCGGAATCCGTCTTGCCCAACGCTTCGAACGCGCGGCCCTGAAGCCGCAGCGGCTCACTCGAAGTCGAATCGAGTGCGATCGCCCGCTCGATGTGAACGAGAGCGCTATCGGGCTGCCCACCCTCCAATAGGACGCGGCTCAGATTGAGGTGGCTCTTCACATGCGTTGCGTCGAGGCTGAGCGCCTGGACGAAGGCACTCTCCGCCTGCACGCGATCGCCCGTCTTCCAGGCCGAGAGTCCGAGCATGTAGAAGCCCCACGGGTTCGTGGGCCGGCTCTCGGTGTAGGTCTTGAAAAGCGCCGTCGCATCGTCGTAGCGATGATCACGATACGCGGAGTCTGCGATCTCGAACGTGACGGGACCGGTGATAACGCGCGCCGGCTCCTTGTTGCTGACCGGTGTGGTCGCCACCGGCTTCGACACAACAGGCTCGCCGGCCGCTGCCTGATCGGGCGTGCGCTCGTTACAGGCGGCGAAGGTGTAGGCGCCGATCACCGCGCTGAAGATGCCGGCCATGACGAGCACCGGGAAACGCAGCGATCGATTGGACTGATCCAGCGAAAATTGATACGACATGGCTCCTCCGGGAGCAGGGTTCGCCCGGAGGAAAAGCATGCAGCAGACCATTACCTAAAACGTTGTAATTCAACGCCCTTTTTCACGACTGTGGTGCAACGAACCCTTTCACGCCGCTGGTTATGTGTCCCGTTGAACACCGAGCCGCCGCATGATTTTCAGGAGGCTCGCGTGATCCGAGAGCCCCAGCTCTTTGGCGGTCTTGGTGACGTGCCAGTCGTTGCGCTCCAGCGCCTGAATCACGATTTGGCGCTCTGCTTCGAGCTTCTGCACCTCGAAGGTGAGCGGTGAGGGGTGAGCGGTAAGCGGGACTCCTCCACGTCTATCGCGGATTTCGGGCGGCACAGCGGCGCGGGTAAGCTCGTCACTGTCTGTCGCGATGATCATGCGCTCCACGACGTTGCGCAGCTCCCGGATGTTGTTGCGGCGCCAGTCGTACGACATCAGCGCCTCGATGACATCAGGCGCGATGGCCTTCGGTCGCATGCCGAAGCGCTCGCAGGTCAACGCGACGAGATGCTGGACGAGGGCCGGCACGTCCGAGAGCCGGTCGCGGAGCGGCGGCACGCGCAGGATGTGCGTATTGAGCCGATAGAAGAGATCCTCACGGAAACGATCCTCGCTCACCTCTTTTTCCAGGTCGCGATGCGTCGCCGCCACGACGCGAGTGTTTACGTCAATCGTCTTGGTTCCCCCGAGCCGCGTGACTTTGCGCTCTTCCAGCACGCGCAAGAGCTTCGCCTGTGCGGCCGGAGACAGGTCGCCGATCTCGTCGAGGAACAGCGTGCCGCCACTTGCCGATTCAAATGCACCCTTGCGGGTGGCATTGGCACCCGTGAATGCGCCCCGCTCGTGTCCGAACAGTTCGCTCTCGACGAGCTCATGCGGCAGTGCCGCGCTGTTGATCGCGACAAACGGCCCTTTGGGGTTCGCGCCGAGGCGGTGCAGCTCGCGAGCGACGAGCTCTTTGCCCGTGCCGCTTTCTCCGACGATCAGCACGGAGCTGGGCACCGGCGCGACGCGGACGATCGCTTCCTTGAGCTTCGCGAGGGCGGGACTCGTGCCCACGAGCGGCGACTCGAGCCCGAAGCCGCGGCGCAGCAGGGTGACCTGCTCGCTCAGCCGGCGGCGGTCGATCGCGTTCTCGACTTCCTGCACAACCCGCTCCATCGGTTCCGCTTTGTCGATGAAGCTGTACGCGCCGAGTCGGATCGCCTCCGCGCAGCGGTCGTAGTCGCCCGTGCCGGTGTAGACGATGACCGGGACCCGCAAGCCGAGTCGCTCGATGGATCGCAGAACCTCGAAGCCGTCCATTCCCGGCATCTCGAGATCGAGTATCACGCAGTCTATCGAGTCGCGTGTCAGACTCTCGAGCGCGGCGCGGCCGCTTTTGGCCACCGTGGTCTCGTAACCGCGCAGGCGCTTCAGGTCGTACGCGTACTGCTCGGCCATGGCCGGGACGTCGTCGACGATCAGGACGACGGTCATTGGACCGGAATTTCCACGATGAACGTCGACCCCTTCCCCGGCTCAGTCTCGACCTTGAGCGACCCCTTGGAATCGAGGATCAGTCGCCGCACAATCGATAAACCAAGACCCGTCCCGCCGGGCTTGGTCGTATAGAAGTCATCAAACGCGCGATCGAGCTCCGATTTGCTCATGCCGCGGCCGGTGTCGCTGACCGCGATGCGCACCACGCCGTTGCCACCTTCCGTTGTCACCATCACAGTTCCGGCTTTCCCCTCCAGGCTGTCGACCGCGTTGCTCAGCAGATTCTCGATCACGCGCCGCAAGACGAGCGCGTCGGCGGAAACCGGCGGCAGGTTCTCCGCCAATTTCGTGCGGACCGTGCCGGAACCGGCCACGGTGTCTCGCACGACCGTGTTCACGTCGGTGGACCGGCGCTCTGATTGAGGATAGAGGCGCGCGTAGTTCGCAGCGAGCGTCTCGAGATAGCTGATGCTCGACTCGACCGTTCCCTGCCGTTCGGTGAACACGTGTGGCAAGTCGGCGGGCTGATCGCGCGCGACCTGCGTCAAGTGCCGAAACACGTTGCGGAGCGGCGCCAGGCCGTTCTTCACGTCGTGATTGACCTGCCGCGCCATATCCCCGATCGCGACGCGACGCTCCATGTCGCGAATGCTGGCTTCAACGGGACTGCTGATGCGGGTGGAAAGCCAGCTGGCGAGCAGCAGGGCGAACAGCGCGGCGATCAGTACAGCCGCGGAGAACCAGAGGTTCACGTTGCGCTGTAGGGCAGACAGAAATGCGTCGGAGCGCGTGACCACGATGCGCGCCTGCTCGACCTGGCCGGGGCCATCCGCCGCATCGACGAATGGCAGCGTGACCACCGCGACGACACTGGCGGCGCTGTCCGCTTTCACAGAATCGCGCGGCAACGCGAGCGCGACGCCCAGCTCCGGATCGCGTGTCAATCGAGCCAGGAATGACGAATCGACGGCAACGCCCCCGATGAGCCGCATGGTCTTGCCGAGCCGCAACGAGTCACTTGTGACGAGTGCGAGGAACGGCCCCTCGGCCGCCGCGGCACGCACCAATGCGGCCCCGCCGTGCGGAATCGCCGGTCCCAAGCGGTCGAATTCATTGCGGAAATGGCCGGACGAGACGACCCGTCCCTCGTCGTTCTGAATCTGGAGAAAATCGAGCCCGGCAAGTCGCATCGCGTTGCCCGCGTAATCGAGGATGTAGCCGCGATCCCCGCCCCCCCCCCCCGCCCCCGCCCCGGGCC
>Ga0137415_10006287_pt1 | contig 11763 bp, 9 predicted proteins | sample CZODoug3_1_1_16f_FD_183082 | JGI IMG/M metagenome (GOLD analysis project Ga0137415, IMG submission 183082) | Vadose zone soil fungal communities from Angelo Coast Range Reserve, California, USA - CZODoug3_1_1_16fungal (Hybrid Assembly) | ecosystem: Environmental > Terrestrial > Soil > Vadose...
CCTGGATCACCGCCGGGCTGGTGCTCACTTGCGACGGGGTGCCCTCGGCGAGCTTCTGCCCGAAGTTCAGCACGACGATGCGCTCACAGGTGCCCATGACCGCTTTCATGTTGTGCTCGACGAGGAGAATCGTCGTGCCGCGGCTCCGGATCGTCCGCACCAGATCCATCACGTGGCCGCTCTCGTCGAGGTTCATGCCGGTCACGGGCTCGTCCAGCAGCAGGAGCCGTGGTTGCGCCGCCAGCGCCATCGCGATACCGAGCACGCGCTGGTGTCCGTGCGGCAAGTTCCGGGTGAGCTGGTCGGCATGCGGCGCCAAGCCGGTGAACTCGAGCACTTCACGGCCGCGGGCGATCTCGTCGGCCGGAAAGTCGCGCAGACTGAACAGCACCTGTCGAGGACCTTTGCCGCTGTGCAGGTGCAGACCGAGCAGGACATTCTCGAGGGCCGTCATCTCCTGAAAGAGCGTCGTGAGCTGAAACGTCCGCACCAGCCCGCGCGCGGCGATCTGATGCGGTCTCAGCCCTGTGATGTCCTGGCCGTCGAAGACGATCGAGCCGCGGGTCGGCCGCAGGAACCCACTCAAGAGGTTGAAGCAGGTCGTCTTGCCGGCCCCGTTGGGGCCGATCAGGCCGACGATCTCGCCCTTGTCGACGGTGAGGTCGACGCGATTGACGGCCGCCAGGCCGCCGAAGACCCGGGTGAGATCACGCGTCTCGAGGAGCGCCACGAAGTCAGGCCGCCGGACTCGGCGTGGGCGCCGAGGCGGTCCGCCACGACCGAAGCTCGGCGAGCTTCCGGGGCAGCGTGATGAGACCGCCGGGCAGGAACAGGATGGTCAGCAGCATGGCGATCGAGAAGAAGATCGTCTCGTACGGGCTGCCTCGGAACGGCTCGGAGAGCAACGACAGGAAGGTCGCGCCGACGATCGGGCCGACGAAGTGCCCGCGGCCACCGACGTAGTTGTAGACCAGGATGTTGGTCGCCATGAGAAAGCCGAATTCCGGCGGGAACAAAAACCGAATGAAGTGCGCGTAGAACGCCCCGGCGGTCCCGGCGAAGAAGCAGCCGAGCATGAAGGCCAGGAGCTTGTGGCGGGCGATATTGACGCCGAGCGATTGGGCCAGGTTGTCGGCCATTCCGATGCTCTTCCAGATGAGTCCGAGCCGGCTGTGCTCGAGCTTCCACAGCACGAGCAGGATCATCAGGGTCAGCCCGACGACGAGGTAGTACTGGCCGGCGCGCGACGTCAGCGTCATGCCCAGGATGCTCGGCTTGGGAATCCCGCTCAGGCCGCTCATGCCGCGCGTGAGCGAAACCCAGAGCTGGGCGATGAGGCGGATCACCTCGACGAAGGCCACGGTGACCATCGCGAAGTATACGCCGCGCAGCCGCAGCGCCGGATAGCCGATGACCAGGCCGACGGCGGTGGCCAGCAGGGCGCCGCAGAGCAGCGAGATCTCGAACGGCACCGCGAGATTTTTCGCGAGCAGCGCGGAGGTATAGGCCCCGACCGACATGAACGCGGAGTGGCCGATGTTGAGCTGGCCGCACGTCAGCGACGGGCGGAGGCTGGCGGCGAGGATGACGTTGGTGAAGACCAGCGCGAAGACGTGGACGTAGTAATCGCCCCCGAGCGCCGGCACCAGGAGCGCGAGCGCCGCGAGCATCGCCAGGACGATCGGCACGCCGAGCTTACGACGCATAGCCGAAAAGCCCGGTCGGCCTGAACAGCAGCAGCATGATGATGAACACGAAGCTCAGCAGGAACGCCGGCTCCGCGCCGAGCGCCGTGGCGACGATGGAATCGATGAGACCCAGCATGAGCCCGCCGAGGATCGCGCCGGGGATGCTGCCCAGGCCGCCGAGGATGATGATGATGAAGGCCTTCAGGAGCGGTTGCTCGCCCATCATCGGGTCGAGCTTGAAGATCGGCGCCATGAGCGCCCCGCTGGCGGCGGCGAGGGCGAAGCCGATCGCGAACGCGAGGCCGTTGACGACGTGCACGTTGACGCCCTGGAGGGCGGCGGCTTCCTTGTCCTGCTCGATGGCGCGCATGGCGGCGCCGAGTCGGGTCTTGTTGATGAAGAGATAGAGCCCGATCACGAGGGCTCCCGCGACCGGAATGATCATCAGCCGCTCGATGGAGATTCCGACGCCGAAGACGTTCGTGGTCCCGGGAAAGACGGGCGGCACGTGTTTGTCGAGCTGGCCGAAGACCGGATAGCCGGCCGCCTGGAGAAACGTGGTGAGGGCCAGCAGCGCGACCAGGGTCGGCTCGATCCCGCCCTTGACGGGCCGGTAGATCGAGCGCTCGACGAGATACCCGAAGACGCCGAGCAGGATCATGGACGCCACGAAGGCGGCGAAGTAGGGCACGCCGCCCTGGAAGAAGACGTAGTAGATGACGAACGCGCCCAGCATGTAGACCGCGCCGTGCGCGAAGTTGATGATGTGCATCATGCCGAACATGAGCGTGAGCCCCAGGGCCATCAGGATATAGATCGAGCCGAGGGACACGCCGACGATCGCGCTCTGCACGAGCAAGGCTGGGGTCATTCTGTTGAGATGGGGGGCCTCGCAGGGCCCCCCAAGCCCCCCGCGCTCGGAGACGCCCCGGCGCCGCCGGGGCGCCCCTCGATTTTGCTTTCGGCGCCGGGGGGCCTCGCAGGGCCTCCCCAAACGCTGGAGGGCGGCATTAGTTATGAGGTGGGAGGAGTTGAATCACGAGGGTCGCGACCCCGTCCTTCACCTCGGAGAACGGCATCGGGTAGATGATCTGGTTGCCGATGCCGTAGTAGTCCTTCCCTCCGAAGTGGGCTTTGCCCCAGAGATTCTCGAACTCGACGACGCTGAGGGCATCGGCGACCTTCTTTGGATCGACGCTCTGCGCCTTCTTCACCGCGGCGACGAAGGCGAAGGCCGGATTGGCGAAGTCGATGCTCGTCGCGTTCCATTCGCCGTATTTCTTCGTATAGCGCGCCTGCCAGCTCTTGACCTTCTCGGGTAGCGGGGCCTGGACGAACCCGTGCACCCACATGCCCTCGACGTTCGCCTTGCCGGCGATGTTCGCCACGACCGAGGTGTCGACCTGTCCGATGTGGATGAACCGGCCCTTGAAGCCGAGCTCGCGCGCCTGCTTGATGATGAGCCCGACGCTCCCGGCCGGCGAGGCCAGCACGCTGATGATGTCGGGCTTCTGGGCCAAGATCCGTAGTAGGACCGGATTGAAATCGGTCATGGTTCGCTCGAAGAACTCCTTCGCCACGGTCTCGTACCCGAGCTTCTGGACGAACGCGGTCTCGACCTTGATCGACCACCATCCGGTATCGTCGTTGGGCGATATCGTCGCGACGCGCTTGAGGCCGGGATGGTGTTGCTTGATCCACTTCCAGAAGGAGGTGGTCTCCGGGGGAGACGGGAAGCTGTGGAAGGTGAGCGGGTTCTTCGGGCTCACGAGGCCGTCGGCATACGCGAGCGGCAGATTCAAGACGCGCCCTTCGTTGACGGCTTCCTCGTTGGCCTTGACGACGGCGCCGCCCAGGATCGAGAGGTAGTGCACACCGTCCTTCGCGATGAGCCGATTGACGGTGGCGACCCCTTCGGCGATCACGTATTTATGATCGTAGGCGACGACCTCGAGCTTGTACTTCTTGCCGCCGACTTCCAGTCCGCCCTGCGCGTTGATCTCGTCGAAGATGAGCTCGGTCGCCTGCTTGTGGGGAATGCCCCAGGGCGCGGCCGGGCCGGAGAGAGGTGTCGAGACCCCGAACTTGATCACGTCAGCCGCGCGGGCGCTCCCCGGCCCGACGGCGACGAGCCCGGCCACTGCGAGAAACGCTGCCCAGATCACGGAACGCTGTGGTCTCACCGCCACCCCTCCTCGACACGATGTTGGCTCAGAGGGCCTCGCGCACCGCGGACTATAGGAACGCGGGTCGCCCCTTGTCAATGGTGGAAAGCTGTCGGGGTCGCAGGGGCGAGGCGGCTAGGTCTGGCGCTCGAACCGGCGGACGATGTCGCTCGCGAACCGCTCGAGCTGCTCGAGGTCGTAGTCGCAGGTGGCCAGGACCATGTCCTGAACGCCCGCCGCCTCGAGATCCCGGATCCGCTCGACGATCTCTCGTGTCGTCCCGAGGAAATACGACTGCTGCAGATTCTCGAACGTTCGATGCGTGCCCATCACGCGCTCGACGATCGGGCGCTGCAGCGCGAGCGCCTGCTCGCGGTCGCTGGTGTCGACCAGGTGGAGGAAGTTCAGGTGACCGTACCGCAGCGAATTGGGGTCGCGTCCGATCTTGGCGCAGTGCTCGCGGATCGCGCGGACGTCGTCCTTGACCATCTGCTGGCTGCCGGCGGCCCGGGCGAGCCAGCCGTCGGCGCCGGCGATCCGGTTCAGCACCGCCGGCACGACGTAGGGCTTGTCGGGTGAGAGCGAGGTCTGGATCTTGGAGCCCCCGCCCACCCACAATTCGGGAAAGCGCGGCAGTAACGGCTCGATCGTCACGTGCTGGAAGCGGTAGTAGCGGCCCTCGAAGGTCACGTCGCGCTCGGTGAGGAGACGGCGGAGCGCCGCGATGATCTCGTCGGTCCTCCGACCGCGCTCCGAGAGCTTCATGCCGAGCGTTTCGAACTCGTGCTCGTCCCAGCCCGGTCCGATCCCCAGCACGAAGCGGCCGCCAGACAAGGACCAGAGCGTCTGGATCTCGCGAGCCAACGTGACCGGATGATAGTACGGGGCGATCAGCAGCCCTGTCGCCAGGCGAATCCGCGACGTGACGCTCGCGGCGTGAGCGAGGCAGAGCAGCGGCGACATCCACACGGTCCCGTAAAGGCCGGGCGCTTCGAGGAAGTGCTCGGCCACCCACAGCGCATCGAATCCGAGCTCTTCGGCCTTGCGCGCGAACACCTTCACGCGTGCCGCGTGGTCCAGGCGCAGGTCGCGCCAGGCGAAGGTCGGGAGATAGACACCGAATCTCATCGCGCCGAGAGTCTACGGCATCGGCGGGCCGCGGTCGATGAACGGAGCGATGGTCAGCGGATGGTTTCGACTTGACAACGGTAGCGCGCGAATTCTAGAGTCCACTCCTCGCAAGAGACGGCCTACTCAATGTCGCGTGCACGCGGGTCAACGGGGATCGCTCGGCAAAGCGTCGATCGTTCCTTGACCACGCGACCGCGGGCGCCGCCGAGCCTTCCTCACGACACGAGACAGAGGGACAACCGCGACCTCATAAACCCTCGAGCGCTCAAGCAGTCGAGAGGAGTTCCAAATGAATTCCCTTCTCGTCTTGGCTCTGGTGTTGATCGCATCGTGGTCGGCGTCACCGGCGCAGGCCGCGACGGTCATCAACGCTCTTTGCAAAGGAGAGGACGTCGAGTTCAATCCGGGAACCGGTGACGATATCCTCGTTCCCCCCGGCTACAAGATCGAGGTCTTCGCGAAAGGTCTGAACTTCCCCACCAACATCGCCTTCAAGGGAAACGAGCAGCACTTCGAGGCGTACGTGACCGAGGCCGGCACCTCGCTGCCCGGCGTCTGCAACGCCGCCGTTGGATATCCTGGGCTCGCCAAGGACAATCCGTTCCTGGCCGACGTCAGGGTGCTGAACCAGAACGGCGAGTTCGTCCGCGTGCTCGGGCGGTCGGAGACCGTCGCCGGCCGCGAAGATCCGGGCGTCCTGCACGCGCCCACGATCGGGATCGCGTTCGAGCACGAGTTCGACGGTGGTCGTCTCTTCGTCAGCGACTCGCGGCAAGGAATCCGCGGCGCGCTGGGGCCGAAGAACTCCTCGCGCATCCTCGAGGTCAACGCGACGACCGGCCACGTGACCGAGCGCATCACCGGTCTGCCCACCGGCGACCATCCGACCGAGCAGCTCACGGTCAGGGACGGGTGGCTCGTCTGGTCACAGGGCTCCGTCACGAATTCCGGCATCGTCGGCCACGACAATACCGGCCCGGCCGGCATCGGCGGACCTGCCGACGTCAAAGAGGTGTTCCAGCACGAAATTCCGTGTCAGGACGTGGTGCTCAGCGGCAACAACTTCGACTCGGGCGACGGTCACACCACCGGCGGCTACCTGCCGCACGGCGTCGCCGGGGCCTCCGGCCAGGTGGTCCACGCCTTCAACGGCGCGACCCAGGTCGGCATGTGCACGGGCGCGATTCTCGCCGCCCAGCTGAGCGACCTTCAGCACACGGTTCGCCCGATCTCGTGGGGGTACCGCAATCCGTTCGGGATTCGCTTCGCGCCGCACAACCACGCGCTCGGAGGCGGCCTCCTCATCACCGAGAACGGCGAGGACGAGCGCGGCGCGCGGCCGACCAACAACTCGCCGGACCGTTTGCAGGTATGGAAGGGCGGCCTCGACTATCACGGGTGGCCGGACCGTTTCGGGTTCTTGGCCTCCACCCAGTCGGTCTTCAACCCGGTCGGCGGCCCCGCCGACGACAATCCTGCCGCCGCGGTCGGGAAACCCGTCCGACCCCTTCTCAAATTCCCGCCGCAACTGCCGATCGCACCGCTCGCGTTGGAGCCGGCCGACGTCGCCGCGGTCGGGCTCGACTTCGTTCCCGACGACTTCGCCGGCGGCGGCAACCCCGGCGCCAGGGTCAGGAGGGGCGACGCGCTGGTCACTCGCGAAGGCGATTTCGGATTTTCCAAGGGGAACGGCGATCCCGAGGAAGGGCACGACATCGAGCTCGTTCAGTTCCTGAAAGATGGTCGCATCAAGCTCGTGCGGTGGGCTTTCAACTGCCGCAAGAAGGATCAGGCGACCGACCACGACGGTCGCAAGCGCTGCACCGCCCCGGCCGATCAGGCCTTCGCCGAGGGAGGCATCCAGGGAATCAATCGGCCGGTCGATGGCAAGTTCGGTCCGGACGGCGCCTTCTACCTGGTGGACTTCGGCGCGGTGCGGGACTTCGGGCGCTCCGACCCGGACTCGAAGTTCAAGAACGAGGCGAACGCCCCGCTCGTTCAGATGCCTCACACGGGCGTGATCTGGAAAATCAGCCGGAACGGTAACCACAAGCACGACGACAAAGACGACACGCACGGCGACAAAGACGACGACTAGCCGGTAGACCCGAACAGAATCGCCGGAGGCGGCGCGATGCAGGGAGCCGCCTCCGGCGATTCATGACGAAGGGGCGTGATGCTCGAGCGAGGCGGCCTGATCGGGGTGGTCGTGGCGACTCTGCTTCTCGCCGGCGCGTCGCCAGGCGCGGCCGGCAATCTGTGCACGGTCGACAAACCGACGTCGGAGGCGCTCGCGACCCGGACGTCTCAGGGCTCGGCCAAGTTCCTCGAAGCGGCCGCCCACGCCCTCCTCAGCTTCAAGGCCGCCGATGACGCGTCGGAGGGCTTCGAGAACCACCGCGCGGCCTCGTTGAGGCTGCTCGACGACGCGGTCCGGGCCTACAAGGATGCGCTCAGCCAGCCGGCCGAGCTCCAGCGTGCCGACACATTTCTGAAGAATCGCCCGTTCGAGCGACTGCGCGCGGCGTTCGGGATCACTCCCGGGACGCTGAACGACACCCGGTGGGAGATCATCGTCAAGACCGCGCAAACCTCCAAGACGCCGACGGCCGAGCTGCTCTCCGTGTGCGTGGCCGGCGCCGAGACACTCAAGTACACGATGTCGGCGGTCACGCTCGCGACACCGGCCTCGATGCTGCGACGCGCGTCGACCGCGTGGTTCGCGGTCCTCTCACACGGGGCGCTCGTGTCCGACGCTCTCGATTCGCTCGTCCGCTGACTTTCGTGGCGCACCCACGAGACGCCGTCCCAGGAAGGCGCCTCGCCTTGCGGCTTCGGGGATATCGCCCGTACACTTTGCTGGGCGCCGCGTGACGAGGAGCAACGACCGCGACCCGCCGAGGCCAGCGGAGATGCGGGAGGCGAGCGATGCGATGGCAGATGGGCAGGCGAAGCGACAACATCGAGGATCGGCGCGGAATGCCGGTCGGGCGCGGAGCCGCCGTGGGTGGCGGCATCGGAACCCTGGTGCTCGTGCTCCTCGCCATGTATTTCGGCGTCGATCCGAGCGTCATCTTGCAAGGAACCGATCCAGGCGACTCGCGGCCCGCGCCGAGCGTTCAGCGACAGCCGGCCGGCGATGATCAGCTGCGCGATTTCGTCTCGGTCGTCCTCGCCGACACCGAAGACACGTGGCGCGAGCTCTTCACACAGATGGGCCGGCAGTATCAGGAGCCGAAGCTCGTGCTGTTCAGCGGCGCCGTGCAGTCGGCGTGCGGCTTCGCGCAGGCGGCCGTCGGGCCGTTCTACTGTCCGGGGGACCAAAGGGTCTACATCGATCTGGCGTTCTATCGCGACCTGCGCGAGCGCCTCGGGGCGCCCGGCGATTTCGCGCAGGCTTACGTGATCGCGCACGAGGTCGGCCACCACGTGCAGAACCTGCTCGGGATCGCCGAGAGGATCCACTCGGTGCAGGGCCGGCGGAGCCAGACCGAGGCCAACGCGCTGCAGGTGCGCACGGAGCTCCAGGCCGACTGCCTGGCCGGTGTCTGGGCGAGCAACGCCCAGCGCGCTCGCCAGATTCTCGAGGCCGGCGACATCGAGGAAGGTCTGAACGCCGCCTCCGCCATCGGCGACGACCGTTTGCAACGCCAGTCACAGGGCCGCGTGGTACCGGAGTCGTTCACGCACGGCAGCTCCACCCAGCGCGTGCGCTGGTTCAAGCACGGGATCGAGACGGGCGACCCGGGCCAGTGCGACACGTTCACCGCGGCCAAGCTCTGAGCACCGCGGCGCCCCGGTGTCCTTGACACTGCACGCGCCCGCCGCCTACATTGCCCGAAACTCGGAGCTGAATGAGAGGAGACCGCCGATGGCGGCTCGCCGGTTCACCCGTCGTACGTTCCTCAAGACCGCTGTCGCCGCCACCGGACCGTTCGTCTTCACGCCGGCGCGCGCCCAGGGATTCAACTGGAGGCGGTTCCAGGGCAAGGAGCTGTTCCTTCTCCTGACCAAGCATCCGTTCATCGACGTGCTCGAGAAGCACATTCCCGAGTTCGAGTCGCTCTCCGGGATGAAGGTGAAGTGGGAGACGCTCCCGGAAATCCAGGCGCGGCAGAAGCTGACGGTCGAGATGACCGCGAACTCCGGCGGGATCGACGCGTTCTTCACCTCGCTCCACGTCGAGAAGAAGCGCTTCTGGAAGGCGGGCTGGTATCACCCGTTGAACAAGTTCCTGCAGGACGCCTCCCTCACGAGCCCCGAGTTCGACTGGAACGACTTCACCGACGGGGCCAGGGCCGGCGTGACCCAGCCCGACGGCAGCATCTCGGCGATGGCGGCCTTCATCGACGCCAACGTGTCCTTCTACCGGAAGGACCTCTTCACCGAGAAGAAGCTGACGCCGCCGAAGACGCTCGGCGAGCTGGAGCAGCTCGTGCCGAAGCTTCATGCACCGCCGGCGACGTACGGTATCGTGCTCCGCGGGCTCAAGAACGCGAACGCCACGCAGTATCCGAGCATCCTGTTCCCGATGGGCGGCGCCTATCTGAAGGACGGCAAGCCCGTCCTCGACAGCAAGGAGGGCGTGGCCGCGCTCGATCTCTATACGCGGCTCCTTCGCCAGTACGCGCCGCCCGGCGTCGTCAACTTCAACTGGTACGAGTGCTCAGCCTCGTTCATGCAGGGCCAGGTGGCCATCTACATGGACGGCGTGAATTTCGCGAGCCAGTTCGAGGACGCCGCGAAGTCGAAGGTGGTCGGCAAGGTCGGCTACGCGATGCTCCCCTCGGGCCCGGGCGGCCACGTCTCGCCGATCTACATCACGGGGATGGCCGTGTCCTCCCAGAGCCGCCGCAAGGAAGCCGCGTACCTCTTCGGCCAGTGGGCCACGAGCAAGCAGAACATGGTCCGTGAGCTCATGGCGGGAGTCGGCGTGGGGCGAAGCTCGACCTGGGACAGCGCGGAGGTGAAGGCCAAGCCGAAGATGCCGGCCGACTGGTATCAGGCCTATCAAGCTTCGCTGAAGATCGGCCGGCAGGGGCTGCCGGAGATCGTCGGCGTCACCGAGTATCGCGACATCATCGGTGTCGCCATCCAGAAGGCGATCGAGGGCGCGCCGGCCGCGCAGGTTCTGGCCCAGGCGCAGAAAGACTTTCAGGACCTTCTCAACCGGACGGAGAACTAGCGCGCCGACGGTCACGCGCGCCGCCGCGGGCCGGAGCGCGCGCTGGGCTCACCGGCGCGCGCGGTGGCTGTTTCCCGCCCCCGCCGTCCTCTTCGTCGCCGGGCTCATCGTCTACCCGATCGCCTATACCGGCTGGATGAGTCTTCAAGAGTGGTTCGTCTCCAGCCTGACGCCGCCGCGATTCATCGGGCTCGCGAACTATTGGAAGATCCTCCTGGGCGATCCGCGATTTCGCGAGGCGGTGGCGCGGACGGTCTACTTCACCGTGCTCGCGGTTGGCGCCGAGACGATCCTGGGCCTCGCGATGGCGTTGCTGTTCAACCGCGAGTTCTGGGGACGCGGCGTGCTCCGCACCCTGGCGATCCTGCCGATGGTGGCGACGCCGACCGCGATCGGGCTGGTGTTCGTCATGATGTATCACCCGACGCTCGGCGTCGCGAACTACCTCCTGACGGTGGTGGGCCTCTCGCCGTTTCGCTGGACCTACTCGAGCCAGACGGCGCTTTACGCGCTGGCGCTGGTGGACGTCTGGCAGTGGACGCCGCTGATCATGCTGATCGCGCTCGCGGGCCTGGCGAGCCTGCCCCGCGAGCCGTACGAGGCCGCGCACATCGACGGTGCGTCGACCCTGGAAGCGTTCTGGCACATCACCTTGCCGCTGCTGCGTCCCGCGCTCGTCGTCGCCGTTCTGTTTCGGGCCATCGACGCGCTGAAGACCTTCGACATCATCTTCATCATGACCCAGGGTGGGCCGGCGAACTCGTCCGAGACGGTGAACATCCTTCTGTTCAATCAGGCCTTCTCGTACTTCAACCTCGGTTACGCCTCGTCGATGGCCGTGGCGTTGTTCGCGGTGGTGCTGGGCGCCTCGCTGATCCTGATCAAGGTGCGGAGGACCGCCTCGTGGTGAGACGCGGGGGCGCTCGTCGGCTTCTGTCCACCGTGGGCTTCTACGGGCTCGCGGTCCTGTTCATGCTGCCGACCATCTTCGTCTTCTACTGGATGATCACGCTCTCGCTGAAGCCCCAGATCGAGGCGACCGCCTATCCGCCCTCGTTCGTGCGGTTCAGCGTCTCGATGGCCGGCTACCGCGAGGTCTTCACGAAGTACCCGTTCTTGCTCTACACCTGGAACAGCCTGGTCGTCGCGGCCGGTTGCACGGCGCTCGGGCTCGCCATCGGCCTTCCGGCCGCCTACTCGATCGCGCGCTGGCGCCAGCAGCGGCTGGCGCTCGCCATCCTCGTGGCGCGCATCATTCCCGGGATCGCCTATCTGATCCCCTGGTACATCTTCTTTCGCCGGCTCCGGATGGTGGATACCTACGGGGCCCTGATCCTGACCCATCTCATCGTCGGGCTGCCGATCATCATCTGGGTCATGATCTCGTTCTTCGAGGACGTACCGGCCGATCTCGAGGATGCCGCGCTGATCGACGGCTGCTCGTACTTCGGCGTCTTCTGGCGCATCGCGCTGCCGCTGGTCAAGCCGGGCATCGTCGCGACGGCGATCCTTTCGTTCGTGTTTTCCTGGAACAACTTTCTCTTCTCGGTCATCCTGGCGGGACGCGAGACCCGGACCTTGCCGATCGCCGTCT